>Ga0210088_1000182_pt1 | contig 12399 bp, 9 predicted proteins | sample RushMan_CattailN_6_FD_185557 | JGI IMG/M metagenome (GOLD analysis project Ga0210088, IMG submission 185557) | Wetland microbial communities from San Francisco Bay, California, USA, that impact long-term carbon sequestration -... | ecosystem: Environmental > Aquatic > Marine > Wetlands ... | reverse complement strand
TGAAATATGAAAACAAGGATCACCATATGGGCGATTTGTGTTGTAGCTCTCATCGCTTGGACGGGATTGGTTTTTGCTCAGGCTGCAAAGCCAACGGCTATGAAAACCGTCAAGTTGCCAAACGGGGAGGAGGTCTGTGATCTAACAGGAGAATGGAATGCTCTGATAGAGAACTATGGTGAATGGGCAAAGTTTGGAAACTATACAAATGTTATAAAAATGACGTTAGTGGAAAATTCATTCAGAGGTATTAGATTGTTGGACAATGGACCTGGAAGACCTCCGAATTCGTTGATTGTTGAAATTGACTCAGAAAGGAATGGTTTGAAAAAGAGTATGCTTTTTACGGGTGCGGGCCCCCGGCCCTGTAGCGGCCAACTCAGCGAGGATGGAAATAAATTGGTCCTTGAGCTTGAAAATAAGGCGAAACTAACAATGACAAGAAAATGAGATTTTGGGCCAGCCAGGGCTGCAAGAACGCCAGTATTGGGAACGGAAAGGGGACAGAGTTGTTGTTTTTGATAAAAACCTGCCGTATCTATTTCATGGGCCCAATAGCCTAATCGACCCATCATGAAAAACCACAAATCGAAAGGAGGATTGACATGAAAGCAGAAAAGAAAATCAAATACGTCAAAGCGATCCATCCTTCACAACCTGAATGGGAATATTATCTGCCCAAAGAGGACAAGGCACTAATCAAAAAATTATCCAAAAAACCTATTTTCCCAAAGCTCTGTGAGCGTCCATGCACCTCAATAATCACGCTTTTTCCGAAAGACACTATTCAGGGAAATACCGGCAAGGGCTACCACATGATCAATATTGATGGTTATCGGATGATCAATGCCTATGTCATTTCAGATGCGCTAAACAGCACCAATCAGCGTGGATTCACACTGGAGCTGAGCTTTGCGCTCAATGATTTTGTTTATGGGGTGGGAGTGGTCGGTGAGACAAGCTATTTTTTCAACTTTGACAGTTATTTTGACGCGGGTACGCTTAGCCACAAACTTCAGCGCTGTGAGACCAATGACCTTACCACAACTGGAGGATTGCCCATGCTCGGAGGGGTTGATTTGACCCATATCCTCAGAGTTCCTGTCATGGGGCCTTATGTTCGAGCAAGCGTTTTTAATGAGGACGGGACTGCAAGAAAGGCAGAGGTGAAGGCGTATCTTTCCACCTGATTTTTAAAAGGCAGAATGAATTCAGGACCACCTGCCGGAAATAATTGGCGGGTGGTCTTTTTATTGGTCAGGCGTCTCGGCAATTAGCGTGATCGTTTCAGAGATCCTCGTCGCTCTTCTCATCTTCTTCCTGCTCCTCCTCCATCTCCCTCCTGATTCGCTCTCTGCTTGTTTTAGATTGTTGTTTCAGTTTCTTAGCGGCCAAGCTGCTATTTCTTAGATCACCTCCTTTCTGTCTTGGAATTTCGACGCTCGGAAACAGAAAAGGCGCGGCCAACCGAAAGACCACGCCCGTGCTGAGCTGGATAAACAGAAGCGCAATTTGGTAAGAGCCGCTCAACTTTGGATTCATCCAATTGGGCAAGCTTTCGATCGTACTCCGTTCCGGCCGGCTGCATTTGGAATGCTAATGTCGGGAAAGTAGGCACAAAAAAGGAGAGCAAACAAAAGGGAAGCTTTGATGCGCGTCGCATTCCATTCTCCTTTTTTGAATATGACGGAATGTTAAAAGTTGGTCATGGGAAAGCTCTTGGCCGGGGTGGGTTTAACAAAGATATAAGCGAGTTAGCTAAAGAAGGCAATAGGGGCGGTTTTCGGATGGCTCTTCCGAGCCGACCGGTCAGATTTTTCAGATAGGCTTGATGTTGAGCTGCCTCAGGCGTATCATTTTTCAATTTTCGGCTTCGAATATTTTCCCGATAGCGTTGATAAGCTCATTGCGTTCATAAGGTTTGCTCAAGAACAAATTGGGCAATGATAGATGATCGCCTGCCATGACCTGGGCTTCGTTGAAGCCACTGGTCAAGATCACCTTTATCTCCGGCGAAAGCTTTCTCAAGGCTTCCAACGTCTCCCAGCCACCCATTCGAGGCATGGTAAGGTCGCAGAGGACAAATTTGATCTCCTGCTGATGTTGGCGGAACACCCCAACGGCCTCGGTTCCGTCGCTCGTTGCAATCACGTTAAATCCCAGGCCGTTGAGCATGGTTTCAGTGAGCTTTCGCAGCATATCATCGTCTTCAACCAATAGAACCGTACCCCCTTCTTTAATTTGAAAAACCCTTTCTGAAGGACTCGGTGGCAGTGTGGCTTCTTCCTCTGATACAGGCAGGTAGACCCTGAATGTGCTCCCTTTGCCTGGCCGACTCTCCACCGCAACAGCTCCACCATATGCCTTAACCACTCCCAACACCACCGGAAGACCCAACCCCCGTCCAGTGAACTTGCTTGAGAAAAAGGGATCAAATAGCTTTTCGATGTCCTTGCCAGCAATCCCGCAGCCTGAGTCAACCACTTCTATGCAGGCATAAGCTTTGTCCCTCGGTTGCCAGTCCAAAGGGAACCGGTTGGTGGCAGGGATTTCATCTTGGGAAACCGATCTAACTGCCACTTCAATTGTGCCTCGGCCACCCCCGATGGCCTCCCACGCATTCGTGCAGACGTTGGTCAAAACCTGCTGTAGCTGGCTGGCGTTGGCCCTGACGATCGGCCCATGAGATGGCAGATCCGGCTTTAGAAGCACGTCTTTGGGCATGGCGGATCGAAGGATTTGCATGCTCCGCCGGCAGGTTTCGGCAAGATCGAGTGTGTCGACTTTCGCTCGTGTCTGTCCGAGATAGGTCAGCATCAGGCCGCTGACTTCTGCCGCCCTGCGCGCTGCTTTTATGGCATCTAGCAGATTATCGATTGCTCCCGTCCCGGATGGAAGGACGTTCATGACCAATTCAAGGTTTCCCAACACGACTCCCAGCAGGTTGTTGAAACGATGAGCTATCGCTCCTGCCATGCGGCCGAGGCTTTCTGCTTTTTGCAGTTGGCGGTTCTGGTCTTCGAGTTTGGCCTTGTCTTGCTCGGCCTTTATGCGCTCTGTAATGTCGGTGATAAGCCCTTCGATCGCAAGAAGATTACCGGTATCCGAAAAGACGCCTTCGCCAATCTCCATTACCCATTTTTCTTCGCCGCCGGCGCATTGGATTCGGTAGGCAAGGTTGAAGTGGGTTCGTGCATTTATGGCACGTTGTACCTGATCCCAGACCATTTTCCTGTCATCAAGGTGAATCAATTGTGAATAGTTTGTTCGTCGGTTTTCAATGAGATGTTCTGGCGGGAGCCCGGTCAATTCAAGACAGCCTTCGCTTACGAATTTCATGGTCCGGAACTCATCATTGAGGCAGCGGTAGGCCATGCCCGGCAAATTCGCCATCAATGTCGAGAGCCGGCGCTCACTTTCGGCCAGCAGTTCCTGGGCCTGCACGCGATCAGTTATATCGTGGATAATCGAGTAAAGCAGGGTTTCGCCTCTTACAGTCAATGGCCCGCTGTAAACTTCCACGTCACGGATACTTCCGTCAGCCCGGCGATGTTTAAAGAAAAAGTTTCTGCGCTTCTCAGAACGCGCCAACTTCATCTGCACGGCAACTTCTTCTCTTGTCAGCGTGTTGATTTCGTCAATTCTGCGGCTCGTCAGTTCCTCGCGACTCCAACCATAGTACGAGCAAGCGGCCGGGTTTGCGTCTTTGATGGCAGCGGTCTCTGGATCGATGAGAAGCATTACGGCGTGGTTGTTTTCGAACAAGCTTCTGTAAACGGCCTCGCTTTCGATTTTTTGCAGCGCAATAACTTCGGCCTTGAGATTCTCAATCTGGCGGTGCATAAGATCTATTTCGTTTTCGACCATCATTTCCACCGAATTTCTTGGAGATACCTGAGGATGGAGTGCATTACATATAATTTTAGCACATTGTATGGTCAAGCTGAAAACAAATTGTTTTAGATCTACCTACCTGCTTACCTGCTCCTTAACCATTGGTTTTCTGCCCGGTTGTCAAAATTCAATGCAAAGTGGTATTGAATAAAGAGCGGGTGAGTTCTTACCGACTCCAACAGGGGGCAATTGTTTATACGCTTCCAAGAAGGAACGGGCAGTCTCTTATGGCGATCAAGGCGCACCTCAAAATACTCAAGCAGGGGGTCCCGGCTTGGAACAAATGGCGGATGGAGCACCCCTCCATCACCCCGGATCTCAGCAAACGAAATTTTTTCAAACTTGGGCTTGGGGCCGCCGATTTCAAGAGAATGGATTTTCGCGACGCCAACTTCACTCAAACGTATATGCATGTATTGGACCTAAGCCTTACTGATTTCAGAAATGCCAACCTGAGCGAGGCGAATTTTACGTCCTCAAGCCTCAGCAAGGCCGACCTGAGAGATGCCACTTTCAAGGGAACCGTTTTCCGCTTGGCCGATCTCAGCAGCGCCAATCTCGCAGGGGCGGATCTCACGAAGGCCGATTTCGAAAATGCGAACCTCTGCGGCGCAAATCTTGCCGGAGCGAATCTCAGAGTGGTTGATCTCAGCGGAATTGACCTAAGCAGGGCGAATTTAAGCGGTGCGGATCTGCGCGACTCCAACCTCAACGGGGCCGATCTGAAAAAAACGAACCTGAGCGGCGCGAATCTCAGCGGGATGGATTTAAGGAACGTAGAGGTCAAGACGGCCAATCTCAACGGCGCCATTTTACACGGGGCAAATCTCCATGGAGTGGATCTCCGAGGAACAAACTTGAAAAACGCGGATCTGGTGGGAGCCGATCTCAGCGAAACGACTCTCGGCGGCGCCAATCTCAGAGGGGCCGACCTCAGAGGGGCCGATCTCACCCGGGCCGACCTGACTCGGTCCAATCTCAGCGGAGCGGACATCACGGGGGCAAGTACGGTCGAAACCAATTTCAACGAGGCAAATGTCAATGAGGTGAATCTCGGCGAAATCGATTTCAGCCAAGTGCTGTTTGCCGGGGTGGATTTCACCGGCGTCGATCTGAGCAAGCTTGATTTGAGAAAGGCCCATCTGAGCGGTGCAAATTTAAGCGGGGTCAACCTCACGGGAAAAAACCTCAGCGATGTGAATCTGAGAGGGGCCAATCTTACGAAGGCAAACCTGTGCGAAGCCAATCTCAACAGGACCGATTTGGGAGGGGCCGATATTACAGGGGCCTTGCTTTACCGCATTACGAAACATGACTGGCGGATCGAAGGCATACAGTGCAATTATTTTTTTTGCGACCAGGAAGGGAAAATTCCATTCCCCAAAAACAGAAACTTTAAGCCAGGTGAATTCGAACGGATGTTCAAAGAGATGCCGACCCTCCGGATCGTATTGGAGGACGGCATATCCCCCTTGGACGTTTTCATCATGGGAAAAGTGGTTCAGGTTATCAATAAAAGGCGCCCTGAGCTCGGGCTGAAACTGGCGAGTTTTAATTCAAGGGGCCTGCCCCACGCCGCGTTTACGGTTCTTCACAGGGAGGATTGCGATGAAGCGTTACAGAACGAGATTAAAGATGTTTATGAGGCGCAGATCGCCGAACTGAGGAAAGATCCGGCGCGTTTAAACGAAAAGCTGAAGAACATGTAAGTTGCCTGATAGGAGATGGCGCCTAAGCATGGCGGCAAGCACGTAAAGCAAAAGATCGGGCAAGGGCGAAAACATGCATCCGCCAAGCGGCGTGTTGTAAAGTGCAGCCCATTCATTGACCTACGGGTCGTTCAAAAGGCAAGGCTTTTCAATTCCCTGTCATGCTTCTCCCGACATCCCAGCCGACGTTTGAACTTTAAGAACTTGCCCCACCGATAGCCGGGTAGTCGACAATTGGTTCAAGCGCCGGATTTTTTCTGTCGTTGTTTCAAAGCGCTTCGCGATTTTGTACAAGGAATCACCCGGCCGAACGACATATTCAATGGTCTTGAACCCATGCGGCGCGCTTTCTGTCGCACGGGTGGGCCTTTCGGACAAATAGGTGCCTGGAATCCGCAGAATGGACCCTGTTCGAATCGCACCAGGCTTTTGAATATCGTTGACCTGCAGCAGCCCCTTTATGGAAACTCGGTATTTCTTGCTTATTGAATAGAGGGATTCTCCTTTCCGCACCTTGTGCGTATTCACCCTGCTTATTGACCGCACCTGAACCGTCGGCAAGTCGTCCATCTTCGCCGCGACGAGCCTCCCTGCACCCGGGGGCACTCGCAGATCGTAGCTCTCCGCCGGCAGGAGGCCCCGGCGAAGCTCGGCATTCAACTCATTCAGCGTGTCGCAGTCGATCCCGGTTGCCCGGGCAATACTTTTCAAACTGGTCTGCTTGGATACGGTCACCGTTTCGTATTCCAGGGGAGAATCGACCGCCATCTCGTCCAAGCCGTATTTTTCGGGATTCTGGACGATATGCAAGGTCGCCAGGAAGCGAGGGACATAGCGGGCTGTCTCCCTGGGGAGGCGTTCATAGAGATCCCAAAAATTGTCGAGGTAGTTAATGTTCTGGCGCTGGATGGTCCGAAGCACGCGGTGTTCACCGCAGTTATAAGCAGCGAGGACGGTGGTCCAGTCCCCGAACATGCCATGCAATTCCTGGAGGTACTCGATGGCGCCGCGTGTCGATTTCTCTGGGTCCAGGCGCTCGTCAATGTATTTGTCACGGTTGAGGTCGTATCGGTAGCCGGTGGATGGGATGAATTGCCAAAGGCCCAACGCCCTTGCGGGAGAAAGGGCAGACACCTTGAACCCACTCTCGATCAGCGGCAGCCAGGCGAGTTCAATCGGCAAACCGGCCTCTATCAGCGCGGCTTCAATTCTCGCCCGATACCTGCCCGCACGGCGATAGGACTCGAGAAAAAAGTTCCTCTCACGGCCGATCGTAAACGAGTTGATTTCGTCCTGAACATGCTTGTTGATCGTAATCGGGATCTCATTGCGGCTCATGCCGTTTGCGACCACAAGCCGTGATGAGTAAATTTCCAGGATGCGCCGGGAAATGGTGAGTCGAAGATCCTCTTTTTCCTGCAACAACTTGGGATTGTTTTCCGGATCCACGCTCAACAGAAGTGCATATGCCTGATCCAGTGTATCGACGGCCCCCTCGAGCTCCCCGCTTTCCCAGTCGGCCTGTGATAGTCGGCAGAGATAAAGGACACGGTTGAGGGCCGTCTCCTTGTCTTCCCGGCTCGGCATCGGGCTTTTGAATTCTTCCGAGGCGTCTTGCGCAGCCATCCCCAACGGGGAGGACGACGGATCATCTATACTGGATGTTTCCTCCTGCTCCATCGGATCCGGCGCCTCCGCCGGTGAGTCGCTCGGTTCCTCGTCGCTGCAACTTGGCGGAGATTCCGCCGGTGGACGGGAGTCCTGGACGGGTTCACGCGCAATAATTTCCATGTCTGTTGTATCGATGTTCGATTGGAGACATCCATAAAATAATAAAAGGATGAGCGCCCCCCCAAATCCAAGAATCCATCGGTGCATCTTGCTCTCCAAGGTCGATTTATTGTTAGTTGTCGATAACTTCAATCATATCGCATTCAGGCTGTCAACTCAAGCCGGCCAGGCCAATCGTCGGGGTGGATCACAAATCAGAAATTGGAAAGGAGGGAATTCCTGCAACGAGGGAACTACAAATCCTTGACAATGGAGGGGTCGGAGCCGGTCGTCGAATGGATCTTAATTTTTCGAGTTATCCCCGAGACCGGCCAAGATATTGATTCTTTTGGCAAGCTCGATCGGGCTCGCCACAACATCGGAGCCCGGCACGATGGCTTTTTCGCCGACCGTGACGATGGTGCCTCCCCAGCCCCGCACCAACTGCATGGCCACCGCATCGTTCTCATCATCTCCGGCATAGACCGACCGGGCCGTCCCCAGAGGGCAGTCGACAAGGTCACAAAAGGCACGGACACCGAAGGACTTGTCCACCTCCGGCAGCAGTTGGATCTCGAACACCGCGGGGCCCCTGAAGGCTCGAATGTTTCGCGATTTCTGCCAATGACCGAGACGAACGGCAAGTTCCAACCGGGTCTGCCGAGTCGCCCGCCGGATGTGGATAGCGAGAGACCATTGCTTGTCTTCGATTTCAACTCCGGGCAGACGGCCCCATTCCATGATTTCCGGAATCAGCGCCTTGCGGATCTTTCGAATTTTCTCCATCCGGTCGGCTGCCGGGACCCGCCTGCGTCCACTGGGCAGCTTCCATTCAAGGCCGCTGCCACCCCCCAGGAAGATGCCTGGAACATCCACGCGGCTCTCCACGTCCGCCAGTTGCCGGCTGGATATCACAGCGCAGTGAAAACCCCGCACGCCGGCTAAGCGTCGGAGCATTTCACGGCAGGCCGGGTCCAGTTCTGCGGCCGTGCGTTCGGCCACCAGCGGTGACAACGTCCCGTCGAAATCAAACATCCAAAGGGTCACATCGGGGGAGATTCCAGCTTCAGGCATTTGCCTGCCTCTTCAAAAATTTGAGCGGCCCAGTCGAAGACATTGTGTTTCGCCACTTTTTCCCGCATCCGGGCCATGCGCTGCCGCCGCTCCTCGCTCGGCATCCCATATGCCTCGTAAAACGCGTCGGCCAGTTGATCGAGATCGAACGGGTTGACCTGCAGGGCGTCATCCAGTTCGCGCGCGCAACCGGTGTATTTCGACAGTACCAACAAGCCGTCACCGTCCGTGCGCGAGGCGATGAACTCCTTGGCAACCAGGTTCATGCCGTCGTGCAGCGAGGTGACCAGGAGGATGTCCGCCATGCGGTAGCCCGCCAACACGGCGTTGTAGTCGTGATGCGCGCGCTGGAAATGAATCGGGTACCAATCCTCCGTTTGATGCCGCCAGTTGATCTCATCCACCATATCGTCCAGCGCGTCGTTCAGGTCCCGATACTCCTTTACATGGGTGCGGCTGGGGGCGGCCAGCTGGAATAGAGTGACTTTGGCAAGCAGCTCCGGGTGCCGCTTGAGCATGAGGTCAAACGCCATCAGGCGCTCGGGAATGCCCTTTGTGTAATCGATACGGTCGGCTCCTACAAACAAGCGGGTACCGACCGCACTTTCTCCCAGCTCGCGTAGAAAGTTTTCCGACATCTGCCTGACTTCCGAAGTTTCTGCATCGAGTCCGATCTGGTTAAAATCGACGCTGATGGAAAAAGGCCTCACATAGGTCGGCCGGCCCCCGCGAAAAACCCGGAAGTGCTCATAGTCGATCTTGGCTTCGACGGCTGAAGCGACAGTGTCCAGGAAGTTGATACAGTGGTACTGAATATGGAACCCCAGCACATCGTTTCCGAGAAGCCCGTCGAGAAGCTCCTCACCCCAGGGCATGATGCGGAATGCCTCCCGGTTCGGCCAGGGAATGTGCCAGAATTGAATCAGCTTTAAATCGGGGCGGGCGGTCTTGAGCATGCGCGGCAGCAGCGCCAGATGATAGTCCTGAATAAAGACGATAGCCTCTTCAGAACCGGCCTCCTCTATGACGGCATCACAGAAGCGCCGGTTGACGCTGCGGTAGATCTCCCAATCCGCCCTGGAGAATTGGGGCCGCGTGTAGGCAATGTGGCACAGAGGCCAGAGCGCCCGGTTGGAGGTCCCGTAGTAGTATCCGTCCTCTTCTTTGCGGCTGAGCCAGACCCGGCGCAGGGTGTACTGCGGATTCCCCGGCGGCATCCGAATCCGGCCTTTTTCATCCGAGACATGGCGGTCGGCGGAACCGGATCCGTGGGCAATCCAGGTCCCTTCTACGGCGCGTACCACCGGCTCCACCCCGACCACCATCCCGCTGGCCGGCCGGAGCGCCTTTATTTCGCCGGCGACCCGATCGTGCACCCAGGGCTCGCGGTTCGAGACCACGATGATTTTAGCCCCGGCTGCAGACTGGGCAATGAGCGATCTCAATTCCTTCGAATTCAATCTGGGCACCTCTCATCTGGTCGGCAATGCGCTGATCCGATGGCCGGGTTCACCCGGCGGCATTGTCGCGCTCAACACACTCATTGAGCCTGTCCTGGAAATCGGGTACGGCAGCGGAAACCCTGGCCCAGGCCGGCAGCATCGGAATCCCCACAGGATCCTCCACAAACTCACTCACGGCGCAGCGCAACGAATCGACAAAGGCTTCCACCGCCTCGATTTCGGCGTGCCGGTCGTATTGGAGTCCATTGATCAAGGACAAGGCGTGGTACTTTTCGATGGCGATCCGCGTTTCCTGGATGTAGGCGGTGAGCAGCGTCCGGAAAAATGCGTTGCTCAGCACGACACCGTCCTGGGAAAGGACGCGGAACAGGGCCTTGGCGATGTCGCTGGCCATGCGGATCAACCCGTCGTTGGGGCGATTCTTTTCCAGAACCTGGTGTTTGTGCTCGTAGTAATCCGCGATTTCCACCTGGCAGATCCGGTTGACTGAAGCCCGCTGATAGATTTCGCTCAGCAGCGAGACTTCAAGGCCCCACGTGGGGGAAATCCTTATTCCCATTGCCAGGCTGGCAATCATGGCGAATTCCCCCGACAGCGCATAACGGAAATTGTCCAGGTAATTGAGAAACGGCGTTTGCCCCAAAATGCGCTCAAGCGTGCGGATCAGCGGCATGTAAAAAAGGCGCGTGACCCTGCCGTAAAGCCGATCAGTGACCCGTGCGTAGTATCCCTTGCTGAACTCAAAGTCCGTGGCAGGGTGGACAACCGGGTAAACCAAGCGGGCGAGCATCTCGCGGCTGTAATTGACGATGTCGCAGTCATGCGTGGCGATCGCGTAGACATCGCGCTCGGAAAGAATGTAGCCCAACGTCATCCAGACCGATTGGCCCTTCCCGGGGTGTGCCAGCTTGAAATCGTTTTTCCGCAACTCCTGGTAAAGCCCCTCCATGCCGGGGCCGTCATGCCAGACGACTTTCACGGAACAGGGAAGGCCCGACATGAGCTCCCGGGCCTTTTTGAACTCACCCTCGTTGGCTTTATCCAGAGACAATATCACCGCGTGAAGGTAGTTGACCTTTCTGAGTTCAGCGATAATTGCCGGCATGGCGGGTGTTTCGAATTCCGAAAAAAGCGCCGGCAAAAGGAGCACTATTTTTCTCCGTCGCGCAATCGAGTTGATCTCCTTCTCAAGATCTTCCACGGATCGATCCCGCAACCGTTGTAGGACGGTGACCGGGCCATGCTGCCAGAAGTCCGCCATGCCATGCACCTTTTTTTAGATAGTTGGAAGATAGGCTTCCATCCCTCCAATTTGAAGGGCGTAAAATCTTTATACTATGGCCGTCCTTGTCATGTAAACGACAATCCCGAAATCGGCCAGGTCCGTCTCCTCCACATTATGATCCAGACTTACAGGCCGTGAAATTCACAAATCTCCGCCGATGGGTTGACGGTTTCTCACCCCATTCAAGGTCCATGTCAGATGGCAGGCCGAGGTGCCGCCCGGCTTGCAGCGCCGGCAGCAAGGAGTGACGATATCTTGTTTATGGAAGAACCCGCCGCAGCATGTATTATTCGCTCATGCCGGGTTGACGGAACTCGGGATGGGCCGAACACCGGGAAGGATTCATTTGGCTATGCGCCATTCCTCCAACCCGTTCAACACATCAATAAGAGCTTCATTCCACCCGCTGCTGCCGGGGCGATTCGCTTTGATGAGGTTGAAGAGATCGATGTTCTCATAAGAGCCGTCGAAGCGGGGGAGAAGAATGGGGATATCGACACTTTTGAGCATCGAGATGTCGTTCGCGCTGTCGCCCAATCCAAGGGTCACCACGCCGCCCTCGGTGTTTCTGGCAAACATCTGTGCACATTGTCGTACGGCACGGCCCTTGTCTTGCCGGATCCCGGCGAGATTAAAAAACCGTCTGCCGGAGGTGACCTCAAACCCTCGAGACGCTGCGATCGGAGCGAATTCGTCAATCTTTGTTTCATGTTCGATGAGAAACGGCTCCGTAAATTCCCGCTGCTTGGCCAGCAAGGCTTGCTCAGGGGAAAGACCTGTAAGGAGTTCAATTTCCGCAACACTTAAATCGCCAAAGCCTTTCAGGCTGAAACGCTCCTTCACGGAGTAAACAAATCGCCTGATTTCGCTATACGTCGCCCCCAGTTGTATTACCGTGTATGGGGGACGGCGGAAACCCGCATCAAGTTTAAAGTTGCGGTAGCCATCCGGAAAAAAAATAGCCGCCCCGTTTTCAGAAATGAACGGTTCCCGGATCTGCATAGCGGCCTGCAGGCGCTCGATCTCCAGCCGTGTTTTGCTGCTGGTGAAAACCAGCGGAATCTGCTGATAGCGAATTCGCTCCAGGCCTTCTTGGGCCGCTTCATACGAGTAGTCGTCGTGATCGAGCAGGGTGCCATCGAGGTCCGTAAAGACCATCAAATTCATTTTTTACTCCGTATCTTTGTGATTCTAAGTGGTTTCT
>Ga0210088_1000179_pt1 | contig 12431 bp, 13 predicted proteins | sample RushMan_CattailN_6_FD_185557 | JGI IMG/M metagenome (GOLD analysis project Ga0210088, IMG submission 185557) | Wetland microbial communities from San Francisco Bay, California, USA, that impact long-term carbon sequestration -... | ecosystem: Environmental > Aquatic > Marine > Wetlands ... | reverse complement strand
GCAGGAGATCTGAAAGACATGGAAGGGATAAGAGGGAAGGGAGAAGGGTAAAACCCGGTCAAGCACCATTCTCCTTTCCTCCCTATCATTTCTTCGATGTTTTTATACTGCGGCAAATTCAAACTTGACCTTTCCAGGCCGCTGGTCATGGGTATCGTCAATGCGACACCCGATTCATTTTTCGATGGAGGCAAGCATTTTCAGCATGATGCAGCGCTGGCATATGCACATCAGCTGATAGCCGAAGGTGCGGACATACTCGATATCGGTGGGGAATCATCCCGGCCGGGTGCACAGCCTGTCAGCATCCAGGAAGAGCTGGATCGGGTATTGCCTATCATCGAAGGATTGCGGGATGCACCGGTGCCGATCTCAATCGATACCTTCAAGCCCGAGGTGATGCAGGCGGCTATTACGGCAGGTGTGCAGATGGTCAACGACATTAATGCGCTACAATCCGAAGCGGCGAAGACCATTGTTGCCTCCAGTGATGTCGCCGTGTGCCTGATGCATAAACAAGGCGATCCGCAAACCATGCAAGCACATCCTCTTTATCAGGATGTGGTGGCTGAAGTCTGCGAATTTTTGCGCGAACGCCTCGCTGTTGTCGAAGCGGCCGGTATTGAACGCAATCGCATCGTCATCGACCCCGGCTTTGGGTTTGGCAAGACATTGGCGCATAATCTCGCACTGCTGCGAGAATTGAACAAACTGAATGAGTTTGGCTTGCCGGTTCTGGCAGGACTTTCGCGCAAGTCCATGTTGGGTGCGTTGACTGGCAGGGATGTCGGGGAGCGACTGCCAGCCAGTCTTGCCGCTGCGCTGATCGCCGTACAAAACGGTGCAAGCATCGTGCGTGTGCATGATGTGCGCGAGACAGTGGATATGTTTAAAATCTGGAATGCGGTAAAGGGAGAGTTGGGTTGAGCAGAAAATATTTCGGTACCGATGGCGTGCGCGGACGGGTTGGCGAGCATCCGATCACCCCGCAGTTCGTCATGCATCTGGGTTATGCGGCAGGCAAGGTGTTGGCGGGCAATGGCCAGTCTCGTGGCGAACGCAAGGGTGTGTTGATCGGCAAGGACACCCGTATCTCCGGCTACATGCTGGAATCGGCTCTGGAGGCAGGTTTAATTGCGGCAGGTATCGATGTGTATCTGGCCGGGCCGTTACCAACGCCGGCAGTCGCTTACCTGACGCGCGCGTTGCGCCTGCAGGCCGGCATTGTTATTTCCGCTTCGCACAATCCTTTTGAGGATAACGGCATCAAGTTCTTCTCTGCACATGGCACCAAGCTGCCCGATGGAACCGAGCATGCCATCGAGGCAGCATTGGATGAGGAAATGCAAACCAACGCTTCTGACGGACTGGGCAAAGCCAAACGTATCGACGACGCTGTCGGTCGCTATATCGAGTTTTGCAAAAGCACTTTCCCTGCCGATCTGGATTTGAGAGGTTTGAAGATTGTTGTGGACAGTGCACATGGCGCAACTTACCACATCGCTCGTCATGTGTTTCATGAACTTGGCGCCGACGTTTTTGCAATCGGTGCACACCCTGATGGCAAAAATATCAATGACGGTTATGGTGCAACCTCTCCCGCGAAATTACAGAAGTCGGTTGTTGAACATAAAGCGGATATGGGTATTGCGTTGGACGGTGACGGTGACCGGCTGGTGATGGTGGACAACACTGGGAAACTCTATGACGGCGACCAGTTGCTGTATGTGATTGCCAAACATCGTCAGTCGCAAGACAAGATGCATGGCGGAGTGGTCGGCACGCTGATGACCAATCTGGCGTTCGAGCATGCCATGGAAAAACTGGATATTCCATTCAAGCGAGCAAAAGTTGGTGACCGCTACGTGATGGAATTATTGCAGCAACAAAATTGGCAACTCGGCGGAGAAAATTCCGGGCACATTATTTGTCTGGACAAGCACAGTACCGGCGACGGCATTATTTCTGCGCTGCAAGTATTACATGCATTGCGTGCCAATGGACAAAGCCTTGCTGCAGCCGCAGCCGATTTGCACATGTATCCGCAGGTATTGATCAATGTGCGGGTAGCCAAGGGCTCTGATTGTCTTGACCATGATCAAGTTAAAGCTGCAGTATCAGAAGCCGAGCAATCGCTTGGAGGAAAAGGCCGTGTGTTATTGCGCCCGTCTGGCACCGAGCCCTTGTTGCGTGTGATGGTGGAGGGTGAACAACAGCAGGTGGTAGAGCAAACAGCACAGCATATTGCTGATGTAGTGCGCAAACTAGCTGCAGCCTAGTTCAATGTCGAAGTTGTGTCAGTTGCAGAAAACTATTCAGGCAAACACATAATTTTATGCATTCGATAAATACCACCTACATATTCGATCTTGCCGGTTTTACGGCAAGCGCGTTGTTAATCATCGTTTACCACTTGTTTCTTCGCAGAAAGGTGAAGAAGGATCCGGCATATACGGTGCAGGCAATTAATTTTATTGCGCGAACTGCATGGGTGGAATCCATTATGAATGAGAAGCGGGACATACTGGCCGTTCAGACCCTGCGGAATTCGACAATGGCCGCCACCTTTCTCGCTTCCACTTCAGTGCTGATGATTATCGGCATCCTGACCCTCAGCGGGGGCGGCAAGATGGAAGCAACTTGGCATGTCTTGAACATAACAGGTGCAACGTACCCAGAGCTTTGGCTGATCAAACTCATCTGCCTGCTGCTGGATATGTTCGTTGCCTTCTTCAGTTTTTCCATGTCTATCAGGGTCTACAACCATGTGGGATACATGATCAACGTTCCCCTGGAGCTCAATCACATGATGATCTCACCGGCACATGTTGCGACCCATCTTAACCGGGCGGGCAAGTTCTACAGCATCGGCATGCGAGCTTACTATTTCAGTGTGCCGCTGGTGTTCTGGTTATTCGGCCCCCACTTCATGTTCATTGCAACTATCGGGCTGTTGATGGTTCTGTATCGTATTGACCGTGCCCCTAAAATAGAAAACGCTAACGGTTGATTCTTTCCGGGGGAGCGCGATTAATCAATCTATCGGGTTGCCAGTTGGCCATTGCCCATTCAAGGATTGTTTCTGGCGTGTTCAACTGCAATTCTGCAGGCGGTTCCTGACGCAGGAACGCCAGCACATCGAGCAATTTGTCGGCCGGTTTGTCCTTTCCGACCGGAAGTGCGAGAGTTTGTTTGCTGAGCTTCTCGCCCTGGGTGTTTACTGCAACGGGCAGGTGCATGTAAGCAGGTGTAGACAAGCCTAATAGCTGTTGCAGATAGGCTTGGCGTGGCGTTGATGCGAGCAGGTCGGCCCCACGCACAATATGCGTAATGCCCTGGAACGCATCGTCTACAACTACTGCCAACTGGTAGGCGAACAAGCCGTCAGCTCGCTTCACTACAAAATCTCCGATTTCGCTTTCAAGATGCTGGGTGACGCGGCCTTGCAGCGCATCGTTGAATGCAATCTCTCTGTCGTCGGTGCGTACTCGCCATGTCCGCCCTTCGCGTCCTGACGGAATCCCGTTTCGGCAAGTTCCCGGGTAAATTTGCCCATCTATGCCGTGCAACGCCGAGTCCGCGATCTCCTTGCGTGTGCAGGAGCAGGGGTAAATTACGTCGATAGTTTGCAGTTTTTTTAGTGCTTCTTCATAAGCCAATGCGCGCTGGCTTTGGTAAATCACTGGCTCGTCGCTACGCAGCCCAAATGCTTCGAGCGTGCGCAGGATGTCATCCGCCGCGCCAGGCACGCAGCGGGGCGTATCGAGGTCTTCCATGCGAACCAGCCATGTGCCGTGATGATGTTTTGCGTCTAGATAGCTGCCGACTGCGGCAACAAGCGAGCCGAAGTGAAGAGGGCCGGAGGGGGAGGGGGCAAAGCGCCCCCTGTAATTGAAATCAGGCTGGAACAGTTTCTTCCTCAAAGTCCAGCACTACCTTGCCATCCTTCATATCCACGATGACCTTTCCTCCATTAGCCAGCTTGCCGAACAGCAGTTCGTCGGCCAGTGCAGAGCGGATAGTGTCCTGGATCAGGCGTGCCATCGGGCGGGCACCCATCAGCGGATCGAAACCGTGTTCGGCCAGGTAATCTTTCAGTGCGTCGGTGAATACAGCATCAACTTTCTTCTCGTGCAATTGCTCTTCAAGCTGCATCAGGAATTTGTCGACCACGCGCAGGATGACTTCCTTGTCCAGGGAAGAGAAGGAAACAATGGCGTCCAGACGGTTACGGAATTCAGGCGTGAACATTCTCTTGATGTCGGCCAATTCGTCGCCTGCAGCAGCGGTTTTGGTAAAGCCGATCTGGGATTTGTTCAATGTCTCGGCGCCCGCGTTGGTGGTCATGATGATGACGACATTACGGAAATCGGCCTTGCGCCCGTTATTGTCGGTCAACGTGCCGTGGTCCATCACCTGCAGCAGGATGTTGAATATGTCAGGGTGTGCTTTCTCGATCTCGTCCAGCAACAGCACGCAATGCGGTTGCTTGGTGATCGCTTCGGTGAGCAGACCGCCCTGGTCGAAACCCACATAACCCGGAGGTGCGCCGATCAGGCGCGATACGGCATGACGCTCCATGTATTCGGACATATCAAAGCGGTGTATCGGCATACCCATGCTGTAGGCGAGTTGGCGCGCCACTTCAGTCTTGCCCACACCGGTCGGACCGGAGAACAGGAAGCTGCCGATCGGTTTTTGCGGGTTGCCCAACCCGCTGCGCGACATCTTGATGGCACGTGCCAACACATCAATTGCCTTGTCCTGGCCGAATACTGTTGCCTTGAGATCCCGGTCAAGATTTTTCAGTGTGTTGCGGTCATCGTGCGATACGGTGCGTGTCGGGATGCGCGCGATCTTGGCGATGATCTCCTCGATCTCATGCTTGCCCACGACTTTTTTCTGCCTGGATTTCGGCAGGATACGCTGGGCTGCGCCCGCTTCGTCCAGCACGTCAATTGCCTTGTCAGGCAGGTGGCGGTCGTTGATGAAGCGTGCAGAAAGTTCGGCAGCACTGGTGATTGCTGCAGCGCTGAATTTGACACTGTGGTGTTCCTCGAAGCGCGACTTCAGGCCTTTCAATATTTCAATGGTCTGCTCAACAGAAGGCTCGGGCACGTCTATTTTCTGGAAGCGTCTCGACAACGCATGATCTTTTTCAAAGATGCCGCGATATTCCTGGTAGGTGGTCGCACCTATGCATTTCAGTTGTCCATTCGATAATGCCGGTTTAAGCAGGTTGGATGCGTCCATTGTTCCGCCGGAAGCTGCACCTGCGCCAATCATCGTGTGTATCTCGTCAATGAACAGAATCGAGTTGGGCGACTCTGACAATTCTTTCAGGACAGCTTTCAGGCGCTGTTCAAAGTCGCCGCGATATTTTGTGCCTGCCAGCAGCGCGCCCATATCAAGCGAATACACATGTGCATCCTTGAGAATTTCCGGCACGTCATTTTCGACAATTTGCCGAGCCAATCCTTCCGCTATGGCAGTCTTGCCCACGCCGGCTTCGCCCACCAGCAACGGGTTATTCTTGCGGCGGCGGCATAGCGTTTGTATAACGCGTGACAACTCAATTTCGCGACCGATCAGTGGATCAATCCTGCCAGACTGAGCCTGGGCATTCAAATCCAGGGTGTAGCTCTGCAACGCGCCACCGGGAGTCTGCTGCTGTTCTTGCTCGGACTCGGTTTCGTTCTGGGGTTTGGATGGCAAACTGGCCATGGTTTTGTCGATGCCGTGAGCGATGTAGTTCACAACATCGAGCCGTGTCACATTGCGCTGTGTAAGGAAATACACCGCATGAGAATCCTTTTCGCCGAACAGGGCGACGAGGATGTTGGCTCCCGTAACCTCTTTTTTGTTGGTGGACTGCACATGCAGAATGGCACGCTGGATAACACGCTGAAAACCGATCGTAGGCTGGGTGTCCACTTCCTGGTCGCCAGGAGTGACCGGAGTGTGAGTGGCAATGAAGTCGGTCAGGACTTGGCGCAACTCTTCAATATCCACGCCACAGGCACGCAGCACCTGCGCGGCAGAAGCGTTGTCCAGCATGGTGAGCAGCAAATGCTCGACCGTGATGAATTCATGGCGTTTCTGGCGGGCATCGACAAAGGCCAGATGCAAACTTACTTCCAATTCCTGTGCAATCATTTTAAGGGCACCTCTAAAAATTCAAACTTCAGTTCCGGCATAGCCTGAAGGTCAGCCTTCCCTATAACTCCGTTGTATTCCAATTGCTGTTTTACCTCAAAAACTATTGTTTGCATACTATACATCTGTTGCCGGGCGAACTCTAAATTTTCTGAGCTGCCCTTCAACTTTCTTCCATGCCGCATCGTAACGGATGCCCGTGTTGATTTGCAAACTCGGATACCCGGGTGACTTTGGTTTCTGCGACGTCACGTGAATAGATGCCGCATACAGCCGATCCTTCATTATGGACTTTGAGCATGATTTGCAGCGCGCGTTCACGATTCATGTCAAAAAACTGCTGCAATACTTCAATGACAAATTCCATGGTTGTGAAATCGTCGTTGAACAAAATCACCTTGTACATGCGCGGCGGTTTTGTTTTTGCGCGTTCCGGCGCAAGAACCGTGCTGCTGTGTTGTTTGGTAGCCATTGTTCGCAGTATGTATTCTTACGTATATATTGTTTCGTTATAGTTGTTATCATATTTGATGATATAAATTATTTTTTCAAGTCCACTTGAAAAATATTATACAAACCTCTTGACTACATTAACTAAACCAGAGTAAAAAGCGCGCTGGTGTTTGACTCAAAGTATCTGCAGTACTGGTTTTGCTGTGTGCGGTCTTGGATTCAAACAGTTTCGCGGGGGACGTCTCCGTTTTTTTAGTAAGGATGTAATCACATGGCAACTGGTACAGTTAAATGGTTTAATGATGCAAAGGGATTTGGTTTTATTACTCCCGATGATGGCAGCGAAGATTTGTTCGCGCACTTTTCAGCAATCAACATGAGCGGTTTCAAATCGCTCAAAGAAGGTCAGAAAGTGACTTTCGAAGTAGTACAAGGCCCTAAAGGCAAGCAAGCATCCAATATCCAGGCTCCTTAATCAGGCGCGCAATCCGAATATTGGGGGGTAAAAAAGCCCGGCACGAAAGTGTCGGGCTTTTTTAATTTCCAGTTGAAGCGTAAATCAGCCGAGACTGAGCGGAACAAACATTTGCTGCTCACCACGCAAGATCAATAATGCCAAACGTTTGCCGTGCTTGCTGACCTGTGCACGCAACTTTTCGATACTGCCGGTTCTTTCTCCATTGACGGACAGAATCACGTCACCCCGTTGTATTCCTGCTCGGGCAGCCGGGCCGTCCTCTACATTTTCAACCAGCAAGCCGGAGGAAACATCAGCCTGTTTCCGCTCTTCCGGTGTAAGCGGGCGAACGGACAAACCCAGTTCGTCACTGTCATCCCTGTTTGCTTTGCTTTGTCCGCCAGCGACCTTCATTTCGCCTACGCTCAAGGAAATGTTCTTGGTCTTGCCTTTTCGCCAGAGTTCGAGGTTTGCCTTGGTGCCTGGCGACAATGTGCTCACCATGGGTGGCAGATCGGAAGAACGGCTGATTTCCTTGCCGTTGAATTTAAGGATAACATCGCCGGGTTCGATGCCGGCTTTCTCAGCGGGGCTATTCTTTTCCACCGAGCTGACCAAGGCGCCCGTGGGTTTTTCCAGGCCGAAAGTATTGGCTAATTCCTGATTGACCTCCTGGATCATGACACCAAGACGACCCCGGCTAACTTTTCCGTGGTCGAGCAGTTGCTGTTCCACTTTCATCGCAACATCGATCGGGATGGCGAACGACAGCCCCTGGTAACCGCCGCTACGGCTGTATATCTGGGAATTGATCCCGATCACTTCACCATTCAAATTGAACAGCGGACCGCCGGAATTTCCCGGGTTGACTGCAACATCAGTCTGCAGGAAAGGCACATAACCCTCGTCAGGCAACGAACGGGATTTTGCAGAAATAATCCCCGCCGTCACGGTATTTTCGAAGCCGAAAGGTGATCCTATCGCGATTACCCATTCACCCACGCGGGCATTTTGCGGATTACCGATTTTTACTGTCGGCAAGTCTTTGGCATCGATTTTGAGCACGGCGACATCGGAAAGCTTGTCTATGCCGGCAACCTTGGCCTTGAACTCACGCTTGTCGGTGAGCTTCACGATAACAGAATCGGCTTCAGATACGACATGGGCATTGGTCAGGATAACGCCGTCCGGGCTGACAATAAATCCGGAACCCAAGCCATGAGTGGGCACGCTATTTTGAGGGGCTGGCATCTGGAAGCGTCGAAAGAACTCATTGAAAGGATCGCTGGGGTCCAATTGCGGGAACCCGGGGAAACCGGAAAATCCGGTTTTAACCGAGCCGGACACACTGATATTGACCACCGCCGGACCTTGATTGCTGGCGATTTCGGCAAAGTCTGGCAGTGTGATGACGGACTTTTGTTGCGATTCTGAAATGGGCGGGGTTACGCTGGGTGTGGCATGAGCCTCATTGACAGGAAAGGTGTCCCGGTAAAGATAGCCTCCTGCCGCGACCCCTGAAATAACCAAAGCAAAAGCGCCATACCTGACAAGCCTAGAAAAATTCATCAATTCCATTTTTCAGATTCCTCCAAGGATTAAATAAACACGATCAGCATCTTTGCTGCCGCAGTGACGATTTTGTTCGTGGTTTGTTTTTGAGGAGCCAGGAAAGTTCCCCAAGGTCGAGTGCATACGCCATCAAACACACGATGAAACCCCGGCATGGCCGGGGTTCGCGGATTTGTGCAGCGCGGCTGGACATAGCCGCGACTATTGTTGCGCTAATGAATCGTGAGGGTTTTCGACTTCGAACTGGCTCGTTTTGGCAGGCGCAGTTCCAGCACGCCGTTGTCGTACTTTGCCTGCGAAGCGGTTTCGTCGACGTCCTGATCGAGTGCGAAGTTGCGGGAAACCTTGCCGTAATAGCGCTCGCTGCGCAGCACTTTCTCGCCGTCCTTCACTTCCTTCTCATTCTTCACTTCCGCGCTGATCGAGACCTGATTGCCGTCGATTGTCACGTGGATGTCTTCCTTCTTCACACCGGGAATCTCGGCATGAACGGTATAAGCCTTGTCGTCTTCCTTCACGTCCAGCTTGATCTGGACATCCGGCTGCGCCTCATCGAAGCGTGCCGGGAAACGCACCGGGCGCATGAAAAAACCGCGGAACAAATCGTCAAATGCGGTATCAGCAGGGCTGTAACGCAGTATGTTAGCCATTTCTACACTCCTGATAAATCCGGGACGTCCCCGTGCGTAATAATCTGAGGATGGGATAAAAAATTTCAAGGGGGTGATGCGCCGGTTTTGTTTGGCTTAATGTCGTTAATCCTGACGACGGGAAAAAAAGAACCCGGCATAGCCGGGTTTGGAAGGAATGCCAAGGGTATATTTAGCAAATTGCTGATCTCATTTTTTCTCAACCATGACAGCCTGACACTCGTTGTCACCTATATTCTGGAACGAGTGCGAAACTATCGGTTTTTGCAATACTGCTGCCCCAGATTTGACTACGCCTTCTTTTGCAGTCGATCCATCCGGCTTGACGATCTTTCTGTTGCAATCGGTCAGCCAATAAACGGCATTGGCCGGATGGGAGTGGAAGTTATCTTTTTGCCCCGGCTTCCAGGTTTGGAGTACGACGCGGAACTCATCATTTTCAGCAATTACTTTATAAACGTCTGGGGACGCTACGCTAGAAAGCGGAGCATTCTCAGCCTGACAAATGATAGGCATTCCCAAAGCTACAGTTGCCACCAAGCCTGCAACCAAGGATTGATTGATTAATGAACATGTTTTCATGATTCTTCTCCTCATTAAGTTGTTCCTGCCTTATTATTTTTAGCCGATCCAGCCGCAGGGCAGGAGATAGCGGCTTGGCCAAAGTCGTAAATAATTTAGAGCAGTCGCTTGCGTTGACTATCAACAAAATAAAAAGCAAAAAAATCCGGTCGGATTTCGTGAAGGAATGAGCCAAGTAGTTGCATGATTGCCACCCGAATGGAGTTGACGAAATTCAGCAATAAACCTACTAAAACTGGGGACAATATATACTTGGATAATTAACATTTCAACTGCGAAGAAATACGTATATGTCAGGGTGTTGGAGAGGGGTGGAGGGGAGGGAAAATTGGATTCAAAATCAAAGTCAAAACTGTCGGGGGGTAGCCCGACAGCGAGTCACTTCTTCTTGCGTCGCCAAGACAACACGCCGTAAATCGGCTTGTTATGTCGGAGCCCAAAATAACCAAAAGCAAAGTCGCGGGGTGCGGCCCCGCACGCCGGTTCCTTTCTTTGTACGGCCAAAGAAAGGAACCAAAGAAACGCCGCCCCGGTTTGCCGCCGCTGCGCGGTACCCTGCGTTGCTCGACCGGTCAGGCGGCTGCGGAACTCGCGCTATGCGCTCAGACATAACCAGCGACTTGGCTGGCGTCGTTTGCCAGCTTAGTCGAATGGCTAGTTGTTTCATCAGTCCTCGCCGAAATCCCCTGACCAGCCTGCGCTACTCGGCGGCGCACAGGGGATATAAAGTCAAAACCTGAAAACGTAGGGTGGGCACAAAGTGCCCACCATCTGTTTTAATTGCCGCGTGGGCACACCCTTTGGGTGCGAGAACCTCTACGAGGCAAAATCGTGCCCACCTACCGGGCTACGTATCATCTATGCGGTCGTGAGGAGCATGCGTAACTTTGAACTGAATGTCGGGAAAGTCGGCAAGTTGTGGATTGTTTGGATCACCTGGCATTACGGTTGTTATGTTGGCTTCTGCTACGATATTTTTTTTAACAAGATTGTCACGGTATCCTAACCCCATTGGCTTTGTCGGATCAGGATCGGCCTCAGTAAACATTAAACCAATTGCCTGCCAAGTTACAAAAGCTAATTTGTTTACAGCTTGTTCGCCAGTGCAAGGCAATTTATCCAATACAGAATTGATACGGCCACCATGCATTAAAGTGTGCCGAATAGTTTGGAGTGATTTAAAAACCTCATCTGCATTTATTTGATGCACGCGAGCAATGATCTGTTGAATTGCTTCACCAGCATATCGACGGTGCAATGGATGTTCTCCGCAGCCCTCACAAAATAATGGTTGACTGCACTTAGGACATTTACTGGGCACCTTTTCAGTACTCTTCGAATATTCTGCGGCTATCTCCAGAGCGAACCAAAAATATGAGAATTGTTCTTCTAAATTGTTGGCTTGAATCCCAAGACGATACCAGCGTAGAGCCTCTTGTTGTTTTTCGCCTGACTGCATAAATAATAAACGTCTTGCCGCATCAATATAATCACTATCGAGAGCAGGTTCAGCTCTATCTAACTCGGGTGTTTCAACATAAATTATTGCGTTCCTTTCATTGATGCCGGGAGTCCAATCAATTACACGTTTTAGCAATACTTGTGAAAATTTCGAGTTGGTGGCGTAGGTCAAAGCATTCAGTGCTTTTGCAAGCTTATCGCTAGCGAACTCTCTAATGTTTTCAAATGAGCTGACTTCAAAGATGAGTTGTACTGATAATACAGAATCAATATCTTCAGGATTACTCTCAGCGTTCGATAGTATTAATGTGAAATCATTGTTAGGGTCAGTTAGTTTAAGCGGTTCTGTACCATCTTTAAGACACAAATCGCTATCGAGAGTGAAATCAGCGAGACATCTCATGGTAGTACTTCCTTTAAACAATCAGACATAAATGTATTGGAATAAGATTGTATTGCCTATCTACCTTGGAATGGTGGGCAACTTGTTGCCCACCCGATTTTCGGTTTTAGCTTTTCGTTCTTCCTCCCCTGTGCGCCGCCGAGTAGCGGAGGTTGGTCAGGGGGATGTCGGCGAGGACTGTCTGAGCGCGTAGCGCGAGTTCCGCAGCCGCCTGGCCAGTCGAGCAACGCAGGAAACCCACGAAGTGGGCGGCAAACCGGGGTGGCTTTTTCTTGGGTTACTTTCTTTTGACCACTCAAAAGAAAGTAACTAGCTGCCGGGCTACCCCCGGCGAAGTTGTTTTTCGTTTGATTGCATGCGCTCAATGATACGATCATCGAGCATCAGCTCAAATACCATCCAGCGCCATATTAAACGTCTTGCTCGGCCGCATCGCCTTCGATACCTTGTCGAAATCAGGATGGTAATACCCACCCATCTCCACCGGCTTGCCCTGTGCAGCGATTAATTCGGCATCAATCTTCGCTTCGTTGTCCGCGAGTGCCTTCGCCAGCGGGGTGAAGCGCGCCTGTATCTCCTTGTCCTTGCTCTGTGCGGCGAGTGCCTGAGCCCAGTAGAGTGCCAAATAGAAATGGCTGCCACGGTTGTCTATCTCACCGACTTTTCTTGCAGGCGACTTGTTGTTATCGAGGATCTT
>Ga0210088_1000178_pt1 | contig 12525 bp, 8 predicted proteins | sample RushMan_CattailN_6_FD_185557 | JGI IMG/M metagenome (GOLD analysis project Ga0210088, IMG submission 185557) | Wetland microbial communities from San Francisco Bay, California, USA, that impact long-term carbon sequestration -... | ecosystem: Environmental > Aquatic > Marine > Wetlands ... | reverse complement strand
CAGCGCCGGAGAAAAAGACCGGCCGGCGAAAGGCCGTGCCAGCCAAGGACGCACGGACCAAGCCGGTCGTGAGAAAATCGGCAGTCAAGTAGCCGGCCGTCTTGAAGCCGGTCATGTGCAGGGCCTTGGGGAGCGTTTCCGGCACCTCCCGGGGATCGGGGAGAAACAATGGATTCGGAATTTGTTGCCAAGATTGCCGCGCCGCCTTATTACCATGTGATTCCGCACATAGGGAGGGAGTCGGCACAGTTCATCATCGATAATCTGCTGCGCTTCTCGTTCAAGCGCCATAGCCTGGCGGAGGATGCGATCCATGACATGCGCAAGCGCATCGCCTTGGTTGACCATAACCTCGGGCAACTCAGGAGCGATATCAGGATATCCCGGCAGGTCTGCGACGAGGTGCACGCGGAGTGGCTCGAAGTGCAGCAGAGCCGGCCCGATCGCATATTCCTCTATTTGCATGGTGGCGCCTTTTGTTTCCGCATGCCGCGCATCCAGTCGGCGATGGTCGCCCGCTGGTGTCGGCAATCCGGTGCCCGCGCGCTGATGCCCGTCTACCGACTGGCGCCCGAGCATCCGTATCCGGCGGCTTCCGACGACTGCCTCGCGGCGTATCGCTGGCTTCTCAATCAGGGCGTGTCGGCCGAAAATATCGTGATCTGCGGTGATTCGGCCGGTGGCAACCTGACGCTGGTGACGCTGATGCGTGCCCGTGCCGAGGGGTTGCCGTTGCCGGCGGCGGCGATGATGCTGTCACCGGCGACCGATTTCTCGCTAAGCGGGCGCAGTGCCACGGTCAACGAGGCGAGCGACCCGATGTTTTCAGTGGCAATGCTGCGCTGGTTCGGGGAAATGTACCTTTCCGAGCCGGAATTGCATCTGACGCCGTTTGTTTCGCCGCTGACCGGCGATTTCAGCGGACTACCCCCGCTGCTGTTCCAAGTCGGCAGCAATGAGATGCTGCTCGACGATTCGACGCGGGCGGCGGCCAAGGCGCACGGTTCGGGGGTTGATGTCCAACTCGACGTCTTCGATGGCATGCCGCATATCTTCCAGGGCTTTGGACAATTACCCGAGAGCAAGATGGCGGACAGGCGCATTGCCAAGTTTCTCGAAGCGAAGGCCGGTTGGGCGCGTGGCTGATTTCTAGATGATCAATGAACCTGGGGTTAATCAAGGGGGGTTGGGATGCGGTGGTGGTTTGTTGCCCGCAGGTTCTGTCTCGGAATTCTTTTGCTGAGCGGCGGAGCGGCCGGCGCCGCCGGTATCGGGCGCAATCCCGCCATGCCTGCCTATGGATTGTTTCCTGCCGACCTGTTCGTGACCACGAGTGGCGGTTGTGCGGATTGCGCTGCGCTCCCGCAGGCCCTGTGGTACTTCCGGAGCGAAATTATCGCCGTGCCGAAGCCGGGCGCGCAGGTTGCCGGTTTTGAACCGGCAATGCCGGTGTGGGATGACCTTGCCGCCTGGGCACAGGCGACACCGTTCGACGCTGACGCGGTGTTGCCGCCGCTGGTCTGGCAGGCCGCGCCGGACAGCTTGGACAGGGTTCAGCTTGCCGAAGACGGGCGGACGATAACGGTCGGCGACCGGCAATTTGCCTTGCAATTGACACCAAAGCTGCCGTTGAACAGCGCTTGGTTCGATGCGAGCAGCACAATCTGCTTCCACGGGCGACCGCTGAAAGTGCGTGGAAATCGCCAAGGTGAAACCTTCGTGGCGCGGACCATCTGGCCGCAGGATTTTCGTATCCCGGAAACGCCGGCAGGCAAATCCCTGAATGGTGATCCGGCAGCGTTCCGTGCCTGGCTGCGGGCACAACCGCAGGGTGGGGCGCGGAGTCCGTTTGCGGTTGAGTCGCTCTGGCGCCGGCCGGGGAGCAGCGGGCCGCGACCCGGACAACCAGTGATCGGTTTGATGCTTAATGGCGCGCAAGGCGATGACGACGAGGCGCACGGCGGCCACTTCGCGTTGATGACCGGTCGCATCGGCGAACAAGGGGGCATCGACGAATGGCTGGCGAATAATTTCTATACCCTCGACTCTGAAAGCGAGAAGGGAATCATCGCCGCTCCCGTGCCGCTCGACAATTATCTTGGCGACCTGAACAGCGGCCAGGCCTGGTATCGCCCGTCGTACATGCTGGTGGCGACGCTCGCCGATCCACGCCTTGCAGTTCGGTTGCAATCAGCGCTGGGGCGCGTCTACAACCAGTTCTACCGCCACCAGTTCGCCTATCAGCATGCACGTGCAAACTGCGCCGGGATCAGCGTGAATACCGTGCGCACCCTAGGCTGGCAGGTGCCGGCGCGCGGTTCCGAAAGCTGGGCGAAGGCGATCATCGCCTTGCCGCTGGTTACGGCAAAAGAAGGCAGTCTGGCCAACGGCAAGGCGACATTCGACTATCTGACCGAGGACCGGACGATCCTTTATCCGGCGGTCGCCTTCGAGGAGATGGGTGCTGACCTGCTGCGTCTGGCGAGCGTGCGGGAATGGCGGGCGCGGTCAGAATTCGAAACGCTGCTGGCCCAGGATGTCGAAGAAATCCTGCTCGTTCGCGTGCCGCAATTTCCATCGAGTCGGGCCTGGGGCGACTGGCCGGTTGAAAGCAGCGTCGAATACCACGCGCGCGTCCCTGAAAATCCGGCAGAGCGCAAGATCATCCCGGTGCCGCCGCGTCCCTTCCCCGAGGAATTGCGCGATCCTCGCTCGCCGGCCGAGCCGTGGTTGCGTTCCGATTACGCGCTGGCCGCCTGGGGATTGTCGATAGTTGTATTTTTGGTGTTCGTCCTGCGCCGGCTCTTGGCATAATTGCCTCCGTGCTTGCCTACATCGTTCGTCGCCTGCTTTACGCCATCCCGATCCTGATCGGGGTGAATCTCCTGACCTTCGCGCTGTTTTTCGTCGTCAATACGCCGGATGACATGGCGCGCATGCAGCTCGGAGTCAAGCGCGTGACGCCCGAAGCGATCACGAAATGGAAGGTCGAGCGCGGATACGACCGGCCACTGCTCATCAATTTTGAGGCAAAAGGGCTGTCGACCGTAACGGACACGATTTTTTTCCAGAAATCGGCGCGCATGTTCGCCGGCGATTTCGGACGTGCCGAAGACGGCCGCGACATCGCCCGCGAAATCGGCAGCCGCATGGGGCCGTCGCTCGCCATCGCATTGCCGACCTTCATTCTCGGCCTGTTCGTGACGGTGACTTTCGCGCTGACGCTGGCCTTCTTCCGCGCCACAGCGTTCGATTTCTGGGGCGTCGTGCTGTGCGTCGCGATGATGTCGATTTCCGGACTGTTCTACATCATTGGCGGGCAATTCCTTATCAGCAAGGTCTGGCGGCTGGTGCCGATTTCCGGTTTTGGCGATGGCATCGACGCCTGGCGATTCCTGATCCTGCCCGTGGTGATCGGCGTCATTTCGGGCATCGGTTCGTCGACGCGCTGGTATCGCACCATCTTTCTCGAAGAAGTGAACAAGGATTACGTACGCACCGCACGCGCCAAGGGGCTGCCGGAAACCGTCGTTTTCTTCCGCCATGTGCTGCGCAATGCGCTGATCCCGATCCTGACCGGCGTCGTCGTCGTCATTCCGCTGCTCTTCATGGGCTCACTGCTGACCGAATCCTTTTTCGGCATTCCCGGACTCGGCAGCTACACGATCGACGCCATCAACGCCCAGGACTTTGCAGTCGTGCGCTCGATGGTCTTCATCGGTTCCGTGCTCTACATCATCGGGCTGATCCTGACCGATATTTCCTACACGCTGGTCGATCCGCGGATTCGTTTCAAATGAGCGGCTTCGAGATCGTCGTTCTCTGGTCGGACATGATCATCTGGCTGCTGGTGGCATCTGGGGTAGCCGGAGCCGTTGCGATTACACGAAATCCGCCCCTGCTGGCGGCCTGGCGGCGGGTCGGGGCCAACCGCGTCGGCATGGCGGCGGCGACGCTGTTACTCGCCTTTATACTGATCGGCCTGCTTGATTCACTGCACTACCGCGTTCAGCTCGAAGGCAAGCCGGGGCAGAAGGCGGTTTACGCGATCGAGGTGCTGTCGGTACTCGATGCCCTGTTGACGCCGCTGCGCACGCGCAACGAGAAAACCTATTCCGAACCTTTCGCCACACGCCTGTACGCCAAGGAAACGATCGACCTGCCGGGCGGGCAGACGATACGCGACTATCCGCGCCTGAAGCACGGCGGCGTCCATCTCGGCGAGCGCGAGGACGAGGTCCTGGCCGATGCCGGCTTTTCCGCCTTCCGTGCCGGCGTGCTCGCCTTTTTCGGCTGGCTGGCGCTGGCGGCAAGCGCCGCGGCGCTGGTCAAGCGCAGCGCTCTCCAGAACGTTGCGGACGACGCCTCGGGATGGCAAAAAATCTGGCGCGGCGAAACGGCCTTTGCCTGGAACGCCGCCCTCATCACCCTTGGCGTCATGTTGCTGGTCGGTGTGCCGCTTTTCTGGCTGGCCGGACAATACCATGTCTTCGGCACTGACAAGGTGGGACAGGATGTCCTCTACCAAGTACTGAAAAGTGTGCGCACCGGGCTCATCATCGGTCTCGTGACGACGCTGGTCATGCTGCCGGTGGCCGTGCTGCTCGGCATCGTCGCCGGCTATTTCCGCGGCTGGATCGACGACGTGATCCAGTACATCTACACGGTGCTCAGCTCGATCCCCGGCGTCCTGCTGATCGCCGCCGCCGTGCTGATGATGCAGGTGATCATCGACAGCAACCCGCAATGGTTCTCGACCGCCGCCGAGCGCGCTGACCTGCGCCTGCTGGCGCTCTGTTTCATTCTCGGCATTACCTCGTGGACCGGTCTCTGCCGGTTGCTGCGCGGCGAGACGCTGAAGCTGCGCGAACTCGAATATATCCAGGCGGCTCAGGCCTTCGGCGTGTCGAACTGGCGCATCATTGTCCGCCACATCCTGCCCAACTTGATGCACATCGTCATCATCGCGCTGGTCATGGATTTCTCCGGGTTGGTGCTCGCCGAGGCCGTGCTGTCCTATGTCGGCATCGGCGTCGATCCGACGATGATCAGCTTCGGCACGATGATCAACAGCGCGCGCATGGAACTGGGTCGTGAGCCCGTCGTCTGGTGGTCTCTGGTGGCGGCGTTTGCCGCCATGTTCATGCTCGTGCTGGCGGCCAACCTGTTCGCCGATGCCGTGCGCGACGCTTTCGACCCGCGGGCCGCCTGATGCTTGAAGTTACCGACCTGCACCTCGGCTTCAGCGCTGGCAAGACCACCCTCGTTGCGGTCGACGGCGTTTCCTTCACCATTTCCAAAGGCGAAACTTTCGCGCTGCTCGGCGAATCCGGCTGCGGGAAATCGGTGACGGCGCAGGGCATCATGCGCCTCCTTCCGGCCGCCGGGCGGGTGGCCGGTGGCAGCGTGACACTTGACGGTGAGCAACTGCTGACCCTTTCCGAAGCTGACATGCGCCAGGTACGCGGGGCGCGGATCGCGATGATTTTCCAGGAGCCGGCGACCAGCCTCAACCCGGTGCTGACGGTCGGCGTGCAGATCGGCGAAGTGCTCGATCGCCATTGCGGCCTGCGCGGCGAGGCGGCGCGCCAGCGCATGCTCGAACTGCTGCGTCAGGTCGGCATCGCCGACCCCGAGCGGCGACTCGACGAATATCCCTTCCAGTTCTCCGGCGGCATGAAGCAGCGCGTAATGATCGCCATCGCGCTCGCCGGCAAACCCGACCTGCTGATCGCCGACGAGCCAACGACGGCGCTCGACGTGACCGTTCAAGCCCAGATCCTTGATCTGCTGGCACAACTCCAGCGCGAGCGCGGCATGGCAATACTGCTGATCACGCACGACCTCGGCGTGGTCGCCAAAATGGCGCAGCGCATCGGCGTCATGTACGCCGGCGAACTGGTCGAGGTGGCCAGCCGCGAGGATTTCTTCACGCGGCCGAGCCATCCATACACGCAGGCTCTGTTCGCAGCCTTGCCGGAAATCTCGCGGCGCGGCACGGCATTGACGACGATTCCCGGCCAGGTGCCGTCCCTGTCGGCAATGCCTGGCGGTTGCCGTTTTGCCGAGCGCTGCCGGCACGTGATGAAGCAATGCCGCGAAGTCTCGCCACCCTGGCGCACTGTCGCCGCCAGCCATGAACTGCGCTGCCACTGGTCGGGCAGCGCAAGCGGGATTGCCGATACGCCGCGCCTTCGAATTAGCGACCGGATGCCGGAAATGGCGCCTTTCCTGAAGGTGTCCGACCTGAAAGTGCATTTCCCGATCCGGCGTGGTGTCTTGCAGAGCACGGTTGGGCACGTTCTTGCGGTCGACGGCGTTTCGCTGGCCATTTCCGCAGGCCGCACGCTGGCCCTGGTCGGCGAATCCGGCTGCGGCAAGACGACTGTTGGCAAGGCGCTGCTGCAACTCGTCAGGCCGACGGCTGGCAGCGTCGTCCTCGGCGGCGCCGAACTTGTCGGCATGTCGGCGCAGCGTCTGCGCGCCGCGCGCCGCCATATGCAGATGGTGTTTCAGGATCCGTTCGCTTCGCTTAATCCACGGATGCGGGTCGGCGAAATCATCGCCGAAGGCATGGGTGCGCTGGCACTGGAAGCCGACTCGGCAGCGCAGGCGGCGGCAGTCGCGGCCTTGCTAAAGCAGGTTGGCCTGCCCGATGAAGCCGCCGGACGCTATCCGCATGAATTTTCCGGGGGGCAGCGCCAGCGCATTGCCATTGCCCGGGCGCTGGCCGTACAGCCGCAACTGCTGATCTGCGACGAGCCGACCTCTGCTCTCGATGTCTCGGTACAGGCGCAGATCCTCAACCTGCTGAAAGAACTGCAGGAAGCGCTCGGGATTGCCTACCTGTTCATTACCCACAATTTCGCGGTAGTCGAGTATCTGGCCAACGATGTGGCGGTGATGTACCTCGGCCGCATCGTCGAGCGCGGCACTGCGGAAGAAGTATTGCGTTCGCCGCAGCACCCCTACACGCAGGCCCTGCTGTCTGCGGTCCCGGTGCCCCGGCTTGAAGCGCACCCGGCGGCGATTCGTCTGCCCGGTGAGACGCCGTCGCCGGCAAACCCCCCCGGTGGCTGCCATTTCCACCCGCGCTGCCCAAAGGAGATGGATATCTGTCGCCAGCGTTATCCGGAAACCAGCAGCGTGTCAGCGACCCACATGGTCAACTGCCACCTGATCGGCTGATTCAGCTGCGGCGGCCGTTGCCGGCCTTGGCGACCTTGCTTTTCGTGGCGGTGGCTACCGCCTTGGTATTTCCGTCAGAGGATTTTTTCGCTGACTTGCTGCTTTCATTTCGGGGAGCCTTGGTTGCCACCCGGGTTTTCGTGCTGCCTTTGGCGGAACTGGCGGCTTTGCCGGCGTGTTTCGCGGAAGACTTGCCGGTTGAAGTGCTGGCAACTTTTCTGGCCGGCGGTTCAGGTTCGACGATCTGCGGTTCGGCACCGATCGACTCGACGCTTTCGGCGCCTTTGCCAGCCGGAACCAGTACAGTAGACCCGGTGCGCAGCCGGATTTTTCCGCTGAGGCCGTTGGCCTGCTTGAGCTCGGCGAGGGTGATGCCAAAGCGCGTTGCGATCTGCTCGACTTTTTCGCCTGATTTCAGGGTGTAAGCCTGCCATTTGGTGAGCGGTTCATCGTGCTTTTCGAGGTTGTCCTGGAAAGTGGCCAGATTCCCCGCTGGAATGACTACCGGGGTCTCGGCCCGGATAATCGGGCGATTGTGCGACGGGTTCAGCGCCACAAATTCGTCGACCGGCATGTTGGCCAGTCGGGCGGCGGTTTTGACGTCCATCGGCCGCGACGCTTCGACGGTTGCGAAATAGGGACGGTTGATGATTTCCGGCAGGCCCAGCTCGGCCATCAGCGCGGCATTATTGAAGATGTTCTTGAGCGCCTGCAGTTTCGGAACGTAGTGCCGGGTTTCGGTGGGCATCGTCAGGCTTCCATAATCCGTCGGTAGCCCTCTGGCGATATTTTTCTCGATCGCCCGCTTGACCGAACCCTCTCCCCAGTTATACGAGGCCAGTGCCAGATGCCAGTCGCCGTGCATTTCATAGATAGTCTGCAGATATTCCAGCGCGGCATCGGTTGAGGCGACGATATCGCGGCGCTGATCCTGCCACCAGGTTTGTTCGAGATTGAAGCGCTTGCCGGTCGCCGGAATGAACTGCCAGAGTCCCGAGGCATGCGCGCGCGAATAGGCCATCGGGTTGAAGGCACTCTCAACCATTGGCAACAGCGCGATTTCGGTCGGCATGCCGTGGGCTTCAAGTTCTTCGACAATGTAATGCAGATAGGGCCGGCTGCGCTCTACCATGCGGCGCAGGGCATCGGGCCGGTTCTGGTACCACTGCTGGTAATACAGCACCAGGTCGTCATTCAGATTCGTCATGGCGAAACCGTTGCGCAGGCGAATCCAGAGATCGTCTGGCTGGGTCGTCAGGTCGACGGCGCGCGCAATGGCGGGTGCCGCGCGAACTTCGTGCACGACCAAGGTGTTTTCAACGCCAGCTGACGGCAAGGATGTTGCGGGCGACAGCATCGAAATCAGCGCTAAAGGTTGCCTGCCTTCGTCGGCGAGCGCCGGAGCGGTGCCAAGGGAGGATACGGCAAGCAATGCGCATCCGGCAAAACCTTTGACCAGCGATAGAACGTTGCGAAAGTGCATGGCTAGAAACTCCTGCCTCGGAACGGGGGTGGTCTGAAAATTGAATTATAACCCTTGATTAACCCGATTTCCCCTATTGGCAGCAGGGAAAACAAAAAACCGGCCTGAGCCGGTTTATGTAATGTTGGCGGAGTGGACGGGACTCGAACCCGCGACCCCCGGCGTGACAGGCCGGTATTCTAACCAACTGAACTACCACTCCGCGCTGGAAAACTTGGCGTCCCCACGGGGATTCGAACCCCGGTTACCGCCGTGAAAGGGCGGTGTCCTAGGCCTCTAGACGATGGGGACCCGGACAAAACTGCTTTTCTCTCACGTTTGCTTGGTGGAGGTAAGCGGGATCGAACCGCTGACCTCTTGCATGCCATGCAAGCGCTCTCCCAGCTGAGCTATACCCCCGGCACCGTGAAAGAGCGCGCATTATAGGGACTCGAAAAGCCCTTGTAAACAGATTCGGCGATTATTTAGCGTTTTTGTGCCGCCAGTTTTTCCATCACCTTCGTGCGGCCGATCAGTGCGATGACCGCATCGACCGATGGGGTCTGCGTCTGGCCGGTCAGGATGACACGCAGCGGCATCGCCAGCTTTGGCATCTTTAGGCCGTGTTTGGTCACAGTCTCCTTGATCAATGCATTTATGAACGGAATTTGCCAGTCGACCGTAGCGATGCCTTCGGCAAATTCGGCCAGCGCCGGGCGGGCATCGTCGCCAAGATGCTGGGCCAGAAGTTCTGCCGGCGGCGTGAGGTCAACATAAAAGACCTCGACGGCATCGGCCAGCACGTTCAGCGTATTGCTGCGGTCAACGTACAGGGCGACGGCATTTTCCAGGTTGGGTCCGCTATCGGTATCGATACCGCGTGCGGCAAGGCGGGTCTTGACTCTTGCCGTGAGGTCGGCAACAGGCATCTGCTTCATGTAATGCTGATTCAGCCACAGTAGCTTCTCGGTATTGAACTGGGCAGCTGAGGCAGTGATATGGTCGAGGTCAAACCATTCGACAAATTGCTGGCGCGAGAATACCTCGTCGTCGCCGTGCGACCAGCCGAGACGGGCCAGGTAGTTGATGACCGCCTCGGGCAGAAAACCGTCCTCGTCGTATTGCATCACCGACACTGCGCCATGGCGCTTGGACAGCTTGGCGCCATCATCGCCGAGAATCATTGACAGGTGCGCGTATTGCGGTATTTCGGCGCCCAGGGCCTGCAAGATGTTGATCTGACGGGGCGTGTTGTTGACATGGTCGTCGCCGCGGATGACGTGGGTGATACCCATGTCCCAGTCATCGACGCAGACGCAGAAATTGTAGGTCGGCGTGCCGTCGGCGCGTGCGATGATCAGGTCGTCGAGCTCGCCGTTGGCGAATTCGATACGACCCTTTACCTGATCGTCCCAGCCAACGACACCATCCTTCGGGTTGCGGAAGCGAATGGCCGGTGTGCCACCGGCTGGCGGCACGGGTAGCGTCTTGCCTTCCTCCGGGCGCCAGCGACCGTCATAACGCGGCTTTTCCTTGCGTGACTCCTGCTCGGCACGCAGCATATCCAGTTCATCGCGTGTCATGTAGCAGTGATATGCGGTGCCGCTGACAAGCATCTGCCGGATCACTTCCTTGTAGCGTTCCATGCGTTGCATCTGGTAATAGGGGCCTTCGTCGTGCTCCAGTCCCAGCCACGACATCCCGTCGAGAATGGCCTGCACCGCCTCGGGTGTCGAGCGGGCCACATCGGTATCCTCGACGCGCAGGATGAAGATGCCACCATGGCGGCGGGCGAACGCCCACGAAAAAAGGGCGGTGCGGGCGCCACCGATGTGCAGGTAGCCGGTGGGGCTGGGAGCGAAACGGGTGCGAACGGGCTTCATGGCGTGCGGAATCCGTGGTTAGGCAAAGGGCAGTATTCTATCTGACCGGCGTTTGACCAGCTCCGGGACTTATGATTAAATGCGCGCCTCTCAAGCGGGCGGTTAGCTCAGGGGTAGAGCACTGCCTTCACACGGCAGGGGTCACTGGTTCGATCCCAGTACCGCCCACCACGCTAAGAGTCTGAAACGATTAATATTTTCAGATATTCCCCTAGAGGTATCTGGCCGGCAAGCCTCTAAAATACACATTCCTTACACACCATGTGGGTCTGTGCATGGCAAAGATTACGAAGAGAGCGGCTGGCTATCAAGTTCAGATCAGGCGTAAGGGCTTCCCAGCCAATTCAAAGGCGTTCAGGACTCGGCGTGACGCTGAAACTAGGATGCGTCTGCACTGTATGCATCGGAAATGGATGGCGGTACTTATGTTGACCGGACCGAAGCAGAGAGAACAACGCTAGCGGAAATCCTTGAGTGATACCGGCGAGAGATAACCCCTCTCAGGAAGTCAGTTGCCAACGAAGCGGGGCGTATTCAACGATTCATTCGTGATGAACCCTTCTGCAAGTACAAGACCACGGCCTTGACCGGCAGACTGCTTTCAGAGTGGCGAGACAAGCGATTGCAGGAAGTCTCCGGTAGCTCGGTCAATCGAGAACTGAACCTGCTTAGTCGTGCCATAAATACCGATCGGCGGGAGTGGGGTATCGCGCCTCCGGGGTAATGCGATTGCGCTGTGAATTTTCTTGACCAGTCTACCTTTTATGACTATTATGCGCGCCTCTGTTCCTCGATAGCTCAGTCGGTAGAGCGCCGGACTGTTAATCCGTAGGTCCCTGGTTCGAGCCCAGGTCGGGGAGCCAAAAAATTTGTTTGCAGTACTTGCACTTAGCCAATCCTTCGGGGTTGGCTTTTTGCATTCCGGGGATCGCCATACTTTTAGTCCGGCGCTCGCCATAGAGGCCAATTCTCACGGAAAAGGGAAGCATCGCATGAAACAAATCATTGGATACGCGTTAACGGTCTTTTTTGGATTCTTCGCCATCATGAACCCGATTGCCAATACGCCCATCTTTCTTGGACTGACCGCCAATGACACGCCGGATGAGAGAAAGCGGGTAGCCCGTAAGGCCCTGATGCTGGCCTTCGGTCTCGTGGTCGTATTCGCCCTCTTGGGCAAGCTTATCTTCAGCTTGTTTGGGATCACTTTGCCGGCATTTCAGATCACGGGAGGCGTATTGGTCGCACTGATCGGCTACCAGATGCTGAAAGGTGAACAATCTTTAGCCCATCAGCCGTCCGCGAATAACCAGAAGGTTGATATGGAAGCCGCATTGAGCATCGCAGTGACGCCGCTCGCGATGCCGATTCTGGCGGGCCCCGGAACCATTGCCACGGCCATGAACTTCGCATCGGCAGGTAGCCTTATCGACATGCTTGTCACCATCGTGGCGTTCGCAGTGCTTTGCGTGATCACCTACGGGTTTTTCATTTCTGGTGAGCGCCTGATGTCCGTTCTAGGGCAGAACGGTTTGAATGTCATCACCCGTATCATGGGGCTGATTCTGGCGGTAATCGGGGTCCAGATGTTGATCACCGGTGTGTCCGGCGCTATCAAGATGTACTGAGCCCTCTAGCGCCCGCCGGCCTCACCGTGCTGGCCAACGGTGGCGTTATCGATAGCCGGACGATGCGCGATTCCCTGTTCCAAGAAAAAATGTCAGTTGCCAGCAGCGAATGTAGAGAAGCTTGGGGCGACCACCTGCCATTTCAAGTAACGGCCTGGATTGTTCTTAGGAAGATGCTGTCGTGGATGGCTACAGCAACCAGCACGGCGACAGTGGCACAATAACCGCATGTGTGGCCGCTACGACCTCAATGAATCCCCGCAGATGCTGGCGCTTTACTTCCTGCTGTCAGCAGAGCCGGAAGCCTTCAGCAATGCCGATGTGCGTCCAACCAACACGGCGCCAATCATACGAATCGACGACG
>Ga0210088_1000176_pt1 | contig 12558 bp, 11 predicted proteins | sample RushMan_CattailN_6_FD_185557 | JGI IMG/M metagenome (GOLD analysis project Ga0210088, IMG submission 185557) | Wetland microbial communities from San Francisco Bay, California, USA, that impact long-term carbon sequestration -... | ecosystem: Environmental > Aquatic > Marine > Wetlands ... | reverse complement strand
GACTATGAGACGTCCGGACTCAACCCCTTTTCATCATTTTGCATATCACTAGCTTTTCCACATTCCATGCACATTGCAATGCTCGCGAGCGGTGACTTTTTGCGCATCGATGCAAAAGAGCGCTTCCGGAGCTTGCCCCGGCGCTAAGAATTGACGATAAGCCTTGCCCTTTTCATCAATCACCTCGACCCATTCGATGAAATGCTTTTCTTCCATCGGATGAGGTACATCTCCCACTTTAACCTTGAATCCTTCATCGGTCTTCTCAACCACAGGTACATGTTTTTCTTTTCCCTGATCCACACTTTTTTCATCCAGCAGCTTCATATTTTCGCCGCAGCAGACCAAGTCACCATCTCCTCCATGCAAAACTTCAACGATGTTGCCACATACTTCACACTTGTAAACCTGTAGTTTTTTAGCAGCCATTAACAAACCTCCTGTCTAGAATTGATAAAGATTTACTACCGAAACCAAATGATTCAGGGATGCAACTACACCCACCCTTGAGGCGACTGAAGAATCGCCTCTCCCTCAATGCGGCGATTCTGCTTCCGCTGAAACCACAATCGTCATTCCTGCGATGCTTATCCCCGCAGTCCCGCCTGAGCTGTATTGCGCGGGAGGCACAAATCCACGCAAGTGAATTCGCCCACTGTACGCCGATGCCTGCCCCGCAACTCGAACCTTGATTTATCGGCAAGACGTGCGGTTCCTCCTGGAATCGTCAAATTCAGCTTGTCAATAAATGAGGGCGAAGCAAGCGCCCCGAATGCTTTAGAATTCAATCCTCTTTACCCGAACCTTTTAAGCACGTACTCCAATAATGTTCAGGTGTGTAGATCCAGAGATGCTCTAAGGCTATGTATCATATGGCTCTGTGTCAAGGCGGGCTGGTAAATGGCTGGCAAAAAGCTGTTAAAAGGAAAAAACGATTGCTTGCGGCTAGTCGCTCATTATTTTGATGCGGATTTTGCGAGTTCGCGGTCCATCGAATTCACACAAAAATATATGCTCCCACGTGCCTAACTGGAGCCGGCCGTTGTCTATAACGATGTGAGCACTGCCGCCGACCATTATGGCTTTGATATGGGCGGCAGAATTTCCTTCTCTGTGTTTGTAGTCGGCGCGCCACGGCACCAGCTTATCCAGGCTATTGATCACGTCTTCCATTACGGCCGGATCGGCGCCTTCATTGACGGTCACCGCCGCGGTCGTATGCGGCACATTGACGATGCATACGCCGCTTCGCACACGGCTGTCCTGTACTTTCCGCGCAACCATTTCGGTGATGTCAACGGCTGCACTATGATCCGGAGTATTCACCTGAATCGTTTCGACCATCGTGCTTCCTTTCTCTCCTCTTCAGCGATCAAGAAAACAGCTCTCTGTCTCCGGCAGGCGGGGTGAGCGGAGCCGCTCCTGGATTCCGGCTCCTGTCCCTTTGGTTCTCTTATGAAAATTCGTTAACCTCTGTGCTTCGCACTTTTTGTTTCTACATCACGAAGGACACAACATCACGAAGAGGAATTTATTTACTCTTTCTTTTTTCTTCGTGTTCTTCGTGCACTTCGCGGTTGAACCGAAAATCAGCCAGGCACGATCAACCCGGATTCGGTCTCCCGATAGGGCTCTTCGCTCCCTTCTTCATCTGAAAACTCATCGGGCCAATGTGACTGCATAGACAATAGAACGATTTGAGTCATGACGGGATTTTCACTCACCCTGGCCGAACTCGCGAGATGCTGAGCAACAATCCAGGCCTGCTGGGCAGTCTCAACCTTTTTCAATTCTCCCAAGGCTAGAGCATGCTCCTCAAACAGTCTTTGATAATAATACCTGGTTTTTTCGACGAACAGTTCGTCGGCCGCTTTTTTCAACAGATCCATCGACCGTTCCTGCTGGATCTCCGGTCGCACCACCAATACCGAGCGCTCCAAATCCTGTAATTTATGAAAGTATGGGCTCAGATCTTTCTCGGGAAGAAGCAGAGACAGGAACGGCATACCTCCCAATACGGCCTCAACGTCAATTTCTCCCAATCGCTCTAATGGATGTTCGACAGCGGCAAAAAACTGATACGCCCATGGCGGCTTGTCAGGATCATAGAATGGTCGGAAGAACCTTTTTGCCCGTTCAGCTTCAGTGGGGACACCCTTTTCACCATTAAATTGAATCATTTCAAAAAAAATACGGGCCGCATGCCATGCGGGTATCTCGAAAGGATGGTTGTCGGGCAAATGTCTGGTGAGTTTTTGAATAAACTCTTTGTAAAGTTTTTGTGAGCTCTCGACCACTCGCACGCTCAGGGCAGTAAAACGATTCTCGGTATAAACAGATATGGCTACCGGCTCGCTGCTGGATTCCGCAGGAAAGAAGGCGGCAACAAACCAATCAACATCCGGTGCGGGGATCATGTGAGCGACAGCCTGCCTGGTCTCCTTGGGGATCAAAACTATCTTGGACTCAACAGAACTGTCCGCATCTTCCGCGTAGCCTTTTTGGCCGAAGCGATAAGCCGCCTTTTTCACCGTTCGCTTGTATTCTTTTTTCCTTATGATGTCCCGAAGCGCTAGAAATGCCTTAAACCCGGCCGGCGATGGATCTCTGCTCAGCCTGCCGATCAATGCGGCAGTCAGGTTTTCCCGTCCAAGCAAGGCCTTGCGCAATGACTGCAGATAACTCTGCAGGCTTTCTCCCCGAGGATCCTGAACCCTCAGCCGGTCCAAAATCATCTGCACTTCATGGTGTTCCTCGGGATCGAGACCGATCTCTACCTTCTTGTTCTTTTTGGAATCTTGTTTTGTGTTCATCTTATCATACTGCCGCCAGTAAACAAAAAAGCCCCATAGGCCACGCTTGGGCGTGGTTCTGGGGCTGACTTTATAAGGGATGCAGAAGTTTTATTCTGATTCTTCTTCCCGCGGTTCGATGATCAACGAATCTGCCACCAGCTCCCAAAGATATTTAATCTCCACATCCATGAAGTCGTATTCTTTGCGCAGACTCTTCATGATTTGGTCTCGGCAGTTGTGACAAGGAGCAATTAACAGCTTGGCACCCGTGTCTTTAATTTGCTTTGCCTTGGTCCTGCCGTAGAAAATTCTCTCTTCGACGTACGGCGCAGCCCATGCACCACCACCCGCGCCGCAGCAGAAATTGTTGGCGCGATTGGGATACATGTCGACAAAATTCTCACAGCACTGTTGTGTAACCCATCGTGGTTCTTCGTAATACCCGTGACCGAATGTCCGTTCACTCTTGCGGGCATAGTTGCACGGATCGTGATAGGTAGTCAGTTCGTGATGAATCGATTTATCTACTTTGATGCGTCCCTCTTCTAAATATTGCTTGAGCAGATCGTGAACGCTGACAAACTTGACGCCTTCATTCGCATACCATTTTTGCAGACCAAGCCTGGTCGCATAGTAAGCGTGCCCTCATTCGGGCAAGACGAGATACTCGCACTCGAACTCTTTGTAGTTCTTGACGATGCGGCCGACCACCTCTTTCATCGATTCGTCGTCACCGGTGAAAAGACCCCAGTTTACGCCCTCCCAATTCTCCGAGGTAGTCGTCCAGGACTCGTTGGCGGCGTAAAGGATTCGCCACCAGAACATCATGTCTTCCGGCTCTCCAAAGGGTTCCTTGGAGTTGATGGTAAAAAGGTATTTGGCACCCTTTTTGTCGACCGGAACTTCAAAACCGGGAAGCTCCTCCGCCAGTTCGGCACTCAGGTCTTCCAGCAAAAACAAAAAGTCTTCTTTGGGGATACCGACGTTGTTGCCGCTCTTCAGGCACTGTTCCACGCCCTTGTGCAGCACGCCCGGCACCTTGTCTCTGGCCCTTTTTCCACGGGCGGATCTCAGCAATGCCAATAAATCAATGTTCATGGGGCAGGCGTGTTCGCAACGCCCGCACAGCGTACAGACCCATGGGAACTTGGAATCGATCACTTCCTGATCCATCCCCAACAGGGCCAAGCGCACGCACTTTCGGACATCCAGCCCGTCTACCCCGGTGACCGGGCAGCCGCCTGCACATGTGCCGCAAGTGAGGCACAAGTCGGCATACTGGCTCGCCAGTTTGCGTTTTTCACGCTTAGTCAATAACAATGGCTCCATAATTCTCTCCCCTAACGTTTCATGATTGTAAGCAGCGCTCTTCCTATAACATAGAAGGTGACTGGTTTAAAGCTTTTTTTCTCAAAGTCATAACGGCTTATGCCACCCAGCAGCGCAGGGCTCCAGCCCTGCGCTGCGGTTTTCCGAGGTAAACTCCTTAGTACTCGTTCGGTAGTCCGGAGAGCTGCTCAAGAGTAAAAACCGGACCATCCTTACAAACATACTCCGTTCCGATGTTGCATCTTCCGCAAATGCCGATCCCGCATTTCATCCGCATTTCCAGACTGGTGATGATTCGCTCCGAAGGAAATCCCAACTCGGTCAGGACAGGTAATGTGAATTTAATCATAATCGGCGGACCGCAGACAATAGCATAAGCATTTTCGGAACTTGGAGCTTTTTGCTTGGTTATGGCAGGAACAAACCCGATGTTGTATTTCCAGTTCGGATCGTCGGTTCCGTCAACCGTAATATGCATGTTTATGTCGTCACGCTGCTCCCAGGCTGCCAACTCGTCTTTGTAGAGCAGCAAGCCGGGACTGCGCGCGCCGTAAACTACCGTGATGTCTCCAAACCGAGACCTGTTTGCGGGATCCAACATATAAACGATGGAAGATCGAAGTGTTGTAAAGGCGAAGCCACCGCCTATAATGACAACATTCTTGCCCTCCAGCACGTCCCACGGATACCAATTCCCAAGAGGCCCCCGAACGCCCATGATCTCACCGGCTTGCATGTTATGAAGGTGGTTGGTCACCTTGCCCACTTTGTTCACGGTGAACATGATGTAGCCTTTTTCAGTGGGTGAAGTGGCGATACCGATCGGTATTTCGCCCAGGCCGGCGACCGAAAGTTCGGCAAATTGACCCGGTGTGTAATCGAACCTGGCCTCATCTTCGGCATTGAGGAAAACAAATTTGAACGTTTTAAGATTTCGATCCTCAGTTTCCGTTACAACAGAATCAATCCTAACAGGATAAGGTAAGTAAGGGTTGTTCACCTCTAATCCTCCATAATCAGAGAATCCAGAATTCAGGACTCAGAATTCACCGTTTCCTTCTTCTGGATTCTGGCTCCTGGCTCCTGAATTCAAGCTCTAATAACTAAATAGTGTCGGGTAATCGAGATACACACTTAGAGCAAAGCTCTATAAATCGAATACCCAATTTCTAAACCGGACAGATGCAGCTTTCAGACATCAAACGGGCCACCTGGCGGATGTCGATATTGACGGGACAATGCTGTACACAGCGACCGCAGCCAACACAGGCAATCCCGTCTGAATACTTATCCGGGTAGTACTTCAGTTTATGCATAAACCGCTGCCGGACCCTCTTCAATTTTTGGTCGCGCGGATTGTGTCCGGCGCCATGCAGGGTGAACAACGGAAACATGCACGAATCCCAAATCCGAATGCGCTCCCCCTGATCTTGGTAGACCTCATCCTGGATGTCGAAACACCAACAGGTCGGGCAGAGGAAAGTACAGGTTCCGCAGTTGATGCAGGAAAATTGAACTTCATCCCAAAACGGCGCATCAAAAAGTTCTACCATGCTTTTTTCTTTGACGGGATCCAGATTGAACTGCACACTCAACAGTCCTTCAGCAGATTTTTTCAATGCGGCCACCCGGTCGGCAGAATTCCCCGGAGCAGGCTCACCCTCCTGTAAACTGCCCACCAGTTGCTTTCCTTTCTCCGTAACCGCTTGCAGCAGATAGCCCTCGCCCAGATCCACCAGCAATGCATCCAGTCCGCTGGTATCGAAAGGGCCGGTGCCGGCGGAAGTGCAAAAACACGCTGTACAAGGATCATTGCAGGCAAGCCCGACCAGAGTAGTATTTTCCCTGCGCTTCATCCACCAGGGGTCTTTAAACTGATCGGTTATGAAATTCCTGTCGTCCAACTCGAATGCATAGGCATCGCACGGTCGAATGCCTAAAATAATTCTCGGCGAATAATCTCTGGGGACCTCTTTCAGAATTCCCGCCTCCGAGTTTCCCTTCTCCAGGGTAAACTCGAACATCCGCTCGGAATGAGGATGAAACAGCGCTTTGGGCGAAAGGCGCGAATTGCGGTAGGTTAAATCGAGGTCTGTACTTTGTCCGAGTAATGCAAATTCGTGATACTGGCCCTTTAGGACGGGTCCGAACACGCTCTGGGACTCTATCAATTGCTCCACGATTCCGGGCAGCTTCTGTTTAGTGATATAAATTTCCGACATCGACTTCTTCCTTCTATAACCGTAATCGGCAGTCAGATTCAGCTTCAATAACAACTTGCAGCGCAGGGCTTTAGCCCTGCAGGTTCATGCACCCTCACCCCGACCCTCTCCCTCAAGGGAGAGGGAGCCGCCGGACAGCCTCCTGGTGCGTGCGGACAAAGCTCCTTCCAGTTCGCAACACCACAATGTCGGATGCGCGATAAAGTGAGTGCAGCACACTCTTTATCCAGCATCCAGCTAAGCCTACTTAATAAACGCCTCGGGGTCTCCCGGTCGATAGGTATCCAGCGGGGGTCTTTCATCGGTGCTCAACCCTACCTCGTAAGCGTACAGCTCCTTGATGTCCTTTTCCATTTTCTTGGTGAACTGGCGCACCTTGATCCCTACCGGACATGCCCTTTCACAGGCGCCGCAGTCGGTGCACCGTCCGGCAACATGATAAGCCCGCAGAAAGTGGAAGGTTCTCGTGTCTGTCCGGTCGATGCTTTTGCCGACCCACTGAGGCCGTGACTCGTCCACAAAACAAGTGGGGCAGTAGCAAAGGGGGCAGGCGTTGCGGCACGCATAACAACGAATACAGGGAGCGATCAATTCATCGAAATATTTCCATCGCTCCTCAGGGATCATGGCTTCCACCTTGCGCACATCCGGGTATCGATCCACGTTTTCCTGCTCCGGTACCAAATCTCCTACCAGCTCATCATAGACAACGGGATTGCGGTGGATACATATGGCGCAATTTTCCTGCAGGTATTCCGATCTGTCCAGAGTTTCCTCAAAATCCCGGCCGGTGAGCTTTACTTTGCCGTCGGTTTCCTCCACCTGCAAGGGCTCTTTACCATTCAGATCTGTAAGGATGCGGCGCCGGTCGATCATCCCGTGACAAGGTGCACCCAGAATATAGAGTTGCTCGCGTTTGATTTGATTCTCCAACAGATGAACCACAATATTTCTCGAATCGCACCCCTTGGCCACAATGGCCACCCTGTCCGGCCTTTTGGGAAGATAATTGGCCAAATTAATTCCGCAATTGCTGTCCCAATAAAGCCTGTCAACCTGATCGGCGCTTTTCACCAGAAAAGGTTCATTCATCAAAGCGACCGTTCCCTTGCGAAAGCCAATCACAACATCCACTCGATCTTCAGATAATAAGCGCTTCGCCGCTTCTCGAATCTTCTCCGTATATGCTCGCATCTATGCTACCTCAGCTTGCTTCTTGATAAAATGTTGGGCCGGCCCCGCTTTTCTCACTGCAGCGACTACCTCGCGGGCGGTCTCTGCAAATTTGGTTGCTTCCGCGGAAGAGATCCAAGAAAAGTGCAGACGCCCGGGTTCAATACCCGTATGCTCCATCAGGTTGTTCAAAAGAGTAAACTTACGTCTGGCGTAAAGGTTGCCTTCAATATAATGGCAGTCCCCGGGATGGCAGCCGGACACCCACACTCCATCGGCGCCATGTCGGAACGCCGCCAGTATGAACTTGGGGTTGACTCGCCCGGAACAAGGGACTCGGATCACTCTTATATTGGCGGGGTATTGCAGCCTGCTTACACCGGCGAGATCCGCTCCGCCATAGGAACACCAATTGCACAAGAAAGCGACGATTTTAGGTTCCCAATCGGTCATGTAATTATTCTCCCTATATACTATCGATCATGGCAAAGATTTGAGCATCATCAAAGCCCTTGAGCCGAATAGCCCCCGAGCGGCAGGAAGCCACGCAAAGACCGCAGCCTTTGCAGAGTGCCGGGTTGATTTCCGCCTTGCCCTTCTCGTTGAAGCTGGGCGCAGAGTAGGGGCAGATGCTGACGCAGGTGCCGCAGCTGCTGCACATCACCTGTACGGTGTCGGCCACCATTCCACTGAACCGCACGGTTTCTCGGGCCAGCAGCGTCCCTGCTCTGGAAGCTGCCGCCTGAGCCTGCGCGATGCTTTCATCGATCGGTTTGGGGTAGTGCGCTAAACCGCAGACGAATACGCCGTCTGTCGCAAAATCCACCGGCCGCAGCTTGGCATGGGCCTCGATGAAGAAACCTTCCTCATTGACCGGAACTTTGAAGAACTGCCCGAGAGCCTCGGTTTCATTCGGCAGGATGGCAGTCGCCAGGGTCAACAGGTCCGGCGTCAGAGTTACCGGCCTCTGCAGTACGTGGTCGACCACGGTCACCTTGACCGTTCCTCCATCCACTTCTACCTGCGGTTTGTGATCCAGGTCATAGCGGATAAAAATGACTCCGGCTTTTCTGGCATCCAGGTAAAGCGTCTCCCGCTCCCCATAGCTTCTGAGATCTCGATAGAGGACATATACGTCGCAATCGGGATTGATCTTCTTCAGCTCCAAAGCACTCTCAACCGAATGGGTACAGCAGACCCGGCTGCAATACGGTCGGTGAGGCTCACGCGAACCTACGCACTGAATGAAGACGGCACTTTTTGTTCCCTTCAGGCTGGAATCGCCGTCACGGAACCGTTTGTCAAGCTCCTGATGGGTGAGAATGCGCGCATCCCGGCCGTACTGATACTCATCAGGCTTCCATTCCCTGGCGCCGGTTGCGACGATCGCAACACCATGCTCGATGACTTCGGAAGAACCGCCATTTTCAACCGTAGTTTTAAAATTGCCGACAAATCCTTCCACATCTTTCACGGAACTGGAAAGATAGACGGTAACATTGGGATGCGATTGAATCCCTTCCGCCAGTTGCTTGACGTAGGGCTGAATCTCTTCGCCTCGCCAGGTTTTGTGCAGATGAAGAGCCTGTCCGCCGAGCCGATCGGACTGCTCCACCAGATAAACGGGATATCCCTGGTCGGCGATTGCTTTGGCCGCCACCATACCAGCGACACCGCCGCCAATGATCAGAGCTTTCTGATTGACGCTCAGTTCGGACTCCTGCAACGGCTCCAGCAGGGCCACCTTGGACACCGCCATGCGCACCAGGTCTTTGGCCTTGTCGGTGGCCAGTTCCGGGTTCGCACTGTGAACCCAGGAATCCTGGTTGCGGATATTGGCCATCTCAAATAGATATTTGTTCAGTCCTGCATCCGCCATGGTCTCCTGAAACAGAGGCTCATGGGTACGCGGTGTGCATGCCGCGACTACAATGCGGTTGAGGTCGTGTTCCTTGATGAGGTCCTTCATCGAAACCTGCGTATCCTGTGAGCAGGTATACAGGTTGTCTGTAACGTACTCTACATACGGCAGAGTCTTAGCGTAATCGCGCACAGCCTGGACATCTACAACTCCGCTGATGTTGATCCCGCAATGGCACACAAAAACACCGATGCGCGGACGTTCACCCACAACATTGACTTGAGCGGGGGTCTGCTTTTCTTTGGTCAGAGTAGCCCGGGCCGATGCCAGGAAGCTTCCCGCCGCAGAGGCAGCCGCGCTTGCTTCCACCACGGACTGCGGAATGTCTTTGGGAGACTGAAAAGAACCACACACAAAAATGCCGTCGCGACTGCTCGCCACAGGCGCAAACGATGAGGTTTCGCAAAACTGGTTGTCGTTCAGCTTCAAGTTCAGCCGATTGGCCAATTCGAGTGCAGACTGAGATGTCTCGAGGCCGACCGAGAGCACCACCATGTCGAAGACTTCGCTCTTGATTTCACCCGCCTCACTCACATAGTGAATTTCCAGATCATCGCTGGCCGGCACCGGCTCGATGCTGTGCACACGCGACCTCTGAAACCTTACGCCATGTTCTTCCCTGGCCCGGTTGTAGTACTTTTCGAAATCTTTTCCGTGGGTTCGCATGTCCATGAAAAAGATGGCCGCATCAAGCTCTCCGCCGGCGTGTTCCTTGGCAATCACCGCCTCTTTTATGGCGTACATGCAGCAAACTCCGGAACAGTAGGCATGGTCGCAATGATTGATGTCTCTCGAACCGACACACTGCAGCCATGCAACCTTCTTCGGATCTTTATGGTCCGATGGGCGGGCCAAGTGACCCTGAGTCGGACCCGAGGCGGACAGCAGTCGCTCGAACTCCATCGAGGTCACCACATTGGGCAGCTTCGCGTAGGAGTAGGTATCGAAGGCTGCCGGGTCGAACGGTTGAAAACCGGGCGCAACGACCATCGCCCCTACTCGGATAGTTCTCTCCCGCGACTGTTGTTCGTGTTCCACCGCATTGGCAAGACATGCCTCGACACACTGATAGCACTCGGAACAAATCCCGCAGTTCAGACACCGTTCAGCCTCTTTTCGCACCTGTTCCTCGCTGAAACCCAACTGCACTTCATCAAAATTGCTCAGTCGCGTCTCGGGCAAAAGGCGCGGCATTTGCTCTCGTGGAATTCGGTCATAGCCTTCCGTGCGCACCTCTTCAATGGCCTTCCATTCCTTCTCGCGGCCCTCCCGCAAATCCTTTTTCTGCAGCAAACGGGCGATGGAAATGGCGGCCTGCTTGCCCGCCGCAATGGCTTCGATGACTGTTTTGGGGCCGGTCACCGCGTCGCCGCCCGCAAAGATATCGGCATCATCGGATTGCAGCGTCAACGGATCGACCCTCATGGTGCCCCAGTCGGAAAGCTGGCAGGTACACTCAGGGGTCAGACACGCCCAGTCGGATTCCTGCCCGATGGCGGGGATCACGGCATCCACTTCCATCGTAAATTCGGAACCGGGAATCGCCTCAGGACGCCGCCGGCCGCTGGCATCAGGCTCGCCCAAACGCATCTTCACGCACTCGATGGCCTTGACCCGGCCATTCTCGCCGATGATTCGAATGGGGTTGGTTTGAGTCAGGATGTGAATGCCTTCCTCATGACACTCCTCGATTTCTTCCTCATTGGCAGGCATCTCCTGGAAACTGCGCCGATAGACGACAAAAGGCTCCTTGGAACCGCCTCTAAGAGCCGTCCGCACAGCGTCCATGGCTACGTTTCCACCGCCGATTACGGCCACCCGATCGCCCAGGGCGACTTTTTTGCCAAGGTTGGCATCGCGCAGGAAATCCACGCCCGGATAGACCCCTTCAAGGTCTTCTCCCTCGATGCCCAGCATTTTGCATTCATGCGCGCCGATCGCTACGAAGAAGGCCTTGAATCCCTGTTCGCGGAGCTGAGCGATGGTAAAGTCCTTGCCTATCTCGACGCCGGTCCTAAACTCGACCCCCATCTCTTTTATGACGTCGATTTCGGCCTGGATAATATCGCGCGGAAGCCGATAGGACGGGATGCCCACCGTGAGCATTCCGCCCAGCACCGGAAGCTTCTCGAAGACGGTAACCTGATAGCCGGCAAGGGCAAGATAATAGGCACAGCTCACGCCCGCGGGACCGGACCCGACGATGGCTATTTTTTCCTCATGCTTTTCTTTAATGTCGGGAACAAAGCGGCTTTCAGAGCGCAAATCCAGATCGGCGATATAGCGCTTGATAAAATCGATGGCTACCGGCTGATCCACCTCTCCGCGCTTGCAGACCGACTCGCAAGGATGATGGCATACGCGCCCACAAATAGCGGGAAGTGGATTTTCTTCCTTGACCAGTTTGAGTGCTTCAGCGTATTTCCCCTCAGCCGCAAGAGCGACATAGCCCTGAACCGAAATGTGCGCAGGGCATGCCACCTTGCACGGTGAAGTTCCCCTCTTCTCAATAGCAAATGCTCCGGGGACCGCTTGGGCATACCTGCGATAAGCCGCTCGCCGCTCGCTCATCGCCATATCATACTCGTTCTTGCGGACGATTGGGCAAACTTGAGCGCACTCGCCGCAACCCGTGCATTTATCCAAATCTATGTAGCGGGGCTTCTGTAATACTTTTACATCGAAGTTTCCCGGAGATCCGGTAACTTCCTGTACTTCCGTCAGTGTCAACAGTTCAATATTCAGGTGCCGGCCGACCTCGACCAGTTTGGGCGAGATAATTCACATGGCACAATCGTTGGTGGGAAAGGTCTTGTCCAGCTGGGCCATGGCTCCGCCGATGGAAGGCTCTTTTTCCACCAGGTAGACGTAGTAGCCTGAATCCGCCAGGTCGAGTGAGGCCTGCATCCCTGCAATGCCGCCTCCAACAACCATGACCGCACCGGTTACCGGCTGTGGGTTGTTTCTTACGTTCATGAACATTCACTCCAATGATGAAGTCCTCTGATAAATCCTCGATTCAACAGGTTGAGTTTGCGCATCCACTATCATTTTTCCGCTTCATGTGATAACGATCACAAAGATACCATTTAATAACAGAATTAGGTCACTATTAAAA
>Ga0210088_1000175_pt1 | contig 12578 bp, 12 predicted proteins | sample RushMan_CattailN_6_FD_185557 | JGI IMG/M metagenome (GOLD analysis project Ga0210088, IMG submission 185557) | Wetland microbial communities from San Francisco Bay, California, USA, that impact long-term carbon sequestration -... | ecosystem: Environmental > Aquatic > Marine > Wetlands ... | reverse complement strand
GGATGCAACGACCCGCCGTTCATCGCTGCAGGATGCCGCTCCCGCACATCCCTGAGTTGTAGCCTACTTCGTAATCATGTCCGTCCACTTCTGGTTGATCCAGTCGCTCATCTTGCCGGTGTAAATGTCATACCGCGGGATGATCGGCTTGATCTCGCTGGACACCGCGGCGAAGTCCTCGGCCGACAAACCGGTCAGCTCCTTCTTCACGGTCGGGGAGGTGCCCACCTTCAGCGAGAGCTTCTTCTGGATGTCCGGACGGCACATGTAGTTGATGAAAATATGGGCTTCCTCGACCTTCTTGCAGGCCTTGGTGACCGCCCAGGAACCCGAGTCGAGAACGCCGCCTTCCTTGGGAAAGGTCGAGCGCACCGGATGGTCCTTGCTCGCCAGCGTGGCGACGTCGTGATAGTACTGGCCCATGGGGATCTCGCCAGATTTGAGGGCCTGCTCGAACTGAGCCTCGTCCCGGTACCAGAGCTTCACGTTGGGCTTGAGGGTGGCGAGCTTGTCCAGCACCTTCTGGATGCCCTCCTGGGTGTCGAGGACCTTGGTGCCGCCGAAGAAGGTGGTGGCGGTGATTTCGAGCAGGAAGGAGTTGGAGGCAAGCGCCAGCAGGCCCAGCTTGTCCTTCTTGTCGGCCGCCCACATGTCGCCCCAGGACGTGGGGGCTGCGGGGAAGACCTTGGTGTTTGAAACCAGGGTGATGTACCAGGACACCGCCCCGATGCCGTCCACCTTGCCGTCCGGGTACTTGTGGATGAAGACCGGCAGCAGGTTCTTGTGGTTGGGGATCTTGTTCAGATCAAGCGGCTTCCAGAGGTTGGTCTTCTGGCCGCGCAGCATGGCAACCTGGGCCATCATGTTGACGTCCGCCGGCGCCACCCCGGCCTTGGCAGCCTGCTCCAGCTGTACGAGCCAGGCCTCGCCCGTGGGTTCGGCCACCGACTCGACCTTGATGCCGGTTTCCTTGGTGAAATCCGGGAAAATGTGTTTGTCGAAGGAATCCTTGAAATAGCCGCCGTAGACGCCGACCTTGAGAGATTTTTCGGCGGCCGACACCGGCTGAGCGACCAACGCGATTACAACTGCAAACAGAATCAGGAAGATGACCTTCTTGCTTGTGGCCATGGAATGCCTCCTTAATTAAGGGTTGGGAACCATTCGGAACAGAGGTTAGTTGCGATATTCGCACCTATCGCAGAAAGACCTAAAGTGTCAAGGTCCAACCAGGCAACCATGATCGGAATGCGATTCCAAATTTCGTTGTTGCCCCCAGAAACTGGATATGATAGCAGCAGATTTATCCCTATCCCCGCCCGGATGGGCCTGATCCGGGATAGTCGGCATTACCGGTTGACTTTCTTTTATGCTTTCCATCGGCAAGAGCTCTCAGTCGAACTTGGCTACCCACCGGAAGGAGGACTACATGAAGAAGAGCAGAAAGTTCATTGCGTCAACGGTTGCAGCGGTTTTCCTGCTGCTGGTTCCCTGCCTGGCATTCTCGCAGACTGCCATCAAGGTCGGCAACATCCTGCCTCTTTCCGGCCCTTCGGCATCCGTCGGCTTGCAGAACAAGCAGGCCCAGGACATGGCGATTGAGGAGATCAATGCCGCCGGCGGCATAAAATCCATGGGCGGCGCCAAAATTGAAATGCTTTATGCGGATTCGGAGTCCAAACCCGAAAAAGGCGTGGCCGAGGCCGAGCGCTTCATCAACACCGAGAAAGTGGCCGTGCTGACCGGCTGCTGGAACTCGGCGGTGTCCTACCCGGTTTCAGCGGTGGCCGAGCGTGCCGGCATGCCCTTCCTCGTTCCAGTGTCGGTGGCAGACAAAATCACCGAGCAGGGGTTCAAGTACACCTTCCGCATCGCCGCCAAGGACGGCTGGTACGTGCGCGACCAGTTCGCCTTCCTGGCCGACCTCCAAAAAGAGTTCAACGTCAAACTGTCCACCCTGGCCTTCGTGTACGAGAACGGCGACTGGGGCAAAGGGATGGCCAGCAGCTGGAAAAAACTGGCCGAGAAGGGCGGCTACAAGGTGGTCCTGGATGAACCCTATCCCTCCACGGCGACCGACCTGAGCCCGGTGGCCCAGAAGATCAAGCGCGCCAACCCCGATGTGCTCATGCTCGTTTCCAACGCCGCGGACGCCATCCTGCTCACCAACACCCTGGCCGAGCTCAGGGTCAAACCCAAGGCCATCATCTCCAGCGCCGGCGGCCATGCCGATCCTTCCTTCATGAAAGCCGTGGGCAAGAACGCGCGCTATCTTTTCGACATCGTGGAGTGGGAGACCGACGTCAACAAGCCGGGCGCCAAGGAGACCAACGCGAAGTTCAAGACCCGCTTCGGCTACGACCTGACAGGCGAGTCCGTCGATGCCTACGCCGCCATGTACGTGCTGGCCGATGCCCTGGAGCGCGCCAAATCCCTCGACCCCAAGGCGATCCAGGACGCCATCACCAAGACCAAACTGAACAAGGGCCCGGCCATGATCGTGGCCTATGACTCGATCGAGTTCGACGCGTCCGGCCAGAACAAGAACGCCTCGCTGGTTGTGGTGCAGATCAACGACATCGGCAAGGGCATGGAGCGGATCACGGTGTGGCCCAAGAGTGCACGGCGGGCGAATTACAAACCGGTATTCCCCACTCCGTAGGTGGCTTCGTAACACGGGCAAACTCTGCGTTGCGCTGCGTCTCGCTGCCGCTGCGGCATATGTGAAGTACGCCTCGCGGCACGAGACGTGCGCGCCTTGATCTTGTCTCGTCTTACAAAGCCATCGGAAACTGATCCCGGTCAAAATACCTCATCGCGTGGGAGCGTAAAGCGGCCCCCACCCGCGAAAAGCCGCGCTTTCCTTCAGCCGTCTTCCGGAGACCGGAGGCTCGCATGCTTTATATCATCGAAGACACCATCAACGGCATCCTCATGGGCTCGATCTACGGCCTGGCCGCAATGGGCCTGACGCTGATTTTCGGAGTCCTCAAGGTCATCAACTTCGCCCACGGCTCCATGCTCATGGTGGGGATGTACGCTGCTTACTGGGCAGTCATCCTGACGGGGCTGCACCCGTATCTCACGCTGATCGCGGTGGTGCCGGTCATGTTCGTTTTCGGCTACCTGCTCCAGGACATCCTGATCAAGCCCATCTTCAAGTCTGAAAAAGACGTGCGCGAACCGATCACCGTCATCATCGTCACCACCGGTGTCTGGTACATCCTGGACAACCTGTCCCTGCTCGTGTTCGGCCCTCAGTACCGCAACCTCCAGGACAACCCCCTGCGCGGGAAGATGCTCGAATTCGGAGACATGCTGGTCTCCGTCCCCAAGCTCTGGGGATTCTGCGCAGCGGTCGCCACCGCCGTGCTGATCTACCTCTTTCTTCAGAAAACCCGCATGGGACGAGCGGTGCGGGCGACAAGCCTCGACCGGGACGCGGCCAGCCTGCAGGGGATCAACCAGTACAAAATGTACAACATCTCGGTCGGCATCGGCACGGCGGCCGCAGGCGTGGCAGGGGTGGCCCTCGTGCCCTTCTACAACGTCTTTCCTTCGGTCGGAGTGCTCTTCGACATCAAATGCTTCATCATCGTGGTGCTGGGAGGCCTCGGCAGCATCTGGGGGGCGCTCCTGGGCGGAATGATCGTCGGCGTGATCGAATCGGTGGGCCCCCAGTTCATGGCGGCCACCTGGACCGAGGCGGTCGTCTACGCCCTGTTCCTGCTGTTTTTATTTTTCAAGCCTTCGGGGCTATTCGGCGTGAAATACGACTGGTGATGATTTCGCCTGCGGCGGAATCACAATATTTAGAAAAATGAGGGTTTTTATGAACCCATCCCTGGCTCGCAAGTTGCCGTTGATCCTGGTTGTGCTGATCGCCTTTGCCTTGCCGCTGGTGCTGAGAAGCCCGACCTACCTGCATATCCTGATCCTGCTTTACCTCTACGCTTATCTCACCACGAGCTGGAATCTGGTCGGCGGGTTCGCCGGTGTGCTGCCGCTCGGGCACGCGGCTTTCGTCGGGATCGGCGCCTACACGTCCACCGTGCTCTCGTTGCAGTATGGGATCAGCCCCTGGGCCGGCATGCTCGTCGGCGCCCTGCTGTCGGCCGTCGTGGGAGTGATTATCGGACTGCCCACCTTCAAGATGCGCGGCGCCTATTTTGCGCTCGCCACCATCGCTTTTGCCGAGGGCATCCGGGTGATGGTGGAGAACATCGACTATCTCGGCCCTCTGCAGCTCAATGGACCGCGGGGGCTGCAGATTCCTCCACTCAAGATCGGCTTGCTGCATTTCATGTTCGCCGACAAGGAGCCTTACTACTACATCATCCTTGTGATGCTGGCCGGAGTAATTGCACTGACGTGGTTTGTCTCGCGCTCCAAGTTGGGTTATTACCTCGTGGCGGGGGGCGAGGAGCCGGAGGCGGCGCAGGCGCTGGGGGTCAACGTGGCTCGTGCCAAGCTCATCGCGATGGCGATGAGCTCATTCCTCACCGCCTTTGCCGGCACCTTCTGGGCACAGTTCACGCTCTACATCCACCCCAAAAGCGTCATGAGCCTGGATATCTCCTTCGAGATCGCCTTCATTGCGCTCATCGGCGGCCGGGGCTCCATCGCCGGGCCGCTGCTGGGAGCTTTGCTGCTGCGGCCGGTGAGCGACTTCTCGCGGATCTATTTCGGCAGCACGCTGCCCGGGCTGCACCTGATTATTTTCGGTGTCGTGCTGATCCTGGTCATGCTCTACCAGCCGCGCGGCCTGCAGGAGCCGCTCACGCGCATGTACAACCGCGCGATGGACCGTCTGATCGGCAAAAGGGAGGCGGCGGCATGAAGATTCTCGAGCTGAAAAAAGTCCGGAAATTTTTCGGCGGGGTCAAGGCCGTGGAAAGCTTCAGCCTGGACGTCGGGGAGGGCGAGATCGTCGGTTTGATCGGACCCAACGGCGCCGGCAAGTCCACGCTTTTCAACTGCGTGGCCGGGGTGTTCCCCCCGACCGCGGGGGAAATTCTCTTCCAGGGAACAAAGATCAACAACCAGAAACCCTGGGACCTCTGCCGCAAAGGGCTCGCACGCACCTTTCAGATCGTGAAGCCGTTTGCTACCCGCACGGTCCTTTACAACGTCATGGTGGGTGCGTTTGCCGTTACCGATAAGCGTGCCGAGGCCGAGCAGCGCGCCCTGGAGGTGCTGCACGACCTCCACATGGAGGGGAAAAAGGACCTGCGCGCCGGCAACCTCACCATCGCCGACCGCAAACGCTTGGAAATCGCCAAAGCCCTGGCCACACGCCCCAAGCTGCTCCTGCTCGATGAGGTGATGGCGGGCTTGCGGCCGACCGAGGTCGACGAGATGGTGGCGATCATCAAGCGGCTGCGCGAGGGCGGGATGACCATTTTCGTGATCGAGCACATCATGCGCGCCATCATGGCGCTTTCGGACCGCATCGCGGTCCTGCACTTCGGCACCAAGATCGCAGAGGGGCCGCCGCAGAAGATCGCCCACGACGAAAAGGTGATCAAGGCCTACTTGGGGGAGGACTATGGCGCTGCTTGAGGTAAAAAACATCGAGGTGTTCTACGGCGACGTCCAGGTCATCTTCGATCTGTCCCTCAAGGTGGAGGAGGGCGAGGTGGTGAGCATCATCGGCGGCAACGGCGCCGGCAAGTCCACCCTGCTTCGGACCGTCTCAGGCCTGATGCAGCCTGCCAAGGGCGAGATCACCTTCGAGGGCCGCCCCATTCAGCACCTGCCCCCCGAAGAGGTCGTCGAGCGCGGAATCATTCAAGTGCCCGAAGGCCGGCGGCTGTTCACGCTCATGTCCGTTCAGGACAACCTGATCGTCGGGGCCTACAGCAAGCGCGCCGATGGGCAAAAAGCCAACACGCTCAAGGAGGTCTACACGCTTTTCCCACGCTTGAACGAGCGTCTGGCCCAACTGGCCATGACGCTTTCCGGCGGCGAGCAGCAGATGGTGGCGATCGGCCGCGGTCTCATGGCCCGCCCCAAGCTCCTGATGCTCGACGAGCCCTCCCTGGGACTTGCGCCCATTCTGATTAAAGACATATTCGACACCGTGCGCAAGATCGCCGACCAGGGAACCACCGTGCTTCTGGTCGAGCAGGACGTGAAGCATTCATTGAGTCTGAGCAACCGGGGCTACGTCCTCGAACACGGCCGCACCGTCATGGAGGGGCCGGCTGCGGAGCTGCTCGACAACCCCCACATCCGCACCGCATATTTGGGATTGTAAGGCGGGGAAGAACAATATAGAGAGATTTTCTTTTGCCGCATCACAACAGTGACGAGCTCGCTAAAAAGTCATCCAAATTTCATACAGAGGAGCCATCCCATGAGCACCACGCAGACCAACGAGGCATTGCAGAAACTGAGAACAGAAGTCATCTCCGCAGGTGTCTCGAGTGTGACGCCCGTGCATGTGGCGTCCGCCAAGGGCGCCGTCGTGCGAGACGTGGAGGGCCGGGAGTACATCGACTTCGGCGGCGGCATCGGGGTCATGAACATCGGGCACTGCCACCCCAAGGTGGTGGCGGCCATCAAAGCCCAGGCCGAAAAATTCCACCACACCTGTTTCATGGTGAGCCCTTACGAAGTGGCCATCAAGCTGGCGGACAAGCTCTGCCGCGTGACGCCGGGCAACTTTCCCAAGAAGGCCATGTTCGTGAGCAGCGGGGCCGAAGCCGTCGAAAACGTTGTCAAGATCGCGCGCTACTACACCAAACGGCCGGCCGTCATCGTGTTCGACAATGCCTACCACGGCCGCACCCTGCTCACGATGACCATGACGAGCAAGGTCAAACCCTACAAGTTCGGCTTCGGCCCCTTCGCGCCGGAAGTCTACCGCATGCCCTTCGGCGACGTGGTCGGGCCCGAGAAGCTGAAGGATTTTTTCATCAAACACGTGAACCCCGAGGCGGTGGCCTGCGTCGTGGCCGAGCCGGTCCAGGGCGAAGGCGGGTTCATCGCCCCGCCGCCCGGCTACTTCCAGGAGCTCGTCAAGATCTGCCGGGAGAACGGCATCCTGTTCGTGGCCGACGAGATCCAGAGCGGCATGGGGCGCACCGGCACCATGTTCGCAATCGAGCACTGGGGGGTCGAGCCCGACCTCATCACGGTGGCCAAGAGCATGGCGGCCGGCATGCCCATTGCCGCCGTCGTGGGCCGCAAGGAGATCATGGACTCGGTCCACCCCTGGGGCCTGGGCGGCACCTACGGCGGCAACCCGCTGGCCTCGGCCGCGGCGCTCGCGGTCCTGGAGGTATTCGAGGAGGAGGACATGCTCGGCAAGGCCACGGCCCTGGGCCAAAAGCTGAACGAGCGCTTCGAGGCCTTTCGCAAAAAATACAAGATCGTCGGCGAGATCCGAGGGCTGGGAGCCATGCTGGGGCTGACCCTCGTAAAGGGGGACAAACGCGAACCGGCCGCAGACGAGGCCAAGAAGCTCGCCGCCTTCTGCCTGGAGCGGGGCCTTATTATCCTCGTGTGCGGGACTTACAGCAACGTGGTCCGCGTGCTCGTGCCCTTCGTGATCACGGACGCGCAGCTGGAGCAGGGGCTGTCGATCCTGGAGCAGGGGTTGGCGGCGCTTTGCAAGTAGTCGGTTGATTCGCGAGCCGCTCTCATAAAGCGGAGGAGGTGTGAATGACGAAAATATTCACCCGTTACGGGGATGGAACTCCCGCCGAATTGAGTTCAGCCGAGCTCATGCAGGACCTGGAAGCCGGGACCAAGGATGCCGCCGACCGGGGAAAGATCCCGCCGTTGTCCAAGGAAGAGTTGAAGCATCTTTTCGATATTTTTGCGTCTTCCTGCAAATTCGTCAGCGTGGACCGAGGCAACGAGGTCATCCTCAGCTACGATGCGGCGACCTTGAAAATCCGCCGTGTAGGAGTCGCCGTCGACCGGATTCAGGCGCTTCAGATCTACGAGAAGATCATGGGTGCCGATACGATGGAGCTCTGCCACGTGGATTACAGTTTCAAGCCGCTGAAGCCCATCGTCACCATGGAGCAGCCCGTGCTGGAGCAGGCGCTGCTCAGCACCCACATACCGCTGTTTTACGGCGCGATGCCGAACCTGGGCCTTTACTCCCAACCGGACGGCCCCTTCCCCAATCCGGCCGAGTTGATGCCGGCCGGAAAAATCAGGGAAGCCCAGGAATCCTACGCACAGACAGTGTCCGAAGCCGTTCGGGACATCGTTTTCGTGGCCGGCGCCATGTACGAATCCGGGGCCGACGGCATCAACATCGACACCGTGGGCGCGGCGGGCGACGCCGACTTTTTGGCGGCATTGCTGGCCACGCAGGAACTGAAAAAGAGATATCCGGATATCTGCATCGAAATGGGCATGGCGGGCGAATTCGTCATCGGCATGCACGGCGAGCTCACCTACGACGGAGTGCGACTGGCAGGGCTTTACCCCCACGATCAACTGAAGCTGGCGCAAAAAGCCGGGGTGACGATTTTCGGTCCCGTGGTCAATACCAACACGACCGAATCAAGCCCCTGGAACGTGGCCCGGGCCACGACCTTTATCAAGGCGGCCGGAAAAATCGCCGCAATCCCCATGCACCCCAACATGGGCATGGGGGTCGGAGGCGTGCCGGTGAACGACCACCCACCGGCCGACATCGTCTCGCGGGCCTCCAAGGCCATGGTGGAGATCTGCCGCCTGGACGGGTTGTAGGTAGGGGTGGGCGATCCCTTCGCCATGGCCATCACGCATGCGCACGCGTCGGGCATGGGCGGTATGCGGGCAGCCGGAGATCTGGTGGCCCGCTTGCAAATGACCCGGGGCATGAAAATCGCTGAGGCCAAAAAATATGTTGCCGATAGGCTGAAGATCTCGATTGCCGATCTAAGCGACCCTGTCGCCATGACGGAGGTGCGCCAGGATCTGCAACTGGGCACGATGTCGCCGCAGCCGAAGGATGCCAGAGGCATCGAGGCCAAGATCCGGATCGCGGAGGCGCTGGGCGTCGGCATCAACTGCGTTAAGCGCTTCAAAGCAAAGGCCGGCCTGCTATTTTAGGATCCCCATTCGGACGAGGTGACTATGATTCCTAAGGAAGTTTTGGCTGAAGCCGCACAGCTGATCGTCGCCCAGAATCCCGAGAAAGCCGCCGAACTTGCCCGCAGGGTAATCGGTGAAGGCAACGACCCGCTGGAGCTGATGAACAACGGATTTATCCCCGGCATCAATCAGGTCGGAGAGCTGTTCAATCGCGGAGAGCTGTTCCTGCCCCAGCTCATGGGCGCGGCCAATGCCATGAAAGCGGTCACGGATATCGTGAACGAGGCTCTTGCGGCCGCTGCTGCGCCGCGGCAGGAAACCGGCACCATCATAATCGCCACGGTCAAGGGCGACATTCACGACATCGGCAAGTGCATTGTCGTGGCCCTGCTGCGGGCGAACGGCTTCAGCGTGCATGATCTCGGCCGTGATGTGGAAACCGAGAAGATCATCGAGCACGCCGTCGCCCTCAACGCGGACATCATCGGCACCAGCACGCTGCTCACCACCACCATGTTCCGGCAAAAGGAGCTGGAGGAAGCGCTTAAAAAGGCCAACCTGCGGCAGCGGTTCAAGACCATCGTGGGCGGGGCGCCGGTAACCCCGCGCTGGGCCGTCAAGATTGGGGCCGACGCGTATGCCGAAGACGCTCAGGATGGTGTTGTGAAGGTGAAAGCCTTAATGCGGCGGAACCCGTAATGTGAATTATGGCTTTTCCCGCAACTGTAGCGGCCGACGCCAAGCCAGGGGTTTTGCGTCTGAGGGGAGTGGATCGGTATGTGATCACGTGGACTCTAAACCCACGCAGCCGGGTGCAACTCCCGGACTCCCCGCTCCTCTATCGTACACGTTTCGCTTTTGGGAACCCCCGTATCAGGAATCACTATTACCCACAAAGGAAAAACGGTGAAGAAGATAGCATGGTCTGTCACCCAACGGCGGCGGTTGAAAGAGTTGGCCGCCGACCAAGGTCAGATGGAAACCGCTTTTCAAAGCGCCTCAGATCGAGATGCGGCTTTTCAGGGCTTGTCGGAAATGTTGGTCAAACGTGAACGCCGTCGCTTGCAGGACTTCGGCAAGTTGCCGCGGCGACCCCGGGTCTGCCAGCTCGAAAGTCGTTTGGCTGAAATGCTGACAGCTGAGGGTTTCGCTCAGGTGGCAACTCCTGTTATCATGACCAAAAGCTTTTTGGCCAAAATGTCGATATCAGCCGACCACCCGCTTAGCGCGCAAGTCTACTGGATCGACTCGAATCACTGCCTTCGACCGATGCTCGCACCACATCTTTACTGCTTGCTCCAGAAGTTGTTGCGGGTCTGGGACAAACCTGTGAAAATTTTCGAGATCGGTCCATGTTTTCGCAAGGAGTCCGGCGGGAGTCAGCACTCCAAAGAATTCACAATGTTGAATCTCGTCGAGGCCGGCCTGCCGATAGACAGGCGAGAAGCACGGATGAGAGAGCTTTCATTGTTGGTTGCCGAGTCGGCGGGAATTAAGGACTGTTATTTGGAGACGACCCTTTCCGAAGTCTATGGGCATACGGTCGATGTTTTGCACGGCCCTAAAAAAATAGAAGTCGGCTCGGGTGCCATGGGGCCTCATGTTTTGGACAGCGCATGGCGGGTCAGCGATACCTGGGTCGGAATCGGTTTCGGGTTGGAACGGCTCGTTATGGCCGCCGAAGGAGCTGACAGCCTTCGCCGCTGGGGGCGCAGCCTTTCTTATTTGGATGGAATTCGGCTTAATGTCTGAATTTTCGCAAGACATAGACTCGATCAACCAACCATCCCCGCCGCAATCAGAGAGGCCTGGGTCCAACAATTTTTAAGCTTATCTCCGAGAGCCGGCCGGAAATAAACCCAAGCCGGATTAGACCAACACGATGAAACCCCCAGCACACCGCAACACAAGTCACAAACTGAATTTCTTGCTGTCCAGCGTCAAAGGCGGAAGGAGACTTCAGGATGAAGATATACGCTTTCTCTTGGGACTGGAAGACAGGAAACTCATCGGCCGGGTATTCGAGGCCGCCCGCGGGTTAAGGCGTGAACACTTCGGGGACAGCATTTTTCTCTATGGGTTTGTCTATTTTTCAACTTTTTGCTCCAACGACTGCACGTTTTGCCAGTACCGCAAATCCAACATTGCATTGCCACGCTTTCGCAAGTCGCCGGGCGAAATCCTTGCCGCGGCGGTCAGACTTGCTGAAGAAGGAGTCCATCTCATTGATCTCACAATGGGGGAGGACATACAGTTATATAAGCCTGAATCTGAGGAGACTGGATTTCTGGTAGAGATCACCCGTGCCGTTAAGGCCGCAACAGGACTTCCGCTCATGATTTCTCCCGGCGTGGTGTCTGCTGAACTCCTGAGCCAACTGGGGCATGCGGGTGCGGACTGGTATGCGTGCTATCAGGAAACGCATACACCGTCGCTTTTTGCAAGATTGAGGCCTGGACAATCCTTCAAGGAACGCTGGCAGGTTAAACTATCAGCTCGTGAGCAAGGACTTCTCATTGAGGAGGGGATCCTCAGCGGGGCCGGTGAAAACCTGGAAGACGTCATTACCTCTTTGGCCATGATGCGGGTGCTGGAGCCAGACCAACTCCGCGTCATGACGTTTGTCCCTCAGAAAGGCACGCCGATGGCGTCTGTACCGGCACCGGATACTTTGCGTGAACTTCTGATTATTGCCGTGCTCCGGCTCGTCTTTCCGGACCGGCTCATTCCGGCCTCATTGGATGTGGAGGGCCTCGCTGGGTTGCAGAGCCGAATCGATGCGGGCGCCAATGTGATCACTTCTCTCATCGTGCCGGGGTCGGGACTTACGGGGGTAGCAAACCTCAGCCGAGACATCGAAAACTCTCTACGGATGCCTGCCAGTGTAAAATCAATGCTGACACGCTGTGGATTGAAGCCGGGTGATCTGCAAACTTACTTGCACTGGGTTCGAGACCATCGGCAAGTTAAAGCTTGCAGGGTCGGCAGTTGAGGGCCCATGCGGATAGCGGTGGTCGGAGGGAAACTCCAGGGAGTAGAGGCATGTTACTTGGCCAGGAAGGCTGGTTGGCAGGTGCGCCTTGTGGACCGCTGCCCGGATGTGCTGGCCCGAGGCATGTGCGACGAATTCATCGGGGCGGACATCTGCCGGGAAGATGACCTTAACCGGGTGTTCGATGGCATAGACTTGGTTCTCCCAGCGCTTGAAGATAAAGAGACTCTGGATGCCTTGCTGGGTTTTTGCACGGCCGCTATGCTTCCCTGTGCATTTGACGCAGCCGCATACGAAATCTCCTCCTCCAAAATCGCCTCGGACCGTCTTTTTGCCGAGTTGGGACTCCCGATTCCAAAGCCTTGGCCGGAAGCAGAATTCCCTCTCATCGCCAAGCCGAGTGGGAGCAGCGGCAGCAAGGGAATCCGCATCCTCCGCAACCGAGATGACTGGATGGCAGCGTTTCCGAACGCCGAGGCGTTGAAAGAGTGGGTGATCCAAGAGTACCTGGAAGGCCCCTCTTACTCGATAGAGGTCGTCGGCG
>Ga0210088_1000172_pt1 | contig 12735 bp, 6 predicted proteins | sample RushMan_CattailN_6_FD_185557 | JGI IMG/M metagenome (GOLD analysis project Ga0210088, IMG submission 185557) | Wetland microbial communities from San Francisco Bay, California, USA, that impact long-term carbon sequestration -... | ecosystem: Environmental > Aquatic > Marine > Wetlands ... | reverse complement strand
AGATATTGACAAAATATTGTTCGATATTAAAATTCTAATCAAGCATAAGTGACTGAGTAATTATAGATAATGAGCCCGCCCTTTGATGGGGCCACGAGCCGGGTTTACGTAAGTAACCCGGCTTTTTTAATTTAGTTGAAGGCAGCTCCCCATTGTGGGGAGCTGCAGCCCGCATACCAGCAGATGCGGAGTACAGCCTTTAGGCTGCTGCTAACTTAAGGAGGATGCTATGGATGCAGCACGGAAGTTGGAAGAGACATTATCTATTGATGATCTTTTCGGTAAGAACGCTTTTTCCAGACTGGATGAAACGGAAGATGGAATATTTTACGCCCGCGACCGTTTTGTGTCACACATGGATTCGACAGCCCTCGGCACGGTGGAGAAATTGATCGGACAGTTGGTAGTCGAACAAAATGCTTCGATACTCGATTTGATGGCCAGCTGGGATTCCCATATCCCTGCTGAGATAAAGCCGTCAAGAGTAGTGGGGCTGGGCTTGAACGAAAATGAATTGGAGCAAAATTCATCACTTACTGAATATGTGCTCCATGACCTTAACAAAAATTCATCGTTGCCTTTTCCCGACGCCTCTTTTGACACCGTCATAAACATTGTTTCAGTCGACTACATGACCAAGCCCATTGAGACTTTTCGGGAAGTGGGCAGAATCCTGAAGCCTGGTGGCCTCTTCCTGGTCATTTTTTCGAGCCGCATGTTTCCCCAGAAAGCGACTCGGGTTTGGCGTCAGGCCGGAGAGAATGAACGAATCATTTTGGTTGAGGAATTCTTCAGATATTCTGAAATGTTTGAGGTGCCGAGGGTGTTTATTTCCAAAGGCATGCCGCGGCCCCAGGATGATAAATATGCTCATCTTGGGATACCAAGCGATCCCATTTACGCGGTCTATGCTGACCGGATAGGGGCAGGAGGCAGCCATAAGCGGAGACCTGAAATGTCATCCCAACATGGGAGTCCGCTCCCGGCAGAAACTTTGCAACAAAGAATAGATGCGATCAAAGACACCCTGCGCTGCCCGCACTGCGGTGAAATCATGCGCAAATGGGCAGTGCCGAATACCCCTTTTACAACCTGGGACAATGAATTCATGTACATCTGCTTCAATGATACCTGCCCTTATTTGATGCGCGGTTGGGAGGCCATGAATAAGCAGGGGAACCGGGGCTTATCCTACAGACTGATGTATGATCCGATAAGGGACCATTGCCTGCCGGTTCCCGTTCCCAGCCTGGATGCTCTCAAAGAAAGTATCGTTGAGTGATCTGCAGCTGTTTTGGATTGTTGCTAGGAACACATATTGCCTGGCCGGAGATTGCTTTGTAAGGAATCTGAAACCGGCCGGGCGACAGATAATGAAGCCTGCCTTTACTGCTCATTGGTCTGCAAAAATCCATCCTTTTATCGTATAATGGTGACGCCTGATCTGAAAGGCACACGATTGAAAGCTGGAATTTCGGCTTGCGCTTAAAATTTGTACTTTGACCCGGGGGCCACTACGAAAATGGGTAGAACTTTTTCATGAGCGGAATACGACTATACAGCAGCAATCGATTGGAGATTTTGGCCGAAACACTGGCAGACGAACTGAGTACGCCCCTTTCTTCACCTTTGGAGCAGGAAGTCATCGTCGTTCAGAGCAGAGGAATGGAGCGCTGGGTATCCATGCAGCTCGCCTGGCATCACGGCATTTGCGCCAATTACCGGTTTCCGTTCCCCAATGCTTTCGTCTACGAAACTTTTAGAAAAGTGTTCATAGATCTTCCGGAACGATCGCCTTTCGAACCGACTGTCATGACCTGGAAGATCGTTAAGTTACTCGCCGAATTGACTCTGCGGCCAGAGTTCGAGGTCATCAGGAATTATCTGGATGACGATGTGAGCGGTCTGAAGTGCTTCCAGCTGGCAGAACGGATCGCGGATCTGTTCGATCAGTACCTGTTGTTTCGCCCCGAAATGATACTGAACTGGCAGGGAGGACAAGAAGATCACTGGCAGGCTGTTCTCTGGAGGTCCCTCGTAGACGGCTGCGAAATGCAGCATCGTGCTGCCCTTGCCAAAGAGTTTCTGGAGAAAATAAACAATTCCCCTTCTGATTTCACCGGATTGCCCGAGCGGATTTCCATTTTCGGCATTTCCGCCCTGCCTCGCTTCCATCTTCAGGTGATCTCCGGCATAGCCAAGGTCACCGAGGTGAATCTATTTCTCATGAATCCCTGTCAACAGTACTGGGGTGATATCGCATCGGAGCGGGAGATCGGACGTGCAGTCTCTGACCGGCTCGTTTTGCCCGAGGATGTTTACCTCGAGAGGGGAAACGGTTTGCTTTCTTCCATGGGGCTGCTGGGCAGAGATTTTTGGGATTCGATAAATGAATTTCAGGTTCTTGAAAATGAATCGTTTCAGGAGCCTGACGGAAATCACCTGCTCTCCTTCATCCAGTCTGATATCCTCAATCTGCGGGACCGAAGCGAACAAAACGAGGTGCAATTTATCTCTCAGGAAGATGCATCGATTCAAATTCATTCCTGCCACAGCCCCATGCGCGAGATGGAAATTCTCTATGACAGGCTCCTTGATATGTTCGACAACAATCCGAGCCTCACGCCAAGAGATATCCTGGTGATGGTGCCTGACATAGAGGCCTATGCACCTTACATCGAGACCGTTTTCGATACGCCCGCAGATGAAAACACAAGAATCCCATATAGCATAGCCGACCAAAGCATGAGAAAGGAAAGCCATGTCATTGATACGTTCCTGGCGATCCTGGAGCTTTCGGAGGGACGATTTACTGCTTCCGATGTCCTCGATATACTTCAATCAGAAGCAGTGCAGCAAAAATTTGACCTGGCTGAAGCGGACCTCGTACTGATTAGAAAATGGGTCAGAGACACCCGGATAAGGTGGGGTATCGACGCCGACGATCGAAGCAGAATGGACTTGCCCGCCTTTGCGGAAAATACCTGGAAGTCTGGCATCGAAAGGCTGCTGCTCGGTTATGCCATGCCCACGAAAAACCAGCAGCTTTTTCATGGAGTCGTTCCCTATGACAATATCGAAGGAACCGATGCCCTGCTGCTGGGGCGATTTGTCGAATTCCTGGACAAGCTTTTCAGCCTGGTATCTTCACTTGGGCAGCCGCGTACCCTGAAGGCATGGTCTGCGAGTCTTGCGGAAGTCCTTGAATCTCTTTTCAAACCTGATGAGTCAGCTCAGAATGAGCTGCAAACCATCCGACTGACGCTCAAAGAGCTTGCCGAAGTTGCAGAACTGGCAGGTTTCGATGAAGAGATCGATCTAGAAGTCCTGAAGAACAGTTTAAGACGAAGGCTTGAAAAAGAGACTTTCGGGTTCGGGTTCATCACCGGCGGGGTCACTTTTTGTGCCATGCTGCCCATGCGCAGCATACCCAGCAAAGTGATTTGCCTGCTTGGGATGGACAATGACGCTTATCCAAGGCAAACCAAAGCACTCGGCTTCGATCTCATGGCCAAACATCCGCAAAAGGGCGACCGTTCGCGCCGCAGTGACGACCGCTACCTTTTTCTCGAAGCCATCCTTTCGGCCCGGGAGAAGCTCTATATCAGCTATGCAGGGCAGAGCATCCAGGATAATTCGACCATGCCGCCATCGGTGCTTGTCAGCGAGTTGATGGATTACATCGAAAGTGGATTTGCCATACGGGGCGAAAACATCCTCGATAACATTGTCGCCAAGCATCGATTACAGGCGTTCGGTCTGGAATATTTTAAAAGTGATGACAAGAAGCTGTTCAGCTATTCCGAAGAGAACTGTGCGGCAGCGGAGCAGATGCTCAAATCCGTTGAACCGCCCGCTCCGTTTATCAGCAAAGGCCTGACGACTCCTGAAGAACAATGGAAGGACGTCGGTTTGCAAGACCTTTGTCGTTTTTTTGGCAACCCGGCCCGTTTCTTATTGAACAAACGCCTTGGGATTTATTTCGACGATGAGTCGCAGGTCGTCTCCGGATCGGAATCTTTTGCCATGGATGGGCTGGAAAAGTATTCACTGGCCCAGGAACTGGTCCAGCTCAAATTGGACGGGCACGATTTGAAAAGCTTGTTCCCCGTCCAAAAAGCTATGGGATCATTGCCCCATGGCACTCCGGGAACGTGCGCCTACGATGATCTTTCCCATGCTGTCAATAACTTTGCTGATAAAATGGAAGGCTATCTGCAGAACAAGATCCTCGAACCGTTGAATATCGAGCTCGATGCAACGGGATTCAAGCTGACAGGTAAAATCGAATCTATTTATGCGGACAGACTCGTTCACTACCGTTACACCAGGCTCAAAGCGAACGATCATCTGGGGCTCTGGATCCAACACTTGATTCTGTGTCTGGTGGCACCGCATGACTTCAAATCGAGCCTCGTCATGGGCTTGTCTCCCGAAAGCAAAGAGCCTCAATGGGCAGCCTTTGAATATATGCCGGCAGCTGGAGCCCGTGAATTGCTTGAAGCACTCTTGGACATCTATTGGCAGGGTCTTGTGCGGCCTGTTCATTTTTTCCCCAAAGCAGCCTGGCAATATGCGAAGGTTTTGCTGCAAAAGGGAAAATCCGAAGAAGATGCCATCAAAAAGGCCGTCACCGAATGGGAAGGGAATGACTATAACAATCAGGGCGAATCCAAAGACCCGTATTATGACCTATGTTTTCGCTACACAAACCCCATTGATGAAGAATTTCGAGGCACTGCAGAGAAAATATTCAGGCCGCTTTTTGAACATCAAAGAGAGCTGAAGGGATGAGTCTGGAATTCGACCTTCTAAAAAGTCCTCTTGCCGGTGCAAATCTCATCGAAGCCAGCGCCGGAACGGGGAAAACCTATACGATTGTTGCTCTTTACCTTAGACTGATCCTGGAAAAAAACCTTTCCGCCAATCAAATTCTGGTGGTGACTTTTACCGAGGCGGCGACGGGGGAATTGCGCGACAGAATACGCAGCAGGATCAGGGAGGCCATCGAAGTATTCTCGGGGCAGAAAAAAGATGATGCATTCCTGAACTCGCTTGCGGCCCGGCACGCAGATCAGGTGCTGGCTTGCCGACAACTGCAGGCGGCGCTCAGGGATTTCGACCAGGCCGCCATATTCACCATACACGGTTTCTGCCACAGGGTTCTGCTTGAGAATGCCTTTGAGAGCGGCAGCTATTTCGATACCGAACTGGTCGCGGATCAACAGCAATTAAAACGACAGATTGTTGAAGATTTCTGGCGAAAACAGTTCTACCAGGCGTCACCTCTCTTTTTTAATTTCACAGTCGCCAGGAATCTCAACCCGGGAAAGCTGCTTTCTCTGCTTGGAAACAGAGCGGAACAGCCATTTCTTAAAATCATCCCGACTGCTGAAATTCCCGACACGACCGATCTGGAAATAAGGTTTCAAAATTCTTTTGCCGATCTGGCAGGCACATGGGCGAAGGTCCGGCACGAGGTTGAAGATCTCCTGTCAAACTGCGTGGGCCTCAAACGCTCCCAGTACAAGGTTGACAACCTTGCCCGTTGGCTGGCGGCGATGGAAAGCTACCTGTCATCCAATGGAAATGATCCACAGCCTTTCAAGGAATTTGAGAAATTTACGGCGAGCAAAATCCAGGGGGCGACAAAGAAAGGTCATGCATCGCTCCAGCACGACTTTTTCGACCGCTGCGAACACTTTATGAGCGTTCAAAAAGACCTCATCGACGCTTTTGAACATCGTCTGCTGGGACTCAAAGCCGCCCTGTTCGCCTTTGCCGGGAAAGAGCTTGCAAAGAGGAAGCAGGAAGCCAATGTCTTATCCTTCGATGATCTATTGCTGAAACTCCATTCGGCTCTGGGACATGATGCAGGCGATGAACTTGCCGGTTTCATCCGATCAAAATTTCCGGCTGCTTTGATCGATGAGTTTCAGGATACCGATCCCGTTCAATACGCTATTTTCAAAAAGATATTCGATCATAAGGATTCCACCCTTTTTCTGATCGGCGATCCCAAGCAGGCGATATACGCATTCCGTGGCGCGGATATCTTTGCGTATATGGAGGCCGCCAGGAATATCGAACATCGATTCACACTCGGTAAAAATTGGCGTTCCGACCCGCGCCTGATAGCTGCGGTCAATGCTGTCTTCTCAAGATCCAACTGCCCCTTCGTCTATAACGAGATTCCTTTTCAGCCTGTTGCTCCAGGAAAATCGGGCGACGATCGCGATACTCTGGAAGTTGCCGAAAAGTTCGAGCCGCCCTTGCAGTTGTGGTTCTTGTCCGCGGACAGATTCGAAAACCCGAACAAGCCCATCCCCAAGACGGAAGCCCAAGAAAATATTGCAAATGCGGTTGTGTCTGAAATTGGCCGACTCCTGATCCTTTCCAAAAATGGCCGAGCGACCATTGCCGGGAAGCCTCTGGAAGCCGGTCAAATAGCTGTTCTTGTCCGAAGAAATTCAGAAGCCGGGCTCCTGCAAAAGGCCCTCACAGCCCTCAGAATTCCTTCGGTACTGTACAGCACCGAAAATATCTTTGATTCGTTTGAAGCGGTGGAGATGGGGAGGATGTTGGCGGCGCTTGTCGAACCGGACAATGAACGACTCCTCAAGGCCGCATTGGCTACTGAAATGATGGGCTTCCATGGCGAGCAGCTGGAGCAACTGCAAATCGGGGATGAAGGCGAATGGGAGCGGTGGCTGATCGCGTTCAAGTACTATCACGATCTTTGGGCTGCCGGCGGGTTCATCCGGATGTTTCAACGATTGCTGACCGAGCAGGGTTTTCTCACCCAGTTGATGACATTACCCCAGGGAGAGCGCCGCATAACCAATGTTTTGCATCTCGCGGAAGTGCTTCATCAAGCAGCTACTGAAAAGAAGCTGAACATGGCCGGATTGCTGAAATGGTTCTCGGAGCAAAGAGACCCCAAGGCATTGCGATTGGAAGAACATCAGCTTCGCCTGGAAAGCGATGAAAATGCAGTAAAGCTCGTTACCATGCACAAGAGCAAGGGGCTCGAATACCCGATCGTTTTTTGCCCATACACCTGGAGTGGATCGAAAATCAGGAATGCCGACGGGCCTCTGCTATTTCATGATGAGGCCGACCGGATGACTTTGACGCTGGATCTCGGATCGCCGGAAGCAGACTCAAATCGACAGCTGGCCGAGAAGGAGCTGCTGGCCGAAAATGTTCGGCTTCTCTATGTAGCGCTGACTCGTGCCAAAAACCGCTGCTACCTGGTCTGGGGAAGGTTCAATCAGGCTGAGACGTCGGCTCCGGCCTATATCCTGCATCCACCTGACCCGGTTGAAGGGCTGAACCCTGTTGCTGCGATAGCCGAGAAATTTTCCGGTATGACCGAAGCCGACTTGGTTGCTGAACTTAAAGAGATAGAAGAAACAGCGCGGGACGCCATGGAGTTCTCTCCTGTTCCGGAGCAACCGGGCGAGACATACGATCCAATAAGGGCCGACAGCGGAAAGCTATCCTGCCGAAGGTTCGCCGGGAGAATCGATCGGGAATGGCGCATTTCAAGCTTTTCCTCGCTTGTGTCGGATCAGCCGAACCGTGCCGATCTAGCCGACCATGACGAGCTCATTCTACCGGAAGGCTTTGTCGAGCCAGTTCCGGAAGAACCTCGCAGTGAAGAATTGCCCTTGAATATATTCACGTTTCCAAGAGGAGCTGCAGCCGGAACATTGCTGCATGAAATATTCGAGGAGCTGGATTTTACCGGATCGGAGGATTCCTCACTGGAAGAGCTCGTTGCTGGAAAATTGCAGGAACACGGTTTTGAGCAAAAGTGGCGAGACGTTCTATCTAAAATGGTTCGAGAGGTACTCTGCACGCCTCTCGATTCGAATTTCCCACAACTCGAACTTCGTCGCATCGAACAGCATGATCGATTGAACGAACTGGAATTCTACTTTCCCCTGCACCGAATCTCGAAAAAAGAATTAAGGGAGATTTTTAGCCTCTATACTGAAATATCGCATCTCGGCAGTTTCCCGGAGATGATCGGACAATTGAATTTCGCTCCGGCAAAAGGATTTATGAAGGGATTCATCGATCTTGTTTTCCAGTTCGACGGACGATTCTATCTGGTGGATTGGAAATCCAACTTCTTGGGAGATAGAATCGAGAACTATGACGAGGTTTCTCTTAATGCCGCCATGATCAATGAAATGTACATCCTGCAGTACCATATTTATTCGCTGGCGCTGCATCGATATCTTAAGCTGCGGGTGGCCGGATATGATTACCTTAGCCACTTCGGAGGCGTCTACTACATCTTTCTGCGCGGAGTCGCCGTGGAGAGGGGTTCGGCATATGGAATATATCGAGACCGGCCGCCCCTGGAACTGATCGAGAGCCTCAGTCAAAGATTAATCGAGCATAAAAAGTGAACCGAGAAATTCTTTACAAACTGGTAAATAGTGAAGTTCTCTCCTATCTGGACGTTCATTTCGCAAATCAGATGGGGGCACTCGATGGCTCTAACAATCCCAGCTTGTTGCTGGCCGCCGCCCTGGCAAGCGCCGCCACCAGGCAGGGTCATATTTGTCTCGAACTTTCGCAGCTGGCAGGAAAGATCTTGCTGCAGGCCGGGGATGGCGCCGAAACCGTTCGGTGCCCGAGTCTTGGCGAGTGGCGTGAGAAGTTGTGCGAATCGACCGTAATGGGAAAGCCGGGAGATTACCGGCCGCTGATCCTTGACGACCGGGCGCGGCTCTATCTTTACCGCTATTGGGATTACCAGGACAAGCTGGTTCGTTCGCTCAAGGAGCGCATTTACGAAAAAACCGGTCCATTTCAAACGGATCTGCTCAAAGAAAAGCTGGACGAGCTTTTTCCGGAAGACGAAACCACGGAGCCGGACTGGCAGAAAGTTGCAGCTTTTGTCGCCGCCAGAAAGAAATTTGCCGTTATTTCGGGCGGTCCTGGAACCGGTAAAACCACGACCATAGCAAAGATCCTGGCATTGCTTCTGGAACTGACGGAAACCGGCAAGAGGCCGCGCATAGCCCTTACGGCTCCTACCGGTAAAGCGGCTGCCCGGTTGCAGGAAGCCATCAAGAACGCAAAAGAGCTGCTGAATTGTGCAGAGAGTCTCAAACGGATCATTCCAGAAGAGGCTTCAACCATTCACCGGCTGCTTGGAGCCATGCCGGGCTCTCCATATTTTCGCCATAATGAAAAAAACCTACTGCCGGTTGATGTGGTGGTGGTTGACGAAGCCTCCATGGTCGATCTGGCGCTGATGTCCAAGCTCGCTCAGGCGCTTTCTCCCAAAGCAAGGCTGATTCTTTTGGGCGACAAGGACCAACTCGCATCGGTGGAAGCCGGTGCAATTCTAGGTGATATCTGCGATACGGGACAATCCCATCGCTATTCGCAGAGTTTCACCGATCAGCTGAAAATGGCTGCGGGTTATGAGCTTAATGCTTGTTCAAGCAACGAGACTAAAAGCGCGATTGCGGACTGTATCGTTCAACTGCAAAAGAGCTACCGCTTTGAAATTGGCAGCGGAATAGGTGTCTTGAGCCGGGCGGTAAATGTCGGTGACGGGGAATCGGCTGTTATTCTTCTGAAAAGCGGCAAGCACGCCGGCATCAACTGGAAAAAACTGCCACCTCCGCATGCTTTGTTCGGTCTGATCAGGAACACTATTGTCGCGGGTTTTCGAGGCTACCTCGGCTGCCAGGATCCACTCGAAGTTTTCAGATCGTTCGACCGGCTGAGGATTCTCTGCGCCGTCAGAGAAGGTCCATTTGGCGTAAGCGCTTTAAATGAGCTGGTAGAAAAGACCCTTGCAGAGCAGAAGCTGATCGAGCCCAAAAAGATCTGGTATGCGGGACGGCCCGTTTTGATAAAGACCAACAATTACAACCTCGGTCTGTTCAATGGGGATGTTGGCATAACTTTGCCAGACCGCAGTTCCAAGGATTCGCTGCGAGTCTATTTCCCAGCTGCGGACGGAACTTTCAGGAAGTTTCATCCACTGAGACTCCCGGACCATGAGACGGTCTTTGCCATGACAGTGCACAAGAGCCAGGGCTCGGAATTCAACGATGTGCTGTTGATCCTACCGGACAGAGACGTTCCGGTGCTGACCCGTGAGCTCATCTACACTGCGATCACACGGGCTAGAGATCGGATCGAAATATGGGGAAGCGAAGAAATTTTCAAGATCGCCGTATCCCGCCGAATCGAGCGTATGTCCGGGCTGCGCGACGCGCTGTGGAATCCGTGATCATGGCAATCTCTCCCGAACCTTGAAGACCATAACCCAAGAAGGCATCGCCGAAATCGTTAAAACCGGTTATTTGGTGGATACAAGATTTCTCACCTGTGCCTCGTGATGACACTTTCTTGACAAGCTCTTAGAGGTTAGTTCACTACGTGATGATTTTCCTGGCGAGCTCTGAGGCATGGCCCCGGATATCTTCACCCAAGGCTTCGGGGGCCGTACAGAAAGGCACGATCAGTTCGCCTATAGGATCGGCCAGAAGGTAGTTGGAAAATCGGTGGAAGTTCTCGGTAATCAGGTCGGCATTGTTCTCCACCGGTCCGGCGCAGGTAATCAAGAGGGCGGTGCGGTGTCCTTGGATAAGGGATTGAGGCTGCCCGAAGTTGTAGCCGGTAACCAAACAGAAATGCCGGTCGATCAGGGGCTTCAACTGTGCCGGAAAGCTCCAGCAATACAGGGGACAAGAATAAAGCACGGCCTCGGAGTGGATCATCTTTTCAAAAATCGGCAGAGCGTCGTCTTCTTGAACACAGCCGGGTTCATCGGGAAATTCCTGGCAGTTCATGCAGCCGATACAACCTCCAATGTTCTTATCAGCCACGTCGATCCGCTCGACCTCGTGCCCGAGATTTGTCAGCTGCTCTTCCACCCAGCTGAGAACGTTAGCGGTATTGCCTTTTTTCCTGGGACCACCGAAAATAGAAACCACTTTCATGCTCATCCTCCTGTCTTCAAACAGTAAGTTTCAAGTGCGACCTTTGGTCATGGAAGCCAGCCTGCAACTGCCATTACCCCAAAATCAGTTTCTTAAAAAGTATAAAAATGACGCTTTCCAGCCTAACCCAGTATACCACTGCCATCTTGAGTTGTCTGGCGGGTATTAATTTGATAAATTAAGTGAGTACTCACTCAGTGGATGCTGGAGTATGCTTAGAGGTTCATTTTGCACCCACAATTGGGAATCCGGAATATATGGTCTATCGGGAGTAAGCCTTCACACCCCTCACCTAGCTTCTCTCAGGGGAAGAGGAACACGGGGTTTCCGGACGGACACCGAATGGGATTCTCGGCATTGCCGAGTGCGCAAAAATGCGATCTGGCTGTTACGTTTAAGCGAGTTTTGGGAGAGTCCGCGGCGGTTTTGTGGGCAGGGAGGATTAACCAAATGAATTTTGAGGAGCGGTTTCAGAAAGTGATGGACCTCTCGCAGGTCCTGAAGAAGAACCGGCAAACCTTGGTAGACATGGCCGTAAAAGATCTGCGCTTTACTGTAAGGGACTGCACGATCGAGGTTGATCTCGCCGTGGAAAGACTCAAAATGTACGAACAGGCCCGGGCTCTTCTTCAGGACCGGAGACCCCTGGCAGGACCCGATTCGCGTGTTTCGCTTATGCTTTCCTACAACGGCAGCGCCTGGATCAATAGCGCCATCACTTCCATCTATATGGTAGGCAACCGGGTGAGCGTGAAGTTCTCATCCAAGGGAAAGGATGTGATGGCTCTTACCGAACAAATGTACCGCCCGATCTTTGGCGAAGATATCACTTTTTATAGGGGAAGCGGGCGCTCATTCATCGAACAGTCTTTGAAGGATCCCGAAGTTTCGGCGGTGGTCGTGTTCGGGTTTGACGAAAACATCATGCCCTATGACGAGGCTTTCAAAAGTACGGGTAAAAAGCTGGTCTTCGAAGGACCCGGGCAGGACCCCTTCATCGTCTTTCCCGATGCCGACCGGGAGCTCGCCTTACGCGATCTCATGCAGGCAAAATTCATGTATTCGGGGCAGACGTGCACGGCGCCCAAGCGGATCTTCATCCATAGCGCTATCTATGATGATTTTTTGGAGGAGTTTACTGCCAGAGTAAAACGCCTGGTAGTAGGAGACCCGATGGATGCGAACACCGACATATCGCCGGTGGCAAGTGACCTCGCTGTGCAAAGAATCGGGGTGCAGCTGCAGGACGCCCGGCGCAAGGGTGCTCAGATTGTGGTTGGCGGAGCCATAGAGGGCAATCTGGTCTCTCCCACAGTGGTGAAGAACTCAACCGATGACATGCTGGGAATGCAGGAGGAGGTTTTCGGACCGGTGGCGTTCACGTCGCCCTTTGGCAGCATGGAACAAGTCCTCGCGAGGTCGCGAAATCATAAGTACGGGCTGCGGGCGGCGGTCTTCGGGGGTTCTGAGGCCGATCAAGTGGTGCAAGCCCTAAGGGGGCAGGATTACTGCCATCCTGTTTCCGACTACACCTTCGGCAAGTTCGGGACGGTTGCCCACAATGAAATGCGTTCTGAATCCTGGCGCGGGGCGTTTATCGTAAAGCCTGTCGGAGGCTACGGCTACTCGGGATGGATTTGGGAGACGGTGGCAGGAAAATTTCGCATCAAGCAGGGGCCGAAGCTGCTGAGTCTAGAAACTTCCACGGAACAGTGAGTGGCTGACGGGGTTTATTTAAGGCCGTTATCCGCAG
>Ga0210088_1000171_pt1 | contig 12802 bp, 13 predicted proteins | sample RushMan_CattailN_6_FD_185557 | JGI IMG/M metagenome (GOLD analysis project Ga0210088, IMG submission 185557) | Wetland microbial communities from San Francisco Bay, California, USA, that impact long-term carbon sequestration -... | ecosystem: Environmental > Aquatic > Marine > Wetlands ... | reverse complement strand
CTGAGGAGCAATAAGCTTAAACCGCATCAGTCGCGATATTTCCTCCACATTTCCGACCCCGACTTTTTTCCAAAGATGGAGCATCTGATCGGTTTGTACAAGAATCCTCCGCGCAACTTGTTCTTTTTCGATGAATCACCCGGAATCCAGATCCTTATGCGGCTTGCCCCGGATCTGCGGACCGAGGAAACGAAGAAACGGCTTGAGGAGTTTGAGTACATCCGTAATGGCACGACGGATGTCTTTGCTTTCCTCAACCATGCCGACGGAACAGTCTATGCCGAATGTCAGGCTGAGCACACGACTCCAACGTTCCTTGGAGTTTTTGGGCGACACGTATCCAGGCACTCGCCGAAGGAGCCGCTCCACTACGTTATGGACAATCTATCGACGCACTGCGGGTATCCGTTCTGTCAGGCGGTTGCTGAACACAGCGGGGTGGAATGTCCCCCCGAGAAAGAGCTCACTGACGCCGTGAAACGACGTCAGTGGCTGCAGTCCGAGCACAAGCGGATCGTCATTCACTTCACCCCCTTCCACGGTTCCTGGCTCAATCTCGTGGAGATCTGGTTCGGTATCATGGCCGGTAAGATCCTCAGTGAATCTTTCGGCTCTTTTGAACAACTATGGATGGCCTTCGATGCATTTCTGGCAGAATGGAATAGTCTGCTTGCCCATCCTTTTCGCTGGTCCTATGATGGTAAGGGGTTACATCAGAAGGTCGTGAAACGGTTCACCGAAATGCTGCGTGCGGTAGCGCAAATTGAGATGCGTACGCTAACCAAACAATTGCGGCTGATGACAAATCTGCTCAACCACTATTTCATGGAAGTCTCAGAAGAGGTGTGGAACGAATTTGCTGCCACATTGGGATGCCAGACACCAATTATCATGGACATGATTGAGCAGGAAGGCGGACCCCAGCGGAAGAAGAAGGCACAAGAGGCACTTAGGGCACTTACCATGGCGCTGAGTGAGTACCTCACTATTGAAAAGGCGGCGGCATGAAATTGGGAACTCAAATTGCCACAATCGAGCTCAAAACTTATGGGACAAGGTACTAGGCCTAATTAGCGCATATTTTTACGGCATAGAGCAAAAACCTCTGCCGCCGGTCTTCAGTCCGGCTTCCAACCCTTATGCGAAAGGCATTTATGCAAACGGCATCGTCGAAAGCTACCAGACCAACGGGGAGAATATCAATATATTTCCTGAGGTGGCGGGAGTAGTCAAAGAGATATACGTTGCCGAAGGTCAGAGCGTTGCTCGGGGAACGCCGTTGCTGTGGATCGATGACTCCGTGCAGAGAGCAACTGTGGCGCAGCAGCAAGCTCAAACGGAAGCGGCCCTGGCCACGCTGGAGGAGTTAAGAGCGCAGCCCAGAAAAGAAAACCTCGAGGTCGCCAAGGCCCAGGTGGATTACGCCAAGGCGAACCTGGTGAATTTACAGTCACAATTGGATAAAGTTGCAAAGTCCTATCAGCTGAATCCGAATTCTGTCAGTAAGGAGACCCTGGACAATGCTGTGAATGCAGTCAAGGTGGCCAGGGCAAACCTGGAAGTGGCTCAAAAGCAGTATGAGCTCACCAAAGCCGGGGCCTGGAGCTACGACATCCGCAACCAGGAGCATCAATATCGAGCTTTGGTCAAAGCCAATGAGTCCAGCCAGGCGCTTTTGGATAAATACATCATCAAGGCCCCGGCCGACGGCATCGTACTGGCGATAAGAATAGCCGTCGGCAGCTATGTGTTTTCCCAGGGCACTTACGGCACCTATACCGAGGGCTTTGATCCGGTGGTGGTTATGGGAGGATCGCCCAACCGGCTGCAAGTTCGATGCTACATAGACGAAATACTTGTCCCACGGATGACCAGAGAACCGGAAATAACAGCAAAAATGTTTATCCGCGGCACTACCATCGGCGTCCCGTTAAAATTTCTGCGGGTACAGCCTTACGTAACACCGAAGATCCAACTATCCAATGAGAGGACGGAAAGAGTAGATGTGCGGGTCCTGCCGGTCATCTTTACTTTTGATAACCCGCGAGACATGAATATCTATCCGGGACAGTTGGTGGATGTGTACCTGGAAGAGAAATAGAGGGCCATGCTTCACATCGCTGAAAGAGCTCATCCCGCTGGTTCTGCTCATTGCTTTGCTGCTGCAGTCGGAGGAAAAGTGCCGGGTAGAAATGTAACGGTGCCATTTGCCTTGCTCGCTTTATTCGCGTTCTGGCTGACGGGCTGCGCTGTCGGGCCCAATTTCGTCCGCCCGAAGCCGCCCTCAGTCACTCAGTACACCTCCGAAGCGCAGCCTTCCAGCACCGTGTCGGCAGCCGGGCAAACGCAGCATTTTCAAATGACTGCGGAAATTGCCGCCGACTGGTGGCGGCTGTTCGGCAGCACCACAAGCGTGATTTTTAATCTATTCACCGCCACCGCAACGGTCAGCTACGCCCTCGACGTCTTTGGCGGTTTGCGCCGCAGCGTGGAAAGCCAGCAAGCCCAGGTCGACTATCAACGCTATGAAGTTTTGGCAACCTACATTACCCTGTTGGGTAATGTGGTCAATACGTTTGTGGCTCAGGCGGCCTATCGGGCAGAGATCGAAGCTACCAAGCAGATTATAGGCCTCACCCAAAATCAGCTCGAAATTACCGAGGCCCAAGCTCAGCACCTGCTCGCCACTCTGGTGGGCCTGACGCCGGCCGAGTGGACCCCGCCTCTCCTCGACCTGGCAGATCTCAAATTGCCCGAACAACTGCCGTTAAGTCTGCCATCGGAACTGGTGCGCCAGCTACCGGCAGACCGTTCTCAGTGCTTTTCAGCAGGTTGCGGACGTCCTGCGGGCGCTGGAACATGACGCCCGGGCTTTGCTTGCCCAGTCGCATGCGGTCGAAAGCGCAGCGCAGGCGTTGGAGTTGATTCAGATCAACTTCCAGGCCGGCACCGCCGACTACGTGCAGGTCCTCATCGCCAACACCCAATACCACCAGGCCAGGATCAATTATATACAAGCCCGGGCACAGCGCCTGCAAGACACCACGGCGCTGTTTGTAGCCCTGGGCGGAGGCTGGTGGAGCTCGCAAAAGCAAGACGAAACCAACTCTCGATCGCCTCGCGGCATGGCCGGTCATCGATCTCAGCCGCCCAGTTGAAGCCTATGCCCGCTGTTCTTTTAGGTGAACCGCTACCGCCCCGAGCGCTATTGTCCAATGCTTGCGCTGAGAAAAAGCTCCGCCAGAACCACAATAGCGACCAGCACGTCCAGAAAGCTGCGCGCCCTGAAATAGATCCATATCGCCCAGAATATTCTTGCAGCCGGCAGCACAGCGAGTAGAACTACCCCTAATGTCATTGCAGCAAGACCGCTTAAAATGAGATGAGTATTGATCATCTGAGCCAAAGGCAAGGCCGAAGTCCCGGGAAGAATCAGATGGCGAGTATCTATTACGGTCGCAACAAAGCCGATCGCCATCATTCCCAGAGCAACAACCGAAACAAGCATTGAGATCGTATGAATTCTGTTCTCCAGATCCTGTATAACGTCGCTGGGAAGAACTTTTTCGGTAACTTTCATATCCACATGTCCCAACGTCTGACCAAATGCAACAAATTGAACATCATTCTGTTTCTCGTATGCAAGATGAAACGGTCCTGATCAATCAAGCCCGCTTATGAGCATCTGAAGACCCATGAGCACAAGCAGAACGATCAACGCAGAGCGCAGCCAATTGATGCGCAGTCGTGCCAAAACATAAGCTCCAAACATCGCGCCCAGGAAGACCCCCAAGGCTGTGGGCAGTATCAGCAGCGGATAAAGGTCTCCCCTCCCATAATAAACAAAAACACTGGCTGCAGCAGTAATGCCGACCATAAAATTACTGGTTGCGGTGGCCACTCCCAGTGGAACATCCATTAGTGCATACATGATCGGCACCTTGATAAAGCCTCCGCCAACACCGAGCAGACCCGAAACTATCCCCGCAAAACCCGAACCGGTGAAACCCCATTTCCAGTGCACAGGTTCATAGTCGCTCTTAAACAGGACTTCCTGCGCTGGACCCTGCGGTTTTCGGTAAGCCTTAAACAACGTGTATCCCGCAGTTAAAAAAACTATGCCTGAGAAGAGAATTTTTAACAGCTTCTCGTTAAAAATTCCGGCGCTCCATCCACCTAAGATAGCCCCTGCGGCAGAAAACATTTCCAACCGCAGCGCCAATCCGACATCGGCGCCTCGACCTCTAGGGGCAAATGCAGAAACTCCTGCCGAGGTTGCTATAACCGCCATCAAACTGGTCCCCACCGCAATGCGCATCGGCAAATTGAATAGAAGATTCAGCAGCGGGACCATGAAAATGCCTCCACCCAGTCCCAGAATTGATCCAAGGGTCCCGGCAGCAAGTCCTCCTGCAAAAATTTCTGCTATTGTCAACATAGACTATCGACTCACTGAACTGCTCTAAGAGCAGGCAACAAAGCGAAAAATACTTGGTGACATTGGAGGACAACCAAGGGCTTCGCTGCATTCGAAACTACATTCCGGAGGGCACTAACCTTGTTTCCCATCCGAAAACCCGCAGTTCCTCTCCCTTAATTCATCAGCATTGCCGTCAAGAGAAATGGAGTTTCTGGATGGTGGGTAACTAACCCAGCGCTAGAAACCGATACCAGTCAGCGAGATCTATCTTGAGATCCTCATAACGGGCCTTCAATGCACCATGAAGCTCGGCATTTTCAATGGCGAGACTGATCAAATGCGCCACCGACTTCAGAAAATGCCGGGCCACCACACCAAACCGCCGAGGGCTTGCAGAATAGACGCGCAATACCCCGAGCACACGCCCTCTAAACTGAAGCGGAACTACAAGCATCGAACGAATGCCTTCCTGCAACGCCGCCTGAGGATACTCCAGTCCGTTAGAAATTCGCACGTCCTCGATAACCACCAGTTCACCCTGCAAGACCCGCTGATCGATTGTGTTGCGAGAAGCATGAACTTCCCCTTTATCCATATATTTATGACTCAAACCATAGGCAGCGACCAAACGCAGTATTTGCGCCTTGGGATCGAGCATTCGAAGGGATGCCCCCTTCAGCCACATTTCGCGCACGGCAGCCTCGAGCACCTGTTGCAACATTGTCTGCAGCTGCAGCGATGAGTTCAACGCAGACGCAATGTGGTAAAGACTCTGCTGGAGCCGTACTCTTTCCAGCGCAAGAGCTCCGAGGTCGGTAAGACTCTTCAGAAACACAAGTATCTCCGGCGCTTGTATCCGGCTTGCATCAACAAACACATATAAAGCCCCGATAAGGTGCTCTCTGACGGAGAGCGGAACGCCCACCAGGCGTGGCTGCTTCTGCTCTAACCCCGACTCGTAGCCAACGGCAAGCGCATCCACGTCGGGAGTTATAATGACCTCTCCCCCTAACACTTTTTGGTTTATTTCATTTTCCAGCGACAGTGTCGCAGGATTTCTGAGATAGGCATCAGCAAGCCCGATGGCACCGCCAAGGGTCAAATGTTCCGCATCGGGCGTACTCAACAGCACCAGCGCCTTATCTGCCGCCAGGACCTTCACTATGCGCCTGAGCAAAACCTCCAGAATTTCCGGCTCGTTGAGCACCCCGCTGAGCATGTGAGCTGTTTCTCGTAAGGCCTCCAGATAGTCTTGCGCTTGCTTGCATTGCTCAATCATACTCGTCTTCCTTCCCAAACAAAGAATCCATACTGTAAGAGACTTGCCCGTTGCCGCATGGAACCATAATCTGAAGAGGCAAACTTTCCTGAGATCGGAGACTGTAGGATTTTCGCCTTCCTTACTCTACAAGCTCGGCAATACGCTCATTTTTTCTTTTGAGCTTTTGTATGCTTCGATCATTGCGGCGAATACGTATTAGAGAGGAAATGATCAAGTAGAGGGCCAAAAAGATCAGAAAAGCATTGAGAACGAAAAAGAGGATAGCCATGTGCTCGACTTCGATAATTTCATAATGCCTTGATGTGGAAATGAGAATACTCAGTGCAAACAATTGAATTACAATGATTAATATTCCCGTACGCATAACCGCCAGGGAGGCGCGTTTTTCCTCCAACAAGAGCCGAATCCCCTTTATAATGGATTGTTCGGGACTATAATCATGATTTACTGCCAAGCTTTTCCCCCTTTAACGAACAGACATTTTACAGCACTGTAATCATCTATCTATCATTTGCCAAGTTTGGCATTTTCGCCGTGCAGACGGGATGCTTTAGCGGCTTGCCGGTTGCCTTATGGTATAATCCAAGAGAGGGAAATCGCAAGTTGTGAGCAGTTTTGGGATGGTTTCCGCACCCATCGGGCCGGTATGGTTTCGTGGCAGGGATCTATTTACGGAAGACTTTCCCGGGCAAGAACTAATGCTTCTACTCAGCTCTCTTATACTCAGAAGCGTTTAATTCGCATCGCGGCTTGAGGTAATCCTAATCCACCAATCCGCATTTAACGGCATAATGCGTCAGTTCGGCATTGGTTCTCATGTTCAATTTCTCCAAAATCCTCGTCCGATAGGTACTGATGGTCTTGATGCTCAGGACAAGCTCTTCGGCAATTTCCTTTACAGTCTTACCGGATGCGATCATGCACATCACCTGATATTCTCTATCGGACAGGGATTCATGCGGCGGCCTCTCCGTATCCGTTTGCAGATCGAAAGCCAACTTTTCAGCCAGAGTGGCACTGACGTACTTACCGCCGCCAATCACTTTGTGGACAGCCTTGACCATCTCTTCAGGCACGTTTTCCTTGGTGAGATAACCGGCAGCACCGGCTTTTAGAACACGGACTGCAAACTGGTCTTCGGGATGCATGCTCAAAACGAGAACAGGAGTTTTAGGATATAGCTGTTTTATCTCTTTCAGAACGTCGAGTCCTGATCTGCCAGGCATGGTAATATCCAATACCACGATATCCCAGTTGTCTTTGCACATCTGGGCTAACAATTCCTGGCTGTTGCGAGCTTCACCAAACATCAGCGAACTGAACTCTTCGGTCAAGATGAGCTTCAAGCCCTGCCGTACAATGGCATGGTCATCGGCAACTAAAACTTTCAGCATGGCTATCGTCTAAGACCCATTAGCGTAGGGGTATTTAGTGCCCTCTCCGTGTCACACCGACGGGGCTGACCGTGCCCAATAATCAGCCTTTAAGAGGGGGCCTCGATCACCTATAATTCTATCACATCTATTTGACCGCCGCGAGCGGAATCCTGACGGTAACCGTGGTGCCCCCGTAGGGTATCCCTTCAACACTGAATGCGCCGCCCAACAACAAAGTCCTTTCCCGCATTCCCAAGATCCCCAATGATTTCAAACTGTAACTCTCGGCCTCCGTAAAACCCCTGCCGTTGTCCTTTACATCCAAAACCAGATGATCAGTTGTCTTTTTCAAGCAGATATCCACTCTGCTTGCGTTTGCATGACGGGCGATGTTGGTCAGGATCTCCTGAAAAATACGGAAAATTGCAGAAGAGCGCTTCTCATCGAGCGGAAGATCATCCGGTACCTTTGCCGAAAAAACGCATCGAATCCCCGTCCGAGATTGAAACTCTGATGCCTGCCATTCTATTGCCGGCATCAACCCGAGATCATCGAGAATACCAGGTCTCAACTCGGTTGAAATCTTCCGTACGGACTGCACGGTCGCATCAATGAGCACTTTCATCGAATCGATCTTTTTCTGTAAAGTTTCCAGGGCAATCCCGCGTCTTGCCTCCGCGATTCTTTTCTCCAGCCAGGATAGATCCATCTTCAAGCCGGTGAGCGCCTGCCCGAGTTCATCATGAATTTCACGAGCGATGCGGGTTCTCTCCTCTTCCCTTATAGCTTCGATGTGCGCCGCCAGTTCCCGTAGTTGCTCCCTGGAAGACTTCAACTCTTCCTCTGCCCGTTTTTGTTCGGTAATATCAATCAATATACCCTGAAGGAACTGAGGCTGGTCCAGTTCATTTTTCACTACCACCGCCTCATCACGAAACCAGAGCACCCGTTTGTCTTTGGACAGCATCCGGTATTCGGCCCGAAAACCTATTGCGCATTCGGTTTCCGGTTTGCCACGCACACCACGCAAAACTCGCTGAGAATCATCCGGATGCAACTGACGTACCCACAGGTCCGGGTCGTTCAACCACTCTTCAGGCAAAAAACCTACAATAGCTTCAATTTGGGGGCTGATGTAAAGTGTCCCCGCTGTCTTATCCAAAGGTGTGATGTAAGTGATCATAGGTATTTGTTCCACCAGCGTGCGGTATTTTGCTTCAGCTCGATTCAGATCTGTAGTTCGGTGTTCCAAAGAGTCGGCCATCTCGTCAAAAGAGCAAGCCAGCATGCTGATTTCATCCTGTCCATAGGGTGCTCCGATGCGCGCAGCCAAATCGCCACTGGCAAGACGTTTAGTGGCGTTTACCAATGAGTCCAACCGGCGCAAAATGAACATTTCTCCACCAAACCAAGTGGCAACCAGTGCCAATACACCCACCAGAGCAATGCCGATAAGATTCCTCATGAAGACGCGGTTCACCGGGGCCAAAGCCGCTTTCTTAGAGATTCCTATACTGACATACAAGTTGTATCCCGCAGCTCCACTCAATCTCGCTATCCCGTAAAGACGGGGAATTCCGTCCAGCCCGTTCGCCTCGATTGTAGTCTCTTCAAGCCCTGAACGCAGCTCATGACTGATGCTTTTTTCGGGCAGCTTTTTGCCGACCCACTTCTCCGGATCGGGATAACGGGCAAGGATCGTTCCACTCGAATCAATAACGATCAATGCAGCCCCTGAGGGCAACTGAGCCTCTACGTCAAGTTGCTTGAACCAGGCCAAATCCAGATTGGCAAAAACCACCGCCAACATGGTGTTCATAGCGTCATAAACAGGGTAGCCGAAGGTTATGACCGCATTTCCGGTTACCTCATCAATCCGATAGCCGCTCATGGTGAAGTCGCTGGTTCCAAGGGCTTGGCGAAAGTAAGAGTTGTCTGACAGATTGATCTTATCGGCGACGGGACGGGCGCTGCAGAATAGGTCCCCGTTTTCTTCAACTGCTCCAAGATTGGCGTAGTAGGGATATTTCTTTATCAAATTAGCGAAAAGGGCACTGCAGACGGCCGAGTTACCCGGGCGCACTTCCGGTAGTTGCGCCAAACCTATTAACAGCTGGCGCGCTCCTTCCACTGCCTGTACGAGGTCCCCGGCAGCCAGCCGTGTAAGGCGCAAGGCATTTTCCTCCACTTGGGACCTCTGAATCAAACGTTCCTCCAGCCCGGTGTAGAGAGCCCAACCCAAAGCAGGCAGCACGGCCGACAAAATCAATACCAGAAGTCTCCCCCGCAAACTGCTAAACAGTAAATTACGCACAGCCGAATTCCCCCAACGGTTTAGAGAGTAACAACCCGCATACCATAGCCGATGATCTAGACTAAGCATAACGTTATAAAATAACAACGAAATATGGCTGAAACCCTGCGCTACATTGAAAAACTGCTTCGGATATAGACCAGCTAGGCATCAGATTCAGCTGCCATCAATAGCACTGCCATCCAGGTAAAACTCCCGGAAGGGGGGATTCCGAAAAATGAACGATCACCGCAAAGCTGTCGACGGACCGAAAGACCGTGGGAAAGTATTTTATCTCGTATAGGCATCCATTGGATATCATGAAAACCTGAAAGGATGAGGTGCCCTCTGGGATTTGACAGAGGCAAAAGATCCTCGAGAACTTCGCAGAGAACATGATAAGGGAGATTGGCCACGATGCAATCGAAGCTGCCTCTAACAGCCCCCGAAGCTCCAGCAAACCAATGAGAATTGCTACTCAGACCGTTAGCCTTCGCATTTTCAATTGAATTTTTAACTGCTCGAACATCCGTGTCAAAACCGACTACCAGCGAAACCCCTAAGCGAGCCGCGGCCAGTGCAAGAATCCCTGACCCGCAACCCACGTCCAGCAAAGATCGATAAGAAGACACGTTTAGTTCGTCATCCAAAAGACGAAGGCAGAGTCGGGTAGTCACATGATCTGGATTAAATGCTTTCGGGCTTCGAATTCTTAACAGACCCTCCCGGCGGGATTCCCATGGGAAGATGGGAGAGATGGCAATTCTCAGGCCTGAATTGAACTTTAACAGCATATGAGCTCCACTGAGACAGCTACTCGCTGTCGATATCTCTTCTCATGGACTCAAATTGCTTTTTATCGATTTCGCCCCGAGCGTAGCGTTTCTTGAGGATGTCCAAGGCGCTCTCAGGCGTGCCATCTCCGCGGCCGCCAATTTTGCCGTTTTCAAACAACCAATAGACAAAAAACAACACAGCTACAATAATCAGTATCCAAAAAATAAACATGGCTAACCCTCCAAATCAGGCCCCCAAAGTATCATAGCAGCTTCCGTTAGGAACCCCCCGTAGCGCGGGGCTTTAGTCCCGCTGCGGGCGGGATTCAAATAGGCAGCCCTGGAAAGCTGCGCTATAGGTGACAAAAGGACTTCCCGGATGGTGACCAGCGTATACGTCCCCGTGTTTCTGGAAAATCAGCTCACGGCAGTTTGCCACTATTGGTCCGTCATCAAAAACAGTAAGTCGCAAATAACAAGAGTAGCAATAAATACTATTTTCAACATTCCCAAACCATCTTTTTGGGCATTTAAATCCTTAATCCATTTTTATGCAACTTTCCAGCGTCCCAAATTTATGTTCACTTAATTTCAGTTTATTATATTGACGTTCATCGATTTATGATTTATATTGATGACAACCGATATAGAGAGGAGCTTTTGCAATGAGAGAGTTCATCAAGGTCATGAAGGCGCTGTCCGACCCGAACCGGGTGAAGATTCTCAAAATGCTTCAGCACAAATCAATGTGTGTGTGCGAAATGCAGGCAGCTTTGCAGATCGCGCAGCCAACCGTTTCCAGTCACCTGAAGGTACTCGAGGACGCCGGGATGGTAGCCTATCGAAAGGACGGTCTTTGGGTCAACTACTTCCTCACCGACGGAAGCAGCAGCGCCTATGCGGCTTCACTGCTCGGGAACCTCAAACACTGGCTCAAAGATGATCCTGAGGTGAGCGGTCTGGCTGAGATCCTTCCAGACATACGGCGGGAGTATATTTGCAAGAAATAGATTGCGTGAGTGAAGAATAATAAAACGGAGTCGATAAAATGGCGGAAAAGGACATCACGCGGGTCATAGTTGGGGATTTCTCTGTAGGCATTGTCGGCCTCAAGACACTCATGGAACTCATGGCCGAGGCCTATGCTAAGGAATCTGACGAAAACATCAGAAGTCACATGCTGGAAAGGCTTGGCAAGGACAATTACATACCTGTGAAATCGAGAGAAGACTATGGCAGAGCTTTCTTGAGAGAGTTTCGCAAATACCTCGGCCAGCCGTATGCAGATGACGCCCCAAAGGGTTTGGATGTAAAAGTTCTTGGCGCGGGCTGCGCTCAATGCCATCAACTCACGCAGTTGGTTATGGAAGTGCTTACCGAGCTTGATTTACCCGCAGGAGTCGATCATGTTACCGACCTTCGAGAGATAGCAAGCTACGGAGTCATGGGCTCACCCGCCCTTCTCATCAACCAAAAGGTCATGGCCGTGGGAAGTGTTCCACCAAGGGACAGGATCAGAAAATGGCTGGCCGAAGCCAATGCAGCTCTTGCAGACAACTGACGGGAGAAAATACGAATCATGAATGCAGTCAAAGAAAAGGTCTGTTGCTGCCCCCCGGAAGAACGCATCAGCGCCGGCGGGCTAAACTCCAATGGCCGCCTGCCTGTGAAGCTAAAGTACCTTGTCTACGGCATCCTCTTACTCGCAGCCTGGTGGGTGATCTATAAGAGCCTGGCCCCAATCTCCAAATACATCACTTACAGCCTCTTGAGCCTGTCGGGGGAGAGTCACCTGGCGAGCGCCATTGAGTTTTTCCTCTACGACACGCCCAAGGTGCTGATGCTCCTTGTGTTGGTTGTCTTTGGAGTAGGAGTCATTCGATCCTTCTTCACACCGGAGCGGACTCGAAAGATTTTGGTCGGTAAGAGGGAGTCTCTTGGAAACGTGCTCGCCGCTCTTCTGGGCATAGCCACTCCATTTTGCACATGTTCCGCAGTGCCGCTCTTTATAGGTTTCGTGACCGCCGGAATTCCATTGGGAGTAACTTTTTCCTTTCTCATTTCGGCACCCATGGTGAACGAAATAGCGCTGGTGCTGCTGTATGGGTTGTTTGGCTGGAAAGTTGCCGCCATCTATCTGGGAATGGGGCTTCTGATAGCCATAGTCGCCGGCTGGACCATCGGCAGGTTTCGAATGGAGCATCATTTGGAGGAATGGGTCTACCAGATTCAAGCGGGAGAAGCCGTGTACGATGAGGCTGAAAAGACCTGGGCGGATAGAATTCGATACGGAATTGATGCCGTTCGCGACATCGTCGGCAAGGTATGGATCTATGTCGTGTTGGGAATCGCCGTTGGAGCAGCGATTCACGGCTATGTTCCCGAGGGCTTCATGGCCTCCATCATGGGCAAGAGTGCATGGTGGTCGGTCCCTGCCTCCATTCTCATCGGCATTCCGATGTACTCCAATGCTGCTGGGATCATCCCGATAGTGCACGCCCTTCTGGAAAAAGGCGCGGCCCTTGGGACAGTGCTTGCTTTCATGATGTCTGTGATAGCGCTCTCTCTGCCGGAAGCAATCATCCTGCGCAAGGTGCTCAAACCGACTCTGATCGCCACATTCCTCGGGGTGGTTGGGTTCGGCATCCTTATCGT
>Ga0210088_1000169_pt1 | contig 12910 bp, 15 predicted proteins | sample RushMan_CattailN_6_FD_185557 | JGI IMG/M metagenome (GOLD analysis project Ga0210088, IMG submission 185557) | Wetland microbial communities from San Francisco Bay, California, USA, that impact long-term carbon sequestration -... | ecosystem: Environmental > Aquatic > Marine > Wetlands ... | reverse complement strand
CTGCGCGTCCCTGCTCACCCGCGTGTTATAAAGCTGCTCCCACATTCCGCGCTCCCCTTTCACCACCGGCAACGTCGCCACGATCCGTCCCCACGCGCTTTGCCGTGAACTAAAACTGCTCACCCCAGGCTCCCTTCATCTGTAAGAACTTACAGATACCCGGCTATTCAATCCGCCGCGCCAACGCCTCGACCACCGCCCGATCGGCGGCATCCATATCCGGCGCCGCCGGCGTGCTTTCTGTCTGCACCGTTTCCAACCCGCGCCGGATCAGCTCGCGTAACACCCACGAACGATCCCGGTCGAGCCGTTCCTTGAGCAGCTCCACGTCGGTCAACTGCCGCCGGCTGATCGTGAAACTGATCGTCTTCAAGTCTTCCATCCGTCTTCCTCCTCGTAACTCGTTCTGAATTTCTCGTAATCCATTATATATTGAGGCTCAATAAATGTCAATACTTTACGCAAAACTCATACACAATTCTCCACAACCTAGATACACTGAATATATGCAGGAATTCTCATACTGGCTTAATGAAGAACTAAACCAACGCGGATGGTCACGCAGTGAAGCCGCCAGACGTGGAGAAATATCGCCATCAATGCTTGATAAAGTTATCTCTGGTGGAGCAAACCCCGGGCTTGAATTTTGTAAAGCTATCGCGCGTGCCTTTAAAATGCCGCCTGAAATAGTATTAAGAAAAGCTGGATTGCTTTCGATGACTACGGAAGATAAAGCCACAGAAGAGGAGTTATTAGACTACTTTAGGGCCTTGAGCCCACATACACAACGCTTAATCGTTGCCCAGGCCCGCGCCGCTTACGAGATCAACAGTGAGGAAAAGTGAGGATCGTATGACAACTACAGCCAAACCGGCAAAAACCAACCCAATGTTATTTTTCGTGATCCTGATCTCTGTATGCTTGATCGTCTATGGCATCAGCAAAATTGCCACACCCAAGAAATCCCCGAATGATGCCACCCCGACCAAGGTCATGTACGTGTGTGGCTACGACCTTTGCAAAAGCTCAGGCGGCTACGGTGAAATCGCTTTGACCGAAGGCATAAACGTCTGGAACCATCCGGACCCCAATCGGGGTGGGGTTCATCATCAAGTCAAGGCCGGGGATCGCGTTGTCATCATAGATGTAACCCACGTTGATGGCCGCACCTGGTACGAACTTGAAGATGGCGGCTGGCTCAGCGACCTGTGGCTTACCAAACAGAAATGCACTCCTGATAATATCGGCGACTTCACGCTCAATGACTGCTGATTTTTCTTTTTTTCACGATAGGCTGTATGTTGTTTCCAAAACCGGTGTGAGTGGTGAGAGTGGTGTGGCGGGCATTCCTCACCGGTCTCACCACTCACACCGGTTTAAACATAAGACATCATGAGTTTGAAATAAAAAATAAGGGGTATTTTGGCGCTATCCCTAAAAACTACCACTTTTACCGGCATAAGTGGGACAAAGCAACCACTACGCAAGCGTATTTAAAATGTACGTTGCCTTGTCGTCTTTTCAAATCCTGCAAATAACACCTACTTGACATAAAAACCGGTGTGAGTGGTGAGGAAGTGGTGTGGAAAAATCCTCACCGGTATTTCCCAAAACCGGTGAGGCAACCGGTGAGACGGTTAGAATTTACAGCACACCTAAACTTTTATTAGATACACTAGAATTGGCCAAAAAAGCCATCAAAAGTTCAGCCAGCACCTTACCTGAAGCCCCATAGGGCAAAACAACAAAAGACCCCATAAGTACCCGGCGAGGGCACTTATGAGGTCTAGTCTGGTCTACATGCACCCCATAATTCACATCCGTGAGGTCCTGGGTTCGAGTCCCAGTTCGCCCATTCTGCACTGTCTAAGCCTCATAAATCCGCCCTCCACACCCTATGAGGCTTACAGTCCGAAAAGTTATCCAACCGCCGGCATCATAGAACGAAGCCCTCCCGGATCAAAAAAAACGCCCTGTGAAATTAGGTATCCTGCAAAAAGGATTAGATTCACTAGGCCGTCACAACAGGAGGACTCATAAGATGCATACCGCCAAATTGACTCTCAACCGTGTCTTCGAAGGCTACTTGCTGCACCTGGAGGCCAAGCGCCTCAGCCAAAATACCATCAACACATACACCTATGCCTTCAACAAGCTGGTCCAGATCGTGCCCGGCGAAACCGCCTTCGAAACGATCTCCACCGACCAGATCGCCGCCTGCCTGGCACAGCAAACCCAACTCTCCAACAAAACGCTCCTCAATGTCCACGCCGCGCTTTCCGCCTTCTGGGGCTGGGCCGTTCTGCAAAAATTTACAGATACCAACCCCTTGGAAACCATTGCCCGGCCCAGGCCGGAGAAGCGCGAAATCATCCCCTTCACCCGTGACGACATCATCGCGTTATTGCGCGCCTGTGACCGCACCAAAGCCTACAGCCGGCCAGGAAAGCGCGAATGTGCCAATACCCGCCCCAGCGCCCTGCGTGATCGCACCATCGTGCTGCTGCTCCTCGATACCGGTCTGCGCGCGTCAGAGCTCTGCTATCTGCGCATCCAGGATGCGGACCTGGCCAACCGCTACGTCGTCGTCCAGGGCAAAGGCAACAAAGAACGGCTACTACCCATAGACGCAGCCACCTCTCAAACGATATGGAAATACCTGGCCAAACGTGACAATCCTCGCCCCGACGACCCCCTCTTCATCACAGCCGAAAACAACCCTCTCGATCGCCAGCAGCTCCGCCACATCCTTGATAACCTGGGGGGCCGGGCCGGGATCCGCAGCACCCACCCGCACCGCTTCCGCCACACCTTCGCCATCACCTATCTGCGCAATGGCGGCGACATCTACACCTTACAACGTTGCCTTGGCCACACCACGTTGGACATGGTCAAGCGTTACTTAGCCATTGCCCAATCTGACGTGCAAGCCGCCCACCGGCGGGCCTCGCCCGTCGCTAACTGGAAACTCTAACACGAAAACGGCGTCCCACATACGTGAGACGCCGTCCAACAAACTGCCGTCTGACTTCAGACCTTTCTAGGCAATCTTCTGCTTTAGTGCACCTAAGAAACGCTTAGATTGCCAAATATTTGCACAACTGCATCCAATCTTCCATCAGGCAGTAAAAAGGGTATCGGTTTGATGACGACATTTTTCCGCCGCTGGAGATCGGCTACAAATGCATTATACTCAGCAACCGCATCAGCCTCACGCTTGTGACGATCAGCCTCAAGCGCTGCACGCGCTTCATCTAAAATTTCCGTATCCATTTTATACCTGTGCTAACACAGACAGTGACACCAGTGCCGAAGTAAGCGCCCCGCGTACCTGCTCAAGCGCATACATTGCGTCTGTCAATGTGGCATCGTTCAATCCTGCTGCGACAAAATCTTCCACAGTTGCCAACGCAGTATCATCTATCGCAGTAGAATAATCCGGAGTCCCCGCCCATAAAACATTGTCCTGAGTTAGTTCTCCGTAAGCATCCAATAATGCGCGTGACATGGCGCCGGCGCGTCTTACATATGCTTCCAAAACTGTGTCCATAGTTTTCCTCCCTAACTAATTGACTTTAACCAACGCGGCGCCCTGGCTGGCATTCGCTTTCGCCGGATGCGTCGCTCATAAATAAACTTTTTCCCGGAAAGGACCTCAAGTGCTAACAACGCTCGCTCCATATCATACCATTTCTCAACGCCTGCCGAATCATTTCGATGATATTGTGACCAGTGCAACGTCCCTCGAATCGGTTTTACCGGACCCTCATAGTTATGTGGCGTTAGTTGTGCATTGTTACTTGCACTGTCGAATGCGAAGGCCTCAACAACACTAGATACAGTTTTAGCGTAAAAACCGGCTGTGCTCACACCTGCCGTAGGATCTCCGCCGTTATCTCCGAATGCTAATACCTTTCCGTGAGTACCAGTCGGTGCCGTAGCAGTTCCTATTAAAATGTCGTTTCCAGAACTCACGATCATGGCATAGGTTGGTGCATTGCCCGTTGCAAAAACGATACTGCGCGGAGTCCCATCGGCTCTTGGTTCCAAAACAAGATTCCCTGTTTGGTTAAATGGAAACGCTCCGCCAGCCCCATTAGTGCGATAAATGTGCGGGTTACTCGCCGCGTTATATGCAGCCATTCCTGCCTGGAACTCCACTTGAAGAATTGTATACAACAGACCATCCGAATCTACCCCTACTCCTGCGGTACCAGCGCTGTCAACTACTCGCCATTCATCAGCTCCTGCGGCATCTCCTAGAGTTTCAATAATTAAACCTGAAGCGGAATTATATACAGTGCGAACGTCACCAGTAACACCAACATAACCTCCTGTAGTTATGATGGCATTAGCAAAGGTTGGAGATGCAGTTGTTTTAACACTTTGATTAAAGTAGTCTGCAAGCGTCAATTCTTGCCCTGATAATGTCAAAGCTGTACTGCTTCCAACTGCCAGCGTAATCGGCGCGTGATGTGCACTCGCGTTCCCTGCGTGCGCTGCGACCGCTGCCGCCGCAGTTCCCGCCGCTTCGAAGGCGCTTGCGTGTTGCCCATCGAGCAAATCCGCATCCAATCCGCTGCCCGTGCCATCTGCCGCTAAAATCGCCGCAACGGCTTCCCCATCCGTATACCTCGAATGATGTGCACTCGCGACCCCTGCGTGCGCTGCGACCGCTGCCGTTGCCGTTCCCGCTGCTTCAAACGCGCTCGAATCGTTTCCGTCCAACGTATCCGCATCGCCCGCGGTCGCCGCATAATCTGCGTTGTTCACCGTACCATCGTCGTCTGGATCATACGTTGCCTTCAGCATATCCCCGCCGGCGCTGCCTCCGGACGTTGCTCCGACCATGCCGGATGATGCCGTGGCCGTTGCCACATCCGTTTCCCGTTTTTGTGTGGCCAGCAGATACTCGATGCGATTGATCGCCCCCTGGGGCGTGATCCTCACGCCATCTGCGCCGGCTTCGGTCTCGTAAATGCGCACAATGCGTGGATCCCCGGGAATCAAATCACGCAGCTTCAGCACGTCACCTGCGCGCAACAAAACGGCCGGCCACGGGGATCCATCTGATCGCTGCACCATTGCCCCGCTCTCCAGCTTGATCCCGGCGATGGGCCAGGCGTTCTCTTCCAGATAAATCGCTGCGTACTGCTCGGCCAGTGTTCGCGCCATCTTCTCCAGCGCTAACGTCTTCTCTCGCCGTCCCCATTGGGCAATGCTCTCTTCATTCTCTACCCAATCGCTGCGCCATCCGTCGGGCAACTCCACCCGCACCGCGTTGATGACATCATCCCGCCGATACTCGATCTCCCATCCTGGCAAATCTCGCCGTGCAACCTGCGCCGTTTCCGACTCTACCCAGGGAGCAAACTCCGCGTCATCGTATAGAACAAATCTCCAACTCTCCTCGCCATTCCCCAGGTATGCCATATCCTGGATCACGCGCAACGGCGTCTCTCCCTGATAAACCGCTGCGTCTACGTCCACGTCCGACGCTTCCGCGTTGTAATCCACGCCCTCATCATCGAGAATCGCCCCGCTGATCGCGTCCGGCGTACAGTTTGCCAACGTCTGCACCCGCAACTCGGTCAACCGTGCATAACCTTCACTGTCCCCGGTCACCGTGCACTCTAACACCAGCGCCAATCCATCCACGCTGGATAGCGTCAAATCAATGTCCGCGTCGTGATTGCTCGTTGTGCTCCATAACGTTGCCCCGTCTCCATCTTCGATCCGTGCTTCGAAGCTCCCCGACGTGATCACCACCAACGCCCGGGCTCGCAATCGCACCAGGCCGGCGCCCAGCACTACACCGGTCTCCGGGTAAGTTACACTTCCTGAATCCTCATCATTCAACGCACCCTTTGCCCCGACGTAAACCCGGTTATTGTTGTCTGCCCCAAATCCTGCCGGCAATGTCGCCGCCGGCGACCACCGTCCATACTCAACGTCGCTAAAAACCCGCCATACCTCCCCGTCTTTGAGCCGCTGGCCGGCGCCTTCAGCGCGTACCGTCAACTGATTGGCCAACAAACCCCGCCCGGCCAGTCGTGGCCCGGCAAAATATCCCCACCATACACGCTCTCCATATGCCCAGAACTCCACCCTGTCCGCGCCAATCGCCGAAACCAACGGATACAAATCGTGTTCCGAGCCGCTAACGCGAAAGCTCGCATCGAGAAAGCCCACGCCATCGCGCGTCGCAAAATTCCACGAACTGACGCGCTCGGTCAAATCAATGCGCCCGAATTGCCCTGAAACGAAAATGATTTGCATAAGCAGGTGCTCCCTATGGGTGCAACAACGTCGTAGTATAAATTTGAGTAGTAGGAGTGATTTTCTCGTCGGTGTAAACGATCAATGTCCGCGTGATAACATCCGTCGTAAATGTCCCACTAAGAACCTCAAACACATTCATGCCGATGAATCCATACTCTGTATCATTAGCAACCATCACTGTGTAGTCAGGCCCGGTAATAATGCTCCCATTGTTGATGCTCGTTGTTGAATATGCCAATGATGCGCTCCATTCTGTCCATAGCGTCGCCGTGATGCGCTGCCCGCCGGCGTCTACGGTTTCGATCATCGCTACAGAATCGGAATACACCACACTTGCGCCTGATTCCGCTTCGACCCCATTGATGAACAGCGTACTTTCCCACGTCCACCCATACGCATAGAAAATGTTGGGCATGTAGGTATAGTAAAGGACACCGAGGCTTCCAGTATAAGGTGTGCAGCCGAATCCACTGATACACGCTGTTGGGGTGGGCCACGGGACCTCCGTCCCGATCGGCGCCCACCATGGAGTATAAGTTGGCGCCGGCGTCGAGGTCCCGATCGGAGACTCCGGCAACGTCGGGACCGGCGACGTGAACGGCATCAAATCCGGAGAAAGCGCGCCGATGATCATCATCACCATCAAAACCACCAGGCCTACGACCCCACTCATGCAGCCCCTGAAATTCTTCCAGTTCCCGTGGGATACTTTCCCGTCAGACTTGATCAATTTGAACTCCAGCGCATCCTTTGATCCGGCAATTCCGCGTAAAACCGCCGTGCCGGCATACATCCACGCAATCGCCCAGGCTGCATCTACCGAGGCGCGCGCCTGCAATGCTGAACGCAAGGCCATAGCCATAATATCGGCACCGGATAGCACGCCGCCGCTGCCGCCGTAATTCTCTCCCGGACCAGCCACCACCGCTTCGGCGCCGGCCACAAACAGAGCCTCAAGCATCTCTGTATTCTCGATTCCGAAACACGTTCCCAGAAAAACCACCGCGCCATTCAGATTCAAAACGCGCACACGCGCCGCCGTCAAAACAACGTGTCCGGCGCTATCAACCCATGCTTTCCCGTCCGGACCCGGGTGCAGATAAATGATGACCATCCGGTAAGTTTCCAGATCGTCCACTGGCCATAAGGGCCCTTTGCCTGCAATGCGTATGACGGCATCGTCTCCCGCGATCCTGCGCGCGTTCTCTTCGAATTCTGGAATCGTCATAACCAAAATACCCATGGATCGTCTCCTCAGCGTACCTAACAAACTCTTATCTACGGCAAGTTCGCATACCGTGGGCGTGCAAAAACCTGCACTTGTGCCGTTCGCAATGCCTCGGCATAATCGCGATCGTTAGCCAATGCAAAAACCAGGCTCTGATACCCGCTACCCGGCAGCCCTGCCGGCCACAATTCGATGGGCCCACCATACGCATTGATCACCGGCAAATTTTGATCCCCGTATTGATACAACGCTGGGGAATCCATTCGCCGCATATCATCTTCTATGCAGGCCCCCTCGACTGCATTGAATCCGCTAAAATCGAGATACCGCCATTGGGCCATTTCGTTGTACACCGGTAGCAGCACGACATAATCCACCGTCCCATTTCGCTCACTATCCCCATCCAGCCAAATTTTGACGGGGTAGCGTACTGGTGGCATATATCCACGCGGTGGGAAATAGAACAATCCGAAATCGTTCCAACCTGCTGATCCTGTAATCGTTCTCTCTTGCTCTTTGCGCAACTCATAGCCGATACCCACTGTCCAATCATCGTACAAAACCCCATTGACTAACACTCTGAACCATCCGGTATAATTTCTCATGGTTGAGTGTTCAACGCTCCACGTAAAGCTTGTGCCACTGCCCACATTGCCATTGCTCGCCGCTTCGTTAGGTGCCAAAAACGGCGTTGGCACGGCCTGATCGGCTTCTAATGTCGTCGCGATTCCCTCCGGAAACCAGTGCATCCGCACGCTCTTGAGCCGGCGCTCGCTCGAATAATCGTTGTTGATTCGTATCCGGATCGGCGTGGGCACATCCCCAGACGGGGTTTGTAATCGCAGCACATTCGACCGCGCTGGGTTCGTGTCCTCGCAATTCGTGATCTGTGCATAATCTGCAAACGCCGTATCGCGTCGCTTCACCTGCACGATCGCTTCATCGCCTTCCCAATACGGCGCGCGCTCCCACGTCACGTTCAATACGTGCCCGCGCTCCAGCGTCACTTGCCCACCATACAATCGCGACTCGTACCACTCGTTTACCCCGTGTCGCGCGCTATCCCTGAAGCGCAGCACATACTCCAGATCCTTTCTGGAGCTCTCTGCCCACTGCCTGGCCGCCATAAACGCCTGGTTCAACGTGCGCAATGCCGTCATCACGTTATCACCGTAAAAATTGATCTTGCACGACTCGACCACGTTTCCCACCCGGTGCGCTACCGGCCAGCTCCCCACCGTTTCGCCCTGTGTCCAGGTCACGCTCACGGGTGGCCCTCCGGGGAAATATTCGTACAACGTCCCATTCGGCGCGATACTCTGTACTGTTAACGTCACACCGCTGGCCCATTCCCTGCGTCCGATGCTCAATTGATAGCTCATGCGTAACTCTGTACCCTTCGTCCTATGATCTCGCTGATCTGGTCCGCCAGGCGATAGACATCTTGATCGCCGGCGATCTGGGCATACACCGTCACCGGTGCGTGCACCTGCATCGCTCCGCCCATCATCCGCTCCGACTCCGCCGCCGTGTGCACATACGACCCTGCCGGCAACCGCACCAACTCCGGCCCACGCTCCCCAACGATTGCCAGTTGCGACTGTGCCACCGGGCCGCCTTCGGCGAAGGCGCCCACCGTGTTTTTGCTCTCCGGACCGGCACCAATAGAGGGTATCTGGCCTTCTTGTTTGATCGTGATACGCACAGTTTTGTCTTGCAATTTATTGATGTTGTCATACAGATTCAGCACGCTTGAAGCATATTCACTCGCCCGGATGGCTCCTGAAGCGAGCTTCCCATTCAGCGTATCCATTTGCGCGGCTGCGTTCATCTCAGATTGCGTCAACATCCCACTCTGCTTCATCACTTCGAGTTGCGCCGCGCGATACGTATGCAGATCAATCTCGCCCTCTTTGTACAGCCCGTTCAGCGTCTCCAATTGCAAATTGACAAACGCCTGCTTGCCCATCTCGCCCAGGCTTGCCGCAAAATTGAGTGACGCCGTCGCCGTTGCCGCCGAAGCCTCTTCGTTTGCTCGCGCCGCTTCAGCCAGCGCAAGCTGCTGAGCCTCTGCCCGTGCCGTCGCATCTGCCTGTGTCTGGAGCGCGTTATAATATTGCGCCGTCGCATCCGCCGCCTGATTCATTTGTGGCGTTACCTGCTCCCCATAAGCCTTGGCATAAGCTGCCGCTGTTGCTTCCACACGCTTTTGAGCCAAATCTTGCTCTTCTAATTGATTCTTATATTCTTCAATCGTCGAGTTCGTTCCCGTCAAGAACAACTGCGCCGATTGCAGTGCGCCATTGAGACCGAACACGCTTTTCCCGGTTGCATTGGCTGCGTCATACCACTCTGAATAATTCCCGATCAGATCGCCCAGCACATCCACTACGCCGCCGGCGGCGCCAGCTTGTTCTTTCAGACCGTTCGTGGCGTTCTCAATGTTCGCTCTGAATTTCCCATAATTGTCCGTTAATGCTTCAACGTCTCCGCCAGCCTGCTCAATTAACCCATTACCAATAGATACGGTCTCATTTAACAAAGCGAGTTTTCGCTCTTCATCACTGAGTTCATCTACATTTTTCCCGACTGAATCTGCGAACTTCTTATTGGCAAGCGTCGCATCAACAATGATCCCCGTATTGTCAATAATATCCTTTTGACCACGCTTGATCCCTAGTGCTAGAGACTGATACATAAACCCTGTATCACCTAAGGTAGGATTCAAATCAGATGCGGCTTTTGCAATTTTCATCAAATCATCAGCAGCTGAAAGTAGTCCAGATTTCAATTCTCCAGAAGTTCCTGTTACTAGAGCTAAAGTAGATGACATCAATGTCATATCTGAGACCGTACCATTTGCCGCTTCTCGCAATGTCCCAATTGAGATGCCTAAATCATCAAAACTCCGCTTTGTCTGCGCCACCTTCGCTCCGGCCTCGGCAAACTCGAATGCCGCGACCCCGGCTTCCTTTAGCTTGCCCAACGCGCCACTCACCATATCCAGGCCCGACTTCAAATCCGTCAGGCTGCCCTTGGCGTTATTCGATCCCGTGACTTTGATCAGCAACTCAATGATGTTCATTGTCCAATCCTATTGATTTTGGCCAGCATATTGGAAATCATCAGATGCCGCATTGCCTGCGTCATATCTATGCGCTCCAGGTCCCACGGCCCGCAGTGATACAAATCCATCAACTCCAGGTCGGTCACTTCGTGCGGTACCGGATGCCGTTTGTAGCGCACGGCATCCATCAGCCACACAAAATACTCACCCTGCGTTTTTCCGTGGAAAGATCGTGGCAATGGTGAGCCTCACTAACTCACCCCGGGCCTCGTTCCATTCCGTTAACGGTAGCGCCTCCATATTGGGACGCAAGGTTTTTTCTAATAGCTCCTGGGCAGCGTCCATATCCCCACTATCCGCCTGAAGCAACTTCCCTACATCCGCACCGGTCAACCCCGAAAGGTCAATCGTCCACGTCCGCACCTTTACCGCGTTCTTGTCTTCATCCATCGCCCTACTCCAAAATGTACGTGGTTTCGGTCATAACCCCGACAAAATTGAACGTGATCGTAAAGACCACGTGATCGCTGTACGAAACCACTCGTGTCCGGTTCGTAATGACGATCTCCCCATAAATATGGGGCTTCGTGCTCACCTTCCCCAATGGATAATAATCCAGCGTCCCCGTCAGGCCCGGAGCCAACGCATCCCACGTGGCTTCACCATCATCACACACGAACGTCGCCGTACATCCATTGCGATAGGTAATTCCCCCGGGAATACTGGTGCCGTCATTATCACCCGCGTGCGTTGTGTCTGGGCTGGGATGATCTTCTGGGATATTGACCTCCCGCACCTCTTCCATCTCAACGTCTTCGAAATAAAAATCCTGATCTGCGCCTGTATAATGTGCCATCTTACACCGTCCCCGGCGTCCACGCGCCGTTCACATTGAAAGTTACCTGGAACGTCACCGCATCGTTGTACGCGACTGTCCGCGTCCGGTTCGTCACGACGATGCTTCCCGTGATCTTCGGTTTCCCTCCGGTATTCCCCAGCGGGAAAACGACCAGCGTCCCCGTTGTCCCCGGTGCCAGCAGCGCCCATACTGTTCCGGCGTCGTCGTCCACGAACGTCATCGTGCACCCGCTGCGATAAGTGATCCCTCCGGGAATGCTGGTGCCGTCATCGTCGCCGGAGTGCGTCGTGTCTGGGCTGGGATGATCTTCGGGAATCGTTACTTCTCTGATCCCGGCCAGCGCTGAACCTCCCAGCGTTGCCGCTAAATCTGCCCCTGTATAATGCGCCATCGTTCGTACCTCCTAATTTCTCAACGTGAATACCAGCCGGATGCGCTCCGACCGGTATTGAATCCCATCCACCATTGCGTAATCCGGCTCAGTAGGCGGCGCTAGATCCAACAATGTCCAGTATGTGCCCTTCCGGTTCGCCGCCACTATCCCGGCCACTGCCGCAAACAACGTGTCCAACATTGTCTCGGCCGCATCCGCGTCATCGTCAGGCCCGCGCCTGACGTAATTCGTCAACCAAATCTCGGCCTTGTACACGTCCGGCGTGTACCCTGCCGCCAAAAACTCCCAATCCAACGGCCCATCGTGTAACGTCGCTACCGGCGAAACTCCCCCGAAACTTTTCGGTTGGCTTGTGTACGTCGCCTGCCACTTCGCCGTGGCATCCAGCAATGTCTTGATCGCTCCCCTGATCGTCGAACGTGCAATCACCGTCATCCGTTATTGGCCTCCCGCGCAATCCGCGCCACTTCGTCCTGGACATCCTTAACAATCTTGGGCCCCTCTTCCTTCTCCGTTCGCCCATAAAAATCGTGATCCCCGCCACGGGCTGCCTCGATCGCGGCATACTCCGTGTTGTTGCCCACTACGCCATACACTTCATTGAGTCGCGACTGCACCGCTGGGAAATGCGAATTCTTCAACCGTCCGGTATCCACGTGCGTGATCATCGTCGCGTACCGGTGCGCCCGCAGCGTTGCCCGCGCCACCAGCGCCTCGATCCCCCCGCCGGCGCTCAACTGCTCCAGCGCCCGCTCCAAGCGCGCCTGGGTTTCCTTCAGTCCCTTGATCTCGGCCTCTAAACTAGTGCTCATAATGCCTTATTAGGTAAGCTGCTTTCCCATCGTAATTTCCACAATTCGTGGATTCTCACGAAGAAAACTCACAAGAGCGTGACTCAATGCATCAATCAACCCCTCATTGTGCTTATTCACTCCAACATCATCAAATAAGCCGTGAATTACTTCGTGCCACAAAATCACAAGCCGTGTTTGATCACACAAGCTCTCGTCCAACGTAATCAAACATTTTTGATAATCAATCTGACCGGCTAGGTTCACCCCTTCCTTGTTCACCAGATTG
>Ga0210088_1000168_pt1 | contig 12966 bp, 10 predicted proteins | sample RushMan_CattailN_6_FD_185557 | JGI IMG/M metagenome (GOLD analysis project Ga0210088, IMG submission 185557) | Wetland microbial communities from San Francisco Bay, California, USA, that impact long-term carbon sequestration -... | ecosystem: Environmental > Aquatic > Marine > Wetlands ... | reverse complement strand
ATTTCCGCAGTAGCGCAGGGCTTTAGCCCTGCCAGTTCATGGCGGGCTAAAACCCCGCGTTACGAATGAGATGGAGGTGTTTTTATTTTTAAGGTCCGAATTCCAATATCAACGAGGTGCCTCAAGTGAGTCAGGGGAAAGTATACTTGGTCGGAGCGGGACCCGGAGATCCGGGTCTTTTGACATTAAAAGGGAAGGACTTGCTGCAGCAGGCCGAAGTAGTCATTTACGATTATTTAGCCAACGAAGAGTTCCTGCAATATGCTCCTGCCAAGGCTGAAAAGATTTACGTGGGCAAAAAAGGCGGCGATCATACTCTGAGTCAGGAAGAGATTAACGCACTATTGGTCGAGAAAGGCCGAAACAATCAAGTTGTGAGGCTAAAGGGAGGCGATCCGTTTGTTTTCGGACGGGGAGGGGAGGAGGCCGAAGTACTGTTTGCTGAGGGCATCGATTTTGAGGTAGTGCCGGGAGTTACGGCTGCGGTAGCTGTGCCGGCCTATGCTGGAATTCCTCTTTCCCATCGTGACTATACGGCCAGCATGGCGTTCATTACAGGTCACGAACGAGATGACAAAGCCGAGTCCAAGATAAACTGGGAAAAACTTTCCGAAGCTGTCGGTACGCTGGTCTTTTTTATGGGAGTCAAGAATCTCCCTGAAATTTGCAGGCAGCTCGTTGCCCACGGTCGCTCCGCGGAGACGCCGGTGGCAGTTATTCGCTGGGGAACGACGCCTGAGCAGGAGACTGTGGTCGGGACGCTGAAAACAATCGTCGAGAATGTGAAACAGGCTCGCATTAAACCACCGGCAATCGTCGTGGTGGGAGGAGTCGTTCGGCTGAGGGAAAAATTAAACTGGTACGAATCAAAACCTCTGTTCGGGCGTCGGATTGTAGTGACCAGAGCACGCGAACAGGCCAGTGAGTTTAAGTCGAAATTGGCCGGCCTGGGAACACAGTGCATAGAATTTCCAACCATAGAGATTCAACCTCCGCCGTCGTGGGAACCGCTCGACCGTGCAATTCGGAATTTGCCGGACTACAATTGGGTGATATTTACAAGTGTCAACGGTGTCAAATTCTTCATGCAAAGGCTGGCAGCGGCTTCTTGCGATGTAAGGGAGCTGAAAGGCATTCGGCTGGGGGCGATCGGTCCCAAGACTGCAGAGGCTTTGGGGGAATTTGGCTTACGCCCGGATCTCGTGCCGGGAGAGTATCGCGCGGAAGCCATTTTGGAAGGGTTGAAGGGTGAGAACTTGACCGGTCAGAGATTTCTGATGCCGCGTGCCATGGTGGCTCGTGAGGTCCTGCCGGATACACTCGGCAAGTGGGGAGCTCAGGTGGATGTGGTACCGGCCTATCAAACCGTACTTCCTGCAGAAAGAAGTTCTCATGTCCTTGAGTTGCTTCGAAAAGGTGCCATCCATTGCGTGAGTTTTACGTCTTCGTCCACAGTCAGTAATTTTTTCAGTCTGTTCGATAAAAGTGAACTTTTGCCCCTATTAGAGCACGTTACGATCGCAAGCATCGGACCTATTACCACTGAGACGGCCGAAAAATTCGGTTTGAAGGTCACTATCATGCCGTCGGACTATACGATTCCAGCGTTGGTCGACGCTATTTGCACGTACTTTCGAGGCAGGCAGTCTGCATCAAAAAAATAGGACAAAAATATAGATCAGATAGCCGGATAGAAGGGCCAGCCCTTCCCAGCGGTTGATTCTTCCCTTGCGTCCGTGCCATGCCTTGCAAATCGGCCAAAGAGCCAATGTCGCAAGAGCCATCACCGGAAGGTCTCGGTGGAGCACCCCGGCGGCAACCGGAAGAGGTCCAATCATGGCTGGGACCCCCAGTATTCCGAGTGTGTTGAATATATTCGAACCGATCACGTTGCCCACCGCAATGTCGTCTTGTTTTTTCATGCTGCCCGCAAGCGTTGTTGCGAGTTCAGGCAAACTCGTTCCCACAGCCACTAAGGTAAGCCCGATGATCAGTTCATCGACGCCGAAAAGATGAGCAAATCCAACCCCCCCCCATATCAGCAATCGGCTTCCAAGCAGAAGCAGCAGCAGCCCGACGAATAGTTGAATGACAGACGTTCGGAATGCAAGGGCCGGAATCTGCAAGGAACCCTCGTCCACAGGCAAAACATAAGCCTTTGTTTCATATTGAGCTATCTTAACGGCCCATAGAAGAAAAAAAGCCAATCCCGAGGTGAGCAAGATGCCATCGAACCTTGATATTTGTCCGTTGGACGCAAGCAGCCATGCCAGGGCGGTGACAAGAATTAATATCGGGTATTCGCGTCGCAGCATGCTTAGATGGACTCTTATCGGACGTACCAAGGCGGTAAGCCCCAGGATAAGGCAGATGTTCGATATGTTGCTGCCGATCACATTGCCGACCGCCATGTCCGGGTGGCCGGTCCAGGAGGCGGTGACTGTTACGAGAAGCTCGGGGAAAGAAGTCCCCATCGATACGATGGTCAGGCCTATTATAAGGGGAGAAACGTTTAGGTTTTGGGCCAGTGAGCTAGCACCATTGACAAATCGATCTGCACCATAAACCAAGCCCACCGTGCCGGCAGCAATGGCTAGAAAATACAGCCATAAGATATGTTGATCCATCAATTCCATGTGTGTCTTTTGCGGTTACACTATAGTGGCATTACAAAAATTGGGCGAGCTTGAAAGAGCTCGCCCATTATGAGATGGCTATTGCTTTATTTAAAGGTGCCGAAGCAGCCGCTGTCCGCGCCTAAATGATCTCTTAATTCTTTATCTGAGCTTGTCTATACTGGATATAACCGTTGCGCATGGCGACATAAGGATCCAGGGAGGCTCTCAGGAAATCTTCATATTCTCCGAGTCGCAGAGAGACTTCATTCAAGTACTGTCCCGCCTTGATTCCTCCAACTGCATACCATGAGATGGGCAGATAAAAGGTCGGATCAAGGAATGCATCGCCGGCAAGACCGATACTGTCACGCACACTCGATGGGCCCAACAACGGCCAGATAATGTATAAGACAGGACTCATACCGTAATGGCCCAAAGTTAGTCCGAAATCTTCATCATAGGGCCCTAGGTTAGCTGTACACTGCTTGCCGACAAAGTCGTAAAATCCGCCGAATCCGAAAGTGGAGTTAAGGGCGAATCGCGCCAGCACAGCTGCCGCTCTTTTAAACTTGAGCTGGAGCAGGTTATTGGCAAATCGGGCAGGAGTAAGAAAATTGTAAAACGCATTGCGCAGGCCGATTCGTGCCACTTTGGGAACAACTTTCGCGTACACCTTGCCCACCGGTTTAACAGCCCAAAAGTATAACCTGTCGTTGAATTTAAAAATGAAACGATTGTAGGGCTCCAATGGGTCCCAAACCTTTTCCTCCATCGTCTCCGGGTAAGTTTTGTAAATCTCTATTGGTAGTTGCGCTTGCGCTGTGTTTTCCAAAACAACTGTCCCATTAATAGTGATATTGGCCTTCCAAACGGGCAAAAACAATGTGGTGAGGAGAACGACTACCGATATGGTCAGCACTCGTTGGATTGCACTCATTCAACACCCTCCTTTAATTAACCAGTTCTGCAAAGATCCCACCCTTGTTTCCGATAATTCGAACAGTAATCATACCATCAAACAAGAAGTAAGCAAGTAAATGTGAACTATAACCATAATGCTTCCATGGACCGTGATCTTAAATAAAGTTCCTCCAATTCTAACCAGGTAATTTGCAGCAATTCTCATTTTGCTCTGTGCCGAATTTGCGTAAAATGGGCTCTGTCCCCGCCTCCAAGGGAGCAACAGTATCGCAATATGAGAATTGTTGGGCAATCTGCTGCTCTCTTGTAATAATAAGGATTAAAGATGAATATGAGTAACTGTACGGCAAAGATATTTGCCGTCTCCCTTATCGGTTGATTTCCTGAATAACTTTAACATGTTTGCTTGCCTACGGAGGCTACAATATATATAAAGTCAAGGTCCAGGGTATCCATTTTAAAGTCTGCTTAGAGACCATCCGTAAACCCACAATTCCTCTCTTCCTCGGGGGGGAGAGGTTAGGTCAATGTTGCTGAATTAAGGATGCACTCTTCAGAAAGTCCCCCTTTGCATAAAGGGGGATCTAGGGGGATTTCGATGAAGAATCAGGATGTTAAAAAATCCCCCCTAACCCCCCTTTATACGAAAGGGGGGAGCCGTTGCACTGATTCAGCAGCATTGAGAGGTTATCTGAGGGGGGTGTGAATTCCAGGACTTTCACCCTTACCCCGGCTGCCGATTTTAGCAGGGCTAAAGCCTTGCACTGCGGGATTTCATGACAGAGCATAGATAGTAAATCGGGCACTTGTCGTAATTAAGCGGAATGATTTGTAGATGGAAAGGAGCCTAAATGGCGCGGCAATCCAATGACGATTCAAATCCGGTGAATAAGATCATCAACCGCCTCAGAGGTGCGACCGGGGGCGGCGGCCCTCAGCAATCCGGTTCGTCTCAGAAGAAAATCCATTTTTCATTTTGGTATTTTCTTTTAGCTCTATTGCTCCTTTCCTGGGTGCAGAGCTATATGGCCGAACCTCAACGCGAGAAAATTCCATATTCTGAATTCAAGCAATGGGTTAAAGAGGGCAAGGTCAATAACCTGGTGCTGGGGCCGGAAAAGATCCGCGGCGATATCACGACCGTGAGCGAAACGGCGGCTGCGAAGCCGGAAGCGAAACAAGCCAAACAACCTGCGAAGCACTTTGTTACCAACCGGGTCAACGATCCCGATCTCATCCAACTGCTCGACGAAAAGGGAATTACTTATAGTGCCAAGTTGGAAAACAAATGGGTGGAGGTGTTGCTTTCCTGGTTGCTGCCGTTGGCCATTTTTATATTTTTTTGGAGTTTCCTCATAAGGCGAATGGGAAGTGGTCCCCAGGGCGTCTTGTCTGTGGGTAAGGCTCGGGTGAAGATCTTTGCTGAAAAACAGGTGGGAGTGACATTTGATGATGTTGCCGGAATTGATGAGGCAAAGGCCGAACTGCAGGAGATTGTGGAATTCCTGAAAACCCCCGAGAAGTTTCAGCGGTTGGGTGGTCGGATTCCCAAGGGCGTGCTGCTGGTGGGTGCTCCGGGAACGGGTAAGACCTTACTTGCCAGGGCCGTGGCCGGGGAAGCAGGGGTACCGTTTTTCAGCATTAGTGGTTCGGAGTTTGTAGAAATGTTCGTAGGCGTAGGTGCTGCTCGGGTGCGCGATCTCTTCTCGCAGGCCAAAGATCATGCCCCGTGCATCATTTTTGTGGATGAGCTTGATGCCTTGGGCAAAGCTCGAGGATTGAATCCTGTCGGCGGGCACGATGAAAGGGAGCAAACTTTAAATCAAATGCTGGTGGAGATGGATGGCTTTGATCCCAGTTCCGGGGTAATCATAATGGCGGCCACTAACCGGCCTGAAATCCTCGATCCAGCTCTACTGCGGCCGGGCCGGTTCGATCGCCACGTGGCCATCGATAAACCCGATATTAGAGGGCGCGAGGCCATTCTGAAGATTCATACCAAGGAAGTAACATTGGGGGAAGATATCGACCTGAGCAAAATCGCAGCCATGACCCCGGGTTTTGTGGGGGCCGATTTAGCCAACCTGGTGAACGAAGCTGCACTGGTTGCCGCTCGCCGCAACGCGGACGCAGTGGCCATGACCGACTTCCAGGCGGCGGCGGATCGAATCATAGGCGGCCTTGAAAAGAAGAATCGCGCGATGAATCCCAAGGAGAAAGAGATCGTCGCTTACCACGAATCAGGGCACGCATTGGTTGCCATGTCGGTGAAGCATGCGGATCCGGTCAATAAAATTTCAATTATCCCGCGAGGTATTGCTGCCTTGGGCTACACGCAACAATTACCAACCGAAGATCGTTATCTCATGACGCGTGACGAACTCCTCGACCGTTTAAAGGTGCTTCTGGGTGGTAGGGTATCAGAAGAAATCATCTTTGGGGACATTTCCACGGGTGCCCAGAATGATCTTCAAAGAGCGACCGACATCGCCCGCAGCATGATAACCGAATACGGCATGAGTGAGCGGCTTGGACCGATGACATACACTCGCGAGCCCCGTTCCGCGCATCTGGACCTTGGATTAGGACCGCGCGAGAGGGACTACAGCGAGAGCACCGCGCAGGAAATCGACTCGGAAGTGTCTCGACTGATCTCCGAAGCACATCAGGGTGCCACTTCTATCCTAAAAAAAAGAAAGGATTTTTTGGAGCGTCTGGCGAAAGTTCTACTTGAGAAGGAGGTGCTCGAAGGAGAGGAGCTAAAAAAGTTCATAACCGAGGTCAAGGGCGGGCAAATCGATTCCGGCGAGGAAACGACAACGACACTTGCATAAAATGACGGTGATGCTTTTTTGGGGCGGGCTGGGAAACCTGCCCCACAGGGAGAGATATGAAGCTGCCGCTGTAATAATACTACATCCGGGCGAAAGGGTTCTGATCAGCTATTAGTAAGGTTCGCTCTGGTTCCATTGCCGTGCCAATTCGACCAGGACTCGGACTCCGAAGCCGGTTGCTCCTTTCGGTGTGCTCGCCAGATCTTTTTCGGACCAGGCAGGGCCGGCGATATCCAAATGTGCCCAAGGCACGCTGTCCGGTACGAACTGTTTCAAAAAGATGCCCGCAACGATGGCTCCACCCTTCCTGTCTCCAACGTTCTTAAAATCGGCTACGTCGCTTTTCAGGTCATCGAAGTAGAAATCCCACTGGGGAAGGGGCCATAGTCGATCTCCGACCCGCGAGCCGATTTCCTGAATTGTCCGCACAAGTTCTTCTCGGTTGCCCATCACAGCCCCGACCCGGTCGCCAAGAGCGATGATGCAAGCTCCTGTAAGCGTTGCAATGTCCACTATGGCAGAAGGGTCGCGGGTCAAGGCATAAGAGAGGGCGTCTCCCAGGATTAAACGTCCCTCGGCGTCGGTGCTGATGACTTCCACCGTCAAACCTGACATAGAGCGAAGTACATCGCCGGGTTTGTAAGCTTTGCCGTCAGGCATGTTCTCTGTACACGGGAGGATCCCCAGGATACGTTTCGGCAAGTTTATCTCGCCGAAAATCTTGAAAGCTCCCAAGATTGCAGCAGCCCCTGCCATATCGTGCTTCATCATCTCCATTTTGCTGCTCGGTTTGATCGAAATGCCCCCGGTATCGAAAGTGATGCCCTTTCCTACAAACACCAGCGGCTTATCTCCTTCAGTTCCAGCCGGACTGTGCTCTAGAACAATCATATAGGCGGGTTCCAGGCTGCCTTGGGCAACGGCTGTAAATAGCCCCATGTTCATTTGACGGGCTGTATCGAGGTCAATCAACTGGATTTTAAAACCGTGCCGGTCTGCGAGGTTGCGGGCTGTATCCGACAGGAATTGCGGTGTTGCAATATTAGCGGGCGCAACCACCAGATCTCTGGCCAAATAAATACCTCCCGCGGTTCTGCCTGCATCATTTAGAGCCTCTTCCAGGGCGTCATTCGGTTTCTTTTCATCAAGTATGGAAAGAGCTTCGGGAAAAGTGTCAGGTTCCTCATCTCGTGTTTTCAGCGCTTGATAGCGGTAAAGCCCCGTCATGGCCCCTATCAAAGCTTCCCGCAATGCAGCAGCGACATCCATCGAAAGGCCTTCCAACGCCAGTAAGGGTAGGGCTGGGCGGGTGATTTGCAGCTCCCTGCATTTGCGCAGAAGGGTCGCCGAGGCGTCTCTGAGTTTTTCTGTATCGAATTTATCTGCTTGTCCCAGCCCAACACATATGGCCCGTGCTATTGCATGATTCTTAGGACTGTAATAGACCGCCGTCTGCTGGTATTTACCGCCGAAGTCCTTCAATGGAGTCAACTCGGCTTCCCACCAGGGTTGACTTTGAAGCCATTTTTTGAAACCCGGCAGCACTTGAGGGGAATCCTCGAATGCGAAAAAGAGGATGGCATCGGTCTGCCATTCTGAAAGTGGTAAGATTTTCCATTCAATAAGCATCAAATTCTCCTCGGATTTTTCTGGTCCGGCCTTAAGGGGATTTTTGCCCTTAATCCAATGGCTCGCAAGCTAGCGGAATAATCTCCATTTGTCCGCTTTCCCCGTCGAAATAGAGTAGTTTCTCGCTATAGGCGGGTTGCCTGCCGGCAAGAAGTCTCAAAGCCTCTAAGGCTTCAAGGCTGCCTATAACGGAGGCGGTCGGGCCGAGTACTCCGACGGCCTCTTCCGCCGGGTCTCTGGATCGCAATTCTCCGTATATGCTTTTCAAGTCGCACGGAGAACGAGGGAGGAAGGTGCTGATTTGACCCCACCAGCCGGCAACCGCGGCGTGTATGAAAGGGATTCCCAGGCTTCGGGCCGTCTCCGCCAATAGGAATCGTCCCGGCAGATTGTCCAGAGCATCGAGCACGAGATCGTTGCTCCGCACCAGCTTCTCGACGTTTTCCTGCTCGACGATGAAATCAAAGGGTTCAACCTCAATCAAAGGGTTGATCGCTCGCACTTTTTCGGCAGCCACAAGCGCTTTGGATTGTGCAAGGTTCAGACTGTCGCTGAGTAATTGACGGTTCAGGTTGGTCGGATAAAAGGAATCGCCGTCCACAAAGCGAAGGTATCCGACTCCGGCGCGCGCGAGCAAATGAATGATGATGCCCCCCAAGCCTCCGCAGCCGCAAACGAGCACCTTGCTTTCACTGACGCTGCGCTGTTCGCTGGGCCTTAGGGCATTTAAATTCTTGAGATAACGTAGAGGCACAATCCCTTCCTGCAGGGCTCTGGTTTGTGCGGCAGCAGGCGAAATATTCTCGCCAAGGGCCCAACTCAGCAGAGGTTCGTCATCGATCACAAGTTGCGTGGCGCCGAAATAGTCAACTGAATAAGCTCGTTCCAACAAGGTTGCCATCATCATCCCTGTTTCTTCAGGTAAGCATTCTTTCAGGTTGTCCTTTTAGAACATTGTGCAGCAACATACAACCATCACTGCGTCGGCTGCAATATTATACTTTATGCGGGTTAAATCTTACGTTTCATTCATTAATAAAAGGCTTACCCGTGAACTCCACTTGAGCTTCCTTTCTTAACTCAATGTAGGACTTGAGCCTCGAAAATTTTACTGTCCACACTCAGATAAATGTAAAGTTCTCATTCTTAACCGGCTACAGTCTGGTTCAAAAGCCCCCTACAACCGGACCGTAAAGTCACATGCAAACCGCTGTGGAAATTGTAATTGACAAAAATGACCTTGCTCATTAGCGTAGCACGACCGTAATAGAGGATTGTCCAGGATGTTTTATGCCTTGCAGGATGTGAGGGACGGCCAGTCTGAACAAAAGATCGGTGATTGATAATGAAATTCCGGACAAGGCGAGCAACTGATCTAAGATAATAATTGCAATGGTTGCAAGGAGGACTTGGTAATGGCACAGCGCATTTACAATTTCAACGCCGGACCGGCAACTCTGCCACTCTCGGTTTTGGAGGAGATTAAGGAGGAGCTTATCGATTTTCGGGATTCCGGAATGTCCATACTGGAAATTAGCCATCGCTCCAAGTGGTTTGAAGAAGTGTTGGACGATGCCATTCGCCGGATCAAGAGGCTGCTTAAGTTGGACGATCGTTATCATGTGCTGTTTTTGCAGGGAGGCGCCAGCATGCAGTTCTGTATGGTGCCGATGAATCTGGCCGTTGCTGAAAAGCAGGTCGATTATATCGACACCGGGGCGTGGTCGACAAAGGCTATCAAGGAAGCCAGGATTCAAGGAAAGCCGGTGAACGTTATCGCCACTTCCGAGGACCGGGAATATACTTATATACCACGGCAGTTTAAGATAGATCCCGATGCGGCTTACCTTCATATAACGTCCAATAATACCATCCGAGGCACACAATGGCACGAATTCCCCGATCCTGGAGACGTTCCGCTGGTCAGCGACATGTCTTCGGATATTTTTAGCAGGACATTCAATCCTGCTCCGTTCGGCTGTTTTTATGCCGGTGCCCAGAAGAATGCGGGTCCTGCGGGAGTGACACTGGTCGTCATTCGCGAAGACATGGTGGAGCGCACCCCCAATGATCTTCCCACTATGTTGAAGTACAGCACGTATGCGAGCAAGAAATCCATGTTCAACACACCGCCTTGTTTCGGAATTTATGTTGTGCAGTTGGTGACAAAGTGGCTGGAAGAATCTGTGGGCGGCATTGAAAAAATGGCAGCGGTCAACCGGAAGAAAGCTGATTTAATCTACAACTACATCGATAGTGAAGACTTCTATCGGGGGACAGCCTCGGTGGATTCACGCTCCCGCATGAACGTGACTTTTCGGCTGACCAATCCTGATCTGGAGCAGCAGTTCATCAGTGATGCGACTGCCGCCGGGCTTGGGGGGCTCAAAGGCCATCGGTCGGTTGGAGGCTGCCGAGCGTCTATCTATAACGCTCTTCCCGTCGAGGCGGTCGAGGCGCTGGTGCAGTTTATGAAAGATTTCGTCAAAAAGAATGGCTAAAAACTGATTCGCCGTGATGCTCTGCACAAGAGTGAACGGCTTGCAGCCTTCTGTATGAACTTTCTACTCAAACTCTGCATAACCGTTGCAGTCATCGTATTTTGCACCCAAATCGGCAGAAAATTCCCGTCTTTGGCCGGTCTCATCGCAACTATGCCTTTGACCGGCTTGATTGTGTTGCTGTGGTTGTATTTTGATTCGTCCGGCAACTATGATCTTATGACAAGCTACACGAGAGCGGCCTTGTGGGGGATTCTGCCGAGCATCCTTTTCTTCCTGGTAGCATTTCTCTGTTTTCAAAAACAGCTTTCGCTTTCAATCGCCCTGTCGGCGAGTTTTGCAGTGTGGTTGATCGGCGCATTCGTCCATCAGTGGTTTTTGCGCTAGGAGCTTGTCCTATATATTTTACTTCAACACGTACCCAAGCTCCCGTAAGGCTTTGCGGAATGGTGCCGCGTTTTCCTGGAGCACGACGAGATGACGCTCTCCGGCCAGAACGCAAAGGTTTTGTAGTCGGCTGTCATTGGCTATGAGCTGAGCCAGTGGTGCATCGATGCATTCCACCAGCCTAGCTTCGCCTCGATCCTGTACTTTGCCGGTTCTCACCACAACATCATCGAGAAATGCGCGCACGGATTGGGGCAAATCTCCTTTGCTGCGCTCTTCGACAAATGCGATGACGCGCTCCGCTTCGACTCCTTCTTCCACCGCCTGCAGGAGCCTGGCAAGGGTCAAGCGCCAGACGCGTTCTGAAATCCTTTCACAAATGCGGTCCAGGAACAATGCGTCGGACGAAGGAAGCGATGATCCCATCATGGTGATTTCCAGATTCGGCAAAACCCGCAGCGAAGGTTCATCGTGGAACGACGGGACGTAGGTTTCCTTCTTGCCGACAATCCAGGCCCCCAGGGAATTGAGCCGCAGCGCCCATAGACCGTCGTAACGGCTGAGGCACGACAGGTCGCCCGCCCCCCACAGGGCTCCGTGGTCCGACAAAGCTCCCCAGGGAGGCACCAGGGCCACATCGATCAGGCCCAGAGTGGCCGCGTACTCAAGCAGGAATGCGCGGGCAAAGCGGCCGTTGGTGTGATTCCAGGTGACGGAGTTGTCTCCGAAAGATCCGTACTGGGGGTCCGAGATATACAATACCCAATCGTTTCGAACAACTTCGAAGCCGTGGCCAGCCGCGGCGAGATAATTGAAAAAATCCTGCGTCTTTATCCACTTCCCCTCTTCCAGTTCGGAAAGGGTGGAGGCGATTTCATGTCTGCAGGGCGCCGCTGCAAACAGAGGATGCTTGGCCGACTTCTGGCCCTTGATCGCCTCGATTCGGTTCATCTCATGCAGTATCTTGCTCTTCAGCCACCTCTCCCACAGGCCTGCCAGTATCTGATGCGGATCCTTCTTGAGAGCCGCCCGGCCGGTTCGGGTGAGCTCCAGTTTGCTTCCGCTGACCTGCACCAGATTACCCGCCTGCAGGAGCATTCCCCAGGCAAAAGGGCGAATCCCCAAAGAACCCAATTGAACGTCGTACTTATTCTCGATGTCCATCTCCGCGGGATAGAAGTCTCCGTGGGAGAGGACCCCACGAACCGCATTCGCTCCCGCCTGGGAGAGTCTTCCAGTCTTGGCGCTGGCGCCCACCTTGCCCATGTCCACCAGTTGCAAAACGGCCATAATGTCCTGTATCGCGGCGTGTTCGGTATTGTGCTGCACCAGCGGAGCGGTTTCGTTCCCGCGGTAGATTTCCACTTCCTCAGGGAGCTGCTCTTGTGATGACGCTTCTACCCCCTTCGGCCGGGGTACGAAATTCTTCATACGGGATTGAAGATCGCGTGGCATGAGTCCGCCTGGACCGAGCAGAAACGCAAGAGGTGGAAACTCTTCAGGTTCTCTGCGATACGACCACGGTGTTGTGATTCGTGGCAAGGCGCCGTACTTCGCTTTAAAACGGAACGAATCGAGTGCTCCGTCGCCGGAATGGACCACTTCCTGGATGGCCGCCCTTTCCAGAGAGCCCATATGTTCGTAGTAGCTTTTGAGAAATGCCTCGTCCCGAGCCGCTCTTTCAATCCATTCGATCAGCTCGGCTTTCCGTGTCGGCAGATGGTAAGCCTTGGAAGAGGTCTGTACCACCCTTCGCATAGCGCTGCTATCTCTGGAAGCGTTGACCAGATATTTGGCGATTTGCTTCAGTTCATCAACCGTGCGTGCCTCGTACATCATGCGGACCGTTTCGGGCGGACCGTCGGAGTATGCCATTTCGTCCAATCCTTTCATATCCATGTGCCTAAGCAAAAAAAATCGTAAAATACTTTAGAGAAAGTCCGGCTTGGCAACAACGATTTTTTTTTTGCTGGTTGCAGGACAAAGACGTTGCTCACCACTCAAGCCGTCAATACCTCGAGGAGTAAAAACAGAGCGGGTTTTCGCCCACAAACGACTGCCCCGAAAACTAATTAG
>Ga0210088_1000167_pt1 | contig 12975 bp, 15 predicted proteins | sample RushMan_CattailN_6_FD_185557 | JGI IMG/M metagenome (GOLD analysis project Ga0210088, IMG submission 185557) | Wetland microbial communities from San Francisco Bay, California, USA, that impact long-term carbon sequestration -... | ecosystem: Environmental > Aquatic > Marine > Wetlands ... | reverse complement strand
CGTGACCTACTTCTTCAACGGGGGAGTCGAAACGCCGTACCCCGGGGAAGAACGGATCCTGGTCCCGTCGCAAAAGGTGGCGACGTACGACCTCGCGCCGGCGATGAGCGCCGAGGGCATCACCGACGTCCTCTGCGGGGCCATCCGCACACCCGAGCACGACTTCGTGCTCTGCAACTACGCCAATGCGGACATGGTCGGCCACACGGGGGTGATGCCAGCCGTGGTGGAGGCGGTGGAGACGGTTGACCGATGCCTGGGGCGGGTCCTCCACGCGGCGGAGGCGACGGGCGCCACTGTGCTGGTGACGGCGGACCATGGGAATTGTGAAATGATGCTGGACCCTGAGACCGGCGGCCCGCACACCGCCCACACGACGAATCCTGTGCCGTTGGTGGCAGTCCGCGCCGGCGCGCGCACGCTCCGCAGTGGCGGAGCGCTCCGCGACGTCGGTCCGACGGTGCTCCGCCTGCTCGGCATCACGCCGCCGCCCGAGATGACGGGCCGCGACCTCCGGGAGCCCTGACCGCATGCGCCATGTCCTCGCACTCTTCGCTTTGCTGGTGGCGGCCCAGCCGGTCCAGGCCCAGGTCGGCTACCCGCCCAGCCAGTCGCCGTACCGGGACATCACGAAGCGGGCCTCGCTGACGGCCCTCTTCGGGTACATCGGCGGCAGCGGCGGCAAGCTCGGTCTCGGTCGTCGTCAATTCGCTGCGCCTGCTGAAAAAAGGCTGAGGTCAGCGGTGGATCACTCGCTGCACCCCGCCGTCGAAGGCTTCGGTTATTTCGCCGCCTTCATGACCGGTCTGCTGGGTAGCGGTCATTGCCTTGGCATGTGCGGCAGCCTGGTTTGCGGCTATTTCATCCGCGCCCGCGCCGCAGCCGACGGGCGCTTGAATTTCGCCCCCTATTTTGCCTATCACGGCGCGCGCATCAGCGTCTATGGCGTGGTCGGACTGATTGCCGCAGCCCTCGGCGCAGCCATCGTCTCAACCGGGCAGATCGGACTGTCCCAAGGGGTACTGCAGATTATCGCCGGCCTGATCGTCATCCTGCTCGGTCTCGAACTGCTCGGCCTGTCGCCACTCAAGTTGACTGTCGGTTTCGCTCCCGCGCGCTGGCTGCGCCGCCAGTTCGCTGGCGCCGCCCAGAAAGGCGCGTTGCGCGGCGCGGGCATCGCCGGCCTGGTCAACGGCCTGATGCCGTGTTCGATGACAATGGCGATGGCGGTCAAGGCGACGACCGTGCCCAGCGTGGCCGAAGGCGGCCTGTTGCTACTCGCCTTCGGTGCCGGCACGTTGCCCTCGATGCTGCTCGCCAGTTTCCTGTTCGGCAAACTCGGCCCCAGACTGCGCGGCGCCATGCAGAAGGGCGCCGGCCTGTTCGTCATCGCGCTCGGCCTGGCGACGCTATGGCAGGGAGCCACTTATTTTCTCGTAATGCACCGGCTGGTCGGCTGAATTTGCCCTATCCGGCCCGGAAAATGCGACAAAATGCCGCACGGCAATAATATTGAGAACAGCTAATATGTTCGGCAAACATTCATAAGAGGGAGAAACCAAATGAAACGCCGTGACATGCTCAAGATTTCACTGGCTTCGGGCGGGCTGGCACTCACCGCTCAAGCCAAGGCCGCGCCTGCCTGTCCCGGTGATGGAACGCCGAATCAGTTCATCCCCAAGAATCCCCCAGACCCGAACCCGCTGGAAAACGAGTTCGAGAAATACCCGAAGTGCCCCTACTGCGGCATGGACCGCAAGCAGCATAACGCCACCCGCATGATGGTCCATTATTCGGACAATCTCGCCGATGGAACCTGTTCCATTCATTGCCTGGCACTCAGCCTCGGTCTCAATGTCGATCGCGAACCCAAGGATATCTGGGGCCCGGATTTCGCCAACAGCGCCGATCCGCGTCCGCTGATGCCGGTCGACAAGCTGATCTACCTGATCGGCGCTGACCTCAAGCACGCCATGACCATGCGCAGCAAGCACTCCTTTGCCAAACCGGAAACCGCCAAGGAATTCCAGGCCAAGCACGGCGGCACGCTGGCCAAGTTCGACGACGCGCTTCGCGAATCCTATCTCGACATGGCCACCGACGTTGCGATGATCCGCAAGAACCGGGCCGAGCGGCGCAAGAAAATGGCCGAGCAGAAAAGCGGCTGATGTTTTCCCTTGGCCGCCTGCTCCGGTTGACCGGGCTGCTCTGGGTTCTGGCGCTTTCCTCCAGCGCCAGTGCCGAAGGCGGGCTTTCCGGTATCCCCAAACCGGCGGCCAAGGATCTTTGCCCGGTCTGCGGCATGATCGTCTCGAAGTACCCGAACTGGGTCGCGACCGTACTGTACAAGGACGGCCACGCGCACCATTTCGACGGTGCCAAGGACATGTTCAAGTATCTGCAGGACCTGCCAAAGTATGCGCCTGGACACCGCAAGGACGATATCAAGGCGATCGCCGTTACCGATTTCTACAATCTTGGCAAGGTTGATGCACACCAGGCATATTTCGTCATCGGCTCCGATGTCCTCGGCCCGATGGGCCACGAATTTGTCCCGCTGGCGAGCAAGATGGACGCCGACGACTTTCTCAAGGATCACAAGGGAAAGCAGGCGCTCACTTTCGACCAGATAACCGGCCCGCTGGTCGATCGGGTCGATAACGGAAAATTTTAGCGGCCTGCATTTCCAGCGCTCCCTGAAGCTTGACTCCATTTGCGCGTATGCCGGATAGTCGACTACGCGTTCAGCTTTTCCAGTGCTTCCTGAAGCTTGGCAGGTTCATCAAGGCGCAGCATGCGGCGAACAGTAGGTGCCAGTACCTCGATTTCCGACTTCAGCACATGGCTCTTGACCTCCAGTATCTGCGAAGGGTGCATCGAGAAGATGCGCAGCCCCATGCCGAGTAGCAGGCGTGTCAGCCTGGGGTCGCCGGCCATTTCGCCGCACACCGAAACCGGAATCCCGACCTTCTCGGCGCTGGCCAGCGTGTGGGCGATCAGCATCAAAACCGCCGGGTGCAGGGGATCGTAAAGACTGGAAACCTGCTCGTCGGAGCGGTCGATGGCAAGCGTGTACTGGATCAGGTCGTTGGTGCCGATCGACAGGAAATCGAGTCGGCGCAGGAAGAGGCCGACGGCGAGCGCTGCCGCGGGAATTTCAATCATGCCGCCAACCTCGATATTCTCGTCGAAGGCTACTTTCTCGCCGCGCAGACTCGATTTGGCCTGTTCGAGCGCGGCCAGCGTCTGGTCGATTTCATGGGCATGTGCCAGCATCGGGATCAGCAATTTGGTCGGCCCGTATTTCGAGGCACGCAGGATCGCCCGCAATTGGGTCTGGAACATGCGTGGTTCGGCCAGCGACAGGCGAATGGCACGCCGCCCGAGTGCCGGATTGGTCTTGACTCGGTCGGCACACATCTCGTCCGAATGGATATCCTTGTCATTGCCGAGGTCGAAGGTGCGGATCGTCACCGGGCGCCCTTCCATGCCCTTGACCACCTTCTTGTAGGCCTCGTACTGCTCGTGCTCGTCGGGCATGTCACCGCGACCGAGGAAAAGGAATTCGGTACGGAACAGCCCGATACCCTCGGCGCCTGCCTCGAGCGCCCCCGGCACGTCGCCCGGCAACTCGATGTTGGCGAACAACTGAACCGCGACCTTGTCGATGGTCTGCGATCTGGCCGTCTTGAGGCGCTTGAGCTTGGTTTTTTCCAGCTCGATCTGTTCCTTGCGAAGCCGATATTCCTCAAGGACGCGCGGATCAGGATTGACGATGACGACGCCACGCGTGCCATCGACGATCAGCTGTTCGCCGTCGCGGATCAGCGAGCGCGCATTCCCTAAGCCGACCACCGAAGGAATCGCCAGGCTGCGCGCGAGAATGGCCGTGTGCGAAGTACCGCCGCCGACATCGGTGATGAAGGACGCGAAGCGGTTTTCCTTGAAGGTAATGACATCGGCCGGCGAAAGATCATGGGCGACGACGATCAGCAGCTCCTCGGTGACGCCCTTATGCGCCTTGGCCAACGCACGGCCCGGGCGTCCAAGCAGCTCCTTGACCACCCGCTCGACCACCTGCACGACATCGAACTTGCGCTCGCGCAGGTAGGGATCGTCAAATTCATCGAACTGGCTGACCAGGTGTTCCATCTGCTGCACCAGCGCCCATTCGGCATTGCAGCGCCGGTCGCGGATGATGTCGCGCGGCTTTTCGACCAGCTCCGGGTCCTCGAGGAACATGGTGTGGATGTCGATGAACGCTGCCAGTTCGGGCGGCGCGTGCTCAGTCGTCACACGCATCGTCTCAAGTTCGCCCTTGACCGCCTTGATGGCCGCGTCGAAACGGGCAATTTCCTTGTCGACCATGCGCGGCGTCAAGGTCAGGTGCGATACCTCGAGCGTCGCATGCGACATCAGCATCGCGCGCCCGATGGCAATGCCCTGGGATACCGGAAGACCGTGCAGGGTAAAGCTCATACCCGATTACTCCCCTTCGCCGAAATAGTCGGCGATCAATGCCAGAAGTGCATCCATCGCTGCCTGCTCATCTGCGCCGTCGGTTTCCAGCGTGACCTTCGATCCCTTGCCGGCGGCCAGCATCATGACGCCCATGATGCTCTTGGCGTTGATGCGGCGCGGCCCCTTGGACATCCACACTTCGCACTGATACTTGCCGGCCAGTTGCGTCAATTTTGCCGACGCCCGCGCATGCAGGCCCAGCTTGTTGATGATTTCGGTTTCGCAGGTCAGCATGGTCAATGATCGAGCATGTTGAAAACGCCGTCGCGGCCGCCATCACGGGCGCGCAACAACAAGGTTTCCATGCCTTTTTCGCGGTAGTTGATGGCGCGCAGCAGCATCGGCAGATTGACACCGGCGATGCCCTCGATGCGCCCGCGTTCGAGCAGCTTCATGGCCAGATTGGAAGGGCTGGCGCCGAAAATATCGGTCAGGATGAGAACGCCCTTGCCATTGTCGACCAGTTGCACCATCTTTTTGCCCAAGGGCAACAGATCGAGCGGATCGTCCTGCGCCGAAACGCCGAGCTGGTTCAACTGAACCGGGCGCTTGTTCAACACATGGCAGGCATTCTGCACGAGCGCCTCGCCGAAACTGCCGTGGGTAATGAGGAGGATTCCGATCATGCTGCGGATTCTAACCCGAAGCGCACGACATCATCTGCGGCTGACGATCAGAATCCCGGCGACGACCAGTGCAGCACCGATCATCTGGGCAAGCGAAATCGACTCGTCGAGCAGCCACCAGCCAAAGCCGATCGTCAGCATCGGCCCGACCATGCCGAACAGCGAGGCACGTCCCGCCCCCAGCCGGCGAATCGCCGCCGATTGCGCGAAAACCGGCACGACAGTGGCGAACAGCGCCATCGCCAGTCCCCAGCCATAAACCGGCAAGGGCTGGACGAACGCGGAGAACGGCTGGGCCAGGGAAAAATGCAGCAAGGTCACCGCCGAAGACATCAACATGGCCAGCGCCGAGAAGCGCATGGCGCCGAGGCGTCCGATCATCGGCGCGCTGCCCGACAGGTAGAGTGCATAAGAAATGCTGGAGCCGAAGACCAGCGCGCCGCCGATCCACACTTCCCGCGCCTCGCCGAAGCCAAGGTCGTGGATGAAGGCAAAGCCGATGCCCGTATAGCAGAGCACCACGGCAAGCGCTTCGCGCCTGGAGAATGGCTTGCCCTGGAACAGCACGCCGATCATGATGGTCAGCGTCGGGTAGGTAAACAGGATCAGCCGCTCGAGGCCGGCGGAAATGTATTGCAGCCCCCAGAAATCGAGAATGCTGGCCCCGTAGTAACCGAGCATGCCGAGCAGAAAGAGCCGTCCCCAGTCGCCGCCCGTCAGATTGGTGCCAGCGCGCCGCTGTTCGGCAAGTCCGACCCACAGGAAAATCGGCAGCGCGAAACCCATGCGCAGGGCGAGCAGGGTAATCGCGTCGACACCATACGGGTAGGCCAGCTTGACGAAAATCGCCTTGAGCGAGAACCCTAGCGCCGCCAGCAGCGCCAGACCGGCGCCCCAGGCGGGCGAATCATGCCAGGCGTTCGATTTTTCCAACGACCAAGGCAGGTTCGGGAACTACAGCGGACGCTTGACGGTCAGCGCGCCGCGAATCTGGCCCTTGGCATAGCCGGTGGCGAGATCATGCGGATAGAACTTGCCGAGTTCCGCCTTGACACCGGCATCGATGCCGTCGGCAGGGCCATGGCAGTTGAGGCAGACATCGCCGACCGGCAGCGCCTTCATGTAGCGAAATACCTGCTTTCCATCGATGGTGACGATCTCGCTCTTCTCCATCATGTCCAACTTCTCGCCATTGGCGGCGCGAATGTCGAAATCAGCCAGCACGCGCGCTTCCCAAAGGTCCGGCGTGCCACGATCGGCGTTGCGCGTCTTGAGGCTGACCCGGCGAATGTCCCAGCCAGTTTCCTGGCGCTTTTCCTTGACCAGCGCCGGCGCCGTTTCCTTGCAGATTGGAATCGCCCCGGCGACACCCTTAGCAGCCACCGCCTCCTGCATGGCATTGACCACTTTGGGCACGACCGGCAGCACGGTCTTCTTGGTATCTGCCGTCAGCGCGGCTACATCCTGGGCAAGGGCTGGCAGCGCGGCAAGCAACAGCGCGAGCGGGAGGAATTTTTTCATGACTGGCTCCGTAAAAAATGAGGGCGCCCTCATTCTAAGTCGACTAGCCAAAAATTCGACGATTTCGTCAAGCACGGTCGACCTGAAAAAAGTACGAAAACGAAATGGCGGCGGGAAATCGGACAACTGTACCGGACATGATAGATGCCGAAAAAACAAAAGACGCCCATCTGGACGCCTTTTCGATAGTCAACCAAACGAACGGTCGAAATCGGGATTACAGACCCACGATACTCGCCACCGGGTCAACATTACGCACCATGCCCAGAATCTTCATGCCATCGACGGTGTCCGGGTCGTATTTCACGATCAGCGCATGAGGATGCGCGTGATGATTGAATTCCGCGCAATCGATGCCACTGCAACTTGCCAGCCTTCGTTCCAAATTGCTTCTTGCCGGTACATCCAGATTCGGATGAACATGAATCAACATATCTGCCATATTCATAATGTTCTCCTCAACTAGCAAAAACAAAGACAGGGAAAAACGCCACCCATCTAACAAACAGTCGGATACATCAATTTTGACTGTTCAGTTTTTGGATGGGCGCCTGCAGTTTTCGTTCAGTTAATTCGTTTTGGGCCCGGCCGCCATTTGTCGGACTGTCGGGCGACCAGGAAACCATCCTGCGCTCAGCGCTTCCCGCCCAGAATCGACCCCAGCACCCCGCGCAGGATCTGCTGCCCGACGCTGCGGCCGACGGTGCCGGCCATGCCGCGGGCGGCGCTCTTGGCCGCCGCTTCGAGCACGCCTTCGCGGTGGCCGCCGCGCGGGCCGGTGGTGCCACCGAGCAGGTCGCCGATACTGTCGAGAATGCCGCCGCCCGCAGATTGCTGGGGTGCGGGCGCGCTTTGCCGGGATTGCGGGACGGAGCGCGGTTGTGCGTCTCGTCCGGCATGGTTGCCCCAGTCGTTGACATCCGGCATGCCACGGCCGGCCGGCGGAGCGGGAATGGCGCCCGGCGCCGGCTGCGCTGCTGCGGGTTGGCCGCGCAAGCGTTCATAGGCCGATTCGCGGTCGACCGTCTGATCGTAGGTGGCGTGGAAAGGCGACGCCTGGATAATGGCCTGTCGTTCATCGGCACTCAGCGGACCGAGGCGTGAGGCGGGCGGGAAAATCAGGCCGCGCTCGACGACCGTCGGGCTGCCTTTTTCATCGAGAAAGGAAACCAGCGCCTCGCCGACGCCGAGTTCGGTGATGGCCTTTGCCGCGTCGAATTTCGGATTGGCGCGCATGGTCTGCGCAGCCGACTGGACGGCCTTCTGGTCGCGCGGCGTGAAAGCGCGCAATGCATGCTGCACGCGATTGCCGAGCTGGCCGAGGATCTTCTCCGGGACATCGAGCGGGTTCTGGGTCACGAAGAAAATGCCGACGCCTTTCGAGCGGATCAGGCGGACGACCTGCTCGACCTTGTCGGTCAGCGCCTGTGGTGCGTCTGTAAACAGGAGGTGAGCCTCGTCGAAGAAGAAGACCAGCTTCGGCTTGTCAAGGTCGCCGGCCTCCGGCAGCTGCTCGAAAAGTTCCGCGAGCATCCAGAGCAGGAAGGTCGAGTAGAGCGTCGGGGCCTGCACCAGCTTTTCTGCGGAAAGGATGTTGATGACGCCGCGGCCATTTTCGTCGACCTTCATCAGGTCATGGATATCGAGCATCGGCTCGCCGAAGAACAGGTCGCCGCCCTGTTGTTCCAGCGTCAGCAGGCCGCGCTGGATGGCACCGATCGAAGCGGTGGAAACGTTGCCGTATTCGGTGGTGAAATCCTTGGCATTTTCGCCGACGTGCTGGATCATCGCCCGCAGATCCTTGAGGTCGAGCAGCAGCAAACCCTGGTCGTCTGCGATCTTGAAGACCAGTTGCAGGACGCCGGTTTGCGTATCGTTCAGGTTGAGCAGGCGGGCGAGGAGCAGCGGCCCCATGTCGGAAATCGTCGCGCGCACCGGAATGCCGCCCTGGCCGAAAACATCCCAGAAGGCGACCGGGTTGGCGTAGGGTACGAAGCCTTCGAGGCCGAGTTCGTCGATTCGCTTTTGCAGCTTGGGGCTGACGATACCCGCCGCACCGGCGCCGGACAGATCGCCCTTGACGTCGGCCATGAACACCGGGACCCCGGCAAATGACAGGCGCTCTGCCAGCGACTGCAGGGTCACCGTCTTGCCGGTACCGGTGGCGCCGGTGATCAGGCCATGGCGGTTGGCCATCTGCGGCAGCAGGGCGGGGTAGCCCTCTTCGGACTTGGCGAGATAGAGGGGTTCGGACATGGCAGCAGACTCCGGCGTGATAAAATTCTTCGATTCTATCAATGCTCCGCACTTTTCGAGGTAAACCATGGCTGGTCATTCCAAGTGGGCCAATATCCAGCATCGCAAGGGCCGTCAGGATGAAAAGCGCGGCGCCGCTTTCTCCAAGATCGCCAAGGAAATCACCGTTGCCGCCAAGATGGGCGGCGGCGACCTCAACTTCAACCCGCGTCTGCGCGTTGCCGTGGACAAGGCCAAGGGCGTCAACATGCCCAAGGACAAGATCGATACCGCCATCAAGAAGGGTACCGGCGAACTGGAAGGCGTCGAATACATCGAGGTCCGTTACGAAGGCTACGGCATCGGCGGCGCGGCGATCATGGTCGATTGCCTGACCGACAACAAGGTGCGCACGGTGGCGGAAGTTCGCCATGCGTTTTCCAAATACGGCGGCAACATGGGTTCCGACGGCTGCGTGGCCTTCCAGTTCAAGCATTGCGGCCAGTTGATTTTCGCGCCGGGCACCGATGAGGGTGCGCTGATGGATGCAGCGATTGAAGCCGGGGCCGACGATGTGGCGACCAATGATGATGGTTCAATCGAGGTGCTGACGCCGCCGAATGACTTCATGGCGGTCAAGGACGCACTGGAGGCCGCCGGTTTCAAGCCGGAATTCGGCGAAGTGACGATGAAGCCGGAAGGTGAAAACGAGTTCACCGGGGAAGAGGCCGTCAAGATGCAGAAGCTGCTCGACGCGCTGGAGAACCTGGACGACGTTCAGGAAATCTACACCACCGCGGTGATGGACGAGTGATCACCGGCAAGAGGAAAGTGCAAGGCGGCGTCGAATGCCGCCTTTTTCTTTGATGCAGCGCTTCTACCCCTTCCTCTTCGTTTTCCTGTGGAGCACCGGCTTCATCGGCGCCAAGTACGGCCTGCCGTATGCCGAGCCGCTGTCCTTCCTGCTCACCCGCTACGGCTTCGTCATTGCACTGATGACAATCATCGCGCTGGCGACCCGCGCGCCGTGGCCGAAGGACCCGTGGCAATGGCTGCACATTGGCGTTTCCGGCGTGCTGGTGCATAGCCTCTATCTCGGCGGCGTCTTCATCGCCATCAAGCATGGACTGCCGGCCGGCGTCACAGCGCTGGTCGTCGGCATGCAGCCGCTGTTGACCGCATTCGGCGCCGGCTGGCTGCTTGGAGAAAAAGTCAGCGGCCGGCAGTGGGGCGGACTGGCGCTCGGTTTTGTCGGCGTCGCACTGGTGGTTTCCGGCAAGTTCGGTGACACCGAACTCGGACCGATGCTGATCCCGGCGCTCGTCGCGCTGCTCGGCATCACGGCCGGCACGCTCTACCAGAAGCGTTTTTGCGCGCAGTTTGATCTGCGCACCGGTTCGGTGATTCAATTCGTGCCGACGGCGATCCTTACGGCGATCGCGGTCGCCCTGTTCGAGGAGTTCAACATCGAATGGACACCAGATTTCATCTTCGCCCTCGGCTGGCTGGTGCTGGTGCTGTCGCTCGGCGCCATCAGCCTGCTCAACCTGTTGATCCGCAGCGGTAGCGCCGTTAACGTGGCGAGCCTGTTTTACCTGACGCCGCTATCCACCGCGCTGATTGCCTGGCTGATTTTCGGCGAAAAACTGACGTTGACCGCGACAGCCGGCATGTTGCTGGCAGTCAGCGGCGTTTATCTGGTGGCCCGCGCGAAATGAGCGCGCCGCGCATCCTCGGCATCGATCCTGGCCTGCGGGTGACCGGCTTTGGTGTCATCGAAATCCATGGCAACCAGCTTCTTTATGTCGCGAGCGGCTGCATCAAGTCGAACGACAAGCAGTCGCTTCCGGAACGCATCAAGACCTTGTTCGCCGGAATCAGCGAGGTTGTCGCAACCTATGCACCCGATCAGGCCGCAGTGGAAAAGGTGTTTGTAAACGTCAACCCGCAATCGACGCTGCTACTGGGCCAGGCGCGCGGCGCGGCGCTCAGCGCGCTGGTCCATGCCGGCCTGCCGGTCGCCGAATACACGGCACTCCAGGTCAAGCAGGCGGTGGTCGGCCACGGCAAGGCAGCCAAGGAGCAGGTTCAGCACATGGTGGTGAAGCTCCTGAACCTGCCCGGCGCGCCAACAGCCGATGCCGCCGATGCGCTGGCCTGCGCGATTTGCCACGCGCACGGCGGGCAGGGACTGGGCGCCATGGCGACGGCCGGATTTCGCGTTCGCGGCGGCCGGCTGATCGGTTAGCATAGCGGAATGATTGGACGACTGACTGGCCTGCTGGCCGAGAAAAATCCCCCGCAGATCGTGCTCGACGTGAATGGCGTCGGCTACGAGATCGACGTGCCGATGAGCACCTTCTACAACCTGCCGGCGAACGGGGAGAAAACGAGCCTGCTGACCCACTTCGCGGTGCGCGAGGACGGCCATTATCTGTATGGCTTCCTGAGCGAGGCCGAGCGCTTTGCCTTCCGCCAGTTGCTGAAAATTTCCGGCATCGGGGCGCGGACCGCGCTGTCGGTCCTTTCCGGCCTGTCGGTCGGCGATCTGGCTGCAGCGGTGGCGCAGCAGGAGATCGGCCGCCTGATCAAGGTGCCGGGAATCGGCAGGAAGACTGCCGAACGCCTGTTGCTCGAATTGAAGGGCAAGCTGGCCGAAACGACCGGCATTTCGCTGAACGCTGCGGTCGACGACACAAAACACGATATTTCCAATGCCCTGCTCGCCCTTGGCTACAACGAGAAGGAAGCCGCTGCGGCGATGAAGCTGCTGCCGCCCGATGTCGGCACCTCGGACGGCATCCGCCAGGCCCTGAAACTGCTCTCGAAGGTCTAGGCCGTGTTCGTCGACAACGATCCGAAACGTCTGGCACAGATCACACTGGTCGCGCTGCTGATCATTGGCTGCATCGCCGTTCTGCTGCCGATGATCGGCGCCATCCTGTTCGCCTTCGTGCTGTGGATCTGCACCTGGGAAATTTATTCGGAGCGATTGCTGCCGCGCATCGGCAACCGCAGGACACTGGGTGCCACGCTGATGACGACGCTGCTCATCCTCATCATGCTGCTGCCGATGACCTTTCTCGTTGCCAGCCTTGCCAGCAGCGGCGACGGCCTGAAGAAAGAGATCGGTTCGTACATCGAGCGCGGCTTGCCGGCCGACCCGCCGACTTTCCTGAGCGACTTGCCAATCATCGGCAGCGAAATACAGACCCGATGGAATCGCATTGCCAGCAACCAGACCGAGCTCAACTCCGCGCTCAAGCAGTTGATCGCGCCAGCCCAGCGCCTGGCTCTGGTGACCGGCAAAATCGCCGCCAACGGCCTGCTGCAACTGGCACTGGTGCTGTTCGTCATCTTCTTCCTCTACCGCGACGGCGCGGCCATTGCCCAAGCCCTCTACGTCGGTGCGCGCAAGCTGGGCGGCGAGCTCGGCGAGGAGATGCTCGATCGTGCGCGCGGCACCGTCATCGGCGTCATGGTCGGTCTCGTCGGCACCGCCGCCGCGCAGGGCGCCGTGGCGATGGTCGGTTTCCTGATTTCCGGCGTACCAGCACCTGTGCTGCTTGGCTTTGCCACATTTTTCCTCGCCATGATCCCGATCGGACCACCGCTGGTCTGGGGCAGCGCCGCACTCTGGCTCTACGATCAGGGCGAAACCGGCTGGGCGGTTTTTCTGGTGCTTTACGGACTGCTGCTGGTCAGCAGCATCGACAATTTCCTGAAGCCGATCCTGATGGCACGCGGCTCGGGAATTTCCGTACTGCTCATCGCGCTCGGGGTGATCGGCGGCCTGTTCGTCTTCGGCTTCATCGGCATCTTTCTCGGCCCGGTTTTGCTCGCACTGGGCCATATGCTGTTCGGTCGCTGGGCGCGTGAGGAACAACCCGCATGATCGAAACCGACAAACTTCCCGCCGCCGACCGTATCATCGCCCCGCAAGCTCGCTCGGCCCAGGAAGAGGCGCTTGAGCGCGCGCTCCGCCCCAAGCGGCTGGCCGACTACACCGGCCAGGTCAAGATTCGCGAACAACTGGAAATCTTCATCCAGGCCGCCCGCCAGCGCAGTGAAT
>Ga0210088_1000166_pt1 | contig 13005 bp, 6 predicted proteins | sample RushMan_CattailN_6_FD_185557 | JGI IMG/M metagenome (GOLD analysis project Ga0210088, IMG submission 185557) | Wetland microbial communities from San Francisco Bay, California, USA, that impact long-term carbon sequestration -... | ecosystem: Environmental > Aquatic > Marine > Wetlands ... | reverse complement strand
GAGGTCATATGCAAGTTCTCCATCCCGTATCGCGCATCCCGTAACCCGTATCTTTTAATTCTAGTTTCCTCGAACATTGAGCTTTTGCATGATTCTGGAGCGATGGGTCTCGACCATTTTCTTGCTGATGCCAATCCCCTCTGCTATTTGCTGATTTGTCATACCGTGGGTGATCAAGTGGAGGATCTCGGATTCCCGTTGGGTGAGTTCTTCGAAACCCGATGCTATGCACTTCTCCTCAGTGCCACCTCGCTCGCTCTGCGCAATTTTTCTAGAAATTGTCACTACTGAGACCACCGAACCGCTCTCGTCTTCAATTGGGGAGATCATGTCGTGGAAATGGAGCTTTTTCCCCTCGAAAATCATTTCGCTCGTCTTACTTAAACCCTTTCGGCTGTGTTTTACCTTTTTGATCTGTTCCATCTGCCTGGCGGCCGTGGAGGTGTCAAAGATATCGTAGGGTGTCTTGCCGACGATTTCCCGGGGCCAGGAGGCTTCTGAAGGTATGGCGCGGACGTAAACATATTTTCCTGCCTGGTCCTGTATATAAACGATGTATTGGGCATTTCGCATCAACAGATTAATGTATTCGCGGTTTATTTTTGGAATTGTAGCGAATATTTCAGCTTCAGTCAGTTTTCGACCCAGGTAGAGACAGCCGGTGGTAATGCCCTGTTGGTCTCTAAGGGGCACCGCGGCTATGAGAGCGTCGCCGAGCACATGCCGGGTGTGAGATGAGTCTCCATTGCCGTTGCTCTCCTGTATCAGGGGACAAAAAGACGGTGGCTCATCCATATTATGAATTTGTTCATAGCACGTCAGCCCGACCGCTGTCTGTACCTTAACCCCTAACCTTTCGGCCATCGCCTGATTCACCCGTTCAATGCGATATGTGCTGTCAACCACGGCGAGTTCGGAAGGCATATTGTCCAGGGCGCGCAGCCATGCCTGCTTCGAGGCGGTGATCAGTTCTTCGCGCCTTCGGCGCTCGGTCACGTCTCTGATGATGCCTAGAATCGCCACGACTTCTCCATCTTTGTTGGTGATGGGATTGAGGCGGGCGTCCAGCCATGCCCCGCGGTCAGAAAGCGGATAATGTTGTTCGAAAGACCAGCAGGTGCGGAATTTAAATATGTGTTGAAGCTGCTGTTGGAGGCGAACAACGGAGCCTTTGCCAAACAGCAGTTGGCACGATTTGCCGATCATTTCCTCCGGTGGATATCCAAAAAAACTCGAGACCTGAGCATTGGCAAACTGAATGTTCAGATCTCGATCGATTGCGAAAATGAGGTCATCTGCTCGATCCGAGACCTGCTGCAGGGTTTGCTGAATATTTGGAATAGACTGCATCTGGGTCTCCTGGATTGTATTTACCGCAGAGATCGCTGAGGACGCAGAGAAAAAACTAATGAAACAACCTTAAATAAAAGCAATGAAGTATGGAAGTGATGATGAATCGCTTGTTGTTATCTCGTATCCTGCATCTCGTAACTCGTATCCGTATAATCCCGATAGATAATGGTGCAGTCGCCGTTGGAATTGGTTTGATGTCGCTTCCATGGGAACTGGAGGGCGGTAGCGAGAGAAAATGATTCGACTGTCCACGCGATTTGGATTGGTAGGATTCTATCTTTACTGAAAAGAGTTCCTCAATCAATCAGGTGAAAGTTGCACTTTTTGTCGGGTGAAAGCTGTATTTTTTTCGGGATACGGGTTTCGCGATTCGGGATACGAGATACGTGCTGCGGGATACGAGATACGTGCTGCGGGATACGAGATACGAGTTACGTGATGTGGGATGTTTGATGCTCAGCCATTCCTCTCCAATCCCGAATCCAATATCCCGAATCCAATATCCCGAATCTCGCATCCCGAATCTCGCATCCCGAATCTCGCATCCCGAAGCCTGTATCTCGTATCTCGTATCTCGTATCGAATGTTTATATCAGACCAGAGGCCAATGCATGCCTGACCAGTGCCGATGCTTTATTGACATCAAGTTTCTTCATGATTCTTGAACGGTGGGTTTCGACGGTTTTCCTGCTGATGAAAAGCTTGTCTGCAATCTGCTGGTTGGTTAAACCGGAGGCGATGAGTTGGAGGACTTCTGTTTCTCTGTTGCTGAGGGCGTGAAGCGGGTCGGTTTGCGTGAAAGAGTCGGCGCTCTCCGTCGCTGCGTCTTCAATTTTCTGCGATATGGTTACGATTGAGTTAATGTAACCGCCGGAATCGCGGATTGGCGAGACACGATCGTAAAATTTTATGGATACTCCGCTCCAGTTGAATTCAGTCAGTTCTGCCAACTCGATTCCTGCCGTCAAGATACTTCCAAGTCGATCCATCAACCTGTCCGCCATTGATTTTTCGAAGCACTCGTAAGGAGATTTGCCTATGAACTGCTGGAACTCGATGCCGTCTGAAGGATGGGTGCTTAAAAAAGTGTATTTTCCATTCCTGTTTTGCACGGCGACAATGTAGTCCGCTTTATGCATGAGAGACCTCATCGGCGCGTCAATGTTTGGAGGCTCGCTCATGATCCGGTCCATATCACGAGCAAAGTATACACACCCCTTTATCTTTCCCTGAGCGTCTCTGTAGGGCGATATTGTTGCCACAACTTTGCCGAACTCCTGAATTTCCCTTGTCTTTATATATCGGCTATCGCCGTTTATCACTATCTGGAGCAGCGGGCAGATTGGCGGGGGTTGCCGAGTCCCACTGAGGTGTTCGTAGCAAATAAGTCCGACGGCCTCGTGCACACTCACGCCAAGCCTTCGGGCCATGGCGGTGTTGATGCGTCTGATGCGAAACTGGTCATCCACGACGGCTAGCATGTGCGACATGGAATCGATTGCCTGGAGCCACTCTTGTTTGGAACGTGCGATTATGGTTTCCTGAACTTTTCTCTCCGTAATGTCGCGTGATACGATCAGAGCGGCAACCACTTGCTTGCTAACATCGCGAATCGGTGAAACACGAGTGTTCAGCCACACTCGTTTTCCGGAAATTCGAGCTTCGCTGTCAAAACAATTCAAATCGCCAAGATCCAGGGTTTTCCGCAGCTTATTTTCATTGATCTCATCAGTAAAGGATGGGAGCACCTCTCCCAACCCTTTACCAACCATTTCTGTGGCAGGTAAGCCGAGCAACTTAGCGGCGAAGGAATTAACATACTGAAGGTTGAAGTTACGATCCACAATCAGCATCAGATCTTCAGCAAATTCACCCAGACACGTGGCCAAGTCCAGAGAACTGGTTGAAACCCGCTCTTTCAATGCAATGGTTTGTTCCTCCATCTTTTTTACCCTCCAGTCCTTTGGGCAGTTGCCTGCATCAGAAGCCCACATCCCTTGTTTTCATAAAACCGCCGCCTCTCTATATTTTACACAGGGTGTCCAGGTACCAAGCGGCCGCTTGCAACCCTTACACGAATGTTGTCCCTGGCGCTGTTTGCAATAGCTGTCCACAACGTATTCGAATACTTTGGCGTTGCGGACAGCGAAGGCGATTTCCTCTGCAATTGAAAGCAGCAAACGGTGCTCTTCTTCTGTAAAATCGCCACCATCTGCTTTGTTCAATACCTCGAGTACGCCGATGCGCTCTTCCCCCGCACTGAGAGGAATGGCGATCATATTCCTGGTTATAAAGCCGGAATCCGAGTCGATTTTGCCGTAGAATCTTGGGTCGTTCTGTACATCGTTGATGATTTCAGAACACTGCGACTGCAGAACAAAGCCGGCTATACCTCTATCCGCGGGGAAAGTGGCGCCCATCAATACGGGTTTGGACGGGCCTTCTATCTGATAAAAACAGAGGTTCTTTTTGTCGTCATCTAACAGCATTATAGAAGCTTCTGCGGCCGAAGCGGCGTCAAGGCAGGCATACAGGATAGTCTCCAGCAGTTCATGCAGACCTAAAGGTTGGGCAATCATCGAACTTACGGTCAGGTATGTATTAAGATATGCAAGCTGTCGTTCGGTTTTCGACTGTTCGGCCAGGCGGTTGACAGCACTTGAAAAAATACGCTGTAATTCTTGGCAAACCTCAGTCCTTTTGGAAGCCTCGCCATCATTTAGCACCAATCCCAAGATTCCGATGCAAATATTTTCAGTTCGCAAAGGGTAAAGTGAGTTCGCGATTTTTTCCCAAGCATTTGAGGGTTCGAGGGTTATTGGCTGCCTCTGCAACTCCTTCGAAATCCTCTGGAACTCTTCACGACAAGTATCCTGTATATTTTTGCCTGCATCAAACCGGATGCCATGATGGAAAGAATGTGAAGCAGTCAAGCGAGGGTCGTCGATATATAGTAAAGCGGAAGGTGAATCCGTCAGCTGGGCAACCATTGGAAGAGTTGCAGAGAGTTCCTCAAACGAGCGGGCGGCATAAACCCGTTCAACTAAGTTCCATAACTGAAGTACTTCTTCGACTGAAGAGTGCTGGAGCGATTCTTTCATGCGTGTTGATCCTCCGTTTCAAGTATTGATGCCCAAGATTTCTCTGAGATGTCGTAAGGGTTTTCGATGTTGAGGATGAACGGTGTTTATAGAATTAGCAATAAGTGTGCCCGACTGCGAATTTTGTCCTCAAAACAGATTCTAACATCAGCTTTAAGTATCTTGCCAAATAGTGGGAAGCCTTTATCCGTCCTGCTGTTTCTGGGTTCTCGTTAAAAACATCCGGGAATGAAGATCGAGTTGGCTTTCATGTTTGATTGGGACCAAACTGGGCCATGACTGTTTGTCAAAAAGTGTCAATTTAGTTTGCGCGTCAAGCCAGTCCGCATTCTTTTCAAGTACCGGCCTCCACGTTTTTCTCTTATAAAATGTCAGTAAGCCCCGCTTCGCAGCCTCATATCTGAATTGCTTGCAGAAAACATGCATTCACCAGAAAGAGGCGGGAGCCACTTAAAGAGGCGTCTACAAAGTTGACAAATAGATGAGCCACTTCTGCAGTAAACAAGCAGAATTAAGAAATGTCTTTTGCCAGAAATAAGGATATCGCAAGAACAGGAGCAAGAACTCAGTTTCGAAATTTCAGAGCATTTTGAAAAGGTTGAGAAGCTCCGACTCTAAAGCCGGCACAGATGGAATTCTCAGTTCCAGACAGTAACATTATTAATAGGAATATATATTTACTACCCAGCGTGGAAATAATCAAGATATAATATTGAATAGCAAGACCACTCTGTTCGGGCGACTTATGCGATTGCGAAGAGCAACAAGGCATGAAGAAGCTGTAAGGAACACTCTCAGAATAAGCGGAGTAAGAGGCATCCGGGGTGTAGATGTTTCATTTTCAATTGCTCTAAAAGTCGCCAATTTCGAAATTTTTGATCTCTGCACCCAGCTTGCGCGCTTTTATGCTGAATTCTTCAAGCAGTTGAGTTAGTGCCTCTTGTTCTTCATCTCCATAGAAAAGGAAAATGGATGTCATCTTCCTTTTTGGTTGGGCTGACTGGTTTGAAATGATTCCATATTCATCAGCCAGGGGTTGCAGATGGTCCAATGCTTCCTGGGTGCTTTGATATCTTTTGCATGGATCTCTTTGACATGCCTTAAGGATGAATTCTCGCAAGAGTTTCGGAAGCTCCGGACGGTGTTTGCAGGGATCGGGAATATCCTGGTGACAATGCATGTCAGCTAAAGCCGCCAGGTCATCTTCAGGGTATGGCCTGCAGCCGGCAACCATCTCATATGCAGTGATTCCAAGGGCATAGATATCTGATCTTACATCGACAACATCTCCTTCGATTTCTTCCGGAGGAGCATACACGAGGGTGCCCGCCATGTTGAGATCGTCGGAGTCGGGTGAAACAGCCAGGCCGAAGTCCAAAATTTTGATTTGATCTTTAGCCTGGACGAAAATATTGGCAGGCTTGATGTCTCTATGGATGATTCGTCTGCCATGGGCATAACCGAGCCCCGAGCATGTCTGCATCAAGAAATTCACGGCGCGAGCTATTGGGATTTTTCCAATTCTCTCCAATATATCTTCCAGAGACTCTCCCTCGAGGTATTCCATCATAATGAAAACCGTCTGAAAGAGTTCTTCTATGTCATAGACATTAATAATATTGTTATGCCGTAAACTTGCTATGATTTCGGCCTCTTTTCTAAATCTTTCGATAAATCCCGGTTCCATGGCCATGTCATGGCGGAGCATCTTTATGGCCACTGGTCGATTGAGAGTTTTGTGCACTCCCTGGTAAACGATGCTCCAGCCGCCTTTTCCGATCTTGTTTTTGAGTAAATATTTCCCTATGAGTCTCTCTGATGTGGCGGTTGAAGTTGCCAGCCGGTTAGCGAGCAGTTCCGTAAGAAAGATCCTGAGATCCGGGTGCTTGGATGCCATCTCCTCGAATTTCGCCCGTTTCAACTCCCATATGACCATGTCGGTTTCAGCATCGACATGAGCCCTCCGGACCTCGCCGGTCACCACAGCCATCTCCCCGACAACTTCTCCTCGTTTGAAGCGAGCGACCGGATGAATATCGCCGTTCTTCTCTACTTTGGCGCAGCAAATTCCTTCTTGGACTAAGAACAGGAAATCACCGGAGTCCCCTTGAGTAATGATTCTGTCACCGGCTTTAAATCTCTTTCGCGACAGACAATCCAGCAGGTGGAAAAGTTCGCGCTGCGGAACACTGTCAAGCAGTTCACTTCGGATGAGGAAAAGAAGATCGCTTTCAGATCTTTTGGTTGGTTCGCCATATTGTTCACAGGATCCCCTGATTACAGCTTCCTGTTCGGGCAAAAACTGAAGATCGGCGAGATATTTCTGATCCTCATTCAGTTTTTCGACTCGGGCAACCTTCACAGGGTAATACACCCATGCCTGTTTACATTGATCGAAGACCAGAAAATCTAGGTTCGAACCGATGTTCAAGGCCACAGTTGCTTCTATTGAAGCACTTTTCTTTGAAACATGGGCCACCTCTACGAGGGTGTAGGCCAGATGCTCAGACGGGGGGCCCCCTGAGTCGATGGAATCGGGAGCGTAAATGACACCCTGCAAAGGCTCGTTTTGATTTTCAGTGGGTGGATTCGTGCTGGCATGTTTGACCATGATGGTACTCCTGGAAAGAAACGGTGAAAATACAATATGATACTTGATCTTTCTTCCTATGCTTGCATCCAGCTGTAGAAACTGGTCTAGTTCCACTTCGCCTATGGATTTTATATGCCTTAATTTGCCGATTTTGTGCAATTCTATTTTGAACTATTAAAGGGAGGTTCTCATATAATCGATTTTTTTCTTGATTCACTGGCAATTCTTCCTGTATTGAATTCATTGGGGCTAATTCTGTTCTTCATTGATCGATTTCTACAACTCCCATTCATCTGAAAAGCTTTGATACCCGCGATAATTCTCAAGACAATAGAGGTGGGCTATGAAGCTAAAATTCTTCCATTTCTTCGGCTGGATCGTTTATCTATGCTGCGCCGTTGTCTGGTTCTCAGACCCTGCCGATGCCAAGAGTTGTGAACAATGGGTTGCAAAAGCTGCATCCGTGCAGGGATATGTAGAGTCTCTCAGAATTGGTGAGTCTCAATGGCGGCCGGTTAAATTGGGTGACACATTCTGCCCCGGAGATAAAATTCGCTTGCTGGAAAACAGTCGTGCGGCTCTTGTCTTGCCTAATCAGGCGGTGATGAGGCTCAACGAAAACAGTTCATTAACGCTGGAGGCCCTGAAGGAACAAAAGACTTCGCTGATCGATCTAATAAAAGGGGCCGCCCACTTTTTCAGCCGCCAACCGAGCAGTCTTGAAGTTAAAACGCCGTACACCATCGCAGGAGTGAGAGGAACCGAGTTTCTCATCCGCGTTGATGATGGCGGGACTTTTCTGTCGATCTTTGACGGTTCGGTTTTGGCTCAGAATAAAGCAGGCAGTTTGGAGCTCACCAGCGGCCAATCGGCGATGGTCGAAGCGGGGAAGGCGCCGGTGCTAAAAGTTGTTGCCAGACCTCGCGATGCCGTCAATTGGGCATTGTACTACCCGCCCGTCGTCTATCCCGCGTCCGTGAAAACAGGCGTTCCAAAAACTCGGCGCGAAGCGCAATCCTATGTTCAGAGAGCATCTCAGCTGCTCGCCGTGGGGCAAGTCGACAAAGCGGAAGCCGATATCAAGCTGGCCCTGAAATTATACCCCAACTTCGCTGACGCCTATGCCCTTGAAGCAATCATTGCCGTGGTCCAAAACGACAGACAAGGAGCAATTGATCTCTCTGATAAGGCCGTGAGCTTAGACCCAAAATCGGCTGCCGCTCTGATTGCCAGATCTTATGCGCAGCAGGCGAATTTTGATCTCGAAGGCGCGCGCAAGAGTTTACAAGAGGCGGTCGAAATACGTCCCGAAGATGCACTGGCATGGGCAAGATTGGCCGAGGTCCAGTCGATGTTCGGCAATTTGGGAGAGAGCCTCAAAGCAGCTCAAAAAGCGGCGGCGCTCGACTCAAATTTGGCCCTGACCCAGACCGTACTTGGATATGCTTACCTGATGCAGGTCAAGACAACGCAGGCGAAGCAGGCCTTTCAAAAAGCGATCGAACTCGACCAGGCCGCTCCCTTGCCCAGGTTGGGCTTGGGCCTTGCCCAAATCCGCGAAGGTTCTCTGCAGGAAGGGGGGAGAGAGATTGAGATTGCCGCGAGTCTCGACCCGAACAATTCTCTCATACGCAGTTACCTCGGCAAAACATACTATGAAGAAAAGCGCACGCCTATTGCCGAGCGTGAGTACAAAATCGCCAAGGAACTGGACCCCCGGGATCCTACTCCGTGGTTTTACGATGCCGTTGCAAAGCAGACGACAAATCGACCCGTGGAAGCTTTGCACAACTACCAGAAATCCATCGAGTTGAATGACAACCTTGCGGTGTACCGTTCCAACTTGCTGCTCGATTCGGATCTGGCGGCGAGAGAAGCCGCTATCGGCAGGATTTACAGCGATCTGAATTTTCAGCAGCGGGCTCTGGTCGAAGGCTGGAAGTCCGTGAACACGGATCCCACCAACTTTTCAGCGCATCGGTTCCTGGCCGATTCATATTCGGCCTTACCCAGGCATGAGATTGCAAGAGTGAGCGAATTGCTCCAGTCGCAGTTGCTACAGCCTATCAACATCACACCGTTGCAGCCCCTTCTGGCGGAAAGCAATCTATTCCTCATCAGTGCACAGGGTCCGGCAAGTCTGTCGTATAATACATACAACCCGTTGTTCACTCAGAATCGGGCTGTAGTGCAAGCCAACGGACTTGCAGGTGAAGAGTCAACCTACGCGGGAGAAGGCATTTTATCTGGTATCTACAACAAGTTTTCCTTCAGCGGAGGCTACACTCGCTTTCAAACGGACGGTTGGAGGGAAAACGCCGATCAGAACGACAACATCGGCAACGTCTTTGCCCAATACCAACTGACATATAATACGAGTATCCAAGCCGAGTATCGGCACAGAGATTATGAAACAGGCGATCTTGGTCTCAGATTCTTTCCTGAAGACTTCTCTCCGGAGGCGAGGGATTCGGAAGATAGGGATACCTACCGTTTTGGAATACGCCATGGCTTTTCCACAAATTCTATCCTTCTGGGCTCGTTTATGTACCAAGATGTGACTTTTCATAAAAGTGATAAACCGGTGAATTCTGTGATCACCGAATATGATCTAAGAAGGCCTGAAGATGCCTTTAGCGGAGAGGGCCAGTATCTATTTCGTTCGAAATATGTCGACTTTGTAGGTGGTGTTGGTTACTTCAGCATAAATGGAGAGCTTGAGAGTACCGTTTCCACCATCTATCCGCCTCCATTTGATAAATTGGAAGGCGAGCAAAGTACCGATCTTAACCATACCAATCTTTATGCTTATTCTTATCTAAAGCCACTTCCCGGAGTAACTTTCACTATCGGCGCCAGCGGCGATCTGACCGAGGGCGACAGTCCGGATGTTGCCGGTAAAAATGAGTTCAACCCGAAGTTCGGGGTTATGTGGAGTCCCTTTTCAGGCACGCTATTGCGCGCCGCTGCATTCAGGGTTCTGAAAAGAACGCTGATCACGGATCAGACTCTTGAGCCCACTCAGGTGGCCGGATTCAATCAGTTCTATGATGACATTAATGGAACCGAGGCATGGAAATACGGTGCGGCCATCGACCAGAAATTTTCGCAGGATATCTTTGGCGGTGTTGAATTTTCAAAAAGAGATCTGGAGTCTCCATATTTTGATCTATCTGGTGAACTCAATAAATCCAACTGGCATGAATATCTAGCCCGTGCATACATTTATTGGACTCCGCATCCATGGATAGCCCTGGGAGCCGAATATCAATTTGAGCGGTTTGAAAGGGATCAGGAGGACACTCTCGGGATAGAGAATTTGGACACAAACCGCATACCCTTAAATATCAAATTTTTTCACCCTTCGGGTTTGGGCGCCTCCATTCAGGTGACATACTATGACCAGGATGGTAACTTCGAGATAGATGACGGAATCTTTCAGTCCGGAAGGGATAGCTTCTGGCTGGTCGATACCGCAATCAATTATCGACTGCCAAAGCGTTACGGGTTCATCTCCGTAGGCGTAAATAATGTTTTCGATCAAGAATTCGACTATTATGAAACCGATTTAAACAATCCAACGATTCAGCCAGACAGAGTAGTGTTTGGAAGGATTACTCTATCGTTTCCATAGATCGAGAACAAAAAGAGGATTTTAAGTATTTGTTCTGTTGAGGTAGATAGGGCAAACACCCAACCATGCGGAGGGAGATATGATCTTTGAGCGAATGTTTCAGACCGAACATATGGAGAGGTGCCGCCTTCCGCCAAGTTAGTCTCTGAGATTTTTAACACTTCATTAAAGAGTCAGTTCTCGTCCTTGTTTTATTTGAGAGGCTCAATGGCAAAGACCTGTGGTTTTACTAAGACTGTGGTCAGGCTCTCTTCATGAATGCACAAATTAGGACGGGTTCTTTTTCTTAACGTATCTGAATAGAATGGAGGTATTGACATGGAAGAAGCCAGGTTGAAAAAGCTGACGATTGAATATGATGTTGAAACAGGTCATTTGCAGATCGATGGAGTGCGAACAGACGGAAAACCAGCTGAAAAGCGAACATTAAGTGCAGATGAACAAAAAAAAATACATGAGAGTCCAAATGGGTTTAAGTTTGTTGGGTTGATTCTTCATTATCATATGAGCCCAGGGTGTGGAGTTGTCATTGGTGGTTCCAATATTCACCTTTGCTAACGACATTTGCTCAAGCTTGGTAAAGATCGTTGAAACCTTTGCAGGCGGTTAATACGGGCGCGACAATACCCTGAAATTTTGCTCTCGATGGACCCTTGGCGCACACCAACTATCACTCAGTGGCTCCACTACTTTGTTAAATGCTCAAACACACCATCCCAGTCTTCCGGAGGCGGAGTCATCATATAGACCCTGCAGCGTTGCGACATCACCTGAGAGGGGCCGTCTTCCGGCATAATGAGAAGGCATTGTTCGAAATGCCTGAGCCCATCTTGCCAGTGTTGCTGCCGATATGATTCCAGCCCAGATGAATAGAAGTGCAACAGCCGTTCTTTCTCTTCAACCAGTGTGGAATCTGAGTTTTCCAGAAGCTCGAAGATCCGCACTGGTTGTTTCTTTCCCATGACTCGTACCCGGTCGATTTCTCGTAGGATAAATGCTCCATCAAGGAGTTGGGCGGTATTTTCTCCGATAAGAATTTCGGTTCGATACATCTTGTTGAGTCCCTCAATCCTCGATCCCAAATTCACTTGGTCACCCAGAGTTCCATAAGCAAAGCGGTATCGAGAACCAAGGTTTCCAACCAGCATGAGCCCCGAGTTGATCCCTGTTCGGGCTTTCAAATAGGGGCGGCCTGTCGTTGCCCATTCTAAACAGAGAGTTCGGAGCCGGTCGCGCATGGCCAGAGCGGCGGCACAAGCCCGTTGAGCATGATCGGAACAATGGAGGGGTGCACCAAACGCAGCTACCAGTTCATCGCCAATGTATTCTATCAAGGTTCCCTGGTGCGCAAAAATCTGCTCAGTCATTTTTTCATAATAATCGCTCAGAATGCCGATCATCTCATGTGGTTTGTAATGTTCCGAGTAGCTTGTGAAGCCTTGCAAGTCGCTGAAAAGTACCGTGAGGACTTTTTCCTCGCCGCCCAGCTTCAGCCGATCAGGATTCCTGAGCATTTCCTCGATGACGATCGGTGAAACATAATGCCTGAAAGTGTTTTTAATCTTTTTGCGTTCGCGTTCTTCAGTAAAATAGCGGTAAACGGTTAAAGCGGTATAAGTCATAGAAAGGGCTAGAAGCGGATAAACCATATTGAGCCAAATGTGATGATTTATGAATAACAGGTTCGATAAAAAAATCTGCAGGGCGAATAGTCCTGTCAAAAACAAAAAGCCTGTGACAGCATTCAACCGTGGAAGAGCGAGGCCTGTTAAAGTCGCCAGCATTATTATCGCAAAAAGATCGTAAACCTTCGACCAATTAGGTTTTGTGATGAAACTCCGGGTAAGAATGTTATCGATAACCGTCGCGTTTATTTCCACACCGGGATACAAAGGGCTGACGGGTGTGCTGCGCAAATCATGGGTCCCCATGGCGGTAGCTCCCACCAGTACAATCTTATCTTTGAAATTTTGCTGGGGGACTTTGCCTCTGAGAATATCGCTGATTGAGAAATGAGGAAACGTTTTCGGTGGTCCGAGGTAATTTATTAGAAGGTGCCCTTTTTCGTCAGTCGGAATGAGCCGCTCCCCCATCTTTATTCCTTCCACACCATAGTTTGCAACCATGACGGTTAGCTGTGGCTTATCCAGATAGAACCATGCGCAGGAGAGCGCCAGTGGGGGAAATATGTCTTTGCCGCATTGGATAATGAGCGGCATCGATCGGACAACGCCATCCTGATCGCTCTTTACGTTGTAATAACCGGACGAGTCAGCGGCTTCTGAGAAGATTTCAAGACTGGCCTCAGGCGCATAAGCTTCAAC
>Ga0210088_1000164_pt1 | contig 13067 bp, 10 predicted proteins | sample RushMan_CattailN_6_FD_185557 | JGI IMG/M metagenome (GOLD analysis project Ga0210088, IMG submission 185557) | Wetland microbial communities from San Francisco Bay, California, USA, that impact long-term carbon sequestration -... | ecosystem: Environmental > Aquatic > Marine > Wetlands ... | reverse complement strand
CTAAAAAATAAAGGAATGGCGCCGAATCTACTATGACCACCAAGACTACTCCTATGATGCAGCAATATCTGGAAATCAAGTCGAAATACCCTGATGCGCTGCTTTTATATCGCATGGGAGACTTCTATGAGCTGTTCATGGAAGATGCCGTGGTTGCCGCGCAAGTTCTGGAGATCACGCTGACTTCGCGCGACAGACAGGCCGAAAATCCGGTGCCTATGTGCGGTGTTCCGTACCACGCCGCGGAAGGCTACATCGCGAAACTTGTATCGGCCAATCATAAAGTCGCCATCTGCGAACAGGTGGAAGATCCCAAAAAGGCCAAAGGGTTGGTGCGCCGCGAGGTGACTCGCGTTATCACGCCAGGCTTAATATTGGACACTCAAAATCTTTCCGCTAAGCAGCCTAACTATTTGGCCGCGGTGGCCTCATCATCCGAGAATAAATCATTCGGTTTGTCTTTCCTCGACATCTCAACCGCGGAATTCAAGGTGGTGGAACTGGATTCCCAGGACGTACTGGTGGAAGAACTGCTGCGGGTGTCTCCCAAGGAGTTGCTTCTCCAGGAGGGATACGATCCCGAGTTCTCAAACAAGCTGCAGCACTACCTGCAGGTTACTCTGACCCATCTCAATTATGATTCTTTCGACAGACGGCGGTCTGAGGAGAGATTGGTCGAACACTTTCAAGTTCATTCTTTGAGCGGGTTCGGCGTAGACGACATGAACCTCGGCATCCAGGCTGCGGGGGCTATTTTAGCGTATATTCAGGCCAATCATCTAGGCAACTCGAGTCATGTCAAAAGACTGCTGCCCTACAGTCGATCCGATTTCATGGTGCTGGATGAGGCCACGGTGCGTAACCTGGAAATTTTTCAGTCCAACAGCTTTCAAGGACGTAAAGGCTCTTTGTTAGACATCGTGGACCGGACCAGGACCGCCATGGGAGGACGCAAGCTGCAGCAATGGCTGCGGTACCCGCTGCTGGATCCGGCTTCGATAGATACACGTCAGCAAGCAGTCAAAGAACTCAAAGAAAATGTTGCCATTCGTACCCAAATTCTAAGTCTTCTTGAGAAGATCAATGACGTCGAGAGGCTGAACAGCAGAAACACTACCGGCAATGCAAATCCGCGGGATATAGTAGCTTTGAAAAAATCGCTGCAAGTGCTGCCTTCTTTAAGAGAAAATATAGCCGCATGCAGCAGCGGCCGGTTGCGGGAACTCCACGCTTCCTGGGACGATCTGTCCGATGTGGCAGATCTTGCCGAGCAAACATTGGTGGACCCGCCGCCTGCCAACTTGAATGCAGGAGGAGCAATCCGCCTTGGCGTGCACCCTGATCTCGATCATTACGTTGGTCTCAGTCGCGACGCCAAGAGCTGGATGGCGGATTACGAAAGCAACCAACGCCGAAAAACCAGCATCTCATCCCTAAAAGTCCGTTACAATAAAGTTTTTGGATACTTTATCGAAGTTTCAAAATCTAATTTACCCGCTGTTCCTCCAGAGTATGTCCGCAAGCAGACCTTAGTGAACGCCGAGAGGTTTATCACCGAAGAGCTTAAAACCTTCGAGACTCAAGTTTTGCAGGCAGATGAAAAGCGGCTGGAACTAGAGCAGCAGATTTTTGTCGAACTGCGCCAGAAAATCGCCATGGAGAGCGAGCGCATCCAGAAGATGGCCTCCATCACAGCCGCTATCGACTGCTTGGCAAGCCTTGCAGAGGTAGCAGCCAAGTGCGATTACTGTTGCCCTCGACTTGATGAAACTGATGTTATCCATATTCGAGACGGGCGTCACCCGGTGATCGAACACTTTTTGCCGGAGGGAGAATTTGTGCCCAACGATTTGGACATGGATCACGACAACCAGCAAGTGCTAATCATCACGGGTCCCAATATGGCCGGCAAATCAACCATATTGCGGCAAGCCGCATTAATTGTTTTGCTTGCCCAAGTCGGCAGCTTTGTACCGGCCGCTGAAGCCCGGATCGGCCTGGTAGATCGCATATTCACTCGGGTAGGCGCATCCGATGACCTTGCCCGGGGACGTTCCACTTTTATGGTCGAAATGCAGGAGGCAGCCAACATTCTCCATCAAGCTACGCCCAATAGCTTGATTATTCTGGACGAAATCGGCAGAGGCACCAGCACCTTTGACGGCCTCAGCATTGCCTGGGCCGTGGCCGAGCATTTGCACGATTTTCAGGATAAGGGTATAAAGACACTCTTTGCTACGCATTATCATGAATTGACGGAACTGGCCCGGTCTCATCCCAGAGTCAAGAATTTTAACGTTGCGGTTAAAGAATGGCAGAACGATATCATTTTTTTTCATAAATTTGTTCCCGGAGGGACCAACAGGAGTTACGGCATACAGGTGGCAAGGCTGGCTGGACTTCCTGAAGAGGTCACCGGCAGAGCGCGAGAAATTCTTGCGCATTTGGAGAACGAAGGGGCACCATCCGGTCCCAAGTCCGGTCTTAACAAGAAACAGAAACGATCGTCCTGGAACAGAGAGGCAGCCGTCCAGCTAAGCCTGTATCGCCCTTCGCTGGATTGGCTGAAAGATCAAATACTCTCGCTGGACCTAGACCACTTCACGCCCTTTGCCGCTTTGCAGGCCTTATACGCCATCAAAGAGCAATTGCGACGTGGAAGCGCCGTGACGCCCGCCGACATTAAAAAATAGAGGCGGCGCACTGTGGGCGCCGCGCCATGGCGATTTGCATAAAAGGTAGAACCCAGGAGTCAGAATTCAGAATCCGGAAGGTGAAGTTGCTTTGCCTGGGCCGGGTTCCCGCTAAAGCTTGCCTCCGCAGGCTTTAGGCGGGGAGCATGCGGGAATGACGATGCTGCGGCCCAGACCCCTTTCACGCTTGGTTGTGACCTGCAACATTGCAGGTCGTGGGTATTTGCTGGAATAATTAATGTTTCAAAAGCTTTTTGATCATTGATGGTGAAAATGAAGTCAGGAATGTCACAACCCAAGGTCTCGCTCGCAATAGTCGTCCTCCTGATATGCACTTGCTACGGCATTGTTCTGGCTTCACCCGTCGACAAAATGTTTGATGAGGCCAGGAAGAAGTATTATGTCGGCTTGTCTCTTCCACAAGAACAACAACCCGATGCTCTGAAGGAACGCATCGAGGAATTTCAAAAGGTACTGGATAAAGACAGCCGGAAAAAATATACGGACAAATGTTTATACCTCATTGCACAAAGCTACCATCGCTTATACGATGACAATCCAACCAGACAGTATTTGAAAGAAGCCCAGCAATACTACCGAATGCTTGTGCATGAACTTCCCGAAAGCCCATTGGCCGATGACGCCCAATACCTGTTGGGCATCATCTATTTGGAGGAGGATCCGTCTCAAGCTTATCTCGAATTCATCAAAGTCGGCATCTACTTCCCTCAGGGTGACATGCGGCCACGTGCGGCAGAAAAAGCTCAACAGCTCAAAGCGCAGTTGAACTCACCTAAAAAGCGAGATAAAAATAATCCCGGCGGCTCTGCACCGGCCTTTGCTTTCGCTTCCGGCTCAGCCGCATCTCCCTCCCTTCCCTCCAACTCTCCCAAGCCGGCACTCTCACCGAAAATGCCGACCGACCTGAACCAGCTGAAAAATATCCAGCATTGGGCCGGTGATGATTATACTCGAGTGGCACTTTATGTCAGTGAGCCGGTCAACTTTGAACGCCACGATCTTCCGGCAGAGCCAAAAATCGGTCTGCCGGACCGCATCTATATCGATCTGAAAAATTGCACCGTAGACTCTAGTATCGAACATAATGTTTCTATTGAGGATAGATTTCTCAAAAGGATGAGGGTCGCTCAGTACGATCCCACTCAGGTTCGAATCGCACTTGATGTAGAGGACATGAGGTCCTATAAGATTTTTTCTCTTGCGGACCCATACCGCCTGATTATTGATGTTCAAGGGAAGAAATCCGAACCGGTCGAATCCCGGAAACAGAAGGAAATCATTATCCCCAAAGGATCTCAGACTTCGACTCTAGCTCGCCAACTCGGTTTACAGGTAGGACGGATAGTCATCGATCCCGGACACGGGGGGAAAGACAAGGGTGCCATAAGCCCGAACGGTCTCTTTGAAAAGGACGTCGTGTTGGCAATTGCCAAAAGATTGAAGAAAGACATGGAAAACACATTGGGTTGTGAAGTGATTCTTACGCGGACCAACGATCGCTTCCTTTCTCTGGAAGAGCGTACCGCTATGGCCAATGCTCAAAAGGCGGATCTTTTCATTTCAATACACACCAATGCTCATGAAGACAGGAACTTGCACGGCACGGAAACTTACTTTCTTAACCTTTCCAATGACAAAGAATCGGCAAGAGTCGCCGCTCTCGAAAATGCTACTACAACCAGAAGGATTAGTGACCTGGAAAACATATTGAAAGACATTATGCTGAATACTAAAATCAACGAATCCGCCAAACTCGCCAAGACAGTGCAAAGCAATCTTATCAGGAACCTCAAAAAGAACTATGACAGGGTCAAAGATTTAGGGGTCAAACAGGCTCCCTTCTATGTGCTGCTCGGCGCCGAGATGCCGAGCGTCTTGATCGAGACCGCCTTTATTACAAATAAGAACGAGGAACGGCGTCTGCTTGACAAGAATTTTCAGAGGAGTCTCGTTGCGGGCATTTCATCGGGCATCGGTTCCTACATCCAGCAGATGAAACAATTTGCGAATGTAGGAGGCGCACGATGACAGAAAGCGCACTAAGGGAAATTCCCCCGGGAGCTATTCTGGAATTTTTTGAAGCCAAGCAGGTTTTGTGCGCAGTGTGCACCGCAGTCAAAAACCATCGCCTGGCCGCACTGACTGAACAGAATCGCGAACTCAATCTTGCGCGAAGTAGAGTAATACACATCAGCGACCGCACCCTCAAACCGGATTTAAGTCGGGATGAAATGGTGCAGGAACTGCTCGCTATTGCCGCCGCACGTCAAATCCTCATGGAGCAGGTGGAGGTCGAAGAATTGTGGTCGCTATTGGAGGGTGAAGAAGAGGGATATGAAGCTGATGCGTTGGCTGAATTCGTTTTTGCCGACGCCATTACCGACAATCATGTAGCGGCCGTTCAGAGGGTTCTATTCAAGGATCGTGTGTATTTTCAGTTTAAAGATGGAAAATTCTATGCTCGCTCGTCGGAAAAAGTCGAGCAGAGAGAACTGGAGCTCCAGCGTGAGGAACAAAAAGAATCGCTCCTGGACGAAGGAGCAAAATGGTTGAAAGCCGTATGGCAGCGTAAAGCCCAACCGGTTTTTACAGCAAAAGATGATCTTATCGAGGGTCTCAAGAGCTTTTGCCTGTTCGCTCAGGAAGCGCCCGACTGCGCTTTTGTGAAGGAGCTCCTGCAGAGGGCCGATATATCGCCTCATCCTCTCTCGGCATTTCGCATTTTAACCCGGCTTGGAATCTGGCAGGAAAACGAAAATCTGTACCTGCATCAACAGAATATTTCACCCGAGTTTCCACCCGAAGTTGAAGAGGTGGCATCTCACCGGGCACAATCCGGCATCTCTCCCGAGCAGCTAAACGAGCACCGGCGTGACTTGCGAGATCTCCACATTTTCACCATCGACGGCGCCCTGACTCGCGATTATGACGACGCTTTGAGTTTAACGACCCTGGCAAACGGTCTTTACGAAGTCGGAGTTCACATTGCCGACGCCGCTGAATATGTAGAACCGGCCGACCCGGTGGATCAAGAGGCGCAAGAAAGGTCCGCTTCCATTTATTTGCCGGATGCACGCATTTCCATGCTGCCCCCTGCTTTGTCGGAAGGGATCTGCAGCCTGCGCGCGGGAGAAGATCGGCTGGCGGTGAGCTTTTTGGTGAGGGTCGACGAAGAGGGGCATATCCATGATTCCGAAATCGTTCCAAGCCTCATAAAAGTCGATAAGCAATTGACCTATCAAGAGGTCAATGAAAGTGTTGCCGGCGACCCGGTGTTGCAACAGCTGTATCAACTGAGCCTGAAAATGAGGAAGTATCGGTTGGCGCACGGAGCCGTTATTCTGCCCTTGCCCGAAGTACAGGTCTATGTAAATTCGGCGGGCATGATTCATGTTTCCAAATACAAAAAAGAAACACCAAGTCAAATCATTGTTTCAGAATGGATGATTGCGGCTAACGGACTGGCAGCTTCTTATCTGGCCGAGCGTGGCATACCGGCGATCTATAGAAGCCAGGCAGAATGCAAGCAAGAAACGAATCAAGTCGAGAGTGAGTATGAACTTTTCCATGTCTACCGACAAAGGCGTTTATTCGCCCGGGCGGAACTGGACACCAGGCCCGGAATGCATTGCAGTCTGGCCATGCCCTATTACACCAGCATCACATCTCCCATAAGACGTTATGTCGATCTGCTGGTTCAGCGGCAACTGAAACATGCCCTTAAAAACGACTCCCCACTTTACACGGAAGACCAATTGCGTCAGATGATTACCAAATTGGGATCCATTCAATCGAAGATCTTTTTCATCCAGCGCAAATGGGTGCGCTATTGGATTCTGAAATACCTGGAACAAGAAGACATTCATACACTCGATGCATTAGTCCTCGACCAAAACAACCGTTTCGTTCATCTACTCCTCCCGGACTTCCTGATCGAGGCGAATATGCCTGTCCCGGATAAAACTCGACTGCAATCCGGAGAGTTGATCCGAGTTAAAATCAGTCGTTTGAGCCCCCGTGAAGATGTTCTGCGACTTCAGATTTAGCAGTGCCATTCCAAAAACCATGGTTTTTTGGCTGTTGTTCGTAGGGGCGGGATTTATTCCCGCCCGCAACCGGTTGGAAATGCATCGTTTCTCTGGCGGGGATAAACCCCGCCACTACGGTAAGATGGAGTTTCCGGATGCAGCCCAGCTAATAATATAAAGACAGACCATATAATATCGAGGAGCCAGGCATGCAGGAAACCAAAGTTGAAACATTGATGGTACCCATTTCCGATTACGCAACCGTATCGGAAGACGCAACCCTTTACGAAGCGATATTGGCCCTGGAAGAGGCGCAAAAGAGTGTCGGGAAGGAAAGCTTCAAGCATCGGGCAATTCTTGTACTCGACCAGCAAGGGCAGATCGTTGGAAAGTTGAACCTGTGGGATGTTATCGAAAGTCTTGAGCCCAAGTACGTAGATCTGCGGCAACCGAGGGAGCCGTCCAGGCGCAGCTTTGGATCGGATTATCTGAGGTCGGTCTGGAAGACCTACGATCTGTGGCAGGAACCTCTGGATGCCATCTGCGGCAAAATAGCCGATATAAGTGTCAAGGATGCCATGCACCAGCCGGACGCGTCCGAGTACATTGCAGAGGACGCACCTCTAGGAGAAGCTATAAATCAACTGATTATGGGACGTTATCTTTCTTTGCTTGTCATCAGAGACCGCAAAATTGTGGGGATTCTCAGGTTGAGCGATGTTTTTCAGGAGATCTATGAGAGAGCGAAGGCCTGCCGCAGCTAAACAAGGCAAGCTCAACGTTTTCTTACTTAAGCCGCATGACTCGTGCATTGCCTTGCTGCTCGAAGGTGATACGATGAACGGACAAATTCGGTACATCAACCTTGTGATATAAATTTAAAGCCTTTTTTTCATAATAAAGAACTGCAACCTTCACCGCTACTGAGTGGGTGACGAATGCGGCTATCCTCCGCTCGGATGCAAGAAACCGTTCAAAACAATGAACAACTCTCTTTTTCACACTCTCCAGGCTTTCGACACCAGGTTGGTCGAAGTCTTCGGGATGCTCGATCCAGGTCTTATAGTAATCCGGGTATCTACGCCGAACCTCATCCTTTGAAAGGCCCGACCATGGTCCCAGATCGATTTCGATGAGATCCGGATCTTTAATGAGTTCGGCATTGCAATATTTGTTGAGGATTTCCGCAGTTTGTACGGTGCGTCTCAGCGGGCTCGTTTGAATCAACTGAATTCCCCAACCCTCTATCTCCAGGCCAAGTTGCTCCGCGCGGTTCTTACCTCTTTCCGTAAGCTTTTCTGAGTTTCTTCCCGCATAGACATCTTCCTCATTGGAACGAATCAGTCCATGCCTGACAAGGTAGACGATTTTATTCATTACTTGCGTATCTCCTGTAGTCCCGGGAGGATGTCACGATGAGGCGCGGCGCGGGGCTTTGCCCTGCTGCGAAGAAACAGTCCTAAAGGGCTGGCTACCGGAAAAATGAATTTTCGGACAAGCTCGGAGAACCGCACCCTTGGAGTTGCTACACCGAACGTATAAGCAACAGCGGCCGGTCTATTCTGTGTAAAATTCCGGCCGCAACACTGCCGTAGAAAACTTGAGGCAGCCCACTCCGCCCATGACTGGCCATGGCAATAAGATCGGCATCTTCGCGTTCGGCAACGCTAATCATGCTCTGAACCACCGGTCCATGTTCGACAATACCCTTACTGCGCAACCCTTTCTCACGAAACTCTCCGGCCCAGGCAGAAATATAGACAGTGGCCTCATCCTCCTCCTCTTTAATGATCTTGGTCTCAAATTCAGTTCCCTGCGGCCGCTGAATGATTGAACCAGGCTCCAAAACTCTTAGGAAGATCACTTTGGACTCAAACTTAAGAGCAAGTTCTTCGATATGGGGCAAAATTCTTTCCGCCCTCGGCGATCCATCCAACGGTACCAGAATCTTTTTATACATTGGTATTCCCCCCCGGTGATTTTGGTTCATATGTAGCTCATCGAATCCAAGCCTTTTCTCCTCCTGACCGCCTCCAGAAGACCTACCGTGCCGGTCATCATATTATCACCAAGAGGAGCTCCAAAAATGATGGGCAAGCCGGATCCTTTCAGCAATCGACGCTTGGGCCCTGTTGCCAGGATAATCTCGACAGCCTCAAAACCAAAAGCCTTGCGGACATAGGCTCCATGACCGCCTTCCTGCAAAATGTTGTTATGGTTGAGCGTTCCATCCGTTAATTCATGCAGCAGCCTTTCGAGTCGCTCCAAAGTGATATCACTCGTGTGGTATTCAAAGAAACCGGCAATTTCGCCATTCTCAATGGCAGCTCCCAAAGTGTGCGAAGTCGCGATGTCAAGAACCAGCAACTTTTCTTTGTCGTCTGCCTTAATGTCCAGGGAAGCTCCGAGTATTGCCGCCATACCGCTGTCCATTATGTACACTTCCTTGGCAGGGAACTTCGCGGCACTTTTGGCAATGGAGTTCAGGCGATTGAAAGTGGAGGGGACTTCATCCCGAGCGTACAGCAAAGATGACGGAAAAGGGTTTTCATCGAGAAAATCTGTGAACACTTTGTGACGATAATCCAAATGCGACATACCTTGGGGAGGCATGCCGTGGTCCTGGGCACAGATACCCACCACATCGAATTCAAAAGGGACCCCGAAGCCGCTCACAATGTGCTGCAGGCGATCGATTTCCAGATCTCCAATTACCAGTCTGCGGCATGAACTGTGGCGACCTAGCTCCTCAGCCCGCTCGTCCGTCACCACCTTGATTCCCAAAGATTGCACTCTGTCCAGATCATGGTTGACGGTATAGGCGGCAGAAACCGACATCGTTACCTGAGCCTGCTTGGCGTACTGCTTTAATACACCTGTGATGGACCCGCCACCCATTTCGTTGCCGGTAATCAGCAGATCTCCCGCGATGTTTGCCGCACGTTCAGCCAGATACAGCACTGGAGACTTGACAACCGCCTTGTAATGCAGCCCCGTTTCATCATTGTAATAGAGAACGTCCAGAGTCCCCGCACCAATGTCCAACATCAAAAATCTGCTCATTTTTTCCAACTCATCAAGCTACGGCAATCTGTTCCCTATTGTTTAGCTGATGGAGGAGATAGGCTTCGATAAACTCGTCGAGATCTCCATCCATTACCGCATCTACATTTCCCTTTTCCACCGAAGTCCTATGGTCTTTGACCAACCGGTAAGGTTGCATCACATAAGAGCGGATCTGGTTTCCCCAGGCAATGTCTTCCAGGTTATCATGAAGCTCCTGCAGCTTCTCCTGCTGCATTCGCTTTTCTCTCTCATACAGACGAGAGCGCAGAATCTTCATTGCAATATCGCGATTACGATGCTGTGATTTCTCATTTTGGCACTGTACTACGATTCCGGTAGGCAAATGAGTTATACGAACCGCGGAACTGGTTTTATTAACATGCTGCCCTCCAGCACCGCTGGCTCGATAGGTATCAATCCGCAAATCCGAGGTTTTGACGTCAACTTCAATGTTATCATCGACTTCAGGATAAACAAAAACAGCGGCAAATGAAGTATGCCGACGGCCGCTGGCGTCAAAAGGAGATATTCTTACAAGTCGATGAATTCCCGACTCGGCTTTGAGCAGACCGTAGGCATAGAGGCCGGCGACTGTGAATGTCACGCTTTTGATACCGGCTTCCTCGCCTTCCTGCAAGTCCACCATCTGGATATTGAAGTTTTTTCTCTCACACCAGCGCAGATACATTCGAAGGAGCATCTCCGCCCAATCCTGAGCTTCGGTTCCTCCGGCGCCTGCATTAATGCTGACGATGGCATCCTCAGTATCATTTTCCTCACTGAGCATCTGTCTCAATTCGAGGTTACGCACTTTTTTTTCCAGCCCGCGGGCATTCTTCTGAACCTCGCGAATGGTCTCCTCGTCCTGTTCCTCGACGGCCATCTCCAGAAGAAGCTCACAATCTTCAACTTCCCGAGAAAGGTTTTGCCAGGTTTGAATCAGTTCATTATGCTGTGATCGTTCTTTGAGAAGGTGTTTGTTTTCGTCCGGATTGTCCCAAAAATCAGGCTTCAACATGGTTTTTTCGAGCTCCGCAAGACGCTGTTGCCGCCCTTCTATGTCAAAGATACCCTCCTAAAGTGTGAAACCTTTGAGATACATCCTTGATTCGATTTCTAAGTTCGGTGACATCAATATTTGCCATATGATTCTCCTTATATAGTTTTGAGTTTTAATGTTTCCAGCGTTTCTGATTCACGCATTAAAATATAAGTCCTCGTTGCCATACCCGCAGTATCCCGCCAACGCTGGATCTGCCGAGGATTGACTCATCCCGAAGTGAATCTTCCGCTCTTTACCATCCATACTTCACGTTCTTTGCTGCCTGATCGTTGCGAAGAATATTATACACAAACCGATCAGAACACAAATCCAGGCAAAAAGGTCACCCCACTTGGCATAAAATGTCATAACGTGCAGAGGTTGAACGTTTGCGATCAAATACCCTTTCTCGCCCAACGGAATGGCTCCCAGACTCTTCCCGGCGGCATCAAAAATCGAACTGATGCCCGTGTTGGCACAGCGGATCAAAGGCACACGGAATTCAACGGCACGCCAGGCGGCCATTTCTTTATGCTGATAAGGTGCACTGCTTTGCCCGAACCAGGCATCGTTGGTGATATTTACAAAACAATTTGCTCCATCGTTGACGGCAAGGCGAGCGAGATAAGGAAAAATAGCCTCATAGCAGATGAGCATCCCAATTTTCTGACCGTCAATCTTCATTGGAGAGGAGTCGTTTCCTGCGGCAAAATTACCGGCCGCTTGAACGAGTTTATGTACGAAAAAGAGAACGCTCTGGTAAGGAACATACTCCCCAAAAGGCACCAGATGCTGTTTAGAATAATCAGCAACAATACGGCCGTCGGGATTGACCAAATAGGCGGAATTAAGCAGTCGCGGCTTCCCGCCGATCATTTTTGCAGAAGGACTTCCAAACAATACCGGCACCCCAAGTTGTGCTATTATCGCATTCAATTGCCCGGTCAGTGGCTTTTCTAGTCCATAAAAAAAAGGAACCGCAGTTTCCGGCCATACTATAAGACTCGGCTTCGGATCGTGCTTTAATGCTTCAGAAGATAGCTGTCGGTAGCGGCTCAACGTTTCTTGTTGGTAAAGTGGATCCCATTTATGGGCCTGATCGATATTTCCCTGGACGACCGCAACAGTCCAGGGTGCCACTTTATGCTGCAAGTTCTCGATCATCCCCACCCGCCACGAACCGTAAAACACGGTCGCGGCCAAACAGAGGAAAGCGATGCCCAAGCTCAGCCGCGAACGCCACCTGCAGAATGCCATGATACATGCATTGCCCAGCACAACCAGCCAACTGACTCCATAAACTCCGGTAACGTCTGCAATCTGAATCAGACGCGTGTACGGTGTCTGCGTGTAGCCCAAATTGGCCCACGGAAAACCGGTCAACAGATGGGCCCTGATCCACTCCAGGGTGACCCAAATTGCAGGCAGCCCCAATACCCACAGCCACCGCCGATGTTCCAGCCGGTGGACTGCCAGCGCGAAAAGAGTTGGATAAATGGCGAGATAACAACACAGCAGGAGAAGAATCAAAACAGCCAGTATTAAAGGGAGGCCCCCATAATAATAAACGACATAACGAATCCAGTAGAGTGTTGTCAAATAATGAGCAAGGCCGCAAATAAACCCGAGTATCAAAGCCTGTTTGTAGTTCTTATTCTGTAACGCAACGAACAATGGAATCAGTGCGACCCAGGCAACAAAAGAAAAATTGAACTTTGGGAATCCCAATGTCAATAATATGCCGCTTAAGGCACTCAACCCAATAGATGTCCACATACCCTTTCAGTTCCCCAGACCGTCAATCCAACTGAAGAGCGGCCAAAGGCCGCAGCCAAACTCGAGTGTCTCCTGTCGCTAACCGGATCAGAGATGCGAAGTCCAAAACCTGTACTTAATATCACAAAACCTCTTAACATAGAACGCTCTAGAATTTTATGGTCAATTCGGATTAGTGTGAAGAAAGATGGTTCAAGTCGGAGACATGAACCAACGCAGCAGCGGAGTCACTAGTGCAGGTGGGCGAAAGTTTCTAACCGTTATGGGGCGATAGAAAGTCCCCCTTTTAGGAAAAGGGGGATTTAGGGGGATTTTGATGGTAACTCGCTTGAAGGAATCCCCCCTGACCCCCCTTTACGAAAGGGGGGAACTCTAACCGGGGACACATTTTCGCCCACCTGTACTCGACCTGTCAAGTTAATCCGCAAAGAGCCAATATCT
>Ga0210088_1000163_pt1 | contig 13080 bp, 13 predicted proteins | sample RushMan_CattailN_6_FD_185557 | JGI IMG/M metagenome (GOLD analysis project Ga0210088, IMG submission 185557) | Wetland microbial communities from San Francisco Bay, California, USA, that impact long-term carbon sequestration -... | ecosystem: Environmental > Aquatic > Marine > Wetlands ... | reverse complement strand
CGGGCTCCGCTCAGCCCCCCCCCGCCTTGCGAATGGACGAAGTCGCCAATTCGTCAGCGCGTTCGTTTTCCACAACTCCCTTGTGGCCCGGCACCTTCACGAGTGTGAGCCGGGGAAACGCCGACATGGACCGCCGAATGGCAGCAATGAGGTCCAGGTTTTTCTTCGGCTTCCAATTCAATGCAAGCACCCCGTAGGCATAGCTGCTGTCGGTGTAGACCCGAACGGGCAGGCACCGGTTTCTGACCGCCGCCAGGCCCTTTTGAATGGCCGTCAACTCGGCGATGTTGTTGGTGGCCACGCCGATGTATTCCGATATCTCCTTGCGCTTTCCGTCGCAGGTGAGGACCACTCCGACCCCGGACGGGCCGGGGTTCCCGGAAGAGGCTCCGTCCGTGTAGATGTGCACGGTGTTTGCCTCTGACTCACCGGCCTGCGGAGCGATCGGTTCGGGGGAACGCCGCGCGGGGGGATGGGGTACTTCCGGCGGCGGCTCGTCCAGGCCCCTCACGGTTTGCAGCTTGACCCGGTACTCGTGCGGCTGGTCCAGTTGGTACTTGATGCGGACCCGGCCGTCTTTCCGGATGGGGCGTCCGTCCGTGTCCGCTTCGACCCAGACCTTGTTTTTTTTGAAACGCATCCGGATCCAAGCGGTGCCCGCAGCATCGGTGGTGATGATTGAAGGTGTCGAATTCATGAACCTCTCACAGGGTCGGCACAGCGCAGCGGGCAAACGGCGGCAACCCCTGTGCCCCATGCCCGATGCACTCTGCCCGGTCATTGATACAGCCAGTACTCCCGGCTCATCTTCCTGAACTCATCGAGCTCCGTCTGCCAGGACGCCTCGATGCTGTCGACCGGCTCCAAATTCTCGAGGCGTTGCCGAACGGTCGGGTCACCGATGAGCAGATCGATGGGCCGCTTGTCGAATTCGTATTCGTAGGGCGGCGGGCGCCAGGCGAATTCATCCGGGTGGTGGCGCAGGGCCGCCTCTATCAGCCTCAGGGTCGTGGCGTACGGCGCAAAGCGCAGCGGGTCGGCGACGTGGATCTGGAAGCCGCGGCAGCAGCAGCCCTGCCATTTGCTCGCGGTGGGTTCGAAGGCGGCCGGCCGCAGGATGGCCCCCGGCAGGGACGCCTCGGGGATCTCCGACGCCATCTTGGCAGTATCGAAAAACGGGGCTCCGAAAAGCTCAAACGGCTGAGTTGTTCCGCGGCCCTCGGAGGCGTTGGTCCCCTCCCAGAGGACCTGGCCGGGATAGACCAGAGCGGAGACGGGCGTCGGCAGATTGGGCGACGGTGCGACCCAGGGCAGGCCGGTGCGGTCGAAGATCATTTCCCGTTTCCAGCCCGCCATGGGAACTACCTCGAGGTCGCAGCCGATCTCGAACCGGGCGTTGAACAGACGGGCCAACTCGGCGATGGTCAGGCCGTGGCGCATGGGGATGGGGAAACGGCCGACGAAGGAGGCGACCTCGGGTCTCAGCAGGTTGCCCTCGACCGCGTTGCCGCCGACGGGGTTGGGCCGATCGAGGACGAGCACTTTCACGCCGCACGCCCGTGCGGTTTCCATGCAGTAGGACAGGGTGTAGATGAATGTGTAGACCCGGGTCCCGGCATCCTGGAGATCGACCAGCAGGGCGTCGATGTCCGCGAACATCTCCGGGGCGGGAATGCGCGTGCGCCCATACAGGCTGAAGACCGGCAGGCCCAGCGCCGGATCGATCAGGTCGCCGGATTCGATCATGTTGTCCTGTTTTTCCGCGAAAAACCCGTGCTGAGGGGAGAAGAGCGCGCGCAGGGCGCCGGGAAACCGCTCGTTGAGCAGGTGCCGGGCATGCCGCAGCCGGTGGTCGACCGCGCTGGGGTTGCACAGCAGGCCGAGCCGCTTCCTCTTGATCCAGGCGGGCGGGTCGGTGAGCAGGCATTCGAGGCCGGTGCGGACGTGGTTCATGATGGGCGTGACGGTTCTTTCTTTTTTGCGTTCATCGAAAATCTCTGATGGTCTTCCGGGGATTTTGTTCCACTATCACATTCCATGATGATCCGAAAGCCCAAAGCAACGGCGCTCGCTCCAAGCTGCGCTGCCTGCAATTTGCTTGACAGGCCATCGATAAACCTCTACAAGAATTTTTTGGTTTTTCGGCCGGCGGGATCCACTCAAACCCAGCACGATCCCGGCCTGCAGGCCGGTTCGGGGGGTGGAGTGGAACTGAGGCTGGAAGGCATCGTCGTCATCGTCGGCAACTACGGCAGCGGGAAATCGGAGGTGGCCGTCAACTTGGCGGTGCATCATCGGCAGGCGGGGATGCAGGTGCGTATCGCCGATCTCGATCTGGTGAACCCCTACTTCCGTTCGCGCGAGGCGGCCGCCCAACTGACGGAGCTGGGCATCGACGTGGTGCTTCCGCCGCAGCCGTATGTGCAGTCCGAGCTTCCCGTCCTGAGCCCGGCGGTGGCAGGGCTGATCCGCCGGCCGGGAGATCTGGCGATCCTCGATGTCGGCGGCGACAACGTCGGCGCCATGGTGCTGGCGGCTTTGGGGGATGCCTTCGCCGGGCGCAACCGCCAGGTGCTGCAGGTGGTCAACCCCCTGCGGCCCGCGACCGCCACCCCAGCCGGCTGCCGAAATATCCGCCGGGCGATCGAGGCCTCGGCGAAGCTGGTGGTGACCGGTCTGGCCGGCAACGCAAACTTGATCGACGAGACCACCCCGCGGGAGATCGTCGACGGCTACGCCTTCATGAAGACGGTGTCGGCGGAAAGCGGGCTGCCGCTGGCCTTTATCACTGTGGCGGAAGAGCTGCTGCCGCAGGTGGATGCCGCGCAGTTCGACTGCCCGGTTCTCAGAATCCGGCGGCAACTGGTGCCGCCGTGGAAGAAGGCCCGGGCATTGTGAGGAGGATTGGATCGATGGCCTATGAACACCTGATCGACAAGGACCGTTGCAAGGGATGCGGCCTGTGCGTCGCGGTCTGCCCCAAGAACGTCCTGGAGATCGGCACGGAGCTGAACACCAAGGGCTATTTCCCCGCCTATCAGGCAAGGCCCGAGGATTGCATCTTTTGCGCCATCTGCTGCACCATGTGCCCGGATGTCGCCATTACGATCAACGAGATGGCCGAAGCAGCGGCCGGCAAAGCCAAACGGAGGAAATGAGATGGGCAAGGTGCTGATGAAGGGCAATGAAGCCATCGCCGAAGCAGCCATCCGCGCCGGGTGCCTGAATTACTTTGCCTACCCGATCACACCCCAGTCCGAGGTGGCCGAGTATCTGTCCAAACGGCTGCCCGAGGTGGGCGGCGTTTTCCTGCAGGGGGAGAGCGAAGTCGCGGTGTCCTACATGATTTTCGGCGCCTCCGCCTGCGGGGCACGGGTGTTTACCACATCCTCCAGCCCGGGCATCAGCCTGATGAGCGAGGGCATCAGCTACATCACGGCAGCCCAGTGCCCGACGGTGTTTGTCAATATCATGCGCGGCGGCCCGGGGCTGGGCGGCATCCTGCCGTCTCAGGCGGACTACTTCCAGTCGGTGAAAGGCGGCGGCCACGGGGATTACCGGCTGCTGGTGCTGGCGCCGGCGAGCGTGCAGGAGGCCGTGGAGATGGTCATGGCGGCCTTCCCGCTGGCCGAGAAATACCGCAACCCGGTGATGATCCTGGGCGACGGCCTGATCGGCCAGATGATGGAGCCGGTCGAGTTCCCCGACCATCTCAAGAGCGCGCCGTCGAACAAGGACGAATGGGCCACCAATGGGCTGGACACGCGCAAGAGCAGCCGGCGCAATCTGGTGAAGACGCTTTACCTGGTCCCGGAGGAGTTGAACGCCCACAACTTGAAGCTGAAGGCCAAGTATGATCGCATGAAGCAGGAGGAGGTTCGCTGCGAAACCTACAACCTGCAGGGCGACTACCGAGTCCTGATCGTGAGCTACGGCACCATGAGCCGGGTGTGCCGCACCGTCATCGACAATTTCAAGGAAAAAGGTGTCGAGATCGGCATGGTCCGGCCCCAGACCCTTTTCCCGTTCCCCAAGCAGGCTGTTTATGATGCCGCCTCGAAGGCGAGCTGCCGCGCGGCCGTCAGCATCGAGATGAGCATGGGACAACTTGTCGAGGACGTGGAATTGAGTGTCAGGGGGGCCAAACCGGTCCACTGGTACGGAAAGTGCGGCGGCGAGGTGCCCACCCCTGAAGAGGTGATGGAGGAAGTCGGCAAGCTGCTTTAGCGTCATCCGGTTTCTTCTTGTAATTTTTGCGGCAGGCTTCAGCAAGCCGCCGCCGCAACGCTGGCATCCCGTTCGGAACTGAAAGCAGAGATGCTATCTGACAGGAGCAAAAACTATGGGTAAAGCGTTTCATCGTCCGGAGGCCCTTGCCGATGTGGTCACGCACTATTGCCCGGGGTGCACCCACGGGGTGGCCCATCGCTTGGTGGCCGAGGTGATCGACGAGCTCGGCATCCGCGGCCGCACGGTCGGGATTGCGCCGGTGGGGTGTGCGGTGCTGTGCTACAACTACTTCACCTTCGATTTCCAGGAGGCGGCCCACGGTCGCGCCCCGGCCATGGCGACCGGCATCAAGCGGGTGCGGCCGGACCTGATCGTCTTCACCTACCAGGGCGACGGCGATCTGGCGAGCATCGGCATGAGCGAGATCATCCACGCCGCCAACCGCGGGGAGAAGTTCACCACCATCTTCATCAACAACGCGGTCTACGGCATGACCGGCGGCCAGATGGCCCCCACCACCATGCCCGACCAGCGCACCACCACCTCACCCTTCGGCCGCAAGGTGCTCCAGACCGGCATGCCGGTTAAGATGGCCGAGCTGCTCTCCGCTCTGGAGACACCGGCCTATATCGCCCGCGAGGCGCTGATCAAGCCAAAGCACATCAACAAGGCCAAGAAGGCCATCCACAAGGCCTTCACCTACCAGGTGCAGAACACGTGTTTCAGCCTGGTCGAGCTTATCAGCACCTGCCCGACCAACTGGGGCATGACTCCGACGGACGCGCTGAAATGGGCCGAGGAGAAGATGCTGCCGTATTACCCTCTCGGCGAGTTCAAAACCCCGGAAGCCGGTCGCGTGGCAGCGGGCGAAGGGAGGAAGAAGCATGCAGAGTGAGGTGCAGTTTGCCGGATTCGGCGGGCAGGGGGTCATGCTGATGGGGCAGATCCTGGCCCAGGCCGCTATTCACGAAGGCCACGAGGTGGTGTGGATTCCCTCCTACGGCCCCGAAATGCGAGGCGGGACCGCCTATTGCACGGTGGTGATCAGCGACCGGCCCATCGGCTCGCCGATCATCCGCAACCCACAGCACCTGGTGGCCATGAACCGGCCCTCGCTTGAGAAGTTCGCCTCGACCGTGAAAAAAGGGGGGGTGGTCTTCGTCAACGCGTCGATCATCCCCGTCGGCTCCGGCCGCAGCGATGTGGACGAACTGCGGGTGCCCATCATGGAACTCGCCAAGGAGATCGGCAACGTGAAGGCGGCCAACATCGTGGCGCTGGCGGCTTTCGTCGCCCGCAGCCGGATCGTGAGCTTCGAGGCGTTGACCGCGGCCGTCAAGGATAAATTCGCGGAAAAGGCCAAGCTGATCCCGCTCAACCTCAAGGCCTTGGAAGCCGGTCGCAAAGCAGCCACCGGGCAATAGCGCTGCGCCCGTAAGTTTTTTCGAGGAACTGGATCCATATCGTGAAACTCAAGGCCCCCGATCACATCCTCGCCATCCCTCCTTACGTGCCGGGGAAACCGGTCGAAGAGCTCGAGCGCGAGCGGGGCATACGGCACTCCATCAAGCTAGCCTCCAACGAGAACCCCCTCGGGCCGTCGCCGAAAGCGCTTGCCGCCCTCCGAAAGGTGCTGGCCTCGGTGCACCGCTACCCGGACAGCGCGGGCTTCGAACTGACCCGCAAGCTCGCCGCGCGGCTCCGGCTGGAACCGGGGCAAATCGTTCTTGGAAACGGATCCGACGACATCATCGCCATGCTGGCCCGCTCGTTTCTGCAGCCGGGGGACGAGGTGCTCATGCCCAAGCCCTCGTTTCAAATGTATGAAATCGAGACCCGGGCGGCCGCCGCCCTGCCGGTGGAGGTGCCGCTCAAGGATTTCCGCACCGACTTCGATGCCATGGCGGCCCGGCTCACGCCGCGCACGCGCATGGTGTTCGTGAACACGCCCCACAACCCGACCGGCAGCCTGGTGACCCGGTCGGAGCTCGAGGCATTCATGGGGTTGCTGCCGGACCACATCCTGCTGGTGCTGGACGAAGCCTACCTTGAATTCGTGCGCGACCCGGCCGGGCCGGACAGCCTGGATTACGTCAAAGCCGGCCGGCCGGTGGTGGGGCTGCGGACGTTCTCCAAGGCCTATGGATTGGCGGGCCTGCGCATCGGCTACGGCTTGATGGCGGTCGAGGTGGCCGGGGTTTTAAACCGGGTGCGGCAGCCGTTCAACGTCAGTCTGCCGGCTCAGGCGGCTGCCGCGGCGGCTTTCGAGGACGCCGAATTTCTCAAAGATACCCTGCAGGTGGTCCATCAGGGTGTGGACTATCTTCATGCGGCGCTCAACGAACTGGGGCTCGAGTGCCGGCCGACCCAGTCGAACTTTCTCATGTTCCGGGTTCCCGGAGATGCGCGCCGGGTCTTCGAAGGGCTGCTCGACCGGGGGGTCATCGTCCGTCCGCTCGCAAGCTACGGCTACCCGGATCGCATCCGCGTGAACGCCGGGCGGCCGGAGGAAAACCGGCGGTTCATCGAATCCCTGAGGCAGCTGCTGGCGCTGTAAGGCGTCAGCATAGGGCAAAAGGCATTGGGAAGGAAAACAGCCCCCTTTCTTTAGCCCATGCCTTTTGCCGTGTGCCGGATTAAGGATACGCGATTTGTGAAAAAACTGCTCATTACCATTGACGGGCCCGCTGGAGCCGGGAAGACCACCGTGAGCCGGTTGTTGGCCGGTCGTCTGGGATACCGCTACATCGACACCGGCGCACTTTACCGCGGCGTCGCGGTCGCGGCCAGCCGCCGCACCATCGACCCGCAGGACGACGCCGCCCTGGGTCGGCTGCTGGAGGGGATCGATCTGAATTTTCAGCCGCACGAGAGCGGCCAGCGCCTGACCGTCGGCGGCGAGGACATCACGGAGGATATCCGCACCCCGGAGATCTCGATGCTGGCATCGACGGTTTCAGCCCGGCCGGTGGTGCGGGCTTATCTGCTCAAGATCCAGCGGGAACTTGGACGGCAGAAGGGGGCTGTTTTCGAAGGCCGCGACGTGGGGACGGTGGTGTTCCCCGAGGCCGAGGTGAAATTTTTTCTGAGCGCTTCCGAGGCGACCCGCGCGCTGCGGCGCTTTGCCGAGATCCGGGCGAAAACAGGGACTTCGCTGGAGGAGGTCGAGCGGGACATGCGACGCCGGGACGAACAGGACAGCACTCGGGCGCTGGCACCGCTCACGCCTGCCGCCGACGCCATCCGCATCGATTCCACCGGTCTCAGCATCGAACGGGTAGTCGAGCAAATGCTGGCACATGTGAAATCGGTTTTGAATCGGGCGTGACCGGGGCCGAATCACCCGAACCCGCGCAGCCCCGCGACCGATTTCATGCCCTCCGGCAACCGCTGCGCGTAACTTTTGATGGCTTCTATCCGGTCCCCGGCGACAGGCGATCGATTACCTTCCGCCCATTTTGTCATTGCATTTTCCCGCCAATCTGCTACAAATGACCGGTTATAAGCGTATCCAAGGGATCGCAATTTCAGGCCAAGGGGGAAATGACGTGTATGGTCAACATCACAACCAACAGTGAAGAAGACAAAACCACCCGCAAACTTCCGACGGACGCCGCCGAGGGGGGGGAGCCCGGCATGGAGTCCATGGAGGCCGCTGAGGCCTCCATGAACATGTACGAGGACACCTTCTCGCGGTTCAAGGAAGGCGAGGTGGTCACCGGGGTTATCACGGCGGTCGACAAAGATCTGGTGCTTGTGGACATCGGCTACAAAGCCGAGGGGCAGATCCGCATCAACGAATTCCGTGCGGAGGACGGTACCATCACCGCGAAGGTCGGGCAAAAAATCGAAGTGATGGTCGAGTATTGGGATGACAGCGAGGACGAGCGCGTCATACTGTCAAAGGAGAAGGCCGCCAACATCAAGGTGTGGGACAACATTAAGAAATGCCACGACGAGGACGGCGCCATCCAGGGCACCATCACGAGCCGGGTCAAGGGCGGGTTCTCGGTGGACATCGGGGTTCTGGCGTTTCTGCCCGGCTCCCAGGCGGATCTGCGTCCCATTCGCAATCTGGACGACATGGTCGGCAAGACCTTCGACTTCAAGATACTTAAATACAACCGCAAGCGCAGCAATATCGTGCTGTCGCGGCGGGTGCTTCTGGAGAAAGAGCGCGAGAGCAAGCGTTCGGCCACCCTGTCCTCGATTCACGAGGGCAAAGTTTTGCAGGGCATTGTCAAGAACATCACCGAGTACGGGGTGTTCGTGGACCTGGGGGGGGTCGACGGACTGCTGCACATCACGGACATGTCCTGGGGCCGAGTCAAACACCCCTCCGACCTGTTCAAGATCGGCGACCAGATCAACGTTAAGGTCCTCAACCTGGATCTTGAGAAAGAGCGCGTTTCGCTGGGCATGAAGCAGCTCGCGGCCGATCCGTGGACCCTGGCGGTGCAGAAATACCCTGTCGGCTCCCGGGTGACCGGCCGGGTGGTCAGCCTGACCGACTACGGCGCTTTCGTGGAGCTGCAAGAGGGCATCGAGGGCCTGATCCACGTCTCCGAGATGTCCTGGACCCGCAAGGTCCGGCACCCGTCGAAGGTGGTCTCGGTGGGTGAAGAAGTGAGCGCGGTGGTGCTCGACATCAAGCCCGACGCCCGCCGGATTTCGCTCGGCATGAAACAGGTCGCACCCAACCCCTGGGATGTCATCGCCGAGAAATACCCCGTCGGGACCACGATCGAGGGCAAGATCAAGAACATCACCGACTTCGGGATTTTCATCGGCATCGACGAGGGGATCGACGGGTTGGTGCACATCTCCGATATTTCCTGGACCAAGCGCATCAAGCACCCCTCCGAGCTTTTCAAGAAGGGCGACGTCGTTCAGGCCATTGTTCTGGACATCGAAAAAGACAACGAACGCTTCTCGCTCGGCATCAAGCAACTGCTCGAGGATCCTTGGAAAAGCGTGGCTGCGCGTTACCGGGTGGGTACGGAGATCACGGGCACCATTACCAACGTGACGGATTTCGGGATTTTCGTCGAACTGGAAGAGGGAATCGAGGGCCTGGTTCACGTCTCCGAGATCAGCAAGGAAAAGGTCAAGACGCCGGTCGGCAAGTTCAACATCGGGGACCCCATCAACGCCAGGGTCATGACCATCAACAGCGACGAGCGGCGCATCGGCCTGTCCATCAAGCGGATCGAAATGGAGCGCGAACAGGGCATCCTGAGCGATTACGTGAGCAGCATGGGCCAGTCGCCCACCACCACCTTCGGCGAACTGCTGAGGGAAAACCTGCAGGAGAAGCTGAAAGAAGAATAGGAGCCGGACTTGCAAATCGGCTCTTTTGATCGGTAAGGCATCCAATTCGCTTCAACAACCCCGCTCGGTCGAGCGGGGTTGTTGTTCTTGACGAGTCCCGTTTTATCCTGTCGAGTTTAAGGCATTTTCGGCACGAATGTCTCTCTTCGATGCACGACTGTCCCCTTCTGAATTCCACCCTTCCCGGTCGACAAGGTTTTTTCTTGACAAAGTTCTGAAAAAACTCTTATAACTATTTTACAGCTAATTTATAGTTACTTTGTAGCTATTAAACGCCGCCCTTGACTTCCAGCCGGCGCGGATCGTCTATAAAATCATTATATAAATTAGATCGGATTTAGATAATTCAGAAGGGGAAAAAAATGAGGTACGCAGAGACGGGGTTTAATTTGGAGATTGATCTAACCCGCGGCAACATCGAAAGGGTGGAAACCGATCCGAGAGACACCGAACTTTATCTGGGGGGATTAGGCACCAACGCCAAGATATTGTGGGACAGAGTCCCCCCTGAAGTCGAACCCTTTTCTCCTGACAATCTTCTGATATTCAGTGCCGGTCTTTTATGTGGCAGCCCCGCCACCGGCTGCAACCGTACCATTGTTTCCACCATTTCGCCTCAGACGTTGTTGATGGCATTTTCAATGATGGGTGGTTTTTGGGCGCCCGAATTGAAATATGCCGGTTATGACAAAGTGATCCTGCGCGGCAAGTCCCCCAAGCTGGTTTATTTGTGGATCAACAATGACAAAGTGGAAATACGTGATGCGTCCCATCTGCAGGGTAAGGGCGCTGGTGAGACTGCAGAACTGATTCGACAGGAGTTGAAGGAGCCGAAAGCCCAGGTGGCGGCTATCGGTCTGGCCGGTGAAAACAGGGTCTATTTTGCTTCCATTGAGCAGGGCAGATCCAGCGCCAGCCGAGGCGGAATCGGTGCCGTTATGGGAGACAAGGGGCTCAAAGCGATCGCTGTCCGGGGGACCAAGGACATCAATGTCGCCCGCCCGGCTGAATTTATGGAGCTCTGCAACGAGGTGCTGAAATACATAAAATTCCGAAACGAAAATCCGATTGAGGGCGTTATGCCCATATTGGCCGGGCTCGGCTCCCCGCAAGAGATGGCCGTGCATGATGAGAAGTGGCACACTGAGAATTTCATGTGGGGTAATTCCAGGGTCCGCAGAAAAGATTTCTGGAACAAGGAAGTCGCCGAGAAGTGGATGGAAACGTTGGACAAGATGCGGACGCGGCTGATCAGCTGCTACAACTGCCCCATGAAGTGCGGGGCCACCATCTCCCCCCCGGGGCATCCGACCTACATGATGAAGTGCTTCTCGAAACTTACTTATACCATGGCGGCAATGTCCGACCTGGATTTTGGGTTGAGAATCGCCCAGCGGGCAACGGAGTATGGGGTGGATGGATTCTCGGCCCCGCAGGTTATGGCCTTCGGCATTGAGCTGTATGAAGCGGGCATTTTAACCGACCAGGACATGGCCGGACTGCCGTCCGACAACGAGGAAAGATTTTACTGGCTGCTGGACAAAATTGTTCGGCGCGAAGGAATTGGGGATGTTCTGGCCAATGGTACTTACTGGGCGGCTCAGCAGATCGGCAAGGGTGCAGACGCCTATGCGCACAACAACATCAAGAAGCACGAGCAGCTGCCGCTCAAGCTCTCGATGCTGAACCCCATCTACTTCCTCATGTATTCGACCGGCGAGAAGATCAACATCACCCAGATTGAGGGGCAGTTTCCTCAGGCACCTTTTGCCACGCGAGAGGAGCGAGAGGAGTTTGTAAAGGATTGGTTCCAGGTGCCTGATGAAAAGTTCAAGCAATATTTATTGGACTGGGAGCCCCGCGGAGAAAAATCCATCCCCTTTTACCCGACGGTTGAAATGTGTTGTGAGATCGTCGACTGGCAAGAAAAAATGCACTACATCGATGACGCCCTCGGAATGTGCTCCGGTTTGTCGTCATTCCCTCTGAAGCCGCCGTATCACATACACAATTACCCGAAATTCATCTCAGCCGGTGCCGGGATCGACATGGATGAAGCCAGCCTGACGGAGGCCGCCAAAAGGTATCGAACCTTAGTCAGAGCGATCAATATCCGCCGAGGCATGCGGAGAAAAGACGAGAAGCCACCGGAAAATCACTGGAAAAAAAGATTTCCCGAGCTCGAGAAGGAGCTTTTGGATACGTATTACAAATTCAAGGGGTGGAACAACGATGGGATTCCCACCCAGGCGTTCTTGCACGAATTGGGCTTGGATTATGTGAGCGAAGACTTTGTCAAGCGGGGGATTTTGACGGACAAGGCCGACGAAGCTCCCCAAGGTGCTTCGACGCAACCATAGAAGAAAAAATGAAAAGGTGGTGGCCGTCATGGGCGATAAAAAAAAGAAAATAGTCAAAACAATAAAGGTCGATGTCGACAAATGCAATGGCTGCCGGGCCTGTGAGATGATTTGCTCTGCCTTTCACGCTGCGCCCAAATACAGCAGCAACAATCCGGCGAGGTCCCGCATTCGGGTGATTCGGGAACCGCTGAAAGACATCTATGTTCCGGTATACGCCGGTGAGCATGCGAAAGCCGAATGCATGGGCCGAGACAAATATGTGATCGACGGGAAGGAGTACGACGAGTGCGCCTTCTGCAGGGCTTCCTGCCCGTCCAGGGATATCTTCAAAGAACCTGATTCCGGTCTTCCCCTCAAATGTGACATGTGCGAAAATGATCCGACATTGGAAAAGCCACTGTGTGTTCAGTGGTGTCTGACGGACGCCCTGACGTACGAAGAGAGGGAAGAGGAAGTTGAAGAAGAAGTGAAACTGGACGATGTGGAGACGGGGCTGGAATCATTGGTCGACAAACATGGATTGGACAAGATCATGGAAACTATTGCCCGCATGTCGATTTCCAAAAAGAGCTAACTCCAAGGGGGAAAAGAGGATCAAAAAAGACAGTGGAGAATGTAGCCGACTACAAAGAGATCATCGATCTCATAAAAGCGAACGGCGGAGAAGCCTTCAAACTTTGCTTCCAGTGCGGCCTGTGCGACGTGGTCTGCCCGTGGAACAGGTTCAGAACCTTCAGCATGCGTAAGATCGTACGGGAAGCCTCTTTCGGTTTGACGGATATCGAAAGTGAAGACATTTGGCGTTGCACGACCTGCGGCAAATGCCCCCAGCAGTGCCCTCGGGACGTCAAACAGATCGAATCCGGGGTGGCCTTGCGCCGGATTGCCACGGAATACGGGGTGTTTCCCGCCACGGCCCGCCCGATCCGCGGCGTGCGCGGAAGCCTCATGGGCGAAGGCAACCCGTTGAATGAAGAGCGGAAAAAAAGGGCGGATTGGGTGGAAGGTCTTTCGGTGAAAACGTTTGCCGAGGGGATGGACATTTTATATTTCCCCGGATGCTACCTCAGCTATGACGCACGATTAAAAAGGGTCGCAAGGGCCACGGCCGAGATTCTCAACCGGGCAGGGGTCGACTTTGGGATTTTGGGCGTAA
>Ga0210088_1000162_pt1 | contig 13199 bp, 9 predicted proteins | sample RushMan_CattailN_6_FD_185557 | JGI IMG/M metagenome (GOLD analysis project Ga0210088, IMG submission 185557) | Wetland microbial communities from San Francisco Bay, California, USA, that impact long-term carbon sequestration -... | ecosystem: Environmental > Aquatic > Marine > Wetlands ... | reverse complement strand
GCCCAAGCCGCAGATGGTCAAGACCGTCAACATCCCGGACGGGGAAATCGATCCGGCGGTCTGGGGCAAGGCCTATCCGGAAGAGTACGAGCTTTGGAAAAAAACCGCCGAGCCCGTTTCCGCCCGCCGCAGCCGGTACAAGATCGGCATGGACGGCGGGTCGGTCAGCGTGGACAAGCTCTCCATGTATCCCTACATGGCGCTGCTGTTCAACGGCTGGGGGTTCGGCGTGGAGTACAACGAGCCCCGCGGCCATGCCTACATGGTGCGCGACCAGGTCGAGATCGACGCCTCGCGCATCGGCGCCGGCGGGGTCTGCCTGAGCTGCAAAAGCCCATACGCCCCGGGGCTGGAAAAGCAGATGGGGACCGATTACTACAAAAAGCCTTTCAAGGAAGTCCTGGGCATGATTCCGGAGAAGGGCCGTGATCTCGGGGTCGCCTGCATCGACTGCCACGACAACAAGGACATGAGTCTAAAGATTTCCCGCGGGTTCACGTTGATTCAGGCCTACAAGGCCATGGGCACCGACCCCGCCAAGCTGACCCGCCAGGAAATGCGCTCGGCGGTGTGCGGCCAGTGCCACGTGACCTACAACATCAAGAAAGACAGCGAGAACAAGTCGGTCGGTCTTTACTTCCCCTGGCAGAACAGCAAGTTCGGCGCCATCACCATCGAGGACATCATCAAGCAGATCCGCAGCGACGAGACCATCAAGGAGTGGAAGCAGAGCGTCACCGGTTACAAAATGGCGTTCATCCGCCACCCGGAATACGAGCTGTGGACCAACAACAGCGTGCACTTCAAGGCCGGCGCCTCCTGCGCCGACTGCCACATGCCCTACACCATCAGCGGGGTGCACAAGGTGTCGGACCACCGCGTCATGAGCCCGCTTCAGGCCGAGATGAAGGCGTGCAAGCAGTGCCACGCCGAGGGCCCCGAGTGGTTGCGCGAGCGGGTGTTCGCCATCCAGGACCGCACGGTGTCCATCATGATCCGGGCCGGGTATCAGACCGCCACCGTGGCCAAGCTGCTGGAGACGACCCACAAGGCCCAGGCGGAGGGCAAGGCCATCGACAAGCAGCTCTACGACAAGGCCAAGGAGTTCTACGAAGAGGCCTTTTACCGCAGCCTGTTCATCGGGGCTGAAAATTCGGTCGGCTTCCACAACCCGCCGGAGACCTTGCGCATCCTGGGCGACTCCGTCGCCTTCGGCAGCCGGGCCGAAGCCTACCTGCGCCAGGCCCTGACCAAAGCCGGCGTCGACGTCCCGATCAAGGTGGATCTCGAGATCATGAAGTACGTGGACCAGCGGGGTACGAAGAAACTCAAGTTCGACCCCACGGTAGAGGTCAAGGACCCCTACGGCCTGCAGGGCAAGTTCTTCTAGCCCAAAATGCCGCCCTGGGAAACGGGCGGCATTTTGACCGGGGTTATTAAAAAAATCGCCTCCGGCACGTTGCCGGGGGCGATTTTTTTACTTTTAACTTTTCACCTTATACCTTCATCGAATACAATTCTACATCGCATACAGGTCCTTGTCGTCGATGACCCGCACCCCTTCGCGCTTCAGCAGGGCGGTGGCCGCCGGTACGTTGTCGAAACGGAAGATCAGCACTGCGTTCCGGCCGCTCTGCCGCACGAAGGCGTACATGTACTCCACGTTGATGCCCTCCTGGGAGAGCGCCATCAGGATCCGGTGCAGCCCGCCGGGCCGGTCCTCCACCTCCACGGCCACCACTTCGTTGATTCCGACCGTGTAGCCGTTCTCGTTGAGCAGGCCTTTGGCTTTGTCGTTGTCGTTGACGATCAGCCGAAGGATCCCGAATTCGGTCGTGTCGGCCAGGGAAAGCGCCCGGATGTTGATTCCGCCCTGCTCGAAGATGCGGGTGATCGCTTCCAGCCTACCGGGCTTGTTTTCCAGGAAAATTGAGAGCTGCTCGACGTTCATGTCCATCTCCTTTAATAGTTGCGCTGGTCGATGACCCGCACGGCCTTGCCTTCGCTGCGCTGAATGCTCTTGGGCTCCACCAGCTTCACCACGGTCGTCACCCCGAGGGTCTCCCGGATGTTCTTCTCGAGCTCCCGTTCGACGCTCTGCAGGTTCTTGATGGCGTCGGAGAACATGCTCTCGTTCACCTCCACCCGGACGGTCAGCTGATCCAGGTTGGCGACGCGCTCGACCACGAGCTGGTAGTGCGGCTCGAATTTCCGGGTCTCCATGATGACGCTTTCGATCTGGGACGGAAACACGTTGACCCCGCGGATGATCAGCATGTCGTCGCTGCGGCCCTGGATCCGACCCATGCGCACGATGGTGCGGCCGCAGCGGCACGGCTCGGGGTGCAGGACCGAGAGGTCCCGGGTGCGGTAGCGGATGACCGGGAAGGCCTCCTTGGTGATGGTCGTGAACACCAACTCCCCGGGCGTGCCGAAGGGCAGGACCTCACCGGTTCTGGGGTTGATGATCTCGGGGATGAAATGGTCCTCGAAGATGTGCAGCCCGCTCTGGGCCTCGATGCACTCCACCGCCACCCCGGGGCCCATTACCTCGCTCAAGCCGTAGATGTCCATGGCCTTGAGGTTGAGCTTGCGCTCGATTTCCTCCCGCATGCGCTCGGACCAGGGCTCCGCCCCGAAGATGCCCGCCTTGAACTTGAGGTCACGGAAGCCCACGCCCATCTCCTCGGCCGTTTCCGCCACGTGCAGGGCGTAGGACGGGGTGCAGGTGAGCACCGTCGGGCCGAAGTCCTTCATGATCATCACCTGGCGCTTGGTGTTGCCCCCCGAGATGGGGATGACCGAGGCCCCCAGCCGCTCGGCGCCGTAGTGCACGCCGAGCCCCCCGGTGAAAAGCCCGTAGCCGTAGGCGTTGTGCACGATGTCGTCCTTGCGCGTGCCGGCCGCCACCAGGCTGCGGGCCATCATCTCGGCCCAGGTCTGGATGTCCCGGCCGGTATAGCCCACCACGGTGGGCTTGCCGGTAGTGCCCGAGGAGGCATGAATGCGGGTCACGTTGTCCATGGGCACCGCGAACATACCGTAAGGGTAGTTGTCCCGCAGGTCGGTTTTGCAGGTGAAGGGGAGTTTGCGCAGGTCTTCAAGGGCGCGGATATCTCCGGGCTTCACCCCTGCTTCGTCGAACCGCCGGCGGTAAAACGGCACGGCGTTGTAGACCCGCGCGACCGTCGCCTGCAGGCGTCGCAGCTGTATGGTCTCCAGAGCCTCGCGCGGCATGGTTTCGAACTCTTCATTGAAAATCATGCTTTCTTATCCTCCTCCGGGAACATCCTCTTGGACAGCTCGACGAGCCTGTATTTCTGAATCTTGCCGCTGGCCGTCATGGGGTACGTGTTGACGAAGGCCACATGCCTGGGGATCTTGTAGCGACTGATGCGACCCCGGCAGAAGTCCTTGACGTCTTCCTCCGTTACGGACGCACCCTGCTTGAGTTTGATGAAGGCGCCGACCTCCTCGCCATACTTGCGATGGGGCACCCCGACCACCTGCACGTCGGCAATGCCCTCCAGTTTGAAAAGGTACTCTTCGATCTCGCGTGGATAAATGTTCTCGCCGCCGCGGATGATCATGTCCTTGAGCCGGCCGGTGATGGAGAGATACCCGTCGGCGTCCAGCACGCCGAGGTCGCCCGAGTGCAGCCAGCCGTCGGCATCGATGGCCTTGGCGGTCGCCTCCGGCATCTTGTAATAGCCCTTCATCACGCTGTAGCCGCGGCAGCACACCTCGCCCTGCACGCCGGGGGGCTGGGAGCAGCCGGTTTTGGGGTCGGCCACCTTGACCTCGATACCCGGCATGGCGCGGCCCACGGTTTCGGTTTGCCGGCGGATGTCGTCGCCGATCAGGGTCTGGGTGATGACGGGGGAGTTCTCGGTGAGCCCGTAGCAGATCGTGATCTCCTGCATGCACATCGTTTCGATCACCCGGCGCATGACCGCCACCGGGCAGGGCGAGCCGGCCATGATGCCGGTGCGCAGGCTGTCGAACCGGAACTTTCCGAACAGCGTGTGGTCCAGGATGGCGATGAACATGGTGGGCACACCGTAGAGCGCGGTGCAGCGCTCCTGCTCGACGGCAGTCATCGCCGCGACCGGGTCGAAGCCCTCCATGATGACCAGGGTTGCCCCGTGGTTCACCGCGGCCAGGACCCCCAGCACGCAGCCGAAGCAGTGAAAAAGCGGCACGGGCAGGCAGACGCGGTCTTGCGGCCCGAAATGCTGGTTGGCGCCGATCCAATACCCGTTGTTGCCGATGTTGCAGTGGGTCAGCATGACGCCCTTGGGGAACCCGGTGGTGCCCGAGGTGTACTGCATGTTGACGACGTCGTGGGGGTCGAGAGCGGCCTGGCGGGCCCGGTAATCGCCGTCGCCGGTCATGGCGCTCATGGCCAGAATTTCCGGGATGGAATACATCCCGCGGTGCTTTTCCAGGCCTAAAAAAAAGACCCGCTTCAGATACGGGAATCGGGCGCTCGCCAAGCGCCCCCGTTCCTGAACCCGCAGCTCGGGGACGAGCTCGTAGACCGTCTGCAGGTAATCGATGTCCTGGTAGCCGTCGATGAGAAACAGATTCTCCGACTCCGACTGCTCCAGCACGTAGGCCAGTTCATTGATCCGGTAGTTGGTGTTGACGGTGAGCAGGACGGCGCCGATCTTGGCGGTTGCAAACTGCAGCGCCACCCAATAGGGAACGTTGGTCGCCCACACGGCCACTTTTTCGCCTTTGCGGATGCCCATGGCCATCAAACCGCGGGCCAGGCTATCGACAAGATCCCCGAACTGCCGGTAGGTCAGTCGGAAATCCCGGTCGACATAGACCACCGCTTCGTTGTTCGGGCAGGCGGCGACGGTCCGGTCCAGAATCTGCCCCAGTGTCCACGGCCGCAATATCTCGTTGCCCATGGAGTCTCCTTTGATCGTCAATCCGGAAAGTAGAGCACGGCGTAAATCGCGGCGGGCGTATCTCCCAGGCAGGCCACGTAGTGGGGCACAATCGAGTTGTAATAGATGCTGTCCCCCGCGTCCAATTGATGCGCCTCCTTGCCGTAGATGATTTCGACGCGGCCGGAATCGACCACGATGAACTCCTCCCCCTCGTGGGAGGACAGGGCTTTTTCAACGGCCGACTCGGGCAGCAGCTCCACGAAAAAGGGTTCCATGTGCCGGTCGGTCTTGCCGCGTGCCAGGGAATAGAACTGCAGGGCGACCGGGGCGTTTTTCGACCTCAGCATGCTCAGCTCGCGGGTACGATCCTTGCGTCGAATGATGAGCGGATCCTGGCTGATCTGGTCGTCGAGAAAGGTCCCCAGGCGCACGCCGAGAGCCCGGGAGATTTTCAACAGCGGCCCCAGCGACGGGTAGACATCCTCCTCCTTGACCAGTCGGATCAGCTCGGCCGTGAGGCCGGTCCGCCGGGAAAGCTCATCCAGAGTGATGCCATTTTTTTGCATGACGGACTTGATGCGTTGCCCAACTTTTTCGGTTTTCATGCGAGCCTCCTGCAAAAAAGAGACGATACGCCTTGAGCGTGAAATAAAAGGGGGTATCCATACACCAGTTGATCGCGGAATAAAAGCGAAAACCGGGATGTCGAACCGACACCGTCCGGCGTTGATCCTTGACGCACTTGACCAAATCCGGTACACGTGCCGACATCCATGCGCACATCGCTTTTCTTAACCATCTACGGCCGGGTCCTCGGTTTGCTGCGACCGGTGCGCAGGTTGGCCGTCACCCTGACCCTGGCCAACCTGGCCCTTGCCGCCGTTCCGTTTCTGGACCCCATCCTGTTCGGCAAGGCGATCGACCTGCTCACCCACGCCGCGGCGCGAGGGGCTGAGGCCACCTTCCACGACGGCGTTCGCATCTTCGGGCTGTGGGCGGCAGTGGGGGTGGGAGGCATCGGTGCGCGCATCCTGGTGTCGCTGCACGCCGACCGGCTCGCCCACCGCCAGCGGCTGAACATCACCGCCATGTTCTTCGAGCACGTCCTGCAGCTGCATCTTGCCTACCATCGCAGCTCTCACTCCGGCCGGTTGCTCAAAATCATGCTGCAGGGCAGCGACCAGCTCTTCGGGCTCTGGTTGGGCATGTTCCGTGAGCATCTCTCCACGCTGGTCGCACTGCTGGTGCTGCTGCCCATGACCGTCTTCCTGAACTGGCAACTGGCCCTGCTCATGATCGTTCTGGTCACGGGGTCGGCGTTGCTCACCGCCTATGTCACCCGCCGCACGTTCAGTGCCCAGGGTGAAGTCGAGGCCTACCGTACGACGCTGGCCGAACGGGCGGGGGATGCCATCGGCAACGTGGTGCTGGTGCAGAGCTTCGTGCGGCTCTCGGCGGAGATGCGGATGATGCGTGATGTGATCGAACGTCTGCTCTCGATCCAGTTTCCGGTCCTCAACTGGTGGGCCGTGGTGAGCGTGCTGCAGGGAGCGGTTGCAACCATCACGGTCATCAGCATCTTCGCCATGGGGGCCTGGCTCAATCTGAAAGGCGAGGTGACCGTGGGCGAGATCGTGACCTTCATGGGGTTTGCCACGCATCTCCTCGGCCGCATGGACCAGGTGGTGGGCTTCGTGAACGGTCTGTTCATGGAGGTCCACAGCTTGAAGGAGTTCTTCGAGGTGCTGGACACCCAGTCGGCAGTGGCCGACCGGCCCGGGGCGCGGCCGATCGAAGACGTCCGGGGCCGGGTCGAGTTCGACCAGGTGAGCTTCAGCTACGACCCGCAGCGCAAGGCATTGGACGATGTGAGCTTCACGGTCGAACCGGGCCAGACCGCAGCCCTCGTCGGGGAGACCGGCGCCGGAAAAAGCACCGCGATGGGTCTGCTGCACCGCCAGGACGACCCGCAGGGGGGCGCCATCCGCATCGACGGCATTGACATCCGTGACGTCACGATCGATTCGCTGCGGTCACACACGGGAGTAGTGTTCCAGGAGAGTCTGCTGTTTTACCGCAGCATTGCCGACAACCTGCGGGTCGGCAAGCCGGATGCCACCGACGCCGAACTGGAGGAAGCGGCGCGGCTGGCCCGTGCCCACGATTTCATCCTGCGGCAGCCGCGCGGATACCAGACCCGGATCGGCGAGCGCGGCTCCAACCTGAGCGGCGGAGAGCGCCAGCGCCTGGCGATCGCCCGGGTGCTGCTCAAGAATCCGCCGCTTCTCATCCTGGACGAGGCCACGAGCGCCTTGGACGCCGCCACCGAAGCCCTGGTGCAGCAGGCCCTCAGAACCCTGAAACAGGGTCGCACCACGTTCATCATCGCCCACCGGCTGGCCACCATCCGGGACGCGGACCTGATCCTGGTGTTTCAGAACGGCCGGATCATAGAACGTGGGAGCTTCCAGGAGCTTGTGCGCCAGGGCGGCTTCTTCGCGCAGCTCGTTGCGACCCAGTTCCAGAACCCGATGTTCACCGACCCAGGCGCCAATCAGAACGAAGAGGCCGCCCCTTTGCCCTCTGACAGCATGTAAACCGTTTCCATTTCCATGAAAAAAGGCGGCAGCGCAAATGCGCTGCCGCCTTTTTTCTGTATGCACTCCAATTAAAATAAGATGACGCCCGCCCGGCGGGCGTCATCTTATTTTACACGCTCGGCCTTGATGATCATGACCGTGTCCACGGGGACGTCCTGGTGACCGCCGCGATTGGCGGTTTTGACCTTCGTGATGGCGTCCACCACGTCCATGCCTTCCACCACTTTGCCGAAGACGGTGTAACCCCAGCCCTGGATGGTCTTGTTCTTGAAATCCAGGAAATCGTTGTCCACCGTGTTGATGAAAAACTGGGCCGTTGCGCTGTCCGGCACCTGGGTGCGTGCCATGGCGATGGTGCCGCGCTGGTTCTTCAGCCCGTTGTCGGCCTCGTTTTTGACCGGCGGTTTGGTGGGCTTCTCCTTCATGCTGGCGGACATGCCCCCGCCCTGGATCATGAAGTTGGGGATGACGCGGTGAAAAATGGTGTTGTTGTAATGACCGGCATCCACATAGTCCAAAAAGTTCTGGACGGTCTTGGGTGCCTTGTCCGGGTAAAGCTCGATCACGATCTTGCCCTTGTCGGTCTCGAGCGCCACTTTGGGCGCGTCCGCGGCGGCGGCCGGCGTCACGGCGGCGAGGACGCTGAGTGCGGAAATCCAAGCAAATTTCATCACAGATTCTCCTTTCGGGTTTTGGGTGCCCGGAACATAAACGAATATCGCCTAAAGTCAAGTCAGATTTGACGTGATAAGATCGTCAATTGATATGCCAAGGCGTGCTCGGCGGAGGCATCCCGGCTGCCAGGCTGACGGGTGCGCCTGTTTTCTCCCGATCGGCACGGCTATCTTGCGTCGAGGGAGAAGTTTCTCCCCCAACTTGGTTACTGCGCGCACCTCGACACCGGCCACCGTCACTTCCGTCAGCGGCAGGACGATCACCGGCACCGACGCCGATGCATTCAAGATCAAGCAAGTTTATTATTTCTTCAGCAGAAACGAGCTGCGGGTCATGCCGGCGCCGACCGAGTCGAAGAGGATGGTGCGGGCGTGCCTGAGGCGCTCCAGGTTACGGTTGACGGGGTACCCCTGGATCGTGTCGGGCGTCAGGGCGCCGCGGGCGAGGTCGTAGGGCAGCCGCTGCATGCAGACCACCGAGCAGTTGCCGCGCTCGTGGATGTTGACCACCATCTTTTCGGCCAGGAAGCGGGCGACCTTTTCGCGTTCGGCCGCTTTCCCTTCCGCCAGCACCTGCTCGAGGGTCAGGGGCAGCATGGCGAAATTGGCCTGGTGTTCGATCAACAGGTCGATGTCCTGCAGAGAGAGTTGGTTGGCCGCCAGCAGCGCCGAGAGGTGAGCCTTGGCCCCCCGGGTGGCGTAGAGGAACACGCCTTTTCCGTCCATCACGCCAAAGACCCCGTCTTCATCAAATTTGGCTTCGATGAAGCCTGCAAAACAGCCGTGGCTGCGGGTCAGTGTGTCGATAACCCCCCTGGCGGGAGAAACCCGCGCCGCGGACGAGCCTTCGATAAGGCTGAGGCGGACCGGCTGTCCTTTTTTTAGGAACACGGCCGCCAGCCGGCGGTATTTGCCCGAGGCCGTGTAGGCGCCGGCGATGCTTTGCACGGTCCGCGGGTCGGCGTCGGCGCTCATCATGTCGTAGCCGAAACCGGTGCCGTAGCCTTCATAGATTTCAAAGGCCGTGCGAAAATTCTTAAAGGCACCGGCCGCAGTTTCTTTTGGGAAAAGTCGTTCCATCAGCGCGTGCTGCACCCGGGCGGCGGTGGCCGGAACCCGCAGTTCGATTTTGCCCAGCTGGTTGTCGACGACGATGCCCTCCAGCCGGCCTTCGCGTGCCCAGGGCAGGAGGCCGGATGCGACGGCGGCGATGACCTCCTCGCCGGCATCGACCGCAACCTCGGCGCTCACACGGCCGGGCGACGCGCTTCCGGCGCAGCCGCCGATTTCAACCGCCGTGGCCAGGGCGTCGTCGCCGAAGATGATGTTGGCCGTGTCCAGGGGCTTGAAGGCCTCGGCACGGTGGATGTTCTCGGCGCCTATGATCACGGCGAGGTCCCCCGATTCAAGCGCGCCTGCCAGTGCCAGCATGTAGAGCGCCTCCATGCTCACGTTGAAACCGGGGCAGCCGGCATAGAGATCGAGCACAAGCGCCCGGGGGCAGGCCTGCCGGACGCGGTCGTACAGGTAACTGCTGGTCGGACCGGGGTCGAACTTGTCTTCGCCGATGTTGGTGGCCGCGATGAGCACGCGGATGCGGGCCGGGTCGATGCCGGAGGTGTCGAGCAGGTCCTGGAACGCGAGAACGCCGATGCGCGCATCCAGGGGGGCGGCCACGCGGGTGCGCACGCCGATACGCTCCTCGATGGTCTCCCGGTTGACCGGGATGCCGCCCTTGAAGGCCATGCCCTTGCTCTCGTAGATTGAATTGTCCACGAGCGTGCCGCCGTTCCAGGCGCCCTGGGCGATGATGTCTAAAATAAAATCCTGGCTCATCGACGACTCCTCTGCATCCATCATCAGTGGTGTTTATCAACGGGAGGTATACGGGTACCTAAGTATCTATTTGTTGAGGCGTTTGGCAAGAGCCGAATGTCCGTAACATCCGGGCGCCCGCACACCCAGCACTAGACATTGAACCGGAAATTGATGATATCGCCGTCCTTGACTTCGTAGGTCTTGCCCTCCAGGCGAAAGGTCCCGCGGCGGCGCGCCTCGGCCGTCGAGCCGGCCGCCATGAGATCCTCGTAAGAGATCACTTCGGCCCGGATGAAGCCCTTCTGGATGTCGCTGTGGATCGCGCCGGCAGCCTCGACGGCCGGGGTGCCCCGGCGGATGGTCCAGGCGCGGACCTCGTCGCTGCCGACTGTGAAAAAGGCGATGAGCCCCATGACTTCATAGGACAGCCGAATCATCCGGCCCATGGCGGAGGTGCCGATCTGATATTCCTCGAGAAATTCCGCGGCGTCCTCCTCGCTCATGCGGGACAGCTCCTGTTCGAGTTTCCCCCGCAGCACCAAGCATTTTTCTTGATCGGCGATGTCCCCGATGTCGGGCAGCGCCGGGTCGCCGTCCTCGTTGTTGAAGAGCACCAGCATCGGCTTGGCGGTGAGCAGCGCAAAGCCCCTCAGCGGTTTCCCGTCGGACAGCTCGGGCCGGTGGCGCAGAGGGGTTTCGGCTTCGAGCAGCCGGCGGCACTCGGTCAGTAGCTGTTGTTCCTCGGGGTTCATTTTCTTGCCGCGCCGGTGGTCGAGCGCTATGCGCTCCAGGCGTTTTTCCACCTGCACGAGGTCCGAGAGAATCAGCTCCTGCTCCACCGCACGGAAGTCCCCGGCCGGGGTGCGGTCCGGTCCATGGTTGCGCACCACGTGGATCAGGGCGTCGCAATCCTTCACGGGCAGCCAGGGGTTGGCCTCCCTTTTCTGGCTTCCCTGGCCGGCGAGCAGATAGTCCACCTGGGCATAGATGGTCTTCTGGGGTTCGAACATCCGGCTCAAGCGGTCCACACGCTCGTCGGGCACGCGCACCACCGCGAGCCGGTCTTCGCCGCGGGAGGCGGTTTCGCTTCCTTGGCGGGTCAGGGCCTCGAAGGTCGTGGACCGGCCGGAGAGGGGTAGTCCGATGATGCCGAGTTTCATGAGTCTGTGCCTTTCGATTTAGGAAGTGGTTGCCGCCGGTCGCGGTCGGCACCAACGATTGACGATCAGAACCGTGGCGATGGGGATCACCAGGCCGATGAGGCTCACGGTTATCATCAGCCGACCCAGCTCGCCGTAGCTGCCGCGCTCGACGATAAAGATTTGGTTCATGTAATTGGTGCCGAGGCTCGCGGCGGAGAGCGCCAGGTTGGTGAAGGCCGCCATGACCGCGAAGTAGGTGGCTTTCTGGTTCTCGGGCGCCTCCCGGGCGATCCAGGCCAGCATGGGCACCATGGCGACCTGGCCGAGAGGGGAGTCGGCCATGGTGTCGATGAGGGCGATGGCGCGGGCGCCGAACCCGAAGGCGCTTTCCGTCCACTCGTGCAGACCGTAATACATCCCGACAAAAGGCATCGTCATCACCGTGCCGTAGAGCGACAGAAACACGACGAGATAGGGGATCGGCCGGCGGCTCATCCAGCCCCGCAGGGCAAACATCCCCAGGATGGCCAGGATGGACGATATCTGGCGTAGGGTGCCGAAAAAGGCCTCGTCGAAACCGAGCACGTCGATCTGCCACCAGCTGGCCCCGGCGCCGGCCCCGGGCATGGCGCGGAACACAAAGACGATGACGGCGATCCCGACGATCTCCCGGCGCTTTTCCGGCGCCATCTCCCGCAGGAGCTGGTGGATGAGATAGCCGATGATGAGCAGGGAGGCGCAGAAAATTGTTTCCATCTTGGCGGTCAGCCGGGACAGGCCCAGAATAAGGCTGGCGGCGACGAAGGCTGCGCTGCCCGTGAGGATGGTCCAATTCGGTGCAAGCTCCGGCTTCTCGGCGTGCAGCATCCGGCGGATGTCCTGCTCGGAAAACCCGCTGCGGCGGTAGCGGCGGCGGCGCAGCATCAGGTTCACGTCCCCGAGGGTCACCCCGGCGACCGAGACCACCGGGATCAGCAGCGACGCCTTGTACATGACGACATAGGACAGGGTTTGGGCCAGCCAGCCGCCGATGCCGGCCACCAAGGCGCTGCCGCCGATGATGGCGATCCGGCCCAGGGTTTGCATGGTGACGTGCATGCGCTGCAGGTCTTTCTCAGGGATCGGCGCCCCGTTTTCGTCATGCCGCGGCACCGCTTCCACCGTCATGGCGTCGGCCACGACGTCCTGAAAGACGAAGCCCGTGGGGGATATCAGCGACGAAACGATGTACCAGATATCCGGCGGCAGGATGCCGCTCATCCAGTCCCTGTAGCCCGTGAGCCCCACCATGATCAAAAGGCCGGCCGCCATCAACAGCGCCCCGAAATATACAAAAAACGACTTGCGCTGCCAGAAGAGATCCACCAGGTGCCCGACGGGCATCTTGAGCGCCCAGGGAAGCCCGGCCCAGAAGCCCAGCCCCGCCAGGAAGGACGCGGACAGCCCCAGCTGGTCCTTGACGAAAAAGCTTTCGATGATGCCGGTGAAGCCTGAGACGCCGGCTGCCAGGTAGACCATGAGCGGCGGGAGATAGCTCAGGCGCATTTCCCCGGCGATGCCGAGGAAATCGACGCTGAACCAGCGCCACACGCGCCCGAAAAAGCCGCCCGAAGGGATGGGGGTGGATTCTGTTTCCATTCAAAAAAAACCTGCACCGTTTCCGGTGCAGGCTCCAAAGTTTATATCCAAGCCACTTATACTACAACAATCGCTCGAATCAACCCCTGTTTTCTTTGCATGCGCATCCGAACGAATCAGGACGGGCCCTTCCTGCCGGAGGCCAATTCCTTGATCGAAACCGTCCCCTGGGAATCAAACGGCAGCGTCGACGGCATGAGCCCGCCGCCCTGCATACGCACCTTGCCTTTGGCCCGGTAGCTGAGATCCTCTCTCTGCTGCAGCCCAAACAGGCCTTTGACGATGTCCAGCACCGACGAGTAGACCGTTACCGGTATGGTCTCCGAGCCGAAGGCCGGCACCTTGACCTGAGTGTTGGAGATGCCGTAGGCAAACGGCTTGCCGTTGATTTCCAGGTCGCAATCCACGCCCTTAACATCGAGGTCC
>Ga0210088_1000161_pt1 | contig 13201 bp, 10 predicted proteins | sample RushMan_CattailN_6_FD_185557 | JGI IMG/M metagenome (GOLD analysis project Ga0210088, IMG submission 185557) | Wetland microbial communities from San Francisco Bay, California, USA, that impact long-term carbon sequestration -... | ecosystem: Environmental > Aquatic > Marine > Wetlands ... | reverse complement strand
GTAACGAGGTGTGGCTGCTGGCCGGTGGGGGCAGCCTGCTGCTCGCCTCCGAAAGCGCCGACACCCAGATGGTGCGCGCCGCACAGAACGAAATATATTTCGGAACCGACATCCCGCTGGCGACCGTCATCGAGCGCATCGAATCCGCGACCCGCGAGGACCTCCTGCAGCTGGCGAACGACTTGTTCCGCAGGGACCGGATGGTGCTGACCCTGCTCGGGCCGGTCGACGCCCCGAAAGAAGCGTTTGAAACGTGTCTGACGTCAAACGCATGAACACGCCGGAACCCGTCATCCGGATCATGCGCCTCAGGCCGGAGCAGGACGCCGACCTCCCGCTGCCGCGATACATGACGCCGGAGGCCGCGGGCATGGACATCTGTGCCGCCGTGCGCCAGGACACCCTCCTGGAGACGGGGCGGATCACGCTGCTTCCAACCGGCTTCGCCATGGCGCTGCCCCCGGGCTACGAAGCCCAGATCCGTCCCCGCAGCGGTCTGGCCGTCAAACACGGCATCGGAATGATCAACTCGCCCGGGACCATCGACGCCGATTACCGCGGGGAGGTGATGATCGCCGTCATCAATCTCGGTCCCGCCGCCTACACCGTCCGCCGCGGCGACCGCATTGCCCAGATGGTCATCCAGCGCGTCCACCAGGCACGGCTGGAAGAGGTGGGCCGGCTCGAGCCGACCGACCGCAGCACCGGCGGGTTCGGGCATACGGGGAGGTAGGGAAGTTGAAGGGGATGGAGATTCGGCCTATCTTTTTTACTCTTATCTTGCAACTTTCAACTGTGAGCTTGCACCATGTCTGCCGTCTGAGGCGAAATGAATTCTGAACCGACGGCCCCTGGCGAATGCGATGACGGCGTTTTGTCCGTCTGCGTCCTCGGCAGCGGCAGCCGGGGCAATTCGATTTACGTTTCCGACGGGTCCACTTCCATCCTGGTCGATGCCGGTTTTTCCGCCCGGGAGATCGATCGCCGCATGCGCAGCCAAGGCTTCGATCCTGCCCGCTTGAACGCCATCCTGATCACGCATGAGCATACGGATCATGTGCGGGGGGTCGAGCGCCTGGTGCGCCGCCACCACCTGCCGGTCTACCTGACCGCCGGCACCCACCGGCAGGCGGCTTCGCTGCAATGCCTGCCGGAGATCCACCCGTTCGTCTGCGGCAGCGAACTTCGGATCAACACCCTCACGGTAAGGCCGTTTTCGATTTCGCACGACGCCCAGGACCCGGCGGGGTTCACCATCGGCGCCAACGGCAGCCGCATCGGAATCGCCACCGACCTGGGCCACGTCACGGCGTTGGTCCGGGAGCATCTGCGCGGCTGCCGCTTGCTGATCCTGGAAGCCAACCACGACCCCGAGATGCTGATGGGCGGCCCCTACCCCTGGTTCTTGAAGCAGCGCATCCGGAGCCGCAATGGCCACCTCTCGAACCAGGAATCCTGCCGGCTGCTGGAGGACATCCTCCACCCGGCGCTCGAACAGGTGGTTCTCGCCCATCTGAGTGAAACCAACAACACGCCTGCAAAAGCGCTGGCCGAGATGTCCACCCTCCTTTCCGGGACCTGCGTACGCCTATCGGCTGCTTCCCAAACCGTCCCTTCGCCGCTGCTTCGCCTGCAGTGATCCCGGCGGACGCATCCTCTCCGGCGTGCTGAAATGGCTGCGGTGATATTTGTCAGTCTACCATCGCCGGCAGCCTTGCGGCTGCCGGCGGTCCTTTCCGAACGGCCCCGCGTCCGCCCCAGCCCGCGGGGGGTTTTTAGTGCGTGGCAGCGCAGTTTTTATTCCGTTGGGCAGACCTCGTCGATCCAGAATTCCTGACCGCCGACGGTGAACCCGTTGATGGGGCCCTGCAGCACCATCTCGCCACGTATGCTGCTGACGTTCTGCACGGCGGTTACGGTCACATTCCCCCCGCCGATCGTGGTGTTGTTCAGACCGAGGAAATTCGACACGTTGCGGAAGTCGTTGTTCACCTTGATGTTTTCATTGCCTCCGTAATCCGCAAATTTGAAGGTGAGCTTCGAAAGCGGGTAGTCCAGCTGAAAATTGAAGTTGACATTGTTGGCCCTGAGCTCGGAGCCCGAGCCTCCTGCATAGCCGACCGAGTCGACCTTGGCATGACCCGTCGACGACCAGGTCCCGTTCGCCCACTGGAACTGCTCGACCTTCACCGTTTTTCCTCCCGTGGCGATGGTGCTGCCAACGTTGTAGGTCGTGTCTGGGGCCAGATCGTTGAACTTCAGGCAGCATCCCGACAGGAAAATTACGACCGCAGCTACCATGGACAGGGGTTTCGTCGCGTTCATAATTCGTTTCCTCCTCTCTGCGTTGGCTGGTTTGAAACTTCCGATGCGCTTGAAGCCCTGACCCGCATCGAGATGAAAAAAGGGACGCGGGCAAGGTCGTACCGGGATGCGCCCTCCCGGTCGTGCGTGGCAAAAAATAAGGCCACCGGGACCGATGGCAAGATGGGTGGAAAGGCGGCTATCCAGCGATGATCGGGCGGTGGGCTTTCCTGAACCTGCAGGCGGCCCAGACGGCCCCGGACCCGCCTAAACCCAGGATGCTGAAGGCCCAGCCCCAGGCGGTGTAAAGCACTTGGCCGCCGGCCGAGGGGTTGGTCCAATCCAGAACCACACCGAAAACCATTGGTGCCAGAGCGGCGGCGCCGAAGCCCAGCAACGACCTGAGGCCCAAAGCGGCGCCCAGGTAGGCGCTGTCCACCGTCTCGGTCAGGGCGGCCGACAGGATGGGAGAGTCGCCCAACGAGGAAAAGGCATAGATCACTCCGATGCCCATCACCCATGCCAGGGGCCAATTCACGGTCCACCCGAAAACAAACGAACAACTCATGCTGGTGGCGGCCAATGCCAGCATGAGGACAGTGCGGTCGACGCGGTCCGACAGTGCGCCCATCGAGAACGACGCAAGCAACCCCATGCCATGAAAAAGCGCCGTTACGAACGCACCCGAGCCGGCCGCGTCCGTATGGGTGGCGCCGGCCAGAGCAAGACAGGCTGTCAGGAAGGCCGGCGTCCAGGCCCACATGCCCAGAAGCTCCCAGTTGTGAAAGACGTAACCCCAGATCAGCAGCATCGTGGGTCGATGGGTCAGCACCTCACGCGTAAACCGCTGGCCTTTTCGGCGGCGGGCGGCGGGTACCACGGTGGACCGCAGGGTCCATCCAGCGATCGCCCAGCCCAGCAGCGGGCCGAGGCAGGTCAGAAGAAATGAGAGTCGGTACCCCCCGACGGGCAGGGCGGCACCGCTGATGAGCAGCGACAACGCGTATCCGCAGGAGGTGCTCGCGATGAAAACCCCGACCGCCATCCCCCGGCTGCGGGCATCGTACTGCTCGGCGAGAATCATCACCCCGGTCGTGTACGTCCCGCCCAATGACACTCCCAGCGCCGTGTGAAAAGCCAAGGCCGAGGCGAAGTCGCGGGCGAAAAAGGCGAAGCCGAGCGCCGACAGCCCGGCGGCAAACATGGACCACAGGTAGATGCGCTTGGGGCTGACGCGGTCCGCGAGGCTCGAGAAGAACACCAGGGAAACCGCATAGCCGATCTGAAACCCACCGGCAACGGCCCCCGCCTGAGCACCCGACATCGACCACTCCCGCTGCAGCACCGGGAGCGCCGCGGCGTAGCTCATGAAGACCAGCCCGTTGAACACCCGCGAGAGGCAGATCCCAGCCAGCCAGCCGTCGAAGCGGGTTCTTTTTGCCGGTGTCGCATTCACCGCAGTTGCATCCTGGGGCGGGACATTCAGCTCGCTTCGATGCCCGCGGCGCTGATGCCACGAATGAAGTAGCGGGGGTCGTTGAGAAAGCCCTGGAAGATGACGATGAAGGCAATGCAGGTCTGGATCATCAGCGGCTTGTTCTGGTAAAGACCGTCGAGTTGCTGATTCAGGACGCGGTTGTCGGCGGGAGCAAAGTAGGTTGAAAACAGACCGTCCAGCATCCGCTGGCCGTCCGGTTTGGTGACCAGGTCGCTGCGGCCGCTGAAACAATAGTCCATGGCATCCAGGATCAGGCGGCGCAGAGCCTGCTGGTCCTTGAAGTGATACCCCAGCAGGTGCATGAAGGTCCGCTGGGCTTCCTTGAGGCTCGCCTCGGCCACGGCGTTGAACAGCGTCCGGCGCGCCGGCGTCTCGGGGGTGAAGGTCAACTGGCGGATGAGCGAAAGCAGCACTGCGTTTTTGTACAGTTGATTGAGGCGCCGGGCACCGTTCATGGCCGAAGGCGGCTGGTGCTCGGCCTGCGGCACGTAGCCGGGGTAATTGTTCAAGAACAGCACCTGAAAAATGTTCTGGAAACAATCGATGCCGGTCAGCGGGTCCTCGAGGTCGATGCGCATGTCCAGCGTGTTGTCGAGCCGGTCCGCCAGCTTTACCTCCACCACATCGGGAAAAGCGGCCGCGCATTCCAGCATCCGGCCGATGTAGCGGTAGTAGGACTCGGACTTGATGCGGGTGAGGCATTTCAGGCGCTGGATGAGTCGGGATTCCTCATCCGGCTGCATGTGCTCCAGCATCTCGAAGAGCCGCTGCTCCATGTCCCGCCACTCCTGGCCCTCGAAATCCACGGATTTCACGTCCTCCAGGATGTCGTGAAAGAGCACGGTCAGAAGGCTGCCCAGCTCCGGGACCTCTTTGGCGCGGGTCATAAGGGCGGCGGCCCTGAGCGGATGCAGGACCGCCATGGGGCCGAGACGCCTGCGTTTGTGGCTGTAAGCGCTGAACAGATACCCAAGGGCCTCCATCATGAGGCTCTTTTTTTCGCGGTCCACCGGGTCGCGCGGGGCCAGGCGCTTGCCGGCCAGGATGTATGTCAGCACGTTGTAACGGTTCAGCGACGCGGCGCTCAGATTGTAATTCAATACCGAGGACAGCTTGAAGAACTCGGTCAGGTCAAATGCGGGCATGGGCCACCTCAGTGCAACGCCTCTTCCAGACGCTCCAGCTCCTGGATCATGTGATGCTGCAGCTCATCCACCTCCGCCGGCTGAAGCGCCAGGAACTCCAGGACCCCGTCTTCGAGAACCGGCGCTTCATTCGCGGAACAGCCAAAGCCCGCGCGCTGGGACAGGACATGGCCGAGATGCGCGACATACGCCAGCGCGCTTTGGGAGGATTGCGCGGGATGGTGATGAAACCGGATGCCCTTCACCTGGGGTTCCGGAAAGCGCCAGAAACGGCAGGCCAGGGCCATGATTTCGGCGTGGTCGACCCCCAGCAGCTCGATTTCATGCGTTTCGGTCAGCCACCCCTGCACGGGAAAAGCGTCCGGTTTATCTTCTCTCCGGCTGCAAACAAAGGGATCCAGAATCATTTTACCGGCATCGTGCAGCAAACCGACGATGAACGCGTCTGCTTCGGTTCCCGGAAATCGGCGCTCGGCGATCTCCCGCGCGGCGAGAGCGCTGCTGAGCGAATGCCGCCATATCGCCTGCGGAGCCAGGTGATAGCCTTTCAGCTCGCGGTTCAGGAGCACTGAGGAGGCCGACATGGTGATCAGAGTCCCGATGGTTTTAAGCCCCAGCAGAACCGAGGCGTGCTGGATCGAGGACACTTGACCGCTGATGCCGTAGTATGCCGAGTTGGCCAGCGACAGCACTTTGGCCACGAGCGCCTGATCGTTTTCGATGATCCGGGCCAGGTCCCGCAAGCCGGCGTTCGGATTGGCCATCGTTTCTCTGGCTTTCAGGATGATCTGCGGCATCGGCGGCAACTTGACCAGGCTTCGCAAGATGTCGCTCTTCAGATGGGAGGGTTGGGTCGTTTCGTCAGCGCTGTTCATCAATCCCCAAGTTATCCTTGAAACCGCGATCGGCTCTCTGCCGCGCAAGCGGTGAGAGGCAACACGGCCATCGTCGTTTTTAAAAATTTTATTATGCCAGACCCCCCCGATATGTCAACGACCGTCCGGCACGCGAACTGCGCAATGGGTTGATTATTCTGCGGCAGATCTCAAGGACGGGGCAGGTTCACCGTTGCGCCTGCAACCCTGAACGGTGGGCACACGGCCATGTCAGGGCATCAGGGCCTCTGTTCCGGCCCTCCGGAGATAAGCCGCCAGGCCACGCGACGCTTGACTCTGCGCCTGGAACATTCCATAAGGGAGGCCGCCGCCCGACTCTAAGGAGAAACCCGGATCATGAACGCCGACATCCGCCGCACACTGGAAATATTCGAGCAGATCAGCCGCATCCCGCGGTGTTCAAAAAACGAGGAAGCCGCCGCCCGCTGGTTCGAGGCGTGGGCCGGTGCGCACAGCTGGCCGTCCAAACGCGACCCGGTCGGGAACCTGTTGATCCGTGTACCGGCCACGTCCGGCTGCGAACGCGCGCCGGCCGTCGTCATCCAGGGGCACCTCGACATGGTGTGCGAAAAGACCCCGGAATCCCCGCACGATTTCTCCCGCGACCCGATCAGGCTCATCCGCGAGGGAGACTGGATCCGCGCGGATGCAACCACTCTGGGCGCCGACAACGGGGTGGCGCTGGCGCTGGGAGCGGCGATGGCCGAGGATCCTGGCGCGAAGCACCCGCCCCTCGAACTGCTCTTCACGGTGGACGAGGAAACCGGCCTGACCGGGGCCAAGAAGCTCGAGCCGGGATTCGTCGAGGGCCGCATACTGATCAACCTGGATTCGGAAACCGAGGGCGTGTTCACCGTCGGATGTGCGGGCGGAAGGGACGTCCAGATTCAACGGGACACTCGCTTCACGCCCGTTTCCGAAGGATACCGCCGGATGAAGATCGTAGTGGGTGGACTGACCGGCGGCCACTCCGGCATCGACATCCACCGGCCGCGCGCCAACGCCATCAAGCTCCTGGCCCGGCTGCTCGACTCTCTGCTTCAGGACGGCGCGGTGCGCCTGATGGCGGCGGCCGGCGGCACGCGACGCAACGCCATCCCGCGGGATGCCTGGGGACACGTCGCCTGTCAGGCCGAGCGCGTGCCGGCGCTTCATGGGCACGTCGCGGAATGGGATGCGGCGTTTCGCGCGGAGTTTCCCTGCGAAACCGCCCTCCGCCTGTCCATTGCAGACGCGCCGGCCACGCCCTCAAGCCCGGCGGCCATGTCCCAGGAAGATGGCCGTACGATCGTCAACTTGCTGCTGGCCCTGCCGCACGGCGTAGCCCAGATGGATCCCGATTTCAGCGACCTGGTGCAGACCTCAAGCAATTTGGCCGTCACCGAAACGACCGCCGCCGGCCAGACGGTCGTCACCAGCCAGCGCAGCCTTTCGCAGCCGGGGCTTAACGCCATGTCCGGCCAAGTGCGCGCGGCCGCCGCCCTGGCCGGCGGCCGCGCGCACACCGAATCCGAATACCCCCCCTGGACGCCGAATCCCGACTCGCCGCTGCTGGCGCGCTGCCGGGACATCTACCGCCGCCTGTACCGCAAAGAGCCGGAGGTCCGCGGCCTCCATGCCGGTCTCGAGTGCGCACTGATCGGCGGCATCTACCCGGACATGGACATGATCTCCCTCGGCCCCACCACGGAAAACGCCCACTCGCCGACCGAGCGGCTGCACGTGCCGTCCCTGGCCAACCTGAGGAATTTTCTGGCGGCGTTGCTCAAATCGATGGCGGAGACCTGACCGCTGAAGCTGGATGCTGCCACAGGCAGGATCGTCAGAGGCGAAACGGGTGGTTTGGCATGCGGCGGTTGAGGCGACTGGTTTTTTTGCAGAGGGATTGCAAAACAAGCATCAGCCCTGTGCGGCACCGTTCGTCCCTTCCGGGCGGCCGTTTGCGGGGCTGACGTTGTGCAGGAACTTCAGGTCCTGTCGGCTGCGCTCCGCCATGCGGGCTTCGACCTGCTCCCGGTTCACGCCCATCAGGATCTGATACACGCTGTACTTCGTCTTGCAGAAATAGATGTCGAAGGGCTCCGCCCGTCCTTCCCTGCGGTAGATGCGGATACCGGGGATCTCGCCGTGCTGAATATACTCGGCCTCGGCGTTGACCAGCAGGGGCTCGATATCGTGCTTGTTCAACCAGGGGATGCAGGCCCCCTCCATGCCCAGTTCGGGATCCATGATCGAGCGGATCTTCTCGGTCACGCCGCCCACCGCCAGGATGATGTCGCCGGTGAGGGAGCCCGTCACACCGAAGCGCTGGTTGACCGGCTGCTTGATGAAATCCGAAATCAGCGCGATGTCCATGGCCACGGAGGCGCTGTCGCCCTCCACGCCGCCATGGGCCTGAATGTACTCCACGTGCATCTCGTAGCCCACGTTCGGTGCGCCGATGTTCTTCAGCACCTTCTTGATGGAAGCCCGCACGTTCTGCGCCGCCGCCTTGGCGATTTCACCCATCTTGCCCGGGGCGGCCACCTTGTCGGCGCTGCCCACGTTGATCTGGCAGTGAATCGGCAGCGGCTGGCCGTACATCTGGCCGCTCGACTTGGAGTGGATGACCGCAAGCCCCACGACATAGCCGATCGAGTCGGTCATCGAGGTGATGTATTTCTTGAGGTATTTCTTGTGCTCCCCGATGTCCCGGGAAAGGCTGCCTTCCAGGCTGAGGTGCTCCTCCAGGGCCTTGCGGACGTGCGCCGGCTCCACCAGCGCCGAGTTCTCGAGAATGGCCTCGAACTCCGCGGATTTGATGATGCCGTTGATCGGCCGCAGGATGCTGCTGAGCTTGCCGTCGGCCGCCCGACAGCGCAGCTCCTTGACGATCTCCATGACCGCGTTGCGGGCGAACTCGCGCTCCTGCAGCCGGAAATCCGCTGGCAGGCCCCGGCCGAAAATCTGCTCACTCCTTTGGCGCACGCTCTCGTAACCCTCCCGGGTGATCACTTCTCCCCAGGACCGGCGCAGGTCCTTACCGAAATTGACGATCTCCTGCTTGACGTACTGGGCCACGTGCCGCATGCTCTCGGGAGTCTCCCCCACAGCGCTTTCCATGTGCACGATCTCGCCCTTGTCCTCGATGCGTGAGAGAAAGGCGCCGTCGCCCTCCTCCTGCAGGTAGGCGAGCGTGTCGTGGTTGCAGCAGGCCACGATGATGTTTTCCGCGCGCAGGGGGTTTTCGGAGCGGTCGGCGGCGCCGCTGCCGGCGTTTTTGCCGCCTTCCAGGATGTATTTCTTGTTCTGCATGATCTCCAGCAGGTCCGCCATGTAGCCCATCTTCACCAGCGTCTTCAACTCGTCGATGTAGATGATGGGGGCCGTCGCGTGGGCGCCGAGGTACGCGCGCTTATGGCAGGGAGTGTGAAGGTTGCCGGACTGGTAGGGGTCGTGGCGGAACCCGCCCTTCATGTTGCGTGCGCTCGGCTCGGAGATGCGCGCCATGAGTTCTTTTTCCTGGCGTGGGTCGTACAGCAGCTCCGGGAGCATGTCGTGCAGGTGCTTGACGTCGTTGCGCAGACCGCCGCCGGCCTCCCGCTGGATCTTCTCCTGGACCCGGTGGTTGTTCTCCTGGATGTAGAGGAAAATGGCGCCCATGCCGGCCAGCCCCGTGGCGACAAAGGCCGGGGCGAACAGCAGCCCGGCGGCCGCCGTGGCCGCGGTGACCGCCAGCAACCAGCGCTTGACCCTGCACACGGAACGAATTTGCTCCTCCAGGCTGAACTCCTCGCTGCTGTTCTGGGCGGTATCGAGAGCCTTGCGGATCTCATCCAGGGCCCGGCCGATCTTCTCCGGGGACTCGTAGGCGACGCGGATGTGGTTCTTGTCCTTGCCCGGGAAGACCACGATGGCGTCCTGCGGCCGCAGGTAGTCGCCGATGGACCGGTCCAGGACCTCCTTGAACATGTCGGCCAGCAGGGACTTGCCCGTGCCGGGGCGTCCGACCATCAGCATGTGGCCGCGGTTCTGGGCCACCTTGCGGATCGCCATCTTGGCCCGGTCCTGGAAGATGACCCGCTCGATCGGGTCCGCGGGGATGCTGATCTGGGAGGTATCGTCGAAAAAGGAGAGCCGCTCCTCGAGGATGCGTGGGTAATGCAGGAGCTCCCGGATCCAGTCGTGGTCCGTCTCCTTGTAATCAGTCGGCATGGGCGGCTCCCGTGATCGAATCCAAAACGTAGAACCGGCCGGCCTCGGTGCTGAAGGCCCGCCGGTTCATCTCGGCATACACGGCCGGCAGGCTCTTGCGCAGCGGCTCGAGAGCGCGCACGTCGTGCAGGATGCAGATGTGCGTCAGCAGACGCTCGTCGCTGCTGTCGGGGGACGGCAGATAGCTCAGCGAGACCGCCGTCTGCATGTAGTTCAACACCGGTTTCACCAGGTTGCGTTGGGTGGCGGCCGTCTCGGAAGCCCGAAAGGCGTCGCGGTAGATCTCCGGAAAGCTCGCCTTGGAGTAGTCCACCTCGAGCTGCCGGTTGAGAAACAGCCGCACCGGCCGCGCCTCCCCGGCAAAACAGGTCTCAAAGGCCTTGCGGAAGCCCGCACAGAAATTCAGGGAGTTCTCAATCAGGCTCGCGTACTTGACGGCCTGGGGGTCCGGCAGGCGGAAGTCCAGGTTGCCGAGAGAGGTGAGCACGCAGGCCGCCGGCTGGCCGTCGCGGGTGTAGGCATACAGCTTATAGGCATGGGCCGGGGTGAAGCCGGCCGCCGGGAAGGCGCGCAGCTCGAAGAGCCCCTCGCTCACGTGCGCCCGGTGAATCGTCACGCGAACGTCCCGGCCCACGTGGCTGTTGAGATACCGGATCTTGTCCTCGGTGGACCCTTGGAGCTTCAGATAGGAATAGCCGCCGCCGGCGTCTTCGCAGATGCCTACCAGATGCGATATCTGCCGCGTATCCAGGCGCGCCAGCTTCTTCCCGAAAGGGTCGAAGACCCGCAGCTCATCGACCATCCGCCGGAGGTGCACCTCGAGATCCGCATCCTTCAGGGAGGGAAGTTTCAGCTTCAGCCCGGAGAGGATGACCTCCGTCTTGCGGCGCCGGTCGGCCGATCGCCGCAGCAGCCGCGGCATCACCCGTCCCAGCCCGGTGCGCGCCGGATGCACCTCGCAGCCGACGAGTCGTTTGCGAATCTCGACCGGGCCGGGATTCAGCAGGTAGCGACCGATCTCCGACAGGCGGTATTCCTTGACGACCCCCCGCTCGGCCTCCGGGTCGAATTCGGTGGGATCGAGGCGCGCCAGTCTGCCCTCCGAGATGACCCAGGTGCCGGGGTTGATTCGTTCCATTCCGGATGGCGCGTCCATCAATTCTTAATCCCCAACGTCTGCGAGTCCTCCAGCATGATCTCCATTTTGGCGATGTCGACTTCGGACAGGTGCAGTTCGTTTGCCTCCGGGGTCGCCATCAGCACCATGCCGGAGTCCTGCCGCAGGCCGATGCCCATCTTGTTGCAAGTCTTGTTCGCCAGCCGCACCGTGAGGGCGAGGTAGTTTTCGGAATCCAGGGGTTCATCATGATGATGGCGCGCCACCTCGGCGTATTTTTCCGGCAGGTTCCAGTGGTGCATGAGCGTGTGGCCGTGCCCGGTGTGGAGATGATCCATGGCCTCCATCAGGAGGGCCGTGGAGGGGTGGGTCGTGTGCCGCCCGGAATGCATGAGATCGTCGATCACCGTGAGAATGAAGAGTTTGCCGACGTCGTGGAGCAGCCCGGCAAAGAAGGCCTCGTGGGCAATTCCGTTCAGGCCGCAATGCCGACAGAGCCAATGGGCGGCGACGGCGGTTCCCAGGGCATGGAGATAGAGTTTGCGCATGACGCTGTGAAGAAACGGGTCCTTGGAGCGGAACTGGCTCTCGTGGGTCACCGTCATGACGATGTTGGAGACCTCGTTGACCCCGAGGCGCACAATGGCGTTGCGCACCGTCGCGACCTGGGTCAACCCCTTGTAAAAGGAGGAATTCGAAAAGCGCAGCACCTCGGCCGTCAGGGCCTGGTCGCTCACGATGAGCTTTTCGATCTGCCGCAGGTCCGGCTCCTCCTTGCTGATCTCCTGCTGGATGCGGGCGGCGCTGGTGTTGAACACCGGCAGGCGCGCCTTGCGGGAGGTGATCAGGTTGTCGACGATCTCGATAAACGACGGGGTCTCGCCCATGCTCACACCTCCAACAGCCGCTTCAACTCCGGCAGCGGCCGCGGTTTCTGCAGCCGCGGCAGACACCGCAGCAGTTCTTGGATGGTGGTGGTGCCGGCGGCGGCTTTGACGAGGCCGTCCTCCATGAGGGTTACCAGGTCGGTGGCCTCGATGCTGATGCGGCGGATCTCCTGGCTGGTCTTGTGTTCAATCATCGCGTTGCGGATCTCTTCATTGAGGATCAGGAGCTCGAAGATGCCGACGCGGCCCCGGTAGCCGGTGTACTGGCACCGGGAGCACCCCTGTCCGCGCTGGAAATTCGCGCCGTGGATATCGGCATATCCATAGCCCAGGCGCTGAAGGTCCAGCGGGGTCGGGCGATAGGCCGCCGCGCAGTCCGGGCAGACCTGGCGCAGCAGCCGCTGGGCCATGACGCTCACCACCGTCGAGGAGATCAGAAACGCCTCGATGTTCATGTTGAGCAGCCGAATCAGGCCGCCGATGCTGTCTTCGGTGTGGAAGGTGGTCAGGACCTTGTGGCCGGTGAGGGCCGCCTGGACGGCGATTTCGGCCGAAAAGGTGTCGCGGATCTCGCCGATCACAATGACGTCCGGGTCCTGGCGCACGATGTGCCGCAGGGTCTCTTCGTAGGTCAGCTGGATGCGCGGGTTGATCGAACACTGGGAGATGCCGTCGATGACGTATTCCACCGGCTCCTCCGCCGTGACGATGCTGGTCTGCGGGTCGTTGATGTGGTTGATGCAGCTGTAGACCGTGGTGGTCTTGCCCGAGCCCGTCGGCCCGGTGACGAGAATGACCCCGCTCGGCAGGTAAAGGGCGTCCTCCTTGAAGCGCTCGAGCACCCGGGGCGCCAGACCGACGTCCTCTATGTGGATGAGGACCCCCTGGCGGTTGAGGAGCCTCAAGACGATTTTCTCACCGTGCACCGTCACATAAAACGACGCCCGCAGGTCGAGCTGGGTCTCGCCGTGTTCAAAAAAGAAACGCCCTCCCTGGTGCCGGCGCTTCTCGGTAATGTCCACGTCGCACATCACCTTCAGGCGGTTGGTCATCGCCCCCAGCAGCGCGGACGGGAAGTCGTCGTAGTGGATGAGCACCCCGTCCTGGCGGAACCGCACGCGGATGTGCTCCTTGAGCGGTTCGAGGTGGATGTCGCTCGC
>Ga0210088_1000159_pt1 | contig 13294 bp, 13 predicted proteins | sample RushMan_CattailN_6_FD_185557 | JGI IMG/M metagenome (GOLD analysis project Ga0210088, IMG submission 185557) | Wetland microbial communities from San Francisco Bay, California, USA, that impact long-term carbon sequestration -... | ecosystem: Environmental > Aquatic > Marine > Wetlands ... | reverse complement strand
GCCCCCTTTTTCAAAGGAGGTTGTGGGATTTCGTACCGGCTTTCACCAAAGCCATCCCTTCGGTGAAAAACGGAGCATAAAGAAATTACTGTTTGTGAGCCTTACAGCACCATGCGGTGGTGCGGATTTCTCGACTCGTTTTCGGCCGTCACCCGAATGGCCCGCAGGCCGAGCACCGGGCATTCGTGCTCGCAGACGCCGCAGCCGATGCACTGCTTCGGGTCCACGTGAGGCTGCTGCAGCCGCACCTGGACCGCAACCGGGCTGCCGGCCGGGGGGGCCTCGGGTCCGTCCAACGGCCGTTCAAGATCAAGCGCCCCGGCCGTGTTGGCGGTGATCCGCAGCCGGAGGCCGCCGGGCAGCAGCGCATGGTAATCACCGGTGCCGAAGCGGCCCGCTTCGAGCGTGTCGGAGGTCAGCGCTATGCGGCCGCGGTCGACGCTTTTCACGGTCAACGGGGCGTTCGTCCGCACGGCGTTGAACACCTCGCGCGTGAAGATGGCCTTGGGGCTGACCGGGCAGTTCTCCTGGCACACGATGCAGGGTCGGTCCATGGCCCAGGGCAGGCAGCGGCCCCGGTCCACGAAGGCCGTCCCGATGCGGATGGGGCCGCGGCCTGAAAACTCGTTGCGGCCGCGGCGTTCGTCCAGGCTGATGGGCCGGATGGCCGCCGTCGGGCAGAGGTTGCCGCAGGCAATGCAGGTGTGCTGGCAGCCGCTGGTGCCGGCGCGGAAGCTCAGCTTCGGGGTCCACAGACCCTCGAGGCCGGCTTCAAAGCCCGCCGGGTGGATCACGTTCGTCGGGCAGACCCGCATGCACTGACCGCATTTGATGCAGCGCGTCAGGAAGGCCTCTTCGGGCAGGGCCCCCGGCGGCCGGATCAGGCCCGGGTTCCAATTCGGGCCGGTAAGCCCGCCCAGCCGCATGACGGGTGCCGCCAACACACCCGAAACGGCCGAGACGATGAACCCCCGCCGGGAAAGGTCCGGCAAGAGGATTTCGCCGGCCGCCGAAGGGCGGGTGCGGTAGGTGACGGCATCGTGGCGGCACTCGTCCAGGCAGTTCAGGCACATCACGCACTCGCTGATCCGGATTCGCCCGGTCGGCTCGCAGGCGCCCTCGCAGCCGCGCTCGCACAGCCGGCAGTCCGTGCACCCTTCCTCCGTGCGGCCGATGCGCCAGACGGCAAAGCGGCTCAAGACGCCGAGGAGCGCGCCGAGGGGGCAGACAAATCGGCAGTAGAAACGCGGGACTCGGAGGTTGAGGAAGAGGGCGGCCAGAAACACAGCGCCGATCAGCCACGCCCCTTCGTACCAGCGGGGCAGCGGCGAGGGTCCCAGGCCGGCGCGGTCGGCCAGCGGCAAGAGGATCAGGTTGACGGAGCGATGGACCAGCGGCAGCGGATCGAGAAGCCCGGTCAGCAGCGACCCCGACGAAAGCCAACCGTCCGGCAGCAGGATGGCGGCGGTCAGGAAAAAAACCAGGATGTAATATTTGATCGCCTGGGCAGGGCGGAAGCGGTTCGCCTCCAGCTGCGCGGCCAGTTTTTTTCGGCGCTTGCCCAGGTACCCTATGAACTGGTGCATCGCCCCGAACGGACAGATCCAGCCGCAGAACACGCGTCCCAGGACGAGGGTGAGGGCGACGGTGGCAAGCCCCCACAGCAGGCCGGCGTAAAGCGTGCGCGTGGACAGCAGGGTTGCGATCCCCACCAGTGGGTCCAACTCGAGCAGCCAGTTGACCGGCCAGCCCCTCAGCTGCCAGGGCAGGTCGCCCAGGGTGGAAGCCACGCAGAACCAGACAAAGACCACAGCGAAAAACACCTGGCTGATGCGCCGCGCGGTCACGATGCTCATGCGGACACCTCGACCGGCGACAGCGAGCGGTAGTCGGCGGTTCCCGCGCCCCGCGCCTCGGCCTTGGCGATAAACGGCAGGTCGGCCGCGGCCTTGCCGAGCAGGGTGGCGCCGAAGGCGTCCACGGCCACCTGGTCGGTGCCGACGATCAGCGTGCGGGTCTCCTTGAGATCGGCGAGCGACCCGCCTGTGGGGCCGTTGGCGATCATCGTGGTCGTGCCGTCCAGCACCACGAGCGTCGGCGTCACCATGCCGGCCAGCTCGGCGATGATCGTCTGGATGTCCTGGTGGAAAATGTTGCGCCGCCCCCCCAGCAGGCCGTACCAGTTCTTCATCACCATCGACGCGCCGCTGCGGTGATGGTCCTTGACGGGGGCGATGCCGATCAGCTTGGTGACGCCGGCAAGCGGCGCCGTGAGCACCGGCCAGTTGCGGATCAGCTGCGCGCCCTTCACGGTCATGGGTTTGAAGAACCGCTCCTCGGGCAGTATCACGTCGGCCCCCGCGCTGCGGGCGGCCTGGGCGATGCCCGTCAGCGCAAAGCAGCTGGCCGGGTCGTTGATGGGGTTGTCGGTCACCGCGACCGACGCAGCACCGGCCTTGAGACAGAGCCGGGTGAGCTCGGCCACCAGGTCGGGATGGGTCGTCGCCGACAGCATGGGCGGCGAGGCAAAGGCGGCGTTCACCTTGAGCAGGACCCGGTCCCCTTTGCGGACAAAGGCCTCAATGCCGCCCAGCGCCTGCAGGGTGAGCTGCAGGGTCCGGGCCCGGTCCGATCCATGTCCGATGCCCATCTTCTTCCCCAGGCCGGGAATGGAGAAGTCGGGCAAGGCCGCCGCCTGAGGCTCGGCAGCGGCCGGTCCGGGGCCCTCAGGGTCGTGGGTTGCATAGGCAATCGCGCCTGCGGCGGCCAGGCAGGCGCCGGCCTTGGCGGCGCGGCCTAAGAACTCGCGGCGGCTGAGAGCCTCGTCAGCGGGCACCGGGCACCTCCTCCAGTTTGGCGGCCAGCTCTTTGGCCAACGTGACGGCCTGGTCCCGGTCGGGCGCCTCGTGGATGCCGGCCAGGAACGGCCCTTGGGAGAAAACTACCTCAAACATGTCCAGGATCGCGACGACGGCGCCGCCGGGGACAGGCTCGTCGGATACCTTCACCTCGCCCCCGTAGGTTTTGAGAAAGTCGACATAGGCGCCTGCCAGGGCCGCGGCTTCCTGAGGGCCGGACCTGCGGGAGAGAAAGGCCGTCAGCTCTGCGCCGGCCGGCTTTCGGTAGGTCGCCGTGAACACCCGGTCGAGGCCGGCAACCCCGAAGGCGTCGGCGGGGATCAAACTGATGCTGGTCTCCACCAGTCCGGTTTTTGGGAAAAGGCCGCGCTCGGCGATGGCCGCCTGGGCCACCGGCCGGCCGAGGATGAACGCCCGGGCCAGGGCGTCCATGGACGCGCGCAGCCGTTCGTCCGTGCCGGATGCGATCATTTCGACATAAAAGGGGCCGTGCACGAAAAAGAGAGCGTTCTCGGCCCGGTAGGCGAACTCGGCGAAATCCAGCATAGCGGCGTCGGCGCGGCGCTGGGCGCTGAACACCGCATAGGCGTTTTCGAACGATCCCATGTCGTAGAGGAACACCTCGACCCAGAGCTCCGGCTGAGCCGCGAGAGCGAGGCGCTGGCAATCCAGGCGGAGGAACCCGGCCGACAGGTAGAGCTCGGCCTTGCCGTCGATCTTGTCGGACAGGGTTTCGCGGTCGAAGTGTTCGGCCGGTGTGAGCGCCGACATCCCCTCGCTAAGCGGAAGGATCGGTTCCGCCGCCGCCGGCGCGGCGGCCGGCCCCCTGACCCGGGCAGCTTCACCCTGCAGGAAATTGACCACGGCCGGGTTGAAGCGGGACTGGGTCCACACGAGGCCCGCAGCGATCGCCAGCAGACAGGCCAAAACCGCTGCGGCGATAAGCGTCTGAGGGCCGGGGCGTCGTTCAATCGGCCGGGCGGCGGAGGCGGGTCGGATGATCGGTGACATTCGGAAACGATATACAGAAACTCGCACCGCTGTCAAATCGAAACGCTTTGACACGAGCCGGATGCGGCTTTTTAAGTCAAGCTTCGAGGCAATGACTTGACCGTTTACAATCCGGTCTTAACATGGACCATCCAGCCGCAAGGCTGACATCTTCTATCCTTATCTATCTCCTTTCCAGAGCGGTGGTCGCAAGACCACCCCGTTCTTAACGGAGACTCGGCTCTAATGGAGGCCAATCATGGATGCGGCATCCTATTGCGACATTTTGGCACGGCGGCTTTCCGGATGGAAAGCACTGTTACGCGGGATCACGCAGCGGTCCGAGCATGGTTCCGGTTCGAAACCGGATCCACCGGCGCTCTTATCGGCGGCGGAACTGCATTCCGTCATTAATGCGATTGACGCGCAACTCGAAGAACTCGAGACCGTCTGCCCCGCTGAATGGTCATCCAGCCGGCAGACCGGCGACGACAGGATATCCGATCTGAAGATCACGCTGAGAAAACTTTCTGAGGAAGCTCACGGTCGCCTGATTCCCGATTCCCTGTCCTGGGTGTCGGGCTGATCGATCGTCCGGGCTCGCGCGGCTTTGCATGGAACGACGTTCGCTTCTTTGCCCCAATTGTGGATTGCTCATCAGCGCCAGTGAGGAAAACTGCCCGTATTGCGGCCTGCGGGCACCCAGTGCCAGGTGGCGGCGCCTGCCTGTTTTCAAACTGTTCGCCGACCCCGCCCTGCTGGTCAAAATCGTCATCGGCGTGAACATCGGCATGTTCGCGTTGGCCCTGCTGCTGGACCCCCGAGCGATGGGGCTGGCCTTCAACCCGCTGCTGCTGTTGTCACCTTCGGATGCGAGCCTGCTCGCGCTGGGGGCGACCGGTACCATCCCCATCGACCATTACCACCGCTTCTGGACCCTTGTTTCCGCCGGCTACCTCCACGGAGGACTGCTTCACATTTTTTTCAACATGGCCGCCCTTAGCCAGCTCGGCAGCCTGGCGGCCCGGGAATACGGCTGCAGCCGGATGTTCATCATTTACACGGTCGGCGGGGTCTTCGGTTTCCTGATATCCTACCTGGCGGGGGTCAGCCTGACCATCGGGGCCTCGGCGGGCGTGTGCGGGCTGGTGGGCGCCGTCCTCTATTTCGGCAAAAGCCGCGGGGGCACCTATGGGACAGCCCTCTACAAGCAGGTCGGCGTGTGGGTGGTGATCATGTTCGTGTTCGGCTTCGTGGTGCCGGGGATCAACAACTGGGGCCACGGCGGAGGATTGGTCAGCGGCGCCTTGTTGGGGTATCTCCTGGGCTACGCCGAACGCAAGCGCGAAACCGCTTTCCACAAAACCCTCGCGGCCGTCTGCCTGGTCGCCACCGGGCTGATTCTTGCCTGGGCCGTTCTGACCAGCCTCTACTACCGTTTTTCCTGAAACCGCTCACATCCAATAGTTGAAAAAATGGTGCACCGGTCCGTGCCCTCGTCCCAGGGTATAGCCCGCGCCGGCGCGGATGGCGCGGCTGATGTAGTCCTTGGCGCGGCGCACCGCATCTTCGAGGGTGTCCCCCCCGGCAAGACGCGCGGCGATGGCCGAGGAGAGCGTGCAGCCGGTGCCGTGGGTGTTGCGGCTGCCGACACGCTCGGCCGTCAGGGTCACAAACCGGTCTTCCCGGCACACATAGAGAAGGTCGCTGCTGTCGTCTTCCTCCCGGTGGCCACCCTTCACAAGGATGCTGCGGCTGCCGAAGCGGCCGAGATCGCGGGCGGCCTGCCGCATGTCCGCAGCGCTGCGGATATCGCGCCCGACCAGCACCTCCGCCTCGGGAATGTTGGGAGTGACGACATCCGCAAGCGGCATCAGGTATTCGGTAATGGCGCCCACCGCATCGTCCCGCAGGAGCCGGTCCCCGCTCTGGGCCACCATCACCGGGTCCAGCACGATGTTGTGCGCGTTGAATTTTCGAAGCTGCTCCGCGACTACGCGGATCAGTTCGGCGGAGTAGAGCATTCCGATTTTGACCGCATCCGCCCCGATGTCTTCAAGCACCGCCGAGATCTGCGCGGCAGCGAAGTCCGGCGGTACGGGGTGAATGCCGCTCACGCCGACGGTATTCTGGGCGGTGAGGGCCGTGACGGCCGACATGCCGTAGCAGCCCAAGGCGGCAAACGTCTTGAGATCGGCCTGGATGCCGGCGCCGCCGCCGCTGTCGGAGCCGGCAATCGTCAGCACCCGGCGGTAGGTGCGATGGGGGCCTGGGTGGGAAGGCAAAGATTCCATGTCAGTGTCCCTTGAAATGGTCCCAGCCCGAAGGGGCGATGGGGGTGGTGGTTGCGTCCGGGCCGACGAGTTCCATGGCCATGGAATCGGTGATCTCGCCGATGGCGTGCAGGGGCCGGCCGAAGGCCGTCGCAAATGCAGCGGCCACGTCGGCGGACCGCTCGGCCGCCGCCGTTATAAGCAGGACGTAATCCTCGCCGCCGGAAAGGGCATATTCCACGGGTGACTTGGCAAAGCGGCGGCAGTAGTGCCGGAGGCTGTCGGAGATCGGCAGCTGCTCGGCCCGGATCCGGGCGCCGACCTTGCTTTCTTCCAGGATGTGAGCGAGGTCGGAACTCAGGCCGTCGCTCACGTCGATGGCGGCCCGCACGCCGCCGATGGATGCCAGCAGGCGTCCCTCCGACAGGTGGGGCTCCGGGCGAAGGTGGGCGGCCCGCAGCGATTCAAGCTCCGGCGTGTCGGCGGGGGTCCGGTCCAGGATCAGGTGCAGGCCGGCCCGGCTGTCGCCCAGGCAGCCGGTGGTAAAGATCGCATCCCCGGGCCGGGCGGTGTCGCGCCTCAGGATCTCCGTTTCGGGGACGTCCCCGTAGACCGCGATGTTGATGATCAGGTCCGTGAAAGAGCCCGTGGTGTCGCCGCCGAGGATGTTGACCGCGTATCGCGCCGCCAGCGCCTTCATACCTCGGAAGATATCGTCGAGGTAGTCGAGTTCGCAGTCCTCCGGGATGGCGATGCTGACGAATGCTTCACGGGCCCTGCCCCCCATGGCGGCGATGTCGCTCAGGTTGACGGCCAGGGATTTGTACCCCAGGTCGCGGCCGCTGATGGCCTCCCGCAGGAAGTGAACCCGTTCGACCAGCAGGTCGGTGGTGACCAGCGAGAGCAGCCGGCCGTCGGTGCGAAAGGCGGCGGCGTCGTCCCCGATGCCCCGGACGACTCTCTCCGGCCGGATCAGGCAGCCGCGGCGAATGCGTTCAATGAAGCCGAATTCGCCGATGTCCTTCAAACGCATGTCCGCCTCGCTTGGGCAATGTGCCGGGCCAGCTCGCGGGCCGCGAGCTCGGGATCCTCCGCCGCCACGATCGCCGAGACCACGGCGACCCCGTCGGCGCCGCCGGCGATGACCGCGGCGGCGTTGCTTGCGTTCAGACCGCCGATGGCAACCAGCGGCAGCTTCACTTCCCGGCGGATGGCCTGCAGCCCCACCAGGCCGAGGGGTGCCGCGGTGTCGGTCTTGGTGGGCGTTGCGAAGATCGGGCTGACGCCGAGGTAATCGGCCCCTGCGCTTTCGGCCTCGATGGCGTCCCGCAGCGACTCGGCGGAGATGCCGATGATTTTCGATTCGCCGAGAATGGCGCGGGCCATGGCGAGCGGCATGTCGCCCTGGCCGAGGTGCACCCCGTCGGCGCCCGCCGCCAAAGCGACGTCCACGCGGTCGTTGATGATGAGCGGGATGCCGCGCGATTTAAGAAAGCCCCGGAGGGCCAGCGCTTCGGCGATAAACTCCCGCGCGGCGCACGTTTTTTTCCGCAGCTGCACGCAGGTGGCCCCGCCTCGCACCGCGGCGCGCACGATTTCAAGCGTGGGCCGCTCGCGCGACAGGCCGCGGTCGGTGACGAGATAGAGCGAGTAGTCGATGGGGTTGCGGTTCATCGTACGAAAAAAGTTGTGAGTCATGAGTGATGAGTTCAAAGTAGGTTGAGGCGCTCCGCGCCATCCGAATAGACCCATTTACTCATCACTCTCTTCTATCCTGCATTCTTCCTCCAACTGCTCCGGTGTGATCGTGTAGAGGGCGTCCAGCATCTGGATCATGAAGCTGCCCGGGGCTGCCGCATGCCGGGCGGCCGCCTCTCCTGCCAGGCCGAAATAGGCGAGCGCCGTGGCCGTGGCGCTGACCGGGTCCGGATCCACCGCCAGAAAGGCGCCGATGATCACCGTCGCGGCACAGCCGGTGCCGGTCACACGGGCCATCAGGGGGTGTCCGTTGGCGATGCGGATCACACGGGTGCCGTCCGTGACAAGATCCTCCGGGCCGGTGATGGCGAGGGTCGCCCCCAGCTCCAGTGCCAGGGACCGGGCTGCTGCCGTCGCCGCGCCGACGGAGTGCGCGGAGTCGACCCCGCGGGTCTTTGATGGGGCATCGGTCAGCGAAAGCACCTCGGATGCATTGCCCCGGACGACAGTGGGCCGGGTCTCGGCAATGATCCGGCGGGCCGACCGTGTTCTGAGGGTGGTGGCGCCGGAACCGACGGGGTCGAGGACGACGGGGATCTTGCACGCAAAGGCCTTTCGGCCGGCCCTGATCATGGACTCGACCCACTCCTCGGTGAGGGTCCCGATGTTCAGCACCAGCGCCCCGGCGAGGGAGACCATTTCCTCGACCTCGCCTGCGGCGTGCGCCATTACGGGCGACGCCCCCATGGCGAGCAGGGCGTTGGCCGTGAAGTTCATCACCACGAAGTTGGTGATGTTGTGGACCAGGGGCCGCTTGTCCCTGACCGCCGCGAGGTTGCGGGCCGCGTGTGCGGTGCAGCTTGGCATGTTCCGGTGTTTCCTTTCTCTCTCAAACAAAGAAGCCGCTTCCTGACGGAAACGGCTTCGAGCGCCACCCGGATCAAAATCCTTCGCTCGAATTCGTTTCCCTTCGCTGGTATGACCCAGATCAGGTTCGGAGGGTCTAATCTCAGGCTTGAAAAGCCACCCCTTAACGAATGTCGGACAAATAGTAACGGGTGAGCGAGAGGGTGTCAAGTTGATGCCGGTTGACGGTTTGCCAAGTACCCGGCATGCATTATCTTTCGCGCAATATCAACCGCGCAGGAGGTGCAGGATGTCGCTGATCACGATCACGCAGAACTATGGCGCCGAGGGGCAGGAAGTGGCCCGCCAAGCGGCGGAAACGCTAGGGTGGAAGCTGTTCGACGACCATCGGTTGCAGGAGTTGATCCAACAGAGGGGAATCGCGCCCGAGGAGGTCAAAAAACTCGACGAGAAAGCGCCGGGCTATTGGGATCTGTTTTTCAAAAGCAGGCCGCAGGTGTTTCTGAACGTCCTTGAATCAGTGATTTACGAGGTGGCGCAGGCCGGCGACGGGGTGATTATCGGCCACGGCAGCCAGGTTCTGCTGCGGAGCTTTGACTGCGCTTTCCATGTCCGCCTTCTTGCTTCCGAAAAGCGCCGGATCGATGAACTCTCTGCCCGGCGGGGGATGAGCCGCGAAGCGGCCCTGCGGCTGATCCGCCAGCGCGACCACGAGCAGGCGGGTTTCTTCAAGTTCGCGTTCCAGATCGACATGGACGACCCGGCCCTCTACGACCTGGTCATCAATACCCAGAAGTTCGATGCCGATGGCGCGGCCGGCCTGATCGTCAACGCCGCCCGGTCGGAGGGCATGCGCGCCTGCAGCCTGAACGCCCTCGAATCGATGGAGCGTCTCGCGCTCGAGAAAAAGATCCGCGCCGCCCTGATCGAAAACCGGATCGACCCGAGCCAGATCGTCGTCGAGGTGTCGGAAAAAGGCGTTGCCCATGTCGCCGGCATCAGTTCCAACGCCGAGGATAAGCAGCGGATCGAATCCACCGTCTGCAGGGTGCCGGGGGTTTCGAAGGTCGTCTCGGGCGTCGAGGTGGTCAGGGGCGGAGTTTGATGAAAATCGGCTGCGCCGATATCCCAAATGACACGCTTGCCGGCAAGCGGGCGTTACGAAAGGAGGGAGGCTCAACGCCCCCCTTGCTTTTCATCTAAATTGAACCCGGGCCAACAGGTCCGGCCGCCTTCGGCCTTACCGGGTCGTGACCACCGGGCAGGAGGCGTTCAGGATGATGTACTGGGCGGTCGAGCCGAACAGCAGCTTGCCCACCTTGGATTTACGCTGGATGCCGATGATGATCTCCTCGGCCTGCTTTTCCTCGGCGAGCTTGACGATGTCCTCGCCGGTCTCCAGCCCTCGCACCGAAAGCAGGGTTTCGCAGGCAAGCCCCTCCTCTTTCAGGAGGATCTCCTGGGTCTGGAGCTCTTTCTCGGCATGCTCGAACTCCTTGCGCGGAATTTCGGGCCCGCCGACCATGGAATACGCCAGGATGATGCGTGCGTTGAAGGCCTTGGCATGCCGGACAGCCAGCCGGACGGCCTCCTTGGCCTCCTTGGTGCCGTCATAGGCGACCAGAATGTTCATGCGTCCTCCTTGTCTAAAGGCCCAGGTCCTGGTTGATCAGCACCACTTTCACCCGGCCCTTGGGATACGATTTCTCGGTGATGGTCCACGTATTGCAGATGCGGTCGGGGCTTTTGCACTCTTCGCAGTAGGATGTTTTTACGCAGGGCGTCTTCTTGTCGAGCCGCATGGCGTTGGCCGGGGCGGCGATGTTCTTCACCCGGAACATGGCATCGTCCAGGCTCGGCACGATTTTGTTGCGCCCGACGACGACCACGACGTGCTTGGGCCCGAAGGTGAGGGCCGCCACGCGGTTGCCGAACATGTCCAGGTTGACGAGCTGGCCGTCCTCGGTGACGGCATTGGAGCCCGTGATGAAGAGGTCGACCAAAAGCGATTGGCGGCGACGCTCCATCTGCTCCTCGACGGGGATCTGCTTATCGAGGGTGTCGAGCAGGGCGATGTCGGTGCGGCCTTTGAAGGTCTGAAACAGGCCGGCCCCGACCGCCGTCAGCGATCCGCCGAAGCCGACGCTGCGGGCTCCGGTCTTGGGCAGGATCTCGTCCACGACGATCGCGTGGGCCGCGGCGGTGTCCGCGGCAAGATGCACGTCGAAGTTGTTCGCCTCCAGCGCGGTTTTGAGCTCCGCCAGCCGAATGCCCCAATAGTTTTCAAGCGGTTTGTCCATAGGTTCCTCCATCGGGTCGCAGGTGCAAAGTCCGCGGCGCAACCCTAATGAATACCGCCCCAAGAGTCAACACCCATCAAAAGATTATGGTTTTGTCGACTACAGCCGTGTGCTAAAGTAATCGAGTCATCTTGGTTAATCCTCCGGCAATTGAATATTCCGGGTTCCGGCAGCTCACGCACAGGCGGCCACCCTGGTCCGCCTGCTCCCCAACACGAGCCGTCACATGCGATCGACGGAATCAAGGCCGGCAGGAAGACATCGATCTCACATTGAGGCTTTCCATGGAGACCCGGCCCAAATTCAATAGCGTTGAGGACGTGCGCGGCGCGCTCGAGAGCGCCGGGTACATCTGCTCCAAGCTGATCGCCACGGTCGTGTTCCTGGCCCAGGCCACCCACAAGCCGGTGCTGATCGAAGGGCCGGCCGGAGTGGGCAAGACCGAGCTTGCCAAGGCGGTCGCCTGCTGTCTGAACCGCGAGCTCATCCGCCTGCAGTGCTACGAGGGGCTGGACGAGGCCAAGGCGCTCTACGAATGGGAGTACGCAAAACAGCTGCTCTACACCCAGATGGTGAAGGAGAAAATCGGCGACGTGGTTGCCGGCGCCCGCTCGATCGCAGAGGCTGTGGACCGCATCGCCGCCCAGGAAGATGCCTTTTTTTCGGAGCGGTTCATCCAGCCGCGGCCCTTGCTCCAGGCGATCAGCTCGGCGCAGCCGGTCGTGCTGCTCATCGACGAGGTGGACAAATCCGACCCGGAGTTCGAGGCGTTCCTGCTGGAGGTGCTGAGCGATTTCCAGGTATCGATCCCTGAGATCGGGACGCGCAAGGCGCGCCACATCCCCTTCGTGTTCCTGACCTCCAACGATTCGCGCGACATGAGCGATGCGCTCAAGCGCCGCTGCCTGCACCTCTACATCGACTATCCCGATCAGGAGCTGGAGCTGGCCATCGTGAGGCTCAAGCTTCCGAACATCGGCGAGCGCCTGGCCGCGCAGCTCGTGGACGGCATCCGACGCATCCGCAGCCTGGATCTCAAGAAGAAGCCCGCCATCTCGGAGACCCTGGACTGGGCCCAGTCCCTGCTCGCGCTGCAGGTGGAGGACCTCTCCCCGCAGGTGCTCCTGGACACGCTGAGCGTCGTCTGCAAACACCGCGCCGATGTCCAGCAGGTGAGCGAGAAGATCGGCAAGCTACTGGGGTGATGCGCCGCGACATCCCCCACCGGCCTGCAACCAATGCCTTTTCGGGCGGGAGCGGCGTCTTGCCGCGATGGGAAACCGGACCGCCCCAACTCCTCTTCGGGGCTGGAAGCCCCTCCCACGGGCGGTTTTCGCCGCGCATTGCGTGACACATGGCGTCTGATATCGCGGCTTAAGGGTTCACGCTCAACATGGTTCCGCTTCTCCTCAGGTTCGTCGCCGGTGCCCGCGCAGGCGGTTTGCGCATTTCCACCTCGGAAGTGCTCGACTGCCTGACTCACCTGGGGCTCGTGGAACCACTGGAAGAGACCCAGTTCAAATCCGTCCTGCAAGCCAACTTCGCCAAGAGCCGCCGGGAGCAGGCCCATTTCGAACGGCTCTACCGGCTGTTTTTTCACGAGCTGCGCCAGGACCCTTCCATCGCGCGTTCGCCGGCTCTGGCGGAGCCGATCCGGGCCATTGTTCAGGCGCTGCAGGCCGGGGTCGGCGCGGACCCGTCCCTGAGGGCGCTGCTCGATTTCCTGGAGGGCGACCCCACCGCTCTGCTGGAGCAGCTGCTGCCTTGGGTCGTCGGCGGCCACCCGCAGGCGGGACCGGCAGCCCAGGGGGGAGGCGCGGGAGGACGGCGGCTGGGACTGCTGGAGCGCATCCGCATGCTGGAGGAACAGCTCACCCGGGCCGTGGCGGATCAACGCCATGCGCTGGGGTGGGAAGAACGCCGCGATCTGGCCGAACATTTTCAAGACCGCCTGGATGCGGCGCGTCGGCTGCTGTCCGAGCCCCTCAAGCAACGGGAGAGGGCGGGGGAGAACAAGCGGTCCTACCGGCACGTCGTCGATGAACTGGGGGAGGTGCACTTCGCCTCTCTGACGCCGCGCGAGGTGGACGCCATGCGGGAGGCGATCGAGCAGCTGGTCCGGCGGCTCAAGGACTCCTGTGACGCGCCGGACGTCCAGTGCATCGGCACCTCGGCGACGATGACCACCGAGGGCGGCCCGCAGGAGCAGAAGAAGGAGGTGGCGCGGGTCGCGTCCACGCTGTTCGGCACCGCGGTCGATCCTCACCGGGTGATCGGCGAGACTCTAGAGCGGATCACAAACCCCGTC
>Ga0210088_1000157_pt1 | contig 13343 bp, 13 predicted proteins | sample RushMan_CattailN_6_FD_185557 | JGI IMG/M metagenome (GOLD analysis project Ga0210088, IMG submission 185557) | Wetland microbial communities from San Francisco Bay, California, USA, that impact long-term carbon sequestration -... | ecosystem: Environmental > Aquatic > Marine > Wetlands ... | reverse complement strand
GAGCTGTTAGTCCATGTGGGCGGAACGGACTTCACTTGTGTATCGGACGAGTTGCCATTCTCCCCGGCTAAATGCGTAATTGTGCAGCCACCGCTGGATTCGTCGAATATCAGTTTCTGCGTCGTGCCGTTCGGGATGTAGGCCAGATTATTTCCCGTGGTCAGCGTACATCCACTACCGGCGGTGTTTGACTCAAGGCGGATCAGTGAATAATAGCTGCCGCCGCCACTACTATCTGAGGTATACATGGTATTGTTATAAATATGATTATCCACTGGCACCGGGGATAATGTGTACGGCCACTGTATCTCTACAGCGTGCTCGCCATTGGTTTTGTCATAGCCCGTCATGTTGAAAATGTTATTTCTTATGGTTATATGACTGCTATGGATGATCAGTTGCGAAGACGTGAAAAAGTTTCGCTCAACTATGACATCGCGCTGATATTCAGCTTGAAGATTATTCTGGGGCTGAATTTGCGAATCAAAGTAAATGAGATTGTTATCGGCAATTTCTCCATACTGTGAATCACCCCGGACGGTAAACCCGTTATACGTTGCGCCTGCGGCAACTTCTGTTGGATTCGGCCCGTATAGATCGCTATTATTGATGACAAAATAATGTGTCCCCTGCAATCTTATATCATGGTGGCCGCCAACAGCGCTGCCAAGATGAATGCTATTACCCATCAGCGCAATACGCGAACAGGTCGTCCCCTGGTATGCGCCGCAATAGTAGCCGATGCCGGTATCATGGCCTGGATTGACCGTGGAGTCCTGAATGGTGATGCTATCCTTTGCCGTGCTGTCGTAGGAATACACAAAGTCCGTCGATATAACCCGTAACACCGTCGTATATTGGCCTTGCAGGAATCCCGCATACTGTGTGTTTGCGCCGCTGCCGGTCAGATTCAAATCCATGATGCGCCAGTCTGCGCCCGTGATATTGAATATGGCGTTATATGCAGTGGAAGAAGTCCCCGTGATATTCGGCACCGCTCCCGAACCATAAGCTCCTATGATTCCCGGCCCCGCTACAGTGATATTTGCGCTATTGGTACCTCCGGTATTAAAAGAATCACCCCGTTTGAATAATATCTGCTTTGCACCTGCAGCAATGCCGTTGGCAATATCCGTATTGGCATTGCCCGTGGTTGCCTGTTCATGTCCGTTGCATACCCCGCTATTCAAAGGAGTTGAATTGTGGATACAGTAAGTCGTACCTGAAAATGCCATTACCGTTATATCTTGAGTTTTGGTCACGGTATTGGAGCCGTCAGAGACCGTCAGCGTAACAGTGAATGTCCCGGGATTCTCGAAGACATGCGCGGCAACTGCCCCAGTGGCATTATTGCGACAGCTATTGTAAGGGTAGGCGCACTGAGCCTCGGCTGACTGCGATCCGCGATCCCAAGTCGTTCCTTTTACCGGACTGCCTGTGGAGTCTCCAAAGCTCCAAAAATACAAAAGCTCATGGAATGGTGTGGATGTAGAAATAGCAGTTGTACTTGTCGCATCAAAAAATACAGACAGCGGAGCCGCTCCTGTAGTGCGGGAAGGAATTAAAGAAACTGATATTGAAGAGTACCCCCCACTAATTACTGATGAACCATCACCTCCGCTACATGAGGCAAGTCCCGCTAGGGATATGAGTGTTGTGAAAAGAACGCTGTGTAAAACATTTGATCCGACTGCGTTCTTGTTGGACATGATTGTTTCCTTAAGAAGTGAGACTTGATCCGACAATATACAAAACGAATAATACATGATGCTTTTTATCACCCCACAGTCATTATTTTCAATTGGGCACAGACTGTAAGACCTCCTAACAAAACTCCATTGCATTTCAATAAACTAGTGCTTACTGTTTACACCAAAACAGCACATGCAAGGCAGGTTTAGTGTCTCTTTCGTAGCGACCAAACTGCGAAGGAGAACCTGCCAAGCATGCAATAACAAACTTACACCGCATTCTTTTTACAAGCTTCCCGGAATTAAACGCAAAACGTTTGACCAGTCTATTGACCGTAGTTGTGGATGTGGTAACGTGCAGAATCAATGGGGCAGAATCAATGGGGTCAGCTCAGTCTGACCCCATTGAATTTTTTGCATTGAATTTTTTGACCCCATTGAATTTTTATATGTCCGCTGTGTGTTGCGGTTTCAACCGGTCGACGCAACAGATTGGTTAAATCGTTCGGCTGGTGTTTCATAGTTTAGTGTTTTCCTGGGTCGGGTATTTAATTTTCTTGCTACTGCATTGAGCTGGGCTTGCGTATAAGGAGAAAGGTCTATTCCTTTTGGGAAATACTGTCTCAATAGTCCGTTCGTATTCTCATTAGACCCACGCTGCCAGGGATTATATGGGTCACAGAAGTAAACCTTTATGTCCGTCGCCAAGGTGAAGCGCTTATGGTCGGCCATTTCTTTACCCCGATCCCGGGTCAGCGATTTGTAGAGTTCTTGCGGTAGCTTGAGAGCATTTTTGATTAGCGCGTTGATGACGGTTTCCGTATCTTTTTTGGCGACCTTCACCAGCATCACATAGCAGGTATGACGTTCGACAAGAGTCGCAATCTGGCTGTTCCCGCTGCCGCACAATAGGTCACCCTCCCAGTGTCCGGGTACCGCCCGATCTGCCACCGTGGCCGGACGTTCGCTGATCGATACCGCATCCGTGATTCTGCCATGGTTGTCAGTCTTCTGCGTGTGATGGCGCGAGCGGCGCATGATTCGTGTGCGCCTCAAGTGCTGCACCAGTTCTTTTTTCAGAGCCCCGCGGGCTTGAATGTAGAGGCTGCGATAGATGGTCTCGTGTGACACCTGATAGTTCTCGTCGTCTGGGTAAGTGTGTTTCAGCCATCCAGCAATTTGCTCCGGCGCCCACTGCATTTGGAGCTTGCCTGCCACGATGTGCGCCAACGTTCTATTCTCTACCAGTTTACAGGTCTTGGGGCGACGTGTCCGGTCCCAGGCTGCCTGGTCGGCTTGACTCGCCCGATAGCTTTCCTGATCGCCGTTGCGCTTGATCTCACGACTGATCGTGGAGGGTGCGCGCCCGAGGGATGTTGCAATCGAGCGGATCGAATGTCCCGCAACCACTGCACGGGATATTTCTTCGCGCTCGGCCAACGTCAGAGCTAATCTAGATCGATGTCGCTGCACTGGCCGTATCCCACCACTTTTAGCCAGGATGCTTTGAATCGAACCGTGGCTTCGATCAAACAACTGTGCGATTTGCTGGAGAGAATCTCCCTTCTGCCAACGTTCCCACATTATTGCTTTTTGCTCTTCTGTATAAAAAGTCCGAGTTCTGTATTTCATTATCAACACCCCCTCTTAAATATTTTAAGATAAAGTGTTGCGTCGACCGGTTGAAACTGCAGCCAGAAGCAGAACTTCAGATACTTTGAATTTAGCATCCGCTTGCAGGTACAAAGCGGAAGATGAATGGATAGCTTTTGCTATGTTGCTTAATTTAACTAGCCGTTAAAGTTATGGAAATTCTTCGTACCGTATTAATCGTGCTGGCAATTGTGTCAGTATTTTTCTTCTTATTTTTACTTAATCTCTTTTTTAATTCACCGCCGGGTTATGCTGAAAATGAAATAAAAAATATTTTGGATGTAATGGAGAAAAAGGGTAAGCAACATAGTATAAATTATCGTCTTTCTGTAGCTCATCTGCAATTTACCAGAAATATGAAATATATGATCCCTATTTTAATGGGGGTGATAGTTGTATTAGTTTATTCAATTTTATTTTTAAATCGTTTGTTAGGAGAATAAGTTGTGAGTACAGATACTAACCCTGATGTTCTATCAATAATTCAATCGATATCTAGCTAATCGATGGCAAAATCGATTGGGGTCAGACTCCATTGATCACTAAACCGGAAACAATCGCATGGCAGATTAGCATTCAACAACATTCAAGCGAAATCAATAAAAAATTCCGGATACCAAAATTATTTGAATATAGCCAGTGTCACAAACCAACGCGCTTGAAGATTCGAACCTTGATGAGGTCAATCATTAACAAATAACCCAATACCAAGGCCATCAGCGCGCTAACCAGCTGCAGGGGTATGGGCGCCATCAGGATACCTTGTGTGGACAAAATGACGACTGCCAGAATATCCAGCGCAGTCGCCCACAGTAGCCATCGGCTTGGAACCGAGCTCCAGAAATGCCCCCTTTCGCGCACCAGGTACACATTCCCTTGTCCGGTAAAGACCAGCATCACGAAGACCAGCGTCTGCAACTGGTTCAAGGGAAGATGTAAATAATCGCGGCCAACGAAAAATACGGAAAAAGAAAGGATCAGCACAAAAGCTGCCAACAGGGTCGCAGTCAGCATAAGCTTAGAAACACTGAGGCGTTCAGGCTTGCGCGAAAATGCGACATGATCTGTGGCGATGGACATGGTGACAAAGTCGTTGGTGAATAAAAGCAACACGATCAGCAGCGGTGTAATGACAAATACGCCGGTTAGCATCATGCCGACGCTCAGGAAAATTGCGATCTCCAGGGTCTTGATGATCTTGTTCAACGTATAGGTCAGCATACGCTGGTAGATGCGCCGGCTGGTTTCAACTGCCACCTGAACATCGGACAGTCCCGGGTTGGTAAGCACCAGGCTGGCTGCTGCCTTGGCAACATCGGTGGCGTTCGCAACGGCGATGCCGACTTCTGCTTGCTTGAGCGCGGGAGCATCGTTGACGCCATCTCCGCTCATGCCGACGATGTGACCGCTACGCTGCAATGCACGTACCAATTGAAACTTGTCCTCGGGCAGCACGCGTGCGAAGACGTCATAGTCAAGGACATGCTGTTCGATCTTTTCATGCAGGTTTTCCGGAGGGCAAACGCGTTGGCCAATGCCAACCTGCCCGGCTATAGCGCGAGCGGTGGCAGGACCGTCTCCGGAAACCATGACTACGCGCACGCCAAGGTCGTGCAGGTTGCGGATTAATTGCTTTGAATCACTGCGCGGCGGGTCTTGCAGTCCAACCAGCCCTGCCATGCGCAGTCCGCCATCGCCGGTTTCGACTGCGATGGCCAGCAAGCGCGAACCATCGGCACCAAGGCGTTCGACGTCCTGACTGATGTCCACTTTTCCCTCAACCAACGCGGCGATCACGCGCGGCGCTCCCTTAATGACGCGCAGCTTTGTATCATCCTGTTCGAACAGGGCCTCGGAACGTTTTGTTTCGGGATCGAATGGAACGAAGTTCAGCCTGCGCGGAACCGTGGCAAGCTGGCCTTGCATGCGGGCAGACTCCAGGATTGCCATATCGATAGGATCCTGCGTGGCATCGTCGCAAGCGAGTGCGGCCATGCGCAGAAGTTCGGGGCCGGCAAATGGCGAGTAAGGATGCAGTACCGAGAGTGCCAGTTTGTTTTGGGTGATGGTGCCGGTTTTATCGCTCGCCAGCACATCCATCGACGCTGCTTCTTCTATGGCAGAAAGGCGGGTCACCAGCACACCGTTCTTTGCCAATTCCAGCGCGCCTAACGCGGTTGCCAGCGTGTAAGTGGCTGGCAGGGCAATCGGCACTGAAGCCACCAACAGGATCAGTGCAAACGGGATAACCTCAGTGACAGGTATACCGCTTACCCGGGTATAGACAAACAAGGCAAGGATCAGAGCCACATCCAACGCCACCAGATACTTGACGATGGTGAAAATGAGTTTTTCCAGGTGACTGGCAGTGCGGGCACTGCGTACCAGGTCAGCGGTCTTGCCGAAATAGGTACGCGTTCCGGTTGCAGTAACTTCTCCTGATGCCTCGCCGCGCTTCACGATGACGCCTGCGTAAGCGGTCTTGCCGGCATCGGCCTCGACGGGCTGTGCTTCTCCGGTGAGTGACGATTGGTCGAGCAGAACCTGTCCGTCGAAGAGGATCAGGTCTGCCGGTATCAGGTCGCCCATGCGCAGATGGATGACATCCCCGGGCACCAATTCCTCTGCTGCAATCTTCTTCCATGTGTTGTCGCGCAAAACACGCACCTGGATTTCCAGGCGTTTTTTCAACAAGGCGAGCGCATTGTTGGCACGATTTTCCTGAACGAAACCAAGGATGGCATTAAAGACCAGCAAGACCGCGATGATTGCGGCTTCATCCGTTTTACCCAGGGTAACTTGCAATGCAATCGTAACCTCGAGCATCCACGGAACGGGCGCCCAGAATTTCCTGAGCAAATTGAGCCAGGGGCGGGAGATATCCTCTGCAACCGTGTTCGGCCCATACTGCAATAGCCGTTGCCGGGCTTCGTTGCTGCTCAGTCCTTGAAGGTTGATCGCTTCTGGCATGATGATTTATCAGCACATAAATGATGCAAGTTGGACGGTCTCATTAACATTGCAGGCATACTATTACAAATTCTTATATGTAATCTTTACCATTTCCAATACGGCTTGTTCGAGTACGACTTAGTGCAGCTTCCGGGCCGACTGGTGTGGAAACACAAAAAAGGGTACATAAAGGGCTCAGCATCGCATTAGCCGATTTTTGTATCCAAAGGAGGTAGCAGTGATAATCCTCCCAGGCAAAAAAACACGGCTCGCGATTGATTCCGCACTGCACAACGTGCTGCGGTACTTCGGCTAATTTAATACGTGGGCGACGTGGCATGGTGGCTCCAAAAGTATTGCGATGCTGACCCCTTTAGTTTCCGCTTTAGTTTCCTTCGATGCTGACCCCTTTAGTTTGTTCTTTAGTTTGTGGCATCGACCGGTTGAAACCGCACCCCAAAGGAGACATTCATTCCTGTCCGTACTATTATGCATATGAGGAATAACAAAAAGGGCGGCTTTCAATGAATCAATCACTTAGAGAAAATATGCATTCCACACTATTACCTATAGTACAGACCGGTGGGTCCGTTTAATAACTGTTAGGCGGCTTGAGGACAACTCCATGCGAAATTCTCCACATCAGCGAAGACGGCATGACATCGCCTACATATCCTTCCTGATCCCTGGTGCCTGTGCGTTCCTAGGCACTATTGGTAGCCTAATCGTATCGGAGCTTGATATAGAACCAGCATATTTTGGATTCTTTGTAGTTATCCCGCTAATGTTGATAAGTGCTGCGACTATTCCGGTTGCCATAGTCCTTACATTCACCATTGGTCGTCGCGATCCTGCATTGATCCTCTTGTTCATCGCTTCAATAGTGGTTGTTGCAGAAGGTCTTACTGAGTTTGGTGGCGACTTTTTTGCGTTCAATGTCATTCCCGTGCTCTATGTTCTGCTTGTAGTAGTGCTCGAGGTCAATTGGTTTTTTTTCAGACGCAAAACATATAATGAGCCAGATACAGCCGCCTAACCTGCGCTTCGAGTGGGACGCTTCAACAGCCGGCTTTGCCGTCTGTTTCCGCGCCCCTCAAGCTTGACGTTGAATGTCCGGTTTTGGGATGTTGTTATGTCCGCAGTGTGTCGTAAGCCGCCCTGAACCCTCGCAATTTGCCTGCCTGAAAGCGGAATCGTAGGAGCGAATCGAAGGGGCCAGACTCCATTGATTCTTGTAAAATCGTGTCCGTATTATCAAACCAAGTCCGGACGAAACTGTCATATGAATAACTGTTAGCAGTCCGAGTTCGTCACCGGGGAGTGACATTAATGTCCAACCGAGCGGAGGATTTATGGCTGAACAGCAACCTTCATTCGACGCAGCCAAGTACAAGAACGCGCAGCGAGAGCAATGGAACAAGGACGGCGAAGCCTGGCGACGCTGGACTCCCACTCTGGATCGCTGGTATGGCGAAGCAACCCGCCAGATGCTTGACCTTGCCCGGATTCAGCCGGGCCAGCGCATCCTGGACATCGCCGCCGGCGCCGGCGAACCGGCGGTCAGTGCCGCCGAGCGAGTTGGCCCCGGCGGTTTCGTGCTGGCGACCGACATCTCGGAAGGGATCGTTGAGCTTGCACACCAGGTCGCCCGTGAACGTGGGCTCAAACAGATTGAGACCCGCGCCATGGACGGCGAGAAACTGGATTTGCCTGACGCCTCCTTTGATGCGGTACTGTGCCGGCTGGGTTTGATGTATATGCCGCACCCCGTGACCGCCCTGCGCGAGTGGCACCGTGCGCTGAAAGTGGGCGGTCGGGTTGCTGTTGCCGTCTTCTCCACGCCCGATCGAAACAGTTGGGGTGCCGTACCCGCTTCGATTTTCCGGCGGCGCGCGCAGCTCCCGCCTCCCGTTCCGGGACAACCCGGACCGTTCAGCCTGGGCGGTCCCGGGGTGCTCGAAGGTCTCTTCCGCGAAGCGGGATTTGCCGATCCCGAGGTTCGCGCCGTGCCGGTGCCCCATAGAGCGGCCAGTGCTGCCGAGTACGTGCGGGTCGCCCGTGAAGCCTTCGGCGGATTCAATGCCATGATGGCGCAACTTTCCCCACAAGAACGCGAGTCGGCGTGGAATGAGGTAGAAACAACAATGCGCAGTTTCGAAGTGCCCGGTGGATTCGAAGCGCCGGGTGAGTGCCTTGTCGCTGCGGCCACCAGGTGATCTGACGCGGACTGCCAGCCATCCGATGCAGGACTACTTTCCGGATAGTCTTGTCTCTGCTGCGTGTCGTAAGCCGCCCTTGACCCCCGCAATTTGCCTGCCTGAAAGCGGAACTTCGGGACAGTGAAATGACTTCATGCCGAAACCCGTTCAAACTTTCATTTTTTATCCAGCAACTGCTTGAGCCACGCCTGCTGGCACACACGTTTGCGTTTCTGTTCCATCAGTTTGCGGATGTGCGGTTTGGCCTGGGCAAAACTCAGCACGCCCGCTTCGTTGACCGCGTCACAGCGCAGCACGTGAAAACCGAGTTCTGATTCCAGCACGCCACTCACTTCACCGGCCTTTAATTCGAACAGCGCCTTGTCCAGTTCCGGAAAAAGTTTTCCGCGCGGCAATTCACCCAGCTTGCCGCCGTCCAGTGCGGTGGGACATTCGGAATGCTTGAGCGCCTGCTCTTCGAAACGCTGCGGTTCTTTCGTCACCCTTGCCGCGATTTCCTCGATGCGTTTGCGTGCCGCATCGCGCTTGTTCTCGTCTATGGTTTCGTTGATGGTCACCAGAATGTGGCGCGCCAGCCTGGTTTCGGGACGGCGGAATTGGTCGGGGTGATATTGGTAGTACAACTCCACATCGACGTCGCTGACCCTAGCCGCGCGCGTGCCCACCTTCTCCATGATCGCTTCGACTTTGAGCTCGCGTTCCATCGCCATCGCGAAACTGGTTTCATTCAGGCCGTTGCGCGACAGGTCTTCGAAAAACTCTTCTTCGCTCGGATAGCGGTTGCGTATCTCGTCCAGCGCTGCGTTCAGGCTGGCCTGCGGCACCATCGCATCGCGCGCTTCGGTGGCCACCAGCACCCGCGCCTCCAGTTCGTGCTGTTGTTGCGCCATCTTGCGCACCCGCTCGAGCTCAACCGGCTGCAAGCCGTCCGGCCCTTTGCCATACAGCTTGTGCGCCGCCTTGAGTGCCAGGTAGGACACGCTGCTTTCGCTGGCGGCACGCTCGGTTATTTTTGGCTCAATGACTTTCGGCATCGCTCTTCTCTTCAACTGGGGCACGCATCGCGTCCAATGCGGATTCCGGAACCTGCAGCACCTTGTCATGGAAGATCACGTGGTATTGCACGCCGTTACCCTCGTCGCGAAACACCTTCATGATCTCGCCTTCCATGCCCGGTTTGACGCGTATCTCGCCGCCCACCGTCAGCGTGATGCGGCTGCGCACCTTCTCGCGCGTTTCGTATTTGCTGGGAATCCACGGCTCGTCGATGCTGATCAATTCTTCTTCGCGGCAACCGACGATCTTGCCCAGTTCCAGGAAATTCACGGTGTAGATCAGCTGGTCCTGCAGGAAGGTGCCGACGTTCATTACAAACCCGGTGCTGCCGCGCCGCACCAGCAGCATGCCCGGGTCCATGCCCGGATAGGTGCCGTCATCCCGCACATTGCGGATGATGCGCACCTCGTTGCCGAATTCGAACTTGGGACGCATGTTATTTGTTGATCGTGATTGAAGTGAGCGGCACGAACTGTGTCTGCGGTTCATGCATGTGGAACACCTTGAACACTTTTTCGGTCAGCGCGTCGGACTTTAAAAAATCCTCATAGGCCTGCTTCAACAACCTCGCGTATACCGCACGGCGCACTTCCTCGTCGTCCGGCAGGCTGCCCGCCTTGCCGATGTAATCGTGAAAGCGCTGCAGGATATGCAGCCGGTTCACATGAACCACCGAAGGGTCATAGCTGATTGCAAAATATTCGAGGAATTCTTCCGCTGCCGAAAGTTCTTCCATTGCCTCATCCAGGGTCAGTTCGTCCATCATTTGCTCCTCTCAATCACACCATAACTCGTTGCCGATTCCGTCCTGATCACTTCCAGCAGCACCTTGCCGCCCAGACGGTCGTGGCTGTCCATTTCGACCAGCTTTTCCAGCATGACCTGCCCGGTTTCATACCGGCCCAGGCGCAAATTCACGTAGCCGGTTGCCTTGAGCACCATCAGGTAAAAGCGCACCAGCCCCATCGAACGCATCACGCCTTCTCCCAAATTCGCTGCCTGCAGATGAGCCCAGTTTTCCGGGAAGCCCAGGCGCTGGCCGGCAACGGCCAGCGCGCTTTCTCCGATCAACAGCGCATCTTCCAGCCGATGCTGATAAAAATAATACCGGTACAGGGCCACCAGCACCGCCAGGTTCTGCGGCGCCAGCGCAAATGCCTTCAACAATTGCGCCTCTGCCTCTTCGCTGCCGTAGCTGCCGGCTGCCCCCGCGATCAATTGCTCCACTTCCGGAGTGATCGGGTCATCGAAATACAGCTCGGTTTGGTCAAATTCCAGCAGGTCCATGTCGGGCATTCCATAAATTCGTTAATCGGGCGAATCGCTGTGTCGCGTGCTCACTCACTCCTCACCTATCAAGGCGATATGTCTCGTCGTTCGTTCCGCGGCTCCTTGCGCTTCATCCCGCTTAACAGAATTTCTGGAAACGCCCGCCCTCGCTCGATGAGCAATCTCTGTTCCACATAAATCGTCCGCATCGCAGGTATGGCATTGCCCGTCCACTGGTGCGCCTTGCTTGTTCAATTGTCCTTCCAGCACTTCGATGCGCTCCATCAGGCAGGCGATGGCGCGTCCCACCGGGTCGGGGATCAGGTGATGGTCGAGGTTGATGCCGTAAATATTATTTGCACCCGCATCCTCGGTGCGCAGCACGACCCTGCCGGGAATGCCGACCACGGTGCGCTCGGCAGGCACGTCGCCGACCACCACCGAATTCGCGCCGACGCGCACCCGGTCGCCGAGCGTGATCGCGCCGAGTATCTTGGCGCCCGCCCCGATCACCACGCCATCGCCCAAAGTCGGGTGGCGCTTGCCCTTGTTCCAGGTCGTGCCGCCCAGTGTTACGCCGTGATACATCGTCACGTCATTGCCGATCTCGGCGGTCTCGCCGATCACCACGCCCGCACCGTGGTCGATGAAGAAGCGCCGCCCGATGCGCGCGCCGGGGTGGATGTCGATGTTGGTAAACAGCCGCGCAAGAAATGACACTACGCGTGCCGGATAGCGCAGGCCGGATTTCCACAAGCGGTGCGCGATGCGCTGCAGCAGCAAGGCATGCACGCCCGGATAAGTGGTCAGCACCTCGAAGCGCGAGCGCGCCGCCGGATCGCGATGAAACACGCATGCCACATCCTCGCGCAGCAGGGTGAACAAAGACGGTGTTTCCGGTTTTGCTGTCACCTCTATTTCCATATCAACTTTCGGCAGAGCGTTTTCCATTTTTTCACTCTCCCTAGTGCATCATGCCGGGCAGGCTGCGCCCGATGAAGCGCTGATAAAGAAACAGCAATTCCTGGTCGGCAGGCGAGCGCTTGGCGCGCTCGGCAAACGCGCGGATGTCGGGCAACAGCGCGCGCGCTTCCACCGGGCTGAGCGTCAGCCCCATGCTGGCGTATGCCGCCATCACGCCGTGCGCGCCGGAATGTTTGCCGACCACCAGCTTGTGGCTGCGCCCCACCTCGACGGGATCAAATCCCTGGTAGTTGTCCGGATCCTTGAGCAGGCCATCCACATGGATGCCGGCCTCGTGTGTAAACGCGCCGCCACCCACCACGCTTTTTTGCCATGGCACCGGGCGGCCGGAAGCGGCCGCGACGCATTCCGACAATGCGGGAAAATGTGCCAGGTCGATGCCGGTTTCCATGCCGTAAAGTTTCTTCAGTCCCAGCGCGACTTCCTCCAGCGGCGCATTACCGGCGCGTTCGCCCAGCCCGTTCACTGTGGTGTTGATATGCGTCGCGCCGGCCAGGGCCGCAGCGAGACTGTTGGCCGTGGCGAGACCCAGATCGTCGTGCGCGTGCATCTCGATCTCTATGTCCACAGCGGCACGCAAGGCCGCGATGGCCTTGTGCACGCCGAACGGCTCCATCACGCCGAGCGTGTCGGCATAACGTATCCGGCATGCACCTGCGATTTGCGCGGCTTCCGCCACCTGCAACAGAAAATCCGGGTCGGCGCGCGATGCATCCTCACAACCGACGATGACATCCAGTCCATGATCGTAAGCATGCGGCACCAGTTCATGGATCGTTTCGATCACCCAGGCGCGGTCGCGCTTTAATTTCTTGTGCAAGTGAATATCCGAAACGGGAATCGACACGTCTATCATCTGCACATCGAGCTTTGCGCAAGCGGCAATATCTTCCTTGTGCATGCGACTCCACACGATGAGCTTTGCTTTCAGGCCGAGTGCGGCAACCGCGTTGATGCTCTCGCGCTCTTCATGCCCCATCGCCGGGATGCCGATCTCCAGTTCCGGCACGCCGAGCGCATCGAGCTGGCGCGCGATGCTCAGCTTCTCTTCCAGCGTGAACGCCACGCCCGCCGACTGTTCGCCGTCGCGCAAGGTGGTGTCGTCGATGGTGATGGTGCGTGACATGATGTTTGCCTTATGCGTACGTCGGTGCGAAAGCTTTTTCCGGCTCTGCCGCCGGGCCATCACCTTCCCAATACGGCGACAGTTTGCGCAATTGCGCAATGATCTCCGGCACGACCTGGATCACGCGATCCACTTCGTCCTCGGTGCTGTAGCGCGACAGCGAGAAGCGCACCGTGCCATGCGCGGCGGTGTAGGGTATGCCCATCGCGCGCATCACGTGCGAGGGTTCCAGCGAACCGGACGTGCAGGCTGAACCCGAACTTGCCGCGATGCCGAACTTGTTGAGCAGCAGCAGGATCGCCTCGCCCTCGATGAATTCGAATGCGATGTTGCTGGTGTTGGGCAAACGATTGCTCGGGTCGCCGGTGACAAACGAGCGTGGCACTTTCGCCA
>Ga0210088_1000156_pt1 | contig 13359 bp, 11 predicted proteins | sample RushMan_CattailN_6_FD_185557 | JGI IMG/M metagenome (GOLD analysis project Ga0210088, IMG submission 185557) | Wetland microbial communities from San Francisco Bay, California, USA, that impact long-term carbon sequestration -... | ecosystem: Environmental > Aquatic > Marine > Wetlands ... | reverse complement strand
GCAAGGACAAACGCGGAACAAGGGGCAAGAGCAGTCAACATGAACGATTATTGGTTTTTTCAAAACTGCTGGAAGCAGGAAGTGATAAGAAATTCGATTGCCCAACCTAACGTTCGTTAGTTTGATACCGAATATCCGATAGGGTTGTCAAGAATTTTTTGGAGGTGCCTTTTCAGTGACGTAATTTCGCCGCTCTAGGAAGCTATCCGAGAATACCTCCCGTAGGGCATTCCGGCAAAAGCCGAAGTCTAGAAATGGTCATGGTTCCTAAATTCCAGCCTGCGCGGAAATGACGAAAATCCGTGCAACGCCAGATTTCGGACAAGCTCCTAGAGCATGCAGCAAAGTTTCAGAGCGCTTTCACATAGATGACCTTATGATCCCCGACAGCATAAAAATCCTGCAGCTGCGCGGCCTCTCCATACCCGTGATTTTTATAAAACGAGCGCGTCGGCTCGTACTGATCTCTTGACGAAGTCTCGACATAAATTTGTCGGCCGCCTCGCTGCGCAATGATCTGTTCGCTTCTCTGCAATACTTCTTTGCCGATTCCCATGGATCGAAAATCGTTCAATACGGCTATCCAGTACAAATCATAATTTGACTCGGTGCCCGGGATCGGGCCAAAACAGCTATATGCGACGACTTGCCCCTGAAGCTCTGCGAATAGAAAAGAATAGCCGCTCTCCTCTCCTTTCATCAGGTGTTCCTCGACCAGTTCCAGTGCGATCTCGACCTCAACTTGAGAAAAAAAACCAGACGATTGAACTAACAACCGAACAGCCTCGGGATCAGAAGGCTTTACCTTTTCGCGGAAGACAATTGCCGGCGGCTGGTTCATACCGAAACGTCCATGTCCCCCACTATTCTTCGAATGATCTCATTATAGGATAAACCGGCCTGCTTTGATGCCGCAAAAAACCCCGCATCAGGAGAAAGGCACGGATTCGTGTTTACTTCCAACACCCACGGTCTGCCTGCCTCATCAACCCTGAAATCCACTCGGGCATAGCCCCGCAGCTCGAATAGACGCCAACAGTCTTTGGCCATTCCGCCAAGTTCTTCGATCAGAGGCCCATCCTCGCGTCTGAAATCAAACCGTCGCACTGTGTGGTCGTATTCAAACGAAGCCGTTTCCCATTTCGCCCGGTAGCCGACAACCTTTCTTTTGCCGACCGGGAAATGCACAAAGCGTATTTCCGCGGGCGGAAGAACTTCAGGTCCACTTTGGCCCGCCAAAACTGACAGGTTGAATTCTCTCCCATCAATATAGGTTTCGGCGAAGCAAGTTCCACCGAGCCTTCGCCTTCGGCACTCCATCTCCCTTAACAGCTGCTGAGAGTTACTAACGGCGACCACGGAGTCCTCGTCCAAACCGACCGAAGCGTGTTCCCAGACAGATTTTATGATATAAGTTCCACCCACAGAAATACCGTTTGACCGTGTATCTTCCAGAGTGAACCAGGGCGGGGTGAGGATTCCGGCTCCGTTCAGAAGCTTTTTGGCGAGGATCTTATTCGAGGTGGCGAACACTGCTTCGGTACTCGCTCCCGTATACGGGAGCCTCAAATGATCCAGAAGAGCCGGAGCCGTATGTATGAGTCGCCCCGCCTGCTCAACCGTTTCTACCAGGTTGAAGGCAAAATCGGGGCGTAGGGTTTTCACTGCATTTCTAATATCCTTTAAATCCATTGAGAAGGGCAAAGCAAAGACTTCGTAGCCAAGAACCGAGAGAGCGTTAGAAACGGACTCAACCTGGATCAGAACATCCTGCTCGTCCTTGGCGGCATCATTACCCACAGCGCTATGCAAAATAACAACCTTCATTGCCGCAAACCTGACCCTGAAAATATCACCCGAGTCCGAGACGGACATCGGAGGTTAATTGTTTTTTTAACAGGCGCACAGGTGACAACGCGCGGCGGACTCGGGAAAGATCGATGCGTTTCAGGGCCGAGCCCATGATTTGGTCCAGCAACTCCCCATAGCTAACCCCCACCATCCTGCAAAGGATCGGGAGATCCGAATGGGTGGGATTTAATCCGGCCAGCGGGTTCACTTCAATGAAATTTGGCACTCCATCGGCATCCGCCCGCAGGTCTATCCGCCCGGCATCTCTACATCCGAGTCCCTTCCATGCAGCAACAGCAACCTCTTTAGCTCTTTGTGCCATCTCATCATTCACCAAACGATATTCTACCAGTTCTTCGTAATGCTCTTTGTTCTTGTATGAATAGGCATCATTTTCAGCCTGAGCCTTCAGGAGGATCTCAATCAGGGCAATCGCCTTTGTATCTTCTCCTGTTCCAACAATTCCAACCGTGAATTCTCGCCCCGGGAGAAATGTTTCAACCAGAACAGGTTGTTTATAAGTGGCTAGAAGCATCCGGCAGACAAAAGCCAGCTCCTCGGGGTTACGGATTTTAGATGCCGCGGTGACCCCTTTGCCGGTCCCCTCAGCGACCGGTTTGGCAAAAAGAGGAAAAGGAAGCGTAAGCTTGGCAACATCAGCCTCTGTTTCTACAACCGCAAAATCCGCTGTCGGTATACCCAGATCCCGAATGACTCGTTTAGTCATTCCTTTATGGAGGGACAAAGAAAGAACCAGCGCATCTGAAAAGGTATAGGGGATATCGTATGCTTCCAGCAGGGTGGGTACCTGCGCTTCTCGCCCGTATCCCTTTAAGCCCTCGGCGATATTAAAAACCATGTCCCACCGATCGCCTGCCGCCAATCGCGCAACCAGATTCTTGACATGACCGATGCGCTCGGTCTGAAACCCAAGACGCTGTAATGTCTTGTCAATCCCTTCAATGGTATCCGGGCGATCAAACTCGGCTGTCTCTTCCCTGCTATATCCTTCAGCCAAGTATTCCTCCCGCAAATCATAAGTTATTCCAACTACAAAGGGTCCTCTTACTGCTCTTTTTCGACTTTTGGGAAGTCCCGCGATTCGACCTCTTTTCGGCCTTTGCGCTGCCACCTTTTCACCGCAATCGGGATAACGGTAAAGTTTCCCCTCGTAATTCCTGAGGAGAAGCTCATCGCCGTCGCGACCGGCCGCGTATTCGGGCAGGAGAGGTATTTTGCCTCCACCCCCCGGGGCGTCGATGACATAGGAGGGTATTGCATAGCCAGAGGTAAAGCCCCGCAAGCCACGAATAATCTCCAGGCCTTTCGAAACCGGCGTGCGGAAATGGGAAGAACCCGGTATAGGATCGCACTGGTAAAGATAATAAGGCCTTACGCGTCTCTTCAGGAGTCCATGATACAGTCGTTTCATGGTTTCCACATCGTCGTTAATGCCCGCTAAAAGAACCGTTTGGCTCCCCAGCGGAATGCCCGCATCTGCCAAACGATTGCAGGCATGACTAACCTCAGGCGTCAATTCAGCCGGATGGGTAAAATGAATGCTCATCCATAATGGGTGATAGCGCTTGAGCATCCGCGTAAACGCTGGGGTTACGCGCTGAGGCAGAACAACCGGAGCCTTGGTCCCGATTCGAATCATTTCAACATGAGGGATCGCACGCAATTTTGCGAGAAGCCATTCCAAACGATCATCGGAAAGTGTTAGAGGGTCTCCCCCGGACAACAGCACATCACGTACCGTCGGCGTAGCCTGGATATATTCGACAGCTTTATTCCACTGATCGAAACTCAAGCAACTACCTTTTTCATTACCAACCATGCGCGAACGTGTACAATAACGGCAGTAAGTCGAACAAAAATCAGTCGTAAGGAAAAGAACTCGATCAGGATATCGATGAACTAAGCCGGGGACCGGGCTATCTTGATCCTCATTTAAGGGATCCCTCTTTTCCCCGTCACTAAGCCGTAATTCGGCGGTGACCGGCACAACAGTTCGTCGCAACGATTGTAGAGCGTCGGTTCTGTCAATTAGACTGGCATAATAGGGTGTGATCGCAAGAGGGAGCGAGACTCTGTCGCTAGCCGCAGCTTTCAGCTCTTCATCAGACAACTGGATGATTCCGGCCAAACTCTCAGCGCTCCGGATGCGGTTGCGCAGCTGCCAATGCCAGTCATTCCATTCGGCAATAGAGGTTCCGGGAAAGAATTTTTCACGAAACGAGTTGGTTTGTGGATTGACTGGAAACTTGCGGGTATGTTGGGAGGCGGACTTCGGCCGGCAATACTTTGGTCTATGGTTTTTTTCCAAAGACAACGATGCAAGAGATACGGATCCCTTTATTAAGTTGTCGGGTGCGGCAATGCAACCCGCCTTAACCGGAGGTTCCGTTTCTTCATTTGCCACATCTGATTTTTTATCCACGCTGAATTTGTTTTCCATTTTATTTTCTACTCCTAACCGGACAATATTTTTGAATTTCTGCAATCCAAAGGCGTCTGTCTGAAAGCCCTCTTTGAACAGCCTACTCCTGCAGTTCTTCGACCTTTTTTACCTCAATGACGTAACCCTGGTCGGTCTCGGTTATGTAGCCTGTTGCTTCAACGAATTTTCCTATCATGTCGGACAAATCTTTGCCCTCGACGAGATAATCGCCATCTTCGGCCTCGATGATAATCCCTTCGTCTGTTTTAACTACGGTTCCGGCAATAACTTCTTCCTGCCCCGCAGCGAGCAGAGCGCTGGAACTAACCAATACCAGCAACGTTAAGATGCTTACAAAAGCGCACAAGAGTTGAATTCTATGTTTCATTTTCTATGGCTCCTACCGGCGTTAAGGCGTTAAAAAAACACTCCCAAAGCTACGCTATGATTTCATACTCTCTCACAACAAAAACATCTGAGCCCTCATCCGTCTTGAAGGTACCTTTGGCCCTGATATGCTTGTGCATCAATCTTATAAGTTCGTCGCCCCCGGCACTCGCACGGATATAGTATTCTTCTTCATCGTTCGCTGATATGGTCACAGCGGTCACCGTTCCACTATCATCCCAACCTGACGGAGTAACAATTCCCTCAATGACCGTCTGCTCACCTAACTCGTATTCCATAAAACCTTGCCCTGCACTTTGAGCCCATTCCATGTTCAAGATACCTTCACACTCACAGATTCAGTCGCCGTTTTGAAGCAATATATATGCCAATTTATTGGACGTCCCACGATCCTATTAAATCCAGCTGGTTGGGCCTTGCCGGGATCGATTCCAGAGGGCTCCAAAACAATGCTGCTGAATCAAGCTTTGCAAACGTCAAATTGTAGGGCTCGTTCTCCGAACCCCGCCTAAATCCGTGCGAAATGGCATCGAAGGGAATGTTATCCTCATGATTGATCTGCCACTGAGGGCACTGGGAAACGGAAGAAGGGCTCAGTCCTGCTGGAGTTCGCGAGGACGTACCGGGAAGGGGGAAAAAGGAACCAGTGGTTCCGCATTTAGTGAGATATGAATCAGAGAGGAACTCGTCGTTCCCCTTTAAACGGTAGCGGAACTGATATCTCCGCTTTCTGCAGTCGATTAAGCACTTCCACTGCGCTTAAACTCTTCTTTGTGGATTTCATATTTGGCCAGTAGTTTGCGGAGTTGGCGGCTGCTTATCCCGGCAGCCGATGCGGTGGCGTTTATCCGGCCTGAATTCAGAGCCAGCAGTTCCCTTAAGTAATCGCGTTCTATATCTTCGATACCCTTGCGCCTGACTTCAGCAAGGCTCAACGACAAGTCCAGGGGAATTCTTGCCCCGGAACAACCGCCCGAAAAAAGATCCCGCGGAAGACTATCAGGCCTCAAAACGGCCGCCGTTTCGAGTATGTAGGCCCGCTCGATGAGATTCTCCAACTCGCGAATATTGCCGGGCCAGGAATATCTTCGGAAGGCATCCTGGACATGTGGATGCATGCCTCGAATCTGTCTGCCATAAAGTTTATTAAGCCTCTTTATAAATATCTCGACCAGTATCGGTATGTCTTCCGGGCGTTCCCTCAACGGAGGAATATCTATGGGGAATACATTCAAACGGTAATAGAGGTCTCGACGAAATATACCATTTTCACTCATCGTCTTTAGATCGACATTGGATGCAGCTATGATCCTTATGTCAGCATCGATGACCGATTCTCCCCCTACCCTCTGAAAAGTTCGATCCTGTAGAACCTGTAGCAGCCGGATCTGCGCAGATGCCGTCACCGTCCCAATTTCGTCCAGGAAAAGGGTCCCACCTTGAGCGATTTCGAATTTACCCAATTTTCTTTTGACCGCGCCTGTGAATGCCCCTTTCTCATGCCCGAACAATTCACTTTCAAGCAAAGTTTCCGGAATCGCTCCACAGTGCACTGCAATAAACTGCCGTTCGCTTCGAGTGCTGTGACGATGGATGAGTCTGGCAATGACCCCTTTGCCCGTTCCGGTTTCTCCGATAAGCAGGACCGTAGCTTTTGTAGGAGCTACCGACCTCACTTTCTCAAGCACTTTCTTCATTGCCGGGTTATTGGTACGGATCACCTCCAGCGAATCATCCTGCCAGAACTTGTTACGCAAATAATCCAGTTCCGATTGCATTCGGATGGATTCGGAAATACTCTCGACAACATATTTGACTTCGTCGCGGTTTATTGGATAAGTCAGGTAATTGCTGGCGCCCGCCTTGACGGCATTAACCGCCTCTCGTATCATCTCCTGCGACGAAAGCACAATGATTTCAGCATTGGGGAGTGCCTGCCAAAATGGCTGAAGTGCTTCGCCATAGCCGTTGTAGCCATTTTTAGCCGTTTTCCATCGAAGAAGATGGAGGTCCACAAAGACAAACTCATAAGTTCTCTTATGAGACTTATCGAAGCAAGAGTCTCGATCGTGCACCACGTCTACCTTGGATTCGGGGAAGCAGGCGCGGATGATACTGCAGGCAGCAGAATCGGCGGAAGCAACTAAAATATATTTCATCGAAAATTCTATCACCTCGGCAGACGCCAATAATTTAAACTCGGTTTGGCTGAAAGCCTGCATTGTTTTCCGGATTCCCGCCAAAAGCATTCAGGAATGACGGGCGGACGACTCACCTGACTCGCATGCCAAGTTGTGTACCCCTTTTTGGCTGTGACTCAGTTAAAAGGCCAACATTCTATCCTGCACATACACAGATCCACCGGGAAAATAGACCTGCAAAGATCTGCAGTCAATGAATCTTCGCGGGCTGAATTAATATTTTAATAAAGCAGGAACAAACAAGGTCAAGGGCGGCCAAAAAGTTATGACCATCAAGTCTGCGAGGAGTATCAGGAGCATGGGGAGAATCTTCTGCACCATATCTTCCAGTCGGCAGCCCGCAATGCCCGACGATACAATCAGACAAATTCCAAGGGGTGGAGTCAACATGCCTATCGCGAGATTCGTTACCACAATCACGCCCAGTTGAATAACGTCGACACCGAGGCTGGGAAGCACATTGACGAGAATCGGCACCAGCAAAATCAATGCGGCAGTGGTTTCAATGAAAACGCCGGCAATGAGCAACAACACGTTTATCATTATTAACAGCAAGGTCGGGCTGTCACTCAGCGCCAGCAAATTTGCAGCAACTCGACCGGGAATGTCTTCTATTGCCATGAGCCAACTGAACACGGCCGCCGTCGCTATTATAAAAAGGATTACGCTGGAAGTAATGGAGGCGCGAATAAAAATTTCGGGGAGATCTCTGACACCCAGTTGCCGATGGACGAACAGCCCCACTGCAAGGGCATAAATTGTAGCAACCGCAGCGGATTCCGTAGCCGTAAAAACCCCTCCCAAAATTCCCCCAAGGATCACAACTGGTGCTCCAAGCGCCCATTTCGCTTCCCATAACCTCGCCTTAAGGCGCTGCAAGGAAAAGGACTCGATTTTCCCGTATTTCTTTTTTGCTGAAAGAATTGTTGAGACGGCAATCAAACTTATTCCTATTAAAACTCCTGGCAAAATCCCCGCGGCAAAAAGCTTTCCGATCGACGCACCGGTAAGAAAACCGAAGATGATCATCGGTATACTCGGCGGAATGATCACGCCTATCGATCCTCCAGCGGCCTGCACCGCACCCGCAAAACTTCGCTCGTATCCTCTTTTTATCATAGAAGGGATCAAGATGGCTCCAACTGCTGCTGTATCCGCTGCAGCCGACCCCGAAATGCCTGCAAAAAACATGGCCGACACAATGGATACCGCAGCCAACCCGCCAGGCATCCAACCAACCAAAGATTCAGCCAGGCGCACCACGCGGCTGGAAATTCCTCCGCTTTCCATAAGAGCGCCTGCAAACATAAACAGTGGTACTGCCATAAGAGGAAACGAATCGGTTCCTGCGTAAAGCCTCTGAATCACCATCATGAGGGAGAAGTCTCCCAATACCAAAAACGCGGCCAAAGACGCCAGGCCGATGGCCAACGCTATGGGAGTGTTGATGAGAAATAGAATAAATAAAGTTGAAAAGAGAACGAAGGTCGTCACTGACTACCCTCAAGAGGGTCTATGAGCTTGCACAAATGACTCAGAGCATGCAGGGAAAATAGGGCTCCACTTAATGGAATTGCGGTGTAGGTTAAAGTCAACGGAAGCCCGAGAGCCGCCGTCTTTTGTCCGGAAATGAAAGCGGCAAAAATAGTCCCGTAAACAATAAGCACCCCGAAAAAGACCAGTGACAAAACAAGGACCAATATGGCAACAGCGTATCGCAGATTGTGAGGTAGGCGTGCAACTAAAAAATCGACACCAATATGGGCGCGCCTTTTATAAGCTGCACTGGCTCCGAGAAACGAGATCCAAACCAGGCAGATGCGTCCTACCTCTTCCGACCAGAACAAAGAGTGGTTGAGTACATAGCGGCTGAACACCTGGGTGCCAATGATCAAGGCCATTCCCAGACCGATAACAAACAAAAATATCTCTGTTATGCGATTAGCCCAGTTGCTCCAAAAATGAATTTTGCCGATCTGCCTGTGTAGGCCGGAAATCACTGGCCGACCGCCTTAAGGAATTCTCGCAGCAACTGCTGGGTTTCGGCTCCCTGATAGATATCCAGCTCTTGAATGTTCGCTACCTTCGCTCGGAAAGATGACAAATCCGGGTGTTCATCCACCTGCATACCGGCTTCCTTGAGGTTACTCAGAAACCCCGCTTCGTTGTTCCGATTCCAGGACCTCTGGTACTTGGCTGCTTCAATCATGCATTGCCGAATCAAATCCTGGTCTTTAGCAGGAAGCCCCTCAAACCACTTCAGGTTAGCCACATCAATGTGTGCCGAATAGACGTGGCCGGTCAGAGTCAGGTATTTCTGAACCTCATAGAGTTTATAGGTCCAGATAACGGAAAGAGGATTTTCCTGACCGTCGATGGTTCCCTGTTGGAGCTCGGTATAGATAGGCCAACCCATGGGTGTTGGATTAGCACCTAGCATTCTCCAAAGCTCCTTGTGAAGGACCGATTCCATCACGCGGATCTTTAAACCCGAAACATCTTCGACCGTGTGAACGGGTCGTTTGTTATTCGTAAGGTTGCGGAAACCGTTTTCGGAGTAGGCTAAACCCTTGAATCCAACTTTCTCAAGGCGCTCTAAAAGCTCTTGACCGGCCGGCCCATCGAGCACCTCGTCGACTTGCTGGTAGCTTCCAAACAGAAAAGGATAATTGATCACACGGACTTCAGGAACAAACACATCAAATGGCCCGTCGGTGATTATTCCCATCTGCACAGTGTTCATCTGGATCTGCTGCAGGATTTCCGTTTCGCTGCCAAGCGATGCACTATGATAGATCTTGACCTCATAGTCATCGGATTTTGATTCCAGCAGTTCCTTAAATTTATCTGCACAAATATTCTGGGCCGATCCCGGGATGGTGACGACACCGAGCCTGATCGTCGTCTTGGCCGCTGCAAAATTGACCCAAATAAAGCTTCCCAAAATGGCTGACAAAACCAACAATCGTCGCATCGCAACCTCCTTGATAATTTCAATTATGGTTCGACTCATTAGCCTAGCAGTCTCCACCCCGAAACTCCCTCTCCCCTCGATGCGGATAGGAACTTGGTGGGGTCGGGATAGATTCTAGTCTATATTTACTCAGGTGAAACCTCGCATGCCCCGGGAAGTTGTGTACAGGCGTCACTCCGCTGACTCAAGCAAATCGAAGCAACCTTATGGTTCAGCTGCAAACTTCATTGCGTTTCGGCAGAAATCCCTTTTCCCGCAGGTAGTTCGCTGAAGCCGACACAATGTCTTCCGGTTTCTGATCGTAGGTGTCGACTCTGACCGTAATGTATCCTTGATAGTCTGAAGCTTCAATTCGGCGGAGTAAACCGGGTATGTCCATAACACCGTCACCTAGTTGCACATGACGGTGAGAACGGCTCGCTGGAATGTCATCCAGATGAACGTGCGCAATGTAACAGTGCAGTTTTTCCCAAGATTCGCAAGGGTCTTCACCCACACAAAAGAAATGGCCGGCATCAAAACTGATGCGCAAAGATTCATGAAATTCTAGCTCTTTCAAAAATGCCAGAGCCTGTTCGCTGGTCTCGATCAAAAGGCCCGGTTCGGGTTCGATAAGCAGCTTTACAGCGAGTTTCCTGGCGAGCGGCAGAACACGGTGCATATTCGCCACGAGCAGCCTGAATGCATCATTCTGATTCATGGTTTCCGGAATCTCGCCACCGGCATTGGTGGAAACGCAAGGTATCCCGAGTACTGCCGCCAAGCGCATACAGTCCAGCGTATAACGAATGCGCGCCTCTCGATGCTTCCAATCTTCATCGAGCCAGGAAGGATTATAGGCGTCAGGTATGGCCGTCACAATCGCACTGTTTAGATTGCAGATCTTGATCTTCCTTTCTGTGAGGAACTGATTCCAATCGGCAATACGCGCAGCGGAAAGATCATCAGGAAATGCATGGGGACGATCGGCAATTACTTCAACGGAACAGAAACCGGCTTTCGATATGCCCTCGATGGCTTCCGACAGAGGGCGCGAGCGAAACAGATTGGTGCTGTAAGCAAAATGCATAAAGACTCCTAAAGAAAAATACTATTTGGTTCCCGCAATGATTCGCCAATCAACTGCAAGACAGCCTTGTTGATAGATTCGCACGGGGTTCAAATCCAGTTGCTCAATCTGTGGGAAATCTTTCAACAACCATGAGACCCTGACGATCGTGTCCACTAACGCCTCTCGATCCAATGGCGGTTCACCCCGAACCCCTTGCAGGAGTTTAGACCCCGTAATTTCATCCAACAAGCGATTTGCTTCCTCATCAACTATGGGAGCAATGCGCATGGCGGATTCCTTAAAGACCTCAACATATATACCTCCCAAGCCTACAATCACAACAGGTCCAAACTGCTGGTCTTGACGCCCGCCGATGAACCATTCCAAACCCGGGTCAGCCATTTTCTGCAGCAATGCCGAAGGACCGAACGCTGACAGTGCCCTGTAAGCAGACCTCAACGCCTTCTCGTCAGCCAGGTTAAGGTGGATCGCGCCTGCATCACTTTTGTGAATCACCTCGGGCTGAGCCGTCTTCACAGCCAGCGGAAAACCGAGATCATTTGCCGCATTCGCCGCTTCCTCTTCGCTGCAGGCATGCCGCCAATCTATTAGAGGAATTCCGTAGGCCGTGAGAATGGCGGCAACCTTTTCAGCGGCTAGAGGCCCCGACGCTTCTGCTCCCAGTTCGCTCCGAACCCTACTTTTATCCACCCCAGTAGGTTTGACCGTAGAAAACGGCAGTGGAATCCGATCTCGTCTGGCTCGGTTCCATGCAAGTGCCCTCAGGGCCTCCCGCGGATCCGTAAATATAGGAAATTTTGACGACTTCCGATTGTATTCCAATTCGCTGCTGGTTGTAAATACGCAGACCGCGAGTGGTTTTAGCGATCGGTGAATAATCTCGCCCAGCCCTCCGATCAATCTTCGCGATTCATCGCCATCAAAAATTCCTTGGTAGTTATGAATGAAAAGCACCCCGTCGATGTCTTCCCTGGCAAGCGTGTTCTCTGCTAAACTCTGGTACAGTTTAAGATCAAACAGGTCTCCCAGGTCCATGGGATTGTGAAACTGGATGACTTTAGCCCTGGAATGCTGTTCAACCCTTCGTATCGTTTCGTCCGGGAAAGGAGGCAGCGAAAAGCCGAATTCTTCGGCTGCATCGGCAGCCATGACGGCATGGCCACCGGACCTCGATATAACTGCCAGGCGATTTCCCTTCATTGGCGGCAGCATAAAAGCTTTCAGCATCTGCAAGGCTTGTCCTTGTTCTCGAACACGCAGTATGCCGCACTGGCTGAAGGCAGCATCGACCACGCCATCATCCGAGGAGAGCGAAGCTGAATGAGAGCGCGCGATAATCGAACCGGACTCTCCATTATTGGACTTGTGGGCAACAATTACTTTGGAAGATGAGGATGCGACTTCCATCAGTCGCCGACCCTCTGCAATCCCTTCCAGATAGCAGAAAATCGAACTAGTGTCTTCATCTCGCACTAAGTATTCCAGCAGGTCCACTTCATTCACATTCAACTTATTGCCAATACTGGAAAATTTGCTGAATCCCATATGCTCCGAAGCCAATCCGTTGATCATCACGGCACCGACACCCCCGCTTTGGGACACAATCGAGACGCTACCCGGCCGAGCTTCAGCATTAAATGGCATAAAAGGCACAGCCAGCCCATTATGGCGATTGATTATTCCGATGCAGTTGGGGCCGATCATTCGCATCTGGTAACGATCTAGGCATTCTGTAATTTCATGCTCAAGGGTCATCCGTTCTTCGCCCAGTTCTCTAAACCCGGCGGACTCGACCACAACTCTTTTGATTCCTCTTTCACCACACTGCTGCAACACGGATGGAACCGCAGCGGCTGGGATCAGAACAGCCGCCAAATCGACCGGTTCCGGAAGATCCATAACAGAGGGATAGATTTTGTGTCCCAGAAAAGAACCCCCTTTAGGACCGACCAGATACACACATCCCGTATAACGAAATTCCAGAAGATTATAAACCATAACCCGGCCGAGATTACCCGGAGAATTTGAAACTCCAATCACCGCCACACTTTCAGCTTGAAAAAACTTCTCCATAGCACCCTTTCTCGAAGCAGAGAATATCGGACTCGATTGGCTCGCAGCTCCCACGCCATTGAAGGCCAAGAAGAACTAATCAGCGTCCGTCCTCAAAGCTAAAACTTCCTCAAAAGTCCTCACCTTATCCAATCAGAATAACGTAAATGTATAGCACTACTGCCAATACTCAACAAGCCTTGGTACGAAACATTTAAATATTTAAGGTTCATCGCCCATTACCGGGAGATGGTCCTTTGCTTACCCCCTAGTACAGCCGGGCGGAAGTCTTCATCCAGTTATTGAGCAATTCAAAGTCCCCCTTTTCAAAGGGGGATTTAGGGGGATTTCATTGCCA
>Ga0210088_1000155_pt1 | contig 13364 bp, 10 predicted proteins | sample RushMan_CattailN_6_FD_185557 | JGI IMG/M metagenome (GOLD analysis project Ga0210088, IMG submission 185557) | Wetland microbial communities from San Francisco Bay, California, USA, that impact long-term carbon sequestration -... | ecosystem: Environmental > Aquatic > Marine > Wetlands ... | reverse complement strand
CGGGCATCCTCCGATTTGACAGGATAGCCGGAAAGCTCAATTATTGACCAGACGTAGGGGGACGCCCATGAAATTATGCGTTTCCATCGTCTGTGAGGGAAATTCTCAGTTCCTCTACAATGTCCTCGCCTCTCTGAACGGACCTACTGACTGCCGACCGAGTCAACCCCAATTCTCTTCCCACCTCCGTAGCAGCCATACACAATTCCCTCACCGCCCAGTAAGCCGCAACACTTCTTACCTTAACACGTTTCGGTTCTTTACCCGAAGTTCTGATCCTCTCCTCCGGCACGTCAAATATCTGCAGAACCCGTGCGATAATCGTATCAAAACTGAAACCCTGAGCTCTCAAGCGATATTGGCGCTCCATCTCTCTGGCCGCGGCAAGAACAGAGTCAACAAATTCGTGTCCTTTCGGCAGACGCGCGTAAGCGAAGAAATATTGGGCAAGGCATGTCCTATAGCTATGGCGAGAAGCCAGAATCCAGCGGCAGGGCCCGTCTTTGGACAGGGTTTGAACGAAAATAAGACTATGCTCGGAAGAGTTCAAAAGCTGCAATTTGCATCGCCCCGATAACTGCTTTCCCGTCATTCCCACATGCTCCCCGCCTAAAGCCTGCGGGGAGAAGCTCTGGCGGGAATCCACAAAGGGACGCAAGGCTGAATTCCCGCCAAAAACGCGCGGGAATGACCGAAGGTGAAGTCGAGGCCAAAGAAACTGAAATGAAGTCTCATGAGAGCGCCGCCGCCCCAGCTTTGGACGGGGTTTTATCTAGAAGGAAACTGCATAATGAAGTTTCATACAAGATAGGTCCGGGTCACCGAATCTTTCCGTTGTGTGCTCTTTAATGATTTGTTTTTTGATTATTCAAGTTGTCCTTGGCCCAGCATTTCAGTCGTATTACGTAATGGCCGGTGGTACTTGCATTCTGCGGTGAAAAAGAGTTCATCAAGCCACCGGCCTCACCGGAGATGTCTGACCTCCTATCAGCTGCTAAACGCTTTGTTCCAACTCCTTCCGCGCTTCCCCGAACCGCCTGCCGACTTCTTCGACATCGACTATCATCGCCATGAATCCGGCCTGCTTGTCGTATACATCCTCAGGGATGGCCCCTCTTACCTCAGGTTCCAGGATATGAAAAACGGGAAGTCTCAACGAGACCCCTGCCAATGGACCCGCAAAGCTGGGATCACCAACGGTAAAGGTTTTTACCGCAATCTCGGCCTGCTCCAGGTTGGCTGCCCCGAGAACCACGACCAGGTTCTCAGCTCCGGTATCATCGACCAGCTTTTTGATGGCAGCTTGATTGTCCGAGTCCATTGCACCCGCCGAGGTTCAGACGAAGCACTCGGTGACCGCATAGGCGATTTCCGCACCAGCCGCCTTCATACACTCGGCAATGGCGGGACCCGGCACTCCGTCTCTCTCCCCAAAGATGATGACCCGCTTCCCTTCAAACGTCATATCAGCCCTTCTCCTTTCTTCTCTGCATAACGGTTCAAGCCATGTTGGGATTCTTCTCTATAAGGAAGGACATGCCATCGGAGAGTTGGGACATTCGCCCCAGAAACAGGCTCCCTTTGGCAAGGAACATGGCGTTGTTCATTTCCCCGCGCTTTATGCTGTCTATGGCATGGCCCAGAAAGGGAACTGCCGCGGGGACATGCCCCTGGGTCGGGGCAAAGCCCGGCATGCCGCGCTCGAAGACGAAATGATCGAGTTCGCCTCGCGCGATCTCCTTCCTCAGCACCGCCAAAGCTCCGATCATCCGATAGTTGTTGAGCGGCACGTTGCCGCTTCCGGCGGGAACAGTGACCTCCGGGTTGTGCATTTCTGTAGCGTACTTGTCGATATCGGTTACTCTCTTTCCAATCCTGTCCAAGGGCTTGAGAACCAGAGCCTCCATAATGTTTTGCTGTGATGAGCCGGAACCGATGTCGTGCTTGCCTATGCTGTCCAACCGAATAATAGGACTTTCTCCGTCATCTTCTGTAACCAGAAATGCGATAGCGCCCAGCACATCCTCCAGAATGGGCATGTCATTGGCGAGGTGGCCTCTAAATTTCATGCCCAGCTTGGCGAGACACCCTCCACCGACTATCGCAATTTTCTTGAACACTCCGGCTTTTACCAGGCCGGCAGCCAGCACGATGGCATACACCGGACTTACGCAAAAGGCTTTAACGTCACAGCCCGTCGCGTTGATGCAGCCGCACATCTCTCCAATAGCCTTGGCAAGGCTCCCGCCGCCCCTGTTGTAGCGGTCTCCCACGGCTTCCTCGGAACAGCTGAGGATAAAGTCGACATCCTGCGGCGCAAGATCCGCCTTCGTCAAAACATGCTGCAAAGCCAGAGCCCCTGAGGTCTTTGTCATGAGGTTTTCCAGCAAAACGTGGGCACTCAGAGTCTCATCCTGGTCGTGATGCCGATGAAAACAGCCGATGAGCCGGCCTTGGTGATAGAGGGGGAGAGACCCCTCACGAGCGATCTTCTGCTCTATCCGCTCAAGGTCAACGCCTGTGGAGAGCTTGCCCTTGAGATCAGCCTCCTTCCAAAAGCGGTTGCCCTTCAGCGACTCCAGGAACAAGGGTGCAGCATCCTTTTCCAACCAGATCAGATCGAAATCGTCCGCATGCTTCAGCAGCCCGATAAACTCTTCTTCGGGCACGATCTCACCGTAGACTCCAAACCGCGAGGCGCCTTCCAGAGGATGCTTGTACCAGGGCTGCTCGATTCCATTCAATCGATCCGGATGGAAATTTCCGATGAAGACCTGGTTGGGCGGATACTCGACTGCTTCCCTTAAAGACCGCAGATGCTCATTGATTACGGGCAACAGGGGCTCCTTACTGTTCGCTATTTCTCGACTTGGCTTCGATCCGTACCTGACAAAGCCGGGCGCGTGGACAAGAACATAGGCGGATGTCTTTATGATGGGATCGGACATGGATCATTTCCTTTGAGCTGCAATCCTGAAATGACGGCAACAAGTGAAACCCGAAGCCGGCTTGCTCACAGTATATAGGCACCAGTGCTTCGCGGTTCTTGCGCTATTCGTCAAAAACCTTCTGCCCCTCGATCTCAGTCTGCAGCGCACGCAGGGCCTTCTCGACAAGCCTTCGCCGCAATGCCTTCTCTTCCTCCCTGGATTTTCCTGGATCGCCCAGGGGATGAGGGATGGCGACGGCTGGAACGATTCTGTTGGCACCCACGGTTTTGGAGATCGGAACGATGCTGCAGATATGTACGACGGGGATTCCCGCTCTTTCTATTTCTTTTGCCATCGTTGCGCCGCAACGAGTACAGGTCCCTCAGGTGGAGCTGAGTAAGACGGCCTTGACGCCGTCTCTTACGAGGTCGCCCGCAATCTCGCGCGCAAATTCCCTGGCGCTCGCCACTGAAGTCCCATTTCCCACCGTGGCGTAGTAGTAGGGATAGAGCCCGCCAATTACTCCCTCTCGCTCGAGATCCCTCACGACATCGAGCGGCAGCACCCGGTGCGGGTCTTCATTGGCGAAGGTGGGATCATACCCCCCGTGGGCGGTCTCGTAGGTTCGAGGGCTCAGGGACATAACGCCCCGAATATCGTATCTTCCATACCTGCTGGCGCTGGAGGATTCGATATGGTCCGGGTTGCCCTTGGGAACGATCCCTCCACTGGTTATGAGAGCGATGGTTGCTTCGCTCAGTCCCTCCAGAGGCGGCAGAGGCTCCACCCGATCAAAAGTGGGCATGGGATACTCGGTGGTGTACGGCTCCCCTTTGAGCTTTCGCAGGAGCATCTCCACAGCTCTGGCCGCTCCTGTTTGCGATGCGAAGAAGTTTCGGCGGATCCCCCTCGCAATGTATCCCGCCTCTGCCGGGGACCCCGGCGGCTCCCCTCTTGCCAGTCTGAGTGCAAGCTGTGCCATCTTCTGCGCCGCATCCTTCATTCCCAGTGTGGTAGCTTGCGTTTCGACAATGTATAGCGACTTCCTGTAAAGCTCCACGCCGGGATTTTCACCGAACATGGCCGTTATGGCTGGAATTTTCAGTCGGAGTGTCACCGCTTCGCACACGGCACCGCACGCAACCCCGTACCTTCCGGCATTGAACGCCGGGCCGGCCAGCACCAGATCCGGCTCGTAGCCTTTGATCAGCGCGAGCACTCCATCCGTTGCCTGCTGGATGTTTTCACTGAAATAGTTGTCTCCGCATACGACTGTTCCGACGATCTCCACATCATCACCGCAGATCTGCTGGAAAAGCAGCCCGGGGCCTACCGGACCGACCTTCTGAAGGGGCTTTATGCCGGCCATTTGCTCACCGCCAATCTGGGCGAAGAATTGATTCAGATAATGAACCGCTTTTAGTTTCGGCTCCATTGGGTCCTCCTGCTATTCTTCCCGAGAGGATAAAAACTCGAACCCGAGCTCATTGGTTGCCCCCATGATGACCTGCAGTTCAGCCGTGATTCCCCGCTCCGAGAGGCTTGCAGGCTGACCGCCCGCCATCTTCTCTATGATTCTCTCATCACCGATAACCCTGTCCATAGGAGGCAAGGCGATCATTTCATTAGCATTGCCCACGCTCACGAGGGCATTGGCCAGGGGCGTAGTATCGGCCAGAGATTGAGATCCTCCGTCAACTCCCGCAAACTCATCGGTGAGGAGGGTGGCGCCAATCCCTCTTTCTTCAAGTTTGGCGCAGTACATCATCGCATCTGCATCGGGATTCCCAAAACCCTCCTTGGAGATGATTACCCCGTCGACACCCAGCCATTCGACCAGTTTGACGGCATAGTCGGAGGACCGCTCTTTGTCCCTAAGGGTGACATTGGCGTTGGTTACAACGGTCCCGACGAAGTGGAGTTCTCTCCCATCCCGCTTGAGCAGTTCGTTGATTACAGGATTGTTCTGATGGTGATAGGTAGTGTTCTTATCGCATGCGGAGACGCAATTGCCGCTCACAATGGCACCGTCCATCACCTCTGTCGGCATGATAAAGGTAGGAAGAACGGTTTTCATGTCCCTCCCGTAGAGATAGCTGTCGTGAAGCAGGCCCTGGCTGAGCAGCATGTAGAGATAGGCAATTCGAGGAAGCCCGCTCGTGATCGGCTTCAGCCCGGAAGGCGCAGAGATCTCGAATCGGCTCACCTCGGCGGGTTTGACGCGCCTTCCCGCCTCGCCGAGGTAAACGGCTGCACGCAAACCGGCCATGCGCAAAGCCTCTTCGTGCTCATGCTTGGAAATCCCTTCTTTGACTTTAATCACCAAGGCAACATTCAGGAGCTTTGAAAAGGAGCTGTACCGGGCACCCGGTCCACCCATGTCGATCATCCCTTCCTGGAACCCCACGATTTGACCAACGGTCAGGACAGAACATCCATCAAGCACGTGAGTCCTACCGTGCCCAACAGTCTCGACACCTGAAATCAACCCGGGAAACATGCCGCCTCTGCCCTCGACCTTGACCCGGGGCTCGACCACATCCTTCACCGGAATGATGCGCACGCTCTCGCCGGGCCTGGCAAGTTCAGCCATGATGGAGGTGATCCTCGAATCACTTCCCCGGATTTTTTCAATAAGCTCTTGTCGGTTGATTTGAAGGGTTCTGCCCTCGACAGAGGTTTCTCGCCCCCAGTCGATATCCTCAATAGGTATGCGGCCAAGCTCTAAAACCATGCTGAGACCTCCCTGAAAGAAACAGCTGAGTCAAGGAATGGCTTTCCAAGAATTATGCCATTCATCCGGTCTGGCGAAAAGAGCCAGATCGAAAAATAGTCGGCCGTGCAGGGGTATCGTGTGCAAATGGTATTGGAGTGTCGACTTTAACTACAAGCCGGCTCTTCGGAATAATTGTAGCAAAGAAGTTTCCACAAAACCAGTTTAAGATCTCAGGGTGAACTGCTGATGCACTATTTTCCTCATATACACCAGCTTGATCTATACTTGTTAAGAATGGAATCCTGCACTTATGTGCCCGGATCCCTCAATCTCAGCTCTCCTACTATCCCCGCACCCTTTCCCCGACCTCCATTGCCGGAATCGGGCATCTACCCCAGGTGACACTGCCCCGCGTGAGGGTCCGCACCGGGCGGTTTATAAAACCTATCATGCCGAAGCGGGGGCGTTGACGATGAAAGTTTCTGAAAATTGGAACAAATATGGACCTTATGTTGAATATTTTCTTTTATCCTCAATGAGGTAGGGTCTTCACCGTGTCAAGCCATTTTCGTTTCAGGATCTGGAAGGATGATGAAAAACCAACCAGCCTGAGAAGAAGAGAATCTGAATTATTGACCACGAGAAAACTCAACTGGCTTAAGGTACCGCCATTACTGGCCAGTCTCGGAGGAGGTTTCCGAAGGTCGTGTAATAACCGATTCGCGAGACTGCGCACATGCAAATCCCTTTGGGGAAAAGCAATCTGGATTCTCGTTTCCCGAAAACACCGGTCAATTTCCTGGTGAAGCTCGCTTTTTACACTCAACATTTCATCAGCATCCAACACCCAAACACGAAGCTCGAAGTCGAGCGAGCTCTCCCCGAAACTTTGAAACAACACCTGCGGCTTCGCGCTGCGGCGATCCGCCTTTTCGTGTGCTGTTGTTGTTCGGATTCGCCAGGTAATGAGCCGAACTTAAGGCCGGCACTTTCCATCCCCGTTTTCTGCCAAAGCCGTTGGCAATATTTGAGTAGATTGCTATTATGTAGTGGTGGCTGGAGAACCGGTCCATTGGATGGGAAGGTGATCGGGAGACAGCCGAGGAGATGTTAACGAGACACACTCTTGCGCAGCCAGATTAGGCCGATCAGCAGTAATAATGCCGGACGAAAGAGAGTGCAAAGAGAAGCCCCAAAAGCTTCGGTCTTGGATGGTCGAGCCAATTGCAGGGGATGCGTTATTTCATTGGGCTTTTAAGTATTTTATCGAATGAAGTTAGGCTCTCAGCACCGACTAGGTAAATAAGGTCAGCAATGGACCCCCCAAAGCAGCTGCAAACATGACTGCAAAAACATCCATCCGCACCAAGCCGCGCACGGGTGAGAAAACGGGTTTTCTCGAAAGCCTGCTCGATCCAATCGATCGGCTGTCCGAAACCATCTTCAGCATCTTGGTGGTATTGACGTTCACGCTGGCCTACAAGATCTTCCGGTTTGGCGGCGATCCCAATCAAATGCCTTCAGCCGAGTATGCGGAAGACTTGCTGATTGGCGCCCTCGGAGCTACCATCGCCTGGGGTCTCATCGACGGTATCATGTATGCGTTGATATCATTGTTCGAGCGCGGTGAGAAGCACCGACTGCTGAAGCGCATCCAAATAGCAGCAACCCGGGAGGAAGGCATCCACGCGATCGCCGACGAATTGGACCACATTTTGGAGCCCATTACCGGATTGGAGAAACGGCAACTGCTCTATGCCGACGTCCTGGAGCACCTCCAGGACAGCCGCCCGCAACCGGTGAGGTTGTCGCGGGCCGATCTGGCCGGCGCCGTCGGGTCGGTGCTGGTGGCAATCCTTGCGGTGATTCCTTCCCTCAGTCCATTGGTGATATTACGCCATGATTATGTGCTCGCCATTCGCGTTTCCAACCTGGTGTCGTTCATCGTGTTGTTCATTGCAGGCGTCCACTGGGGTCGGTACAGCGGCTCCAACCCTTGGAAGACCGGCCTGCTGTTGGCTGTCGTGAGCGCCGTCATGGTGCTGATCGCCATTCCCCTGGGAGGGTGATCATGACGTCGCAGAGTTTCAAGGGGGAAAGCACTTCGAACCAGCCGCCCGTGACTGGTTCGAGGTGGGCGCGGCGCAGTTGGCGAAGTTTCGGGTTAACGGTTTTGCTGCTGCTGACTGGCGGGTGGTTGTGGACCTTCTGGGCCGAAAATCACCCCCGGCAGGAGCGCCTGCTGCGCACCTTGGTTCACGACCGACTCGCTGCTTGGTTCCCGCATGAGATGGCCCCGGGCGATGGCTGGCACGGACTTCATCAGCGGATCACAGGATCCGGAGAGCGAAGGGTTCGGGTGCTGTTGATCCATGGTCTGGACGAACCTGGAACTATTTGGAAAGATCTATTGCCCATTCTGGCTTCGGCCGGCTACGACGTCTGGGAGCTCCATTATCCTAACGATCAGGGCATTGACCGCAGCGCGAACTATCTGGCGGCCCGATGGGCGGAGTTCCCCCCCGGCCCTCCGGTGGTCCTGATAGGGCACAGTATGGGCGGACTGGTGGCGAGGGATTTTGTTTCGCGAGTGCGCCATCCGGTCGGGCAAAAGCCCCTCATTGAAGGCCCTGCGATTGCTGGCGTGATCCTGGTCGGCAGTCCAAACCAAGGTTCCGAATGGGCCCGGCTGCGCGTCTGGCTGGAACTGCGTGACCAGTTTTCCAGCGTCCAGGGACGACGCTTCTCCCTTTTTTCGGCGCTACGCGACGGCGCCGGCGAAGCTAAAATCGACCTGCGGCCCGGCAGTGACTTTCTGCGCGAACTAAACGCCAGGCCTTGGCCGGACCAAGTGTCAATCCTGGCAATCGCGGGCCAGCTGGTAACCCCGCCGAAAAAACTCGTAGTCGGCCTGGATGCGGCGGCCACCGAAGTCGATTCTCCAGTTTTACGTGCAAAGCTCATGGCTTGGTGGACCGGTCTTGGCGATGGGCTCGGCGATGGTGTGGTGCCCCTCGATTCTGCCCGGCTGCCGGGTGGTCCGCCGCCGATTGTCTTTAACGCCACTCATCGGGGATTGTTGGCTCGGCTTCTGCCGGGCGATCCGGAACCTCCAGCCATCGCGACGATCCTGCAGACGCTGGAGCGCTGGAGCGGCTTCACACAGCATCAAGGAACGTTCGTTCAGGAATATCCTCTTCTACCTTGCGCCGCTTGCCGGAAGCCAGCACCCGCTGCAGTAAACTCAAATCCTTTGGCGGCTGCTTATCGATCCGCTGATAGTCGATGGCAATGCGGCCCTCAATTTCGCTGACTTTAAAATAATTGAGGCAGAAAAAGGGAATATAGACTTTCGGCAGGAACCCTAGGCGGGCCCGAACGTCATCGAGCCTTTTGAGCCACGTCCCGGTGTTGATCACGGCCCGGTGGTCAAATCGGCGCAGCGATGGAAAATGGGTGTGCCCATAGACATAGATGGAGATGCTCGGGTCACGATCGAAGACTTGCAGGGCGGCATCAAGATATTGTTGTTCTTTCTCGCTGCTCAGCTCGGACGGATCCAAAACAATGCGGAACCGTTCCAGGGTTGCCTTGAAGTCCCGCCAAATGAAATAAAGCGGCACACCCAGAGCAATCAAGCTGGTAAAGAAAAACGTATTGATGATGAGGATGATCTGCACGAGATTGCCGAGAATGCCTAGGGTGCTCAAAATCCTGTTGTTGAGAAAGATGTTGGTATCGGTCAGGGCAAACCATTCCAGCGCCGCGCCCCCGAGGACGAAAATCTCGAATCCGGAAAAAAGCAGAAACGGCAATATCAGCCAACGCAGCAATGGACTCATTTCATGGTAGAAATAGTTGGACATGACCCAGTAGGGAATTTGCTCGGAAGGGTAGACCGACTGAATATCCTTGAGCCAGTTGTAGCGGCCGAATTTTGAATGTTTGCCGGCGGTGCTGACGACGCTGCTGGTGATGAAATAGCCGATGGGCTGAGCATGGGGGTTGCCGAAGTCGGGCATGTGGTTGTATGCGTCATGTTGATTGCCGTGCTCGATCCAGATTTTGTGCCCCCCAATCTCCCTGATGATGGCAGGTGCCCGCTCCAAGTGAATGTTGCACGTTTTCAGCAGGTCGACGAATTCCGGGTAGCAGGCGATTTCGTAGTCATGATTTCCCGGCAGCATGGTGATCCTGAGCGTCTTTCCGGCGTTTCGCAGTGCGTTGAATATGTTTGGAAACTGATCCATGACCGCATTCAGTTTCTCAGGGCCTTGGATGCCGGTAAATTCCCACAGGCCGAAAATGTCGCCGATGATCAACAGTTCGGCGTCTTCCCGCCGCCCCGCGAGATCTTCCAGAAAGGCGATCAGTTCCTGTTCGTAGTCGCAGACGCCGAGGGCCTCATCGCCTCCAATGTGAAGATCACTGATGAAATAATAAGCCTTGGTCATCGTGGTATCCTCTCCCTCACCCTCAGCCCACAAGGCTGTTTTTCAAGTAACGATCGACACTCTCGGCAAAGGTCTTTAACCATCAAGTTATTGGAATTAGGCGTTTTAATTGGCATGGCTAAAGCCCTGCGCTACGTTTAAGATGAGTTTCCGGATAGGAACTAGCTAACACGATTTTCAGCGCACTAGCCACCACTAACTGCAGAATCTCAAAGCACCGCCAATCCATTGGACCTCAGGGTGAACCGCCGGATCGAGTCGAAGATTCTTGAGGGGCCGTCGCAGGGTCGGGAAAATCCAGTTGTTCCCCGAGGCGCGCAGGCTCATAGCCCGGCGGGTATTTGCGCCAAGGCTGGCCGCAACAGGCCTGTTGGTAACCCAATTGAAAAAGCTTGTTCATGTAGGCCGTATCGAATGTAGAGGTGGGCCTGGGGGTGAAGTCCGGTGGAATGTAGGCCAGGTTGTAGTCAAATTGATCCCGCTGGGCAAAAACATAGAGGCGAAAGAGGTCGCCGACCCCCTGGGATTTAAGGAGGGTTTCAATGGTCCGGATAGCGATGTATTTTAACTGCGGTTTGACGTTCTCCCATTCCGGGTGGACTTGCTCGTTGCGGATAATAAAAAGCTTACGGGGGCGCCGGGAAGTCACAGCAAGGAACCTGACGGAAGATTCATACAACATCACCTGCGCTCTGGTGCCGCCATCCACATGCATTTCTTGAAAATTGTGTCCTGCTGCCTCCACTTCGAAATGCTGCGGAGGAAACATGGCAGGAATCGAGGCCGATGCCACCATGATTTTGCGGAACAGCTCAAGGGCCTGGGGCCGGCCGCTGGCGGCGATGGCCCCCATGTTCCAGATGACCAGCCGCTGAGCATCCAATTGGGTGGTCCCAATGAGCAAACGCCGTCCTTTCAAATGCTCCTGGGCGACTTTGTGCAGCAAATCCGCGTCGATCACCCGTGCCACCAGCCGGGTCAGGGGGCGGCTGTCCGCCATCGACGGCAGTGCTTTGAGGTTGGCCAGCGACAGCAGGATCGTCACCGGGCCGTATGGTTGATAGATGTCTTCACTGGATATGGTCGTGTAAAATTTTTCGAGCTGTTTATCATAAGCTGAACCCAGAAAGGCGAACGGCGCCATCAGCGCCCCGGTGCTGATACCGGTCACCAGTTTGAATTGAGGTCGGGTGCCGGCCTTGGTCCAGCCGCACAGGATGCCCGCCCCGAAAGCCCCTTCCTCTCCGCCGCCCGACAGTGCAAGCACGTAAAACACCGGCTCCAGTTCGCCATTGTTGGCCGCCTTCTCCTGCTCGACGGATTCCAGTGCACTCTGCTCAAAGCTTTTGCTGTATTGATCTCCCCACGCCCTCACTCCTGGCATGCCCGGCATCTGCACCCGATTTTCGAGATTGGCGGGCAGCGGATTATCGAGCCTCAAAATGGCGCAGTTAGAAACACTCAGCGCTACGGTGGCGAGGCATATCATTAATGCCAACTTGCTGAGAAAGGGAGTTCGATACCCCCTGGCGGCCACCCTTTGACCTCCTCTCTGTGAAGTTGAACCTTGGCAGGTCACTTCGCCTCCTTTTATCAGCGGCAGTCCGCCACCTTACTTACTTTGTCGGCCTGCCTGGTAGCCTTGATTGAATGCCCTCGTTGCTGGTCGGTTCACTGAGCAGGACTCGTCATGGGTCATCCCAGGTTAGCGGCAATGGCGACCAGGGCGGCGGCTACGCCGAACAGCCCTAGCAGCAGCGGCCACATGAACCGCACGTATCTGTCGTAGCCAACCTTGGCGATGGCCAGACCGGCAACGACAACAACATTGGTCGGCGAAACCAGCAGGGTCAGGCCGTGGGCCATAATCCAGGCGGTGATGGTGGTGGCTCGGCTCACGCCGGCAAAGTCGGCCAGAGGGGAGAGCAGCGGCATGGCCAATGTGGCGTGACCGGAGCTGGACGGGATGAGGAATGCCAACGGGATGTTCACCAGCATTGTCGCCACTGCGAAGGTCCCCGCCGAGGCGCCGGCGATAAGCTTCTCAATAGCGTGCAGGATAGTGCCGAGGGTCTGGGTGTTGGTCATGATTACCGAGACTCCCCCTGCCAGCAGCATAACGATGGCCGGCTTCATCATATCCGAGGCGCCCACAGCGATGAGCCGCACGATCTCCTTTTCGTCCATTCGCGCCACCAGGCCAACGAGGACCGACATGAGCATGAAAAGCATCGCCAGTTGCGGGAACCACCAGTCTAGTTCGAACCAATAAGGCTGGACGCCGGTCACCTCGTGTGTGACATAATAGTCGGCAGGCCCGGTACTGCCGCCGATGAGGCTCGACCAAGGGATGACCGAGAAGATCATGAGGCCGAAGGAGAAGACGGTGATAGCGAGCACCCATTTCTGAGTGCCGGTTAGGCGCTCGTTGGCGACTGTGGGATTGGCCGCCAGGTCTTCAGCCATAAGGTCGGCAGCCGACTCGTCCTCGATGGGGACATCCTCGAAGCCGATCAGCGAGGCGCTTGGGTCCCTGCGCACCTTGGCCGCATAGCGCAGCACCCAGCCCACGGCCATTGCCGTCAAGACCACCCAAAGAATCATACGCAGCATAATACCGTCGCCGATGCCAACTCCAGCCTCGCCTGCAGCCACACCAATGGAAAAGGGATTCACCGTGGAACCCGTGACGCCGATGGTGGCGCCGACGATGATCATCGAAGCAGTAAGCAGGCGGTCGTAGCCCAGCGCAGACATGAGCGGGATGAACAGCGCATAGAACCCGAGTGTCTCAACCGAAAAGCCCATGGTGGAGCCGAGCAGAGAGAACAGCACCATAACGACGCTTATGAGCAGCCAGCCGCGTGTGCGCAGCCGGTTGGCAAGTGCGGCAACGGCGACCTCGAGGCTGCGTGTTGCAAAGCTGATCGAGATAAAAGCGCCGATGGACATGATGAAGACGATGACGCCAATCTGACCGAACAGGCGCCCGACTCTCTCGGTACTGACCATGCCGGTCTCGGAATTGAGCAGGCCGTAAGTGCCGTTGACAGGCGCCAGGATCAGCTGCACGATCCTCTCGCCAAAGGTGAGCGGCGATTCGACCCTGTGGTAGGTGCCTGGGATAGCGCTACCGTCTGCATCTGTCAGGTATTTGCCGGGGGGAATGAACAGCGCGGCAAGCCAGATCAGAATGGTGACAATCACTAGCATCGTCACGGGACCAGGGAACTGGACCTTTCGTTTGCGAGTTTGGGTTAGATC
>Ga0210088_1000154_pt1 | contig 13393 bp, 9 predicted proteins | sample RushMan_CattailN_6_FD_185557 | JGI IMG/M metagenome (GOLD analysis project Ga0210088, IMG submission 185557) | Wetland microbial communities from San Francisco Bay, California, USA, that impact long-term carbon sequestration -... | ecosystem: Environmental > Aquatic > Marine > Wetlands ... | reverse complement strand
AACAACATGCGGGAATGACGATGAGGTCACTGAGCGACTTCCACGCTTGGTTGCGGCGCGCAACTCGCAGGCCGTTACTCTTCGCGGGAATGCCGGATGAGAGGTATTCTCGGAAAAGCCCCCGCTGTAATAAACTTCGTTATTATCAGGGTTGTTCTGCAAAATATTCCTCCGTCTTATCAAGCAAATTGCGAGCTTCTTTTTTGGCTACAGTGTTGGCAAGCGTTAGTTCCGGCACCTGGTCCGAAGGAGCCGCAATCACCTCTTCCAGGGTTTGCACGTAAAGGTCTCTATTCTTGATGCCGCGGGCGTAATATTGAGCATAAAGTACCTTGGACATGAGCAATTTATCTGCCCCAAGCGCAAACGCCTGTTGAAATTGCTTTTTGGCTTCCTCGGTGTTGCCTCCAAGCGCTTTCGGCTTCGCTGCAAGGTAAACGCCCATTAGCAAATGAGGTCCGCCATAGTAATAAGTATCATCCAGCTCTAGAAGCCGTTTCATGGTCGCTTCCAACGGCGCGAGGTCCGCCAATGCTTCAACACTATCCATGTTATTGCTGATCCAGCTGGCCCAGGCGTTGGCAGTACAGAACAACGCCGGGACATCGCTTTTATTGTATTTTTGGAGGAGCGATTGGAAGTCATCGAGACTGCCCGAAGCAGTTTTTGCAAAGTCATGGCTGCTGGAGAGAGCCCGGAACCCGTAAAGCTTTGCCTTTCGGTAGAGTGCTCCGGCCTCAGTCTGCTGATCGTCGGAGAGAAAGGAGGAGGCATAGGAGCTGTAGGCACGGCATCCCGCCGTCAGCAGTTCAGTGTTTTGAGGGTAGGCTTCAAGCATGCCATCAACCAGCATCAGGTAGGCCGGAGTGCCTTCACGAATGACTGTCAAATCAGACTGTTTGGCTGCCGCCTTCGCCACATCCTGCATCGTGAATGCAACCGCTGCAACTCTGGTTGATTTGAAGGGGGCGCAGCCCTGCTGAAGCAGCAGAACCCCTGACATAAGAGCGATTGAGAAAATATAGCGGCAGCATTTTTCCATCTACTATACCCGCTTCTAAAGCCTTCCCTATCTTGTGAATGAAATATTGGAAACCGGAAGAAATTGCGCGTTCATAAATACTTACTGAGGTCTGGTTTGTCAAGGTGGGAAACCGAGCCCATTTTAACTCTCATAGCTTCGTTTGGGGTTGAGACTTCGGTTTTGGTGTTTTGTTGTTTTATCTCATCAGAATGATTACTTAGGTCTCAAGCGCAATTTTCGGTGGCTGTGCCGCCTGGTGAGCATTAGATCCACCTTAGGGAAGTAGTTTACCCGAGAATTCGATAAAAACATAATCTTGGATGCTGTACCACTGAGGAGCAGGGGAGAATAAATGGATTTCATTATACCTCAAGATATAATGGCCGGGCAAAAACGCTACAAGGGTTTTTTGGAGCAACACATGGTGCCCCATCTGGCTTCCTGGTACCAGGAAGGAATGGTGCCTCGAAGCTTTTTTTTGGCGCTGGGTGAAGGTGGCTGGCTCGGGTTCGACACACAAGACGGCCAGATAGCAGAGCAATCAGCTATTCAACATGCGGTAATGTTCGAATATCTCTCGTCACTCTCTCCAGGTGTCGCGGTGGCGGTTCTTGTGCATATTTCACTTGGGACTCTGGGGCTTCATTTGTTCGGTTCAGAGAAGCAAAAAAAAGCTTATTTGGGTCGGGCAGTGCGTGGAGAGAGTCTGATTTGCCTTGGCAACACTGAGCCGACCGCGGGCAGTGATGTGGCCAACGTCGCGATGCGAGCCGAGAAAGCGGAAGGCGGCTGGGTGCTCAATGGCACCAAGGCTTACGCCACCAATGGGACTCTCAGCGATTTGGCCATTGTTACGGCCGTCACGAATTCCGAGGCCCCGAGAAATAAAAGAATGTCCATGTTCATTGTCGATTTGTCTGCGGAGGGTGTTTCTCGAAAGAAATTGAACAAACAGGTCTGGATTCCTTCCGATCTCTCCCGAATTCAGCTCAAGGATGTTTTTATTCCACGGGAAAATCTGCTCGGAAAAGAGGGCAGGGGATTGCAGCAAGTACTGGAGATATTTACCAACAGTAGACTATCCATTAGTGCTCTTACCATAGGGACCGCTCTCGGTGCTTTCGAACTGGGCATCCGGCATGCTGGATCGAGAAAGATTTTTGGGCAGAAGTTGCTCGATTTTCAGGCCAAGTCTTTTGAAGCGGCGGATTATTACGCAAAATTGGAAGCAGCCAGGCTGACACTCTGGAAAGCTTGCTGGACTAAGGATCAAGGCAATGACTTTAGACTCGAAGCTTCAATCGCCAAATACCTGTCCGTGGAAATAGCTCGTGCAGTGAGCGCCTGGGCCGCGGATCTGTTCGGTGCTGCTTCGGTAATCCAAGAGCACCCCATTCACAAATTTCCCATGGACGCTTGGGCATCATCGTTAGGCGAAGGCACGCAAGATGTGCAAAAACTCATCATTTTCCGAGAAGTCATGAAAAGCATGGGTATTTGATCAACCGGCCCTAACGCTAGCAGGGCCAAAGTACTGTGCTAATGGGTTTCAAAATGGACGCAAGGTAGGTTCACGTCCGCGATCGAACCAAATAGACAACTTACCAAAGAAAGAGCGTATCAAGGAACCAGCACAATCTTACCGAATTGATCGCTGCTCTCCATTATGTGGAAAGCCTCAGCGCCGTCACTCAGAGGCATGACTCTGTCGATAATTGGATTGAGCCGACCCTTCCAAAGCAGTGCGGTAATATCACGAAAGTCTTGATGCGTGCCCATAGTGCTGCCGATCAGGCTGATCTGCCTGCCGAAAATGTAGCGAATATCGATTTCCGCCTTTGGGCCGCTGGTATTGCCGATGATGACGATTCTACCGCCGCGTGTCGTCACTTTCATGCTGGTGTTGATGGTTGCTGCCCCAACGTTGTCTACAACCAGATCAACACCTCGTTTGTCGGTTAATCGGTTGACTTCCCGACCCCAATCTTTCTCAGAGCGATCTATGACAAAGTCCGCGCCAAGCTGCTTAGCTCTCTCTGCCTTGGTCGCATCACTGGCCACCACAAAGACTGTCGCTCCGGCAAGTTTTGCAATTTGCGTGACCATCGTGTTGACCCCGCCGCCGGCTCCAACTACCAGTACGGATTCTCCGGCTCGCAACCTGCCACGATGTATGAGCATGCGCCAGGCCGTGAGCGTTACCAGCAAAGGTGCAGCAGCGTGCGAAAAATCTAAATCGTCCGGCATGGCATGAAGATTTTCAGCCGGAACGGCGACATATTCCGCCAAACCGCCCGGCATATTTTCTCCCAAGATGTGGTAGCCGGGGCTTAGAGTGTGTTCCCCTCGGCGGGTGAATTCATCTTTGAGCGTGTTGATTCCAGGATCCACGACAACGCGTTGGCCGATCCTCCATTCCTTGACTTCATCTCCTAGTTCGACGATCTCTCCAGCTACATCGGCGCCACCCCAAAATGGCATGCTCAGCTCCAACCCGGGCCAGCCTCTCCGCACCCAAATATCCAAATGATTCAGGGCACAGGCTTCAACCTTTATGAGTGCTTGGTCCGATGCGGTTGTGGGCTCGTCTGCCTCCGCGTAACGAAGTACTTCAGGGCCGCCGTGTTCATAAAAACAGATAGCTTTCACAGTTCGGTTCTCCTTTACTTAAATCAAAGCTAAAATTGGTTGCATGCAAGATCAAGTCTGTAGGAGGAAATCATGGGTAGAAAACCGACCTTGCGGGTTACCAATCACCGCGGCTTTAGCCCCGTCATCCGCCATAGGGCAGTTCGTGAATAATAGGAATCAAAGCTGAAAGAAGAGTAATTCTATTGTAAGAAAGGGTTGATCAAGTTAATATTGCAAAACTTGTACTATGGATAAGCGTGATGCCGGCATTGAAACATTCTATGGTAGGCATCATCAATGCTCGGAACGATTTCTCGTGCGTTGATCTCGTTCCTCTATTTAGGGAGGTTATCTGAATGCCTCAACCTAGTCCTTTCAAGAAGGCTCCGAAGTCAAGTGTAGGCAGATGGGTATTGTCCGCTGCGGTGGGAATGGTTTGTCTGCTGTTTCTGGCTGCTGGTCTTGCTGTTTTCGCGTTTTACATTCAGCTCAACGGTTCTCTACCCAGCACGGAGTCTCTTAAAAACTACCACCCGCCGCTGGTTTCCAGTGTATATGCCAGAGATGGTTCGCTAATTGGGGAATTCTATACAGAACGCCGATTTCTTGTTCCACTGAAACAAATGTCGCCTCATGTGATCAGGGCTTTTCTAGCGGCCGAAGATGTGCGCTTTTATGAGCATGCAGGGGTAGATTTGCAGGGTATCGTTCGAGCTTTTGTGAAGAACCTGCAGGCCGGCGAAATCGTTCAAGGGGGCAGTACCATAACTCAGCAGGTGGTCAAATCGCTGTTGCTCACGCCGGAAAGGACTTGGGTGCGTAAACTCAAAGAGGCGATGCTTGCGTATCGAATCGATCAATCTTTGAGTAAGGACCAAATCCTGGGACTCTATTTGAATCAGATATATTTTGGATCTGGTGCGTATGGGGTAGAAGCGGCTTCCCAGACTTATTTTAGCAAACATGCCTCGGAGTTGACGTTGGCGCAGGCGACGCTTTTGGCGGGTTTGCCGAAGGCTCCAAGCAGGTTTTCACCTTTTCAGGATTTATCAGCAGCCCGAGAGCGGCAAAAGTATGTTTTGCAAAGGATGGTAGAGGTTGGATTCATCTCCGCGCAAACCGCCGATAAAGCTTTCGCAGAACCATTGCAGCTGCAGCAGCCCCGCCATTGGACTCTAAAGAATCTTAATTCGTTTTCGGAGGAAGTACGGCGGCAGATAGAGCAACGCTACGGTAGGGATGGCCTCTATAAGGAAGGGTTGCAGATCTACACTACCATGGATCCTAAAGCGCAGGAGTATGCGGAGCTCGCTCTGGATCGCGGACTACGGGAAATTGATAAGCGCCATGGTTACCGAAAAACCAAACGACATCTCTCAAAGCAGAAGTGGGAGAGTTTTCTGGCGGAACTCAAGGGGAGAGAAGATCAATTGACCGAGGGCAAGGTTCTGGAAGCTTTGGTGCTGGAATATCTGCCCGATTCCAAATCCTATCTGGTTGATTTTGGCCAAGGCAGGGGCCGCCTTCCTCCATCAGGATGGGAATGGACCCGAACGTCATCCGCTCGTGCTTCCAAAATGTTCCAGCCCGGCGACATAATCTCAGTACGACTCGAGGAACGGCAGGAAAACGGCGACTGGAGGACCTCACTCGATCAAACGCCTGACATCGAGGGCGCCATTCTTGCGATTGCAAATGACACCGGTGAAGTGCTCTGCATGGTGGGTGGCAGGGACTTTGAGAGAAGTCAATTCAATCGGGTCACTCAAGCCATCCGCCAACCCGGTTCGGCTTTCAAGCCTATAATCTACTCCGCTGCCCTCGATAAGGGCTTCACGGAAGCTTCCATCTTGATCGATTCGCCGATCGTCAGAGAGGATCCGAGCTTGCAAGGACCGTGGAAGCCGTCCAATTATGACAGAAGGTTCTGGGGGCCCATTTTGCTTAGAAGTGCACTAATTCATTCACGGAATGTGGTTACGGTAAAACTGCTCGACGCCGTTGGTATCGACTACGCCGTGGATTATGCCAGGAGACTCGGTATTACGACTCCTCTGACTCCCACGTTGTCACTGGCTTTGGGAGCGTCGGGTGTTACTCTTTGGGAGCTCATAGGCGCATACTCCACTTTTGCGGACCATGGCCAACGAGTGACCCCATATATGATCAGCAAGGTTGTTGACCGTAACGGCAATTTGCTGGAGGAGCACGAGGTTCAACGGGAATCTGTGATTTCTCCTCAAACCGCTTATGTGATGACGCACTTGCTGCAGGATGTCGTTCAACAGGGGACCGGCCAGCGAGCTAAGAGTCTGGGGCGACCTGCAGCCGGCAAGACAGGCACCACAAATGATTTAAAGGATGCCTGGTTTATAGGTTATACACCTTCGTTTCTGGCCGGAGTTTGGGTAGGGCATGACGATCATAATATTTCTTTGGGTGGAAAAGAAACCGGTGGTCGTGCAGCGTGTCCTATTTGGGTCTATTTCATGGAAGAATGGTTGAAAGATAAACCCGTTGAGGGTTTTACGATTCCTCCCGGAGTAGTGTTCGCGAAGATAGACTCATCCACCGGCGCGCGCGCGTCGACCGGCGATCCCAACGCGGTTTATGCTGCTTTTCTGGAGAATCATTTGCCTTCGGATAGAGTCTCTATTCCTTCTGAATATGGACCTTCCCAAATGACTCGGTCAACCTCGCAATCATTTTTCAAGAGCGACCTCTTTTGAGCCACAGGAGAATTTAATCCGTTAAGACAGAGTCAATGCATAAATATTTCGGACCTGAGGGAATCCTGGCCAAGAAAGTATCGGGCTTCGAGTATCGTTCTTCACAGGTGCTGATGGCTGATGCGGTTCTTGCCAGCCTGCAAGGTGGGATGCCTCTCGTAGTTGAAGCTGGAACAGGGACTGGGAAAACTTGGGCCTACCTGATTCCGGCTCTTCTTAGCGGTCAAAAGGTGATCATCTCAACCGGAACCAAGACCCTGCAGGATCAGATCCTCGACCACGATATCCCTTTCTTGAAAAAACATATTTTCCCTCGATTGCGGGCCCTTTGCCTAAAAGGAAGAAAAAACTACCTTTGCCGCCGAAAATTCGAGTTATTTTCCCACCAACCAACTCTATGGAACAAGGAAGAAGCCAAATTGTTTCACCGTTTCCAGGGTTGGGCGGAAACGACGGCAACGGGAGATCGCGCCGAGATCCATTGGCTTCCGGATAATTTCCACACCTGGAGCGAAGTAAGCTCGAGCAGTGAACAATGCCTCGGTCAACAGTGTGCCGAACATGCACGCTGTTTCTTATCGCTGCTTCGCCAGGAAGCAGCCCGCACTGACCTGCTGATAGTGAACCATCACCTTTACTTTGCCGATCTGGCTCTGCGGAGAAAAGGGCACGGTGAAATCCTGCCTGACTACGATGCGGTCATTTTTGACGAAGCTCATCAGTTGGAGACGGTAATCGGGCTATATTTCGGACTGGAGTTCAGCAATTCCAGAATCAGCGAGCTCGGCCATGATATCCAACGAGAGTGGTCCGGAAAATCTTCTAAGCCCAAGAAGGTCGGGGAGGTTATGAGAATTGTTGAGCACCTTGAAGCCTTGAACAGAAGCTTCTATCAACAGTTCTCCAATTCTCGGGGAGATCGAGGCAGATATCCTCTTGTCTTCGGAGAGTCGGATGGAAATTTTAGCCGAATCTGCCGGGAAATGATTCACGCTCTGCAGCAATTGAACGCCTGTTTAGGAGTGCTGCGAGATAATCAGCCGGTTTTGGATTCGTTCACTCGCCGCAGTTCTGAACTGGGTATTGTCCTAGGCCAGATTCTTGAAAAGCCGGATCCCTCTCTGGTTTATTGGTATGAGCTTGGGGCTCGCTCAGTCTTCATCCATGCAACTCCCATCGAAGTAAGCTCTATCTGCAACGAGTGGTTGTTCGAGCACACTAAGAAGGTTGTTTTAACCTCCGCTACGCTCTCTATTGCCGGATCTTTGAACTTTTTGCGGGAAGATCTCGGAATGCCCGAGGAGACACAAGAACTCATGCTGTCTTCGCCTTTTGCTTATGAGAAACAAGCGCTTTTGTATGTTCCGGGCCGCTTTCCGCTGCCGCAGTCGCCTCAGTTTTGCAGCACTATGGCGCGCGAGGCTGCAGAGATCTTGAATAAGACCAAGGGACGAGCACTTTTACTGTTTACCAGCTACAGGAACCTTAATGCCACTTATCGATATTTGAAAGATCTTCTCCCCTATCCAATATTATTGCAGGGGGACAAGCCAAAACGACAGTTGTTGAACGAGTTCAAACAAAAGATCGATTCGATTTTGCTGGCTACCAGCTCGTTTTGGCAGGGTATTGACGTGCCGGGAGAGGCTCTAAGCTGCCTGATGATAGACAAGTTGCCGTTTGAAGTTCCTGAAGATCCTTTAGTCGCCGCACGGATGGCTTACTTTTCCGAGCAAGGAGTGAATCCTTTTTTTAATTATCAAGTGCCAAGAGCGGTAATAAATTTGAAGCAAGGTGTCGGGCGCCTGATCCGATCCTCCAGGGATAAAGGAGTGGTAGTAATTTTTGATACCAGGCTCTTTACCAAGGGCTACGGTCGGATTTTTCTGGATAGCCTGCCACCCTGCCGAATAACACGCGATACGAATGATATTGTAGATTTTTTATCCATTCATTAGAATCTTCTCACACTCCACGAAATAGATTTGAATAATTACACATATGGCAATAATGAGTCCCTTGAAATCTTGAATAAGGAGGACGTCCCATGAGCAACAGTATTCTTTTCCCAGTGGATGGGTCGGAAAGTAGCCTGAAGGTCGCTTCTGTTTTGGGAAGGTTTCTCAAAGATCAGACTCGGAATGACATTCTCCTTTTTCATTGCGTGCAGCAACTGGCAACGCTTTACCCGGGAGAAATTGCTGAAATCGAATCATCAGATAGGTCTTCGATAGATTTACAGAAAAAATTGGGAGATGCCGTACTCGGTTCATCCCGGAATGCTCTGGAGGAAGCCGGATTTCCCGTGAATCGAATCCGATTGGAGCTTAGCCTGGGATGTCTCGACCCGGCACAAGATATTTTGGCGAAGGCGGAAGCGGAGAGGATCAGAACGATAGCTCTCGGGCGACGGGGCAGGAGCACACTCCAGAGTTTGCTGCTGGGAAGTGTATCCAGCAAAGTTGCTCACTACGCGCGCTACAGGACCGTTTGGATTGTTGACAGCGAAGTCGACCAGACCAACAAGGTTCTCATTGCGATGGCGGGCCTTCCAGACTCGCGCGCTTTAACCTATTACGCCACGGAGTTTCTTGCACCCATCCCACAAATGCACTACACTTTATTTCATATAATGCCGCCGATTCCGCCCACCTTTTGGGATGACGGTCATATTTTAGGACCTGAAGAGCAAAAAGATCGCCAGTCACGCATAAATAACTGGCGTCAAGAGTGGACCCGAAAGGTCGAGAAATTTATGGACGAAGCTTGCCACTCCATCGTCGAACAGGGCGTGCCGGCGATCAATGTTGAAAAACGAATCGTTCAGACGAAGGAGGGTATTGCTAGAGATTTGTTGAATGAAATTAATCTTGGACGGTACCAAATAGTTGTTATGGGAAAAAAGAGCTTTCACGAGCGAAAACCTTTTCTCATGGGAAGCCACGCTAATAAAGTGCTGCAGAATATTGAGAAGGCTATCCTCTGTCTGGTGGACGCAGGCTAGCGGTTTACACTGGGAATGTTCCAGAAGATCCTTTGGCACGGTATAATGGTAGTGGGTCGGGTAATGGCAGTGCAACGATTCTTGAGAGGGGTCCTTATTGATGCAGTTAGACTCGCGGGATCTTGAAAAGATCAAAGCATGGAGTGAAGAGTTTCATGCTGAAGTGACCCTAAAGCTTCTAATAACAGATCATGAGAAAAGCAAGGATTTTGAGCAATTTTGCCGAGTATTGAGTGATCTCATTCCCTATATCCTATTCGCTACTGAAAAGGGGGATTCCGATCAAGTGCCTGCCATCACCCTGGCAACAGGATGGCGGTATCGTGCCATTCCTCAGGGCAGCGAACTTGATCCTTTTCTCGAATTGCTGGCAGCGCAAGCCAATAGAACTCTCGCTTTGCCGGAGACGGTGCGGGGTGCTTTGGAAAAAGTGGAGTGGCCTGCGAATCTTACCGTCTATGTGGCGCCGACTTGCCCCTTTTGCCCGGAAGTTGTCCGGCAGATTCAGTGCCTCCCGATGGGCAACGAAAAAATCCATTTGGATATAGTCGACGCCACTCTTTTCCCTGAAATGGCGCAGCATGACAAAGTTAGATCGGTGCCGACCGTTGTCCTGGACGATCAATTTCGTTGGTCGGGTTCGATTGTGCTTCAAGAGTTAGTTGATGCACTGCTGCACAGAGACCCCGACAAGCTGAGTACGCAAGAATTATTAAGCATCATTAAGGATGGAAATGCTGATCATTTGGCCAGAATGATGCTGCAAAAGGAGGTTATCTTCTCAGGGTTCCTGGAATTGTTAAGACATCCAAACTGGTCGGAACGTTTGGGAGCGATGGTAGTCCTGGAGCAGATAGCGGAAGAGAACCCTCAGTTGGCCCAAAAGGCGTGCCCTCACTTGCTGCATTATTTGGAAACGGCTGAAGATCCGGTCAAGGGCGATTTGATATATCTGCTCGGTTTAGCCGGCTGCACGGAGGCCGTTACACGTTTGGAGGGTCTCTCGATGGTTGAGGAATCCGCCGAAAACCTCGAAGTACTGCACGAAGCCATCCAGAAGTTAAAGCGATAATGATGAAAGCATTTCAGCAGAACAGCTGTGCAACTGAGCAGGCAGAATATGAATTCTAAAAAGATACAATCTTATCAGGTACTTTTAGCTGATGATCATATGATGTTTAGACAGGGCATTAAGCGAATTATTGAAGAAACTTCAGATCTTTCAGTCGTTGGTGAAGTGTCGGACGGACTCGAATTGCTTAAAACGTTAAAGACTATCAAGCCTGATATGGTGATCCTTGATATTTCCATGCCCAACTTAAGAGGGATAGAGGCCACCCACGAGATCAAAAATTCTCACCCCTCTGTGAAAGTGCTTATCCTCACGATGCACAAGGATAAGGAACATCTATTGCACGCCATATCGGCGGGTGCAGAAGGTTATCTCCTTAAAGAAGATGCCGATACGGAATTGTTTTCCGCAATCAAAAAGATACGCCAGGGCGGTGTTTATATATCACCTCTCCTTTCGGTTCAAATAGCCGATGTCATCTTCGAGCATACGGCCAGAGAAGGATCAAATTTCGTCCCTGGAGCTCTAACCATCAGAGAACGTGAAGTTCTAAAACTGATCGCGGAAGGAAAATCAAGCAAGGAGATTGCGAGTATGCTTTGCATCAGTGTTCGCACTATCCATCATCATCGCGCCAATATCATGAAAAAGCTCAAAATAAAAAAGACCGCCGATCTCATAAAGTACGCCATCCGCAAAGGGTATACTTCTGCTGTCGAGTAGAGAATATTAGAACCTAAACCTTGCGATTACTCGCCCGCCGTCATTCCGATGAGTCACGCTGTTAGCGTGACGACAAGGAAGCCGAATTGGAGCGGATATTCAAATGATTTCTCGTCACGCCGGGGCGTGGCGAGAAATGACAGATAGCGCCTGCATGAGTTGATACCCATCCGATGGAATAGCCAAATTTATGAGAAAACAAACAGTTGATTAATTCCAGGCCGGAAACCCCGTCGGGTTTTTCTCCCACTCGCCCCGCCCCTCTTTCTTAAGGGAGTGGGAGTTTCCGGATGGTAGAAAAATAGAGTCATGTCTGTTTGCAAGTGGCGAATAAAAAAAGAAAAAGTCAATGGAGAACAAGAATTATAATTTTCACTTGAACAGAATTAATTCATCAAATATAACACTGCTGTTTTAATTTTATATTAAATAAAATAATTAAGGTTAGTTTCTTGACACGAACGACCAAATGCGGAACAATGTTAACCGTAGCAACCTTCAGTGTTGATGACGCGGGATGCCTCGCCGGCGGACGATACTCGCGAGAAGTTTGTGTTTTTTATGTTTTCAGACATTGCTTCTTTTGTCGATAAACTCAATGCCCTTCCGGGCTTATCAGTGCTCGCAACTAGTTTCAAAACGAGTTGACATTTCGATATTAATCAGATATTCAGGAAAAGTCTCACGATCAGGAGAACGCTTTCATTTTCACTTGCAATACGAGAGCTGTGAGTGTGCTGTTAAACCTTCCAAGCAAAATGACTTCCATTAAAGTATCGGTTGATGATCGATTGTGCGATATTGCAATATAAAGAGGGTCTTTCGGTTTTCGTCGGAGCCCCCGACGAAGCCTCTTGGAGCTGCTCTCCTGGCGCCGGCTTGCTGACGGTGGTGCAGGGTTGATGAGTGCTGAATCCCCTGACCGGGCGGTGACAAAGAAGCCGCTGGGCAGGGTGAGTTTGCTCTAAAAAAATGAGTTGGAATAAGTAGAATTAACACAGGAGATGGGTGGTTCACGGATTTAACTGGTCGAACCAAATGAAAAAAAGCACAAATTTGAAAGGAGGACCTGACCTTGGCTTTCCAACCAACAAAACAGATCTACTCGGGAAAAATCAGGGAAGTCACTTTGGGTGTCGGTGACAAGGCCGTGACAGTGGGCGGCAAAACAGCCTATTCATTTCATAGTTTCGAAGGAGAGATGCCTAATTCCTCGAAAGTGGCGATGGAAATCTGGGACAAAGACCCCAGCGCGGATTGGTCGGAAATAGCAAAGGCGCCATTTGCAGGCGTTTTGAGCGATCCGGTTGCGTGGGCCAAAAAATGCGTGGATGAATTCGGGGCAGAAATCCTTGTCGTGCAGACCAAGAGTGCCGATCCGAATGCAGACAACAAGTCCGCAGCGGAAGTGTCTGATGTCGTCAAGAAGGTTGTCGATGCCGTAGACGTACCGGTGATTGTCTGGGGCGTAGCAAATCACGAAAAAGATACCGAAGTGATGAAGGCCGTGGCGGAAAAATGCTCGGGCAAGCGTCTTTCCCTCTCCCCGGTGGAGGAAGGCGATTACAAGCAGATTGGTGCGGCTTGCCTGGGGTACAAACATGCAGTCGTTTCCTCCTCGCCCATCGATGTTAATCTCGCCAAACAGCTCAACATACTGCTGGGAAACCTGGGAGTGAAGGACCAGGACATTGTGATCGATCCGACCACCGGCGGTCTGGGCTATGGTTTGGAATACACGTACTCGGTCATCGAAAGAATTCAGCAGGCAGCTTTGACCCAGGAAGACGACAAACTGCAGCAGCCGATGATCTGCAATGTCGGCAACGAAGTATGGAAATGCAAAGAAGCCAACTTGAGTGCGGAAGAAGCCCCTGAGCTGGGCGATCCGGAGAAACGCGGCGTTCTCATGGAAGCTGTTACCGCTGTAGACTTGCTCATTGCAGGTGCCGATGTGGTGATCATGAGGCATCCGGAAGCGATCAAGCTGGTCAAGGGATTCATTTCCAAAATGATGTAAGGAAACCCCGAGATCTACGCGGTTCAATGCCATTATATGGGATTTGTAGAAAGAATGTCTAACAGCCTCAAGAAGAGGAGTGGAGTACATCATGGCAGAAGAAAAAGAAAAGAAGGTGAAGGTGCTCAATTTCAGGGATATGTCAACCTGCGAAGCCACCATCCAGATGCTGGAGAAGGCGGCCAAGGAT
>Ga0210088_1000151_pt1 | contig 13499 bp, 9 predicted proteins | sample RushMan_CattailN_6_FD_185557 | JGI IMG/M metagenome (GOLD analysis project Ga0210088, IMG submission 185557) | Wetland microbial communities from San Francisco Bay, California, USA, that impact long-term carbon sequestration -... | ecosystem: Environmental > Aquatic > Marine > Wetlands ... | reverse complement strand
GGCGGTTTTTGCATATTGGTTTTATCCCTGGCCGTGGTCATCGCCGGCTCCCCGGCACTGGCCCTCGACCCGATCCCCCAGCAGTCCGGGTTCAGCGGGTACATCCAGCCCGGACTCGGCGGCCTCAGCATCAAAAGCAACATGGTGGCCAAGGTTCTGAGCTTCGATCTGTCCGATAAAAAGATCAACAGTCTCAACGACGAACCCGACTCCCAATCGACCATGCTCTTCACGCTTCCGTTCAAGCTCGCCTACACCTTCGCCGGCAGCCGCACCCAGGTGTTTCTGGGCACCGAAGTGGGGGACCTGCTGTCCTTCGACACCGCGCAGCAGTTGGCCGTAAAACAGGAAGTCGGCTCGCTCGGGGTGTTCCAAGCCGGCCTGCTGTTCAGCGGAGCGACCCGGGTCTGGAAGGACCCCTATGTGACGAACCAGAACCGGGACGACACCGACCGCAAAAACATGGGGGCGCAGTTCACCTGGGACAAGATGTTCGGCTCCAACCTGGAACTGGAGTACTCCGCTCGAAAAATCGACATCGGCAGCGAGAAAAGCGGTGAATTCCTTGGGTTGAGCAATGCCCAGCAGGACCGCCTGGACCGCAACGGAACGGCTCACAAGGTCTCGGCCGCCTACCCGTTCAAGTTTGCCCAAAAGCATCAGCTCACTCCCGAGATCGCGCTGAGCTACGACGACCTGGACGGCGAGGCCATGGCCAACACCGGCATCGACCTGAAACTGAACTACACCTATTTCGGTGACCCGGTCACCCTGGTGCTGAACGGCTCGGTCGGGGCTGCGGATTACGACAAGAGCAACCCGATTTACGGCAAGACCCGCGACGACGAGCGCTACGGCATCTCCGCCACCGGCTATTACAAGAACCCCTGGGGCTGGAAGCTCTTCGGCAGCGAGCCGATGCAGTTTTTCGTGACCGGCGCCTACTCCGTCACCGACTCCAACATCGACTTCTACAACCAGGAGGCCGTGCTCGGCATGGCCGGGGTTGCGTTCCGCTGGAAGTGACGCTGCAGGCTTTCTTGTCTTTTCGTGGGAGCGGCTTCCAGCCGCGAGCGAATCACGGCGAATGGTGAATCGATCGCGGCAAGATGCCGCTCCCGCTATGAAAAACCCGGCCTGCGCAGGGGCCGTAAATTCTTTCCCCTTCAACGATCGGCAGGTCTTCCCATGACCGAACTTCCCTTTTCCATCGAAGACATTCTGGACAACATGGGCGACGGCGTTTACGTGTGCGACCGTACACGCCGGATCGTCTATTGGAGCAAGGCTGCGGAAAGGATCACGGGCTGGACGGCGAAGGACGTGGTGGGCCTCCGCTGCCTGGAGGATGTCCTCAACCACGTGGACAAGGACGGGCACCGGTTATGCGGGGAGGAGCATTGCCCTCTGCACCGTTCGATGATCACCGGCGCAACCACCCGGGTGCCGATCATCGTCTACGCCCTTGCCAAGGACGGACGCCGGATCCCGATGCACGTCACGGCTGCTCCCCTGCGCAACGCCGCCGGCGAGGTGGTCGGCGGTGTCGAAACCTTCCGGGACGTCACCCCGATCCTGGTCGACATGCAGCGCGCCGGCAAGATCCAGCAGCGGATGCTGGAGCAGCAACTGCCCGACGACCCGCGCCTTCGATTTTCCACCTTCTTCATGCCGCATGACATCGTCGGCGGCGACTTTTACGCCATTCGTCAAATCGACGTCGACCGCTTCGGTTTCATGCTGGCGGACATGGAGGGACACGGAGTTGCAGCGGCGCTCTACACCATGCACCTGAGCCTTTTGTGGGAACGCCGCAACGACCTTCTCCGGGACCCGGCCGTCTTCGCCGCCGCCGTCAACGATGAACTGGTTCGAGTCTTCGAAAAAGACGTGACCTTCGCCACGGCCATCTGCGGAGTCATCGATGCCGCTCAAGGCACGCTGCGCGTCAGCGCCGCCGGGGGTCCGCCGGCCTTGATCGTCCATCCGGACCGGACGGTTGACAACGTCACCTCCTCGGGCCTGCCGTTCGGCTGCATGGACGGGGTGGTCTACCAGGAAACCCATGCCGGGATAAGGCCGGGCGACAGCATTTTGATTTTCAGCGACGGCGCCTTTGAGATCCACGATGCCGCCGAAAGGCAACTAGGGGTCGACGGCATCCTGGACATTTTGAAGAGACTCGACTATCCACAAACGCCCCTCAGCATGCCGGTGCTTGAGAAAGAGCTGCTGACGTTCTCAAACGACATCCGGCTTCAGGACGATGTCACGATCATCGAGGTGAGTTATCTGGGGCGAGGAGGGGGTCGTTGAACGCCGTCCACCACCTGTTATCCCTCGGATGATTCGCGTGGTCCGCAACCGAGCCGGTGTCACTGCCCGGTGTATTGCCCTTTGAGGAATTTTCCTTCCAACCGCTTGCCGTCCGGCAGGGTCATCACCCCCCGGCCGGTCTGCTCACCGTCCACGAAGTCCCCCGTGTACAGCCGGCCGTCGGGATAGGTCAGGGTGCCCTTGCCGGTGCGGTTGCCTTTTACAAAATCGCCCTCGTAGCGACGGCCGCTCGGCCAGGTCATAACCCCCTTGCCGTGCCGCAGGCCGCTCTTGAAATCGCCCTCGTAGACGCGACCGTCCGGGTATTTCAAAGTCCCCCGGCCGCTGCGTTCACGGAACTCCCACTGGCCGGTGTAGATCCTGCCGTCCGGGTAGGTGTAAGTCCCCTCATAAACAGAGTTATTTTGAAACCGGCCTTTGAGTGTCCTGCCGCCGGGCATTTTCATGAAACCCTCGCCGTCACGCAGCCCGTTCTTGAACTCGCCGGTGTAGGTATGCCCGGTCGAGTAAACCATGGTGCCGGTGCCGTTCACGCAGTCTCCTTCGGTGCACTGATCGGCGACGGCAGACAGCGGGAGAAGCATGAAAACCGCAGAAACAATGAGGATGGATTTGATTCGCCGCTGTTGCATATTGATATCCCCTCCCCTGGCCCCTCCCGCTCGGGGAGGGGAATGAACTGGATCAAGAAAAACGAGGCCATCCGGCATCCGGATGGCCTCGGGGCTCACGGAGAATGGCTGTGGCAACCGCCCTACTCGGCCGGTTTCTCCTCGGCCGGGGCCGCCGCACCGCCGGCCATTTTCGACAGGTGCTCGTAGCGGGTGTTCACCCACTCGTTCAGCATGGCGTGCAGACGCTCGGACTCCTGCGGGAAGGTCTTCTTGAGCGAAGCATACCGGATCTCACCCTCCAGGAACTGCTTGAGGCTGCCGTCCGGTTTCTTTGAATCCAGGATGAAACCGTTCTTGCCTTCCTTGGCAAGCTCTGGGTTGTAGCGGTAAAGCGGCCAGTAGCCGGACTTCACCGCCAGCTCTTCCTCCAGCTGGGTCTTGCCCATGCCGACCAGGATCCCCTGGTTGATGCAGGGCGCATAGGCGAGAATGATCGAAGGCCCGGGGTAGGCCTCGGCCTCGGCGATGGCCTTCATGAGCTGGTTCTTGTTGGCGCCCATGGCGACGCTCGCGACATAGACGTAGCCGTAGGACATCATCATCTGGCCCATGTCCTTCTTGGGCGTCTTCTTGCCCGAGGCGGCGAACTTGGCGACCGATCCGGTGGGGGTCGCCTTGGAGGACTGCCCGCCGGTGTTGGAGTAGACCTCGGTGTCGAAGACGATCACGTTGATGTCCTCGCCCATGGCCATGACGTGGTCGATGCCGCCGAAGCCGATATCGTAGGCAGCCCCATCTCCCAGGAAGACCCAGAAGGACTTTTTGGTGAAGAGCTTTTCCATGCGCTGGATCTCGGCCAGCAGCGGGTTGCCGGTGTGCTTCGGCAGCAGCGCCTTCAGTTGGTCGCCGAATTTTCGCGACTCCTGGGGGTCCTGCATGTGGTCAAGCCAGCCTTGCAGGGCGGAGGCGACCTCGGCCGGCGTGTCCTTGGCCTCCAAGGCCTTGCGCGCCTTCTCCGCCAGCAGGCGGCGCTGCTGAAGCACTCCCAGGAACATGCCGTAGGTGAACTCAGCCGAGTCCTCGAACAGCGAGTTGCCCCAGGTCGGGCCGTGGCCGTTTTTGTTGGTGCAGTAAGGAACCGACGGCGCCGACCCGCCCCAGATGGAGCTGCAGCCGGTGGCGTTGCCGATGATCATGCGGTCCCCGTAGAGCTGCGTGATGAGCTTGGCATACGGCGTCTCGCCGCAGCCGGCGCAGGCCCCGGAAAACTCGAGCAGCGGCTGGCAGAACTGGCTGCCCTTCACGGTGAAGCGGCCGACCAGGCTGTCGCGCACCGGCAGCTCCGCGGCGTAGTCCCACAGCGGGATCTGCTTTTCGGTCTGGGTCTCCAGGGGCTTCATGACCAGGGCCTTTTTCTTTGCCGGGCAGATGTCCGCGCAGTTGCCGCAGCCCATGCAGTCCAGGGTGTCCACCTGGATGCGGAAGGAGTAGTCCTTGAGCTCCTTGCCGACGGCCTTCTTGGCCTCGAAGCCGGCCGGGGCTTTCTTCAATTCCTCTTCGGTTGCCAGGAAGGGCCGGATGCTCGCGTGCGGGCAGACCATGGCGCACTGGTTGCACTGGATGCAATTGTCCATGATCCACTCCGGCACGTTGATGGCGACCCCGCGCTTCTCGTACTGGGTGGTCGCCACCGGGAAGATCCCGTCCGGCGCGAACTTGGAAACCGGCAGCTTGTCGCCCTGCTGGGCCAGGATCGGCCGCATGACGTCGCGGACCCACTCCGGCTCCTTCTTGCCCGCCTTGCCGTGCTCGCCCGCCTGGGCCCAGGCGGCCGGGTACTTGATCTCCACCAGGTTCGCGACGGTGGCGTCCACCGCAGCATGGTTCATGGCGACGATCTTTTCGCTCTTCTTGCTGAACATCTTCTTGATCTCGTCCTTGAGGTGGGCGATGGCCTTGTCCACCGGCAGCACGTTGGCGAGTTGGAAGAAGGCGGTCTGCATGATCATGTTGATGCGGCCGCCCAAGCCGACTTCCTGGGCGATCTTGACGGCGTCGATGTTGTAGAACCTGAGCTTCTTGGTCGCAATGGTGCGGCGCACGTGGACCGGGAGCTTCTCCTCCATGTCTGCGAGCGTCCAAGGCGAGTTGAGCACGAAGGTGCCGCCCTCCTTGATGCCCTCGAGCACGTCGTAGATCTCCACGTAGTTGTCCTTGTGGCAGGCCACGTAGTCCGCCGTGTCGATCAGATAGGTGGACTGGATCGGTTTATGGCCGAAGCGCAGGTGCGAGATGGTGATACCGCCCGATTTCTTGGAGTCGTAGGCGAAGTAGGCCTGGGCGTACATGTCGGTGTTGTCGCCGATGATCTTGATGGCGCTCTTGTTGGCGCCCACCGTGCCGTCGGCGCCGAGGCCCCAGAACTTGCACTGCACGGTTCCCTTGGGCGCCACGTCGAGGCTGGACCCGACCTCGAGCGAGGTGTGCGTGACGTCGTCGACGATGCCGACCGTGAAGTGGTTCTTGGGGGCGGCGGCCTTCATGTTGTCGCAGACGGCCTTGACCATGGCGGGGCTGAACTCCTTGGAACCCAGTCCGTAACGGCCGCCCAGGATCTTCGGCATCTGGCCCTTTTCCATGTAGGCCGTGCAGACGTCGATGTACAGGGGATCGCCCAGGGCGCCCGGTTCCTTGGTGCGGTCCAGCACCGTGATGACCTTGGCGCCGGCCGGGATGGCCGCAAAGAGAAATTCTTTCACGAACGGCCGGTAGAGCCGAACCTTGACCAGGCCCACCTTCTCGCCCTTGCCGGCGAGGTGGTTGACCGTTTCCTCGATGGTCTCGCAGGCGGAGCCCATGGCGATGATCACCCGGTCCGCCTGCGGGTCGCCGACGTAATCGAAGGGCTGGTAGCGCCGGCCGGTAAGGTCGCTCACCTTCTTCATGGCCTCGGCCACGATGCCCGGCACCTTCAGGTAGTAAGGGTTCGCCGCCTCGCGGCCCTGGAAGTAAATGTCGGGGTTCTGGGCCGTACCGCGCAGCTCCGGCCGCTCGGGGTTGGCGCCGCGGGCCCGGAAGCGGGCCACGGCCTCAAAGTTCGTGAGCCCGGCCATGTCCTCGGGATCGATGACGGCGATCTTCTGGATCTCGTGGGAGGTGCGGAACCCGTCGAAGAAATGCTGGAAGGGCAGACTCGACTCGATGGCCGCCAGGTGGGCCACCAGCCCCAGGTCCATCACCTCCTGAACCGAAGCCGAGGCGATCATCGAAAACCCGGTCTGGCGGGTCGCCATGACGTCCTGGTGGTCGCCGAAAATGGAGAGCGCGTGCGCCGCGATGGCCCGCGCCGTGACGTGAAACACCCCCGGCAGCAGCTCGCCCGCGATCTTGTACATGTTGGGGATCATGAGCAGCAGGCCCTGAGAGGCGGTGAACGTCGTGGTCAGCGCGCCGGCCGCGAGCGAGCCGTGCACCGAGGCGGCCGCGCCGGCCTCCGACTGCAGCTGGCGCACGGTCATGGTCTGGCCGAAGATGTTCTTGCGCCCGGCGGCCGCCCATTCGTCGGCGATCTCGGCGATGGGGGACGACGGGGTGATGGGGTAGATGGTGGCGACATCGCTCATGGCATAGGCCACGTGGGCCGCCGCGGTGTTTCCGTCCATGGTTTTCATTTTCTGCTTGGCCATAATGGTCTCCTTGGGGTTATTTCAGGATCTTTTCGAAAAAGTCATTTCCTTTGTCGTCAACGATGATAAAGGCCGGGAAATCCTTCACGGTGATCCGGTAGACGGCTTCCATGCCCAACTCCGGGTACTCGACGACCTCCATGCCGGTGATGCACTCCTTGCCGAAGCGCGCCGCGGTGCCGCCGATGGACCCCAGGTAGAACCCGCCGTGCGCCTTGCAGGAGTCGGTCACCGCCCGGGTACGGTTGCCCTTGGCGAGCATCACGAGCGATGCGCCTTGCGCCTGGAACACCGGCACGTAGGCGTCCATGCGGCCGGCCGTGGTGGGCCCGAAAGACCCCGCAGGGTACCCCTTGGGGGTCTTGGCAGGTCCGGCGTAATAGATGATGTGATTCTTGAGATAGTCGGGCAGCCCTTCGCCGCGCTGCAGGCGCTCGTTGAGCTTGGCATGGGCGATGTCGCGGGCCACGATGATGCGGCCCGTGAGCAGCAGCGGGGTTGCTACCGGGTGGCGGCTCAACTGAGCGCGAATCTCGGCCATGGGCCGGTTGAGATCCACCGGAACCGCCTTGGCCGCTTCCAGCTTGACCTTGGGCAGGTATCTGGACGGGTCCGTCTCGAGCTGCTCGAGGAAAATCCCCTGGCGGGTGATCTTGGCCTTGACGTTGCGGTCGGCGCTGCAGCTCACCCCCAGGCCGATCGGGCAGGAGGCGCCGTGGCGCGGCAGGCGGATCACCCGGGTTTCGAGGCAGAACCACTTGCCGCCGAACTGCGCCCCCAGGCCGATGTCGCGGGAGGCCTTGAGCAGCGCCGCCTCCAGTTCGACGTCGCGGAAGGCATGGCCGCTCTCGCTGCCCTGGGTCGGCAGCCCATCGAGATAGCCGGCCGTGGCGAGCTTCACGGTCTTGAGATTCAGCTCGGCCGAGGTCCCGCCGATGACAAAGGCCAGGTGATAGGGGGGGCAAGGCGCGGTCCCCAGCGTCTTGATCTTGCCCGTCATGAACTCGAGCAGGGTCTTGGGGTTGAGGACGGCCTTGGTTTCCTGGAAAAGGAGGGTCTTGTTGGCGGAGCCGCCGCCCTTGGCCATGAAAAGGAAGCGGTACTCGTCCCCGGCGGCGGCGTAGATCTCCACCTGCGCGGGGAGGTTGCACTTCGTGTTGACCTCCTCGTACATGGTGAGCGGCGCGTTCTGCGAGTAGCGCAGGTTGTCCTGGGTGTAGGCGTTGAAAACACCCCGGGTCAGGGCCTCCTCGTCGCGGTCGCCGCTGAAAACACGCTGGCCCTTCTTGCCGATGACGATCGCCGTACCGGTGTCCTGGCACATGGGGAAGACCATTTCTGCCGCGATGACCGCGTTCTTCAGCAGCTCCAGCGCGACGTAGCGGTCGTTGGCCGAGCTTTCCGGGTCTTCGAATATCCCCGCGAGCAGCTTCAGGTGCGAGGGCCGGTAGAGATGGGCGACGTCCGTAAAGGCCTGCTGCGCCAGCAGGGTCAGGCCTTCCGGGGCCACCTTGAGGATCCCGGCGCCGTCAAAAGAGCCGGCCGACACATGCGCCCCGCTCAGCAGCCGGTAGTCGGTCCGGTCTTCCGCCAGCGGAAACATCTCCTGGAACGTGAATTCGGCCATAGATGGCGTCTCCCCTGCCTGTCGTCAATTTTAAAAGATTTTATTGTTACCAACCCCGAGCAAGCGTGTCAAGGCAAATTACCAATAAACAAGGGCGCTTGCATTTCTGTTCTTGATCCGCTATAGGTGGTCCCGATCCCCAAATACTATAGTGCGCCACCCTCGCAAGCTGAGCCAGGAGCTCTCGCGGCCTGTATTTTACACGGCAAGGAGTCGGCATGAATTATTCTGGAAGCTGGAATTGGGACGCGGCCTCAAAAGAAATCCCCCTCGCGCCATGGCAAAACCAATTCGAATGGGTCGAGGAGTTTCAGGCCAGCCCCGACGGCGAGTCCGTTGCCGCTATCGTCAAAGTCGGCGAAGGCGAGTTCAACGTCTGCGTCAACGGCACGACCTGGCCGGAGGGCTTCGACAAGATGTGGTATCTGCGGTATTCCCCCGACGGCCGGCTGACCGGAATTGTGTCCAAGGACGGCGAATGGACCGTCGCCGTCGACGGCATTCCCTGGGAAAACCGTTTCGGATATGTCTGGAACACCCTCTTCAGTGAAGACGGCAGCCATATCGCCGTTGCCTTCCAGCAGGACATGGCCTACGGCATGGCCCGCGACGACGCCCCGTGGGAGCAGACGTTTGCCAACATGACCAACCCCATGCTCAGCCGCGACGGTCGGCACACCGCGGCCGCGGTCCAGGCGGAGTCGTTGAACGAAGGCGAGATTTACAAATACCAGCAGGGGATCTACACGGCGGCCATCGGAGGAGTTCCCTGGGAAAAGCGCTTTGTGAACCTCTGGAGGTCGGCCTTCAGCCCCGACGGCACATCCCTGGCCGCGGAAATACGGCTCAATCTCTACGATTACACCATTGCCGTCAACGGGACTCCATGGGGTCAGACGTTCGGATGCGTCTGGGAGCCGGTGTTCAACCCCGTGCGCGGAACGGTGGTGGCGCCGGTCCGGACCCAGGGGAAGTGGACGCTCGCCGAAGACGGCCAAGCAATCTGGCAACAGCGTTTCGTCCAACTCTGGCACGCGGCGTTCTCGCCCGACGGTAAGCGGCTGGCCGCCATTGTCGCACCCAAATTCGGCCGCTGGACGGTCGCCGTAGACGGCATCCCCTGGCGGGCGACCGTCGGGGAGATGGTGACAGATGCGGTCTTCAGCCCGGATGGCGCCCGTATCGCTGCGCTCATCAAGGACCAGGGGCACTGGAGCGTGGCGGTCGATGGAACGTTCTGGCAAAACTCGTTCGACATGGCCTGGAAACCGGTTTTCTCGCCGGATGGCCGCCATCTGGCCGCCAAAGTCCAGCGCAACGGGAAATACACGGTCGCCGTGGATGACCGCCCGTGGGCCCGGGAATGCGAAATGGCCTGGGACCCGGTCTTCAGCCCGGACGGCAGTAAGCTTCTGCTGCGGACCATCGAGGGGGGAACCTATTTCCGGCGGGTCATGCCGGTCGCAGACATCACCGGATAGGAGAGGTCGCATGGACGAATTATACCGCTTGGCCACCGGCCCGCTCGTGTGGGCGGCTTTCATCATCTTCATCGGCGGCAGCCTTTTCCGGTTGATCCACCTGATCCTGCTGGTCCACCGCAAGGAAAAATTCATATACACCTACATCAGCCTGAAGTACGGCCTGCGCTCCATTCTGCACTGGCTGACGCCCTTCGGCACAACCAACTGGCGCCTGCACCCGTGGCTCACCATCGTCACCTTTGCCTTTCACATCTGCCTGGTGCTGACACCCGTTTTCCTGCTGGCTCACATCGTGCTGTGGGATGAGGCCTGGAATATCAGCTGGTGGGCGTTGCCGGACCGGCTGGCGATTGTCATGACCGTGATCGTCATCGGGGGATGCCTTTTCTTTTTCATCCGGCGCCGGGTGACCCCGGAAGTGGCCTACGTGACCTCCGGTTCCGACTATGCGATTTTGCTGCTGACGGCAGCACCGTTCTTAACCGGTCTGATCGCCTATTTCCAGTGGTTCGACGTGCGGCTCTTCACCCTGCTCCATGTCCTGTCCGGGGAGGCCATGCTGATCGCCATTCCCTTTACGCGGATCAGCCACATGCTCTTTGCGCCGCTGACCCGCGGGTACATGGGCAGCGAATTCGGAGGGATACGGCACGCCCGGGACTGGTGACGGGAACTTGATCGAAAGGTTTAGGTTCAAGTTGAGACATCCATAAGTTAAGGAGACGAGCATGACCGAGGCGGTGCCCAAGGAAAAGATCCAGCAGGTCGACGAGGGGTTGGAACGCGGGGTGGCCGGCCTGACCGAGGAAAAAATCCAAAAGGTTATCCAGCGGGTGATCGCCGGCGAAACCGGCGCGCGCCTTAAAGCGTACGTGGACACCTGCATTCACTGCGGGCTGTGCTCCGACGCCTGCCACTATTTCCTCTCACGCGACCGCGACCCCCGTTATTCGCCGGTGGGCAAGGTCAAGCAGACCCTGTGGGAAATGCTGCGCAAAGACGGCAAGGTCAGCCCGGACTTCATCAAACAGGCGCGCATCATCGCCTCCACGCATTGCAATCTCTGCAAGCGCTGCGCCATGTACTGCCCGTTCGGCATCGACGTGGCCTACCTGATGCTGGTCGTGCGGCGAATTTGCCACCTGCTCGGCGTCACCCCGCTCTACATCCAGGACACGGCCCACAGCCACGCAGCCACTTTCAACCAGATGTGGGTCAAGGACGATGAATGGATCGACACCCTGCAATGGCAGGAGGAAGAGGCCCAGGGCGAGCTCCCCGCCCTGCGGATCCCCCTTGAAAAAGAGGGGGCGGACATCATGTACTCGGTCATCGGACCGGAGCCGAAGTTCCAGGCCCAGCTCATCTACCAGGCGGCCGTCATCATGAATGTGGCCGGCGTAAACTGGACCATGCCGGCCACGCCGGGCTGGGACAACAGCGACATGGCCATGTTCACGGGCGACAACGAAATCATGGGCCGGGTCAAGCGCGCGCACTTCGAGACCGCCGCCCGCCTGCGGGTCAAGCGCATCGTCATGGGCGAGTGCGGCCACGCCTTCCGTTCGGTCTACGACGTCGGCAACCGCTGGCTGGGCTGGGGCATGCCGCCGATCCCCATCGTGCACGCCATCGACTTTTATCACGAGCTCTTGAGCCAGGGCCGCATCAAGGTCGCCAAGAAATTCACGGAGACGGTGACGCTGCACGATCCCTGCAACGTCGTCCGCGGCGGCGGTCTGCACGAAAAGGCCCGGGACGTCGTGCGGTGGATGTGCGAGGGTTTCGTCGAAATGGAGCCCAACCGCGAGCACAACTACTGCTGCTGCGCCGGCGGCGGGGTCATCAACTGCGGCCCGCCTTACAAAAAACAGCGGGTCGAAAGCAACCGGGTCAAGGCCGAGCAGATATCGGCCGCCAAGGTGAAAGGCGCCAAAATCGTTATCACACCTTGCCACAACTGCCACAGCGGCATCGAAGACATTATCCATCATTACGACCTCGGGGTAGAAACCAAGTTCCTGGGGGATATCCTGTACGAGGTGATGGAAAAGCCCGGCTGATCGTTGGCCCGAGCGCAACCGGCGAATGCACACAAAAACCGTAAAAAGCCAACCACGAAGGGCGTGGTCATCAAAAACGGAGCGGCGTGAGGCAACTCGACGGCGTCCGTTGACGGGGCAGGAGGACATGGCATGAACCCACGCGCTGTTGTCATTTGGGTACTGGTAGCCCTTGGAACGCTTTTCATGGTAAACGCTTGGTCCCAAGAGGAGATGAAGGTGGTCTCACCGGATGCCTTCACCGCCCCCCAGCGGCCGGCCGCCGTTTTCCCCCACGAGGCCCACAACGAAAAGGCCGGAATCGAGAATTGCAACCAGTGCCATCATGTGTATGAGGATGGGAAGCTCGTGGAAGACGAGTCATCGGAGGACCGGCGCTGCTCGGACTGCCATGGCCTGGAGGATGAAGGCCGCCAACCGGGGCTCATGAAAGCCTTTCACCTCAACTGCAAGGGGTGTCACCATGAGCAGAAGAAGGGACCGTTGATGTGCGGGGAATGCCACGTTCGGAGATAGACCGCATTCGATCGGAACTCAATATAAAGCGAGGCCAGCCATGCCCAAGAAAATTCTGATCATCGACGACGACCCCGTCATCGTCAAGTACCTGCAGGCGGTGTTCAGCGACAACGGTTATGCCACCTGCACCGCCTCGAGCAGCATGGAAGGGCTGGAGGTGGTCCGGAAGGAAAAACCGGATCTCATCACCCTGGACATCCAGATGCCCGGCGAGTGGGGTCCCCGATTCTATCGCAAACTGCGGCAGGACAAGGAGTTTCGTGAGATCCCGCTGATTGTCATCAGCGGCATTGACGGGGATCACGCCGTCAAAGACGCCCTGGCCTTCGTCAAAAAGCCTTTCGACCCGGAAAAGCTGGTGGGCATTGTCAAAAACAGTATCGGCTGAGGGCTTGATCTAAGGGCCAACCTCCGCTTTACTCACGGTCTGTTCGTCGATGCCGGCCCGGCGGGGAGGCGGAGGGTCATGGTCGTCCCCGCCCCGGGGCGACTCTTGACCTCGATCGCTCCCCGATGCTGGTCCACGATGCGTTTGGTCATCATCAGGCCGATGCCGGTGCCTTCTGTGCCCTTGGTGCTGAAGAAGCTCTGGAAAAGCCGTTGCTGCAAATCATCATCCATGCCGCACCCGTTGTCGCTGACCTGATACTCGACTCCGCCGTCTCTCACCGCTATCGTGCGAAGGCCGACTTGTTTCTTGCGGCTATCGGCGGCATTGTCACGGCAGGCGTCGATCGCGTTGCCGACGAGGTTCATCAGGCAGCGCTGGATCCCGTCCGGGTCCATCGCCACCGGCGCCAGGTCCGGGCTCAACTCGACCTCCAGGCGGACCCCGTCGTCCCGGGCCCTGGCCGCCATCAACTCCAGTGTGTCTTCCGCAGGGCGGTTGGGATCACACCGGACGAGTTGCGCTTTGGCGTACTTCCCGTAGTGCAGGAGATCCAGCGAAAGGTTTTTGATTTTTTCCACGTTGCCTTCCACCATCCGCCAGCCTTCCAAGATGTACTCCTTCTCGTCGAGCTCGATTCCCTTGCCGAGCACGAAAATGCTCCCCTTGAGCGAATTGGCGATGTTCTTAATGGTGTGGGAGAGCTCGGCCACCGTCTGGCCCACGGCCGCCATCCGCTCAGCACCTAGCAAATCGCGCGTTTTCTCTTCCACCAACCGCT
>Ga0210088_1000150_pt1 | contig 13560 bp, 12 predicted proteins | sample RushMan_CattailN_6_FD_185557 | JGI IMG/M metagenome (GOLD analysis project Ga0210088, IMG submission 185557) | Wetland microbial communities from San Francisco Bay, California, USA, that impact long-term carbon sequestration -... | ecosystem: Environmental > Aquatic > Marine > Wetlands ... | reverse complement strand
GGCTTAGAACTCCAAGGGCTTGGCTGTGAGCAGCGGCGAGCGCCTCATAGCTCTGGTCTGCAACCTTTTGATGCGAGGTTGTGCGCCCGGTTTTGATTTCCTCCCTGTCACCTCTCCGTATGGTCCAAATGGCATCAAGCAAAGTGCCTTGGCCCAAAGTAGAATCAAAGCGGAGTATCTCGATCTCTACTCGATAGTCCGAAGAGGTTATCGGCCCAGGAAGATAACGGTAAATGCGTGAAGTCCCGAGCAAATGTGAGAGATTTTCCATTACCACACGCTGGATGCTGTCCTTAGGCGATGCTGCCCACCGATTTAGCTCATCGACTATCACCTCGTTCGTACCTTTGTGCAAGACCATCTGCGGGCGGTCGATCGATTCGGGTATGGAGACCGGCTCCACCGCAACACTAACAGGGGAGGGCGTCGCTGTCGTATTTTCGACGGCGCTCAGGGTATAGAATGATGCAGGCGAAGATGCGCAGGAAACGAACATTGCCATCCCAATCAAGCAGATCATGAAATGGAGAGTGCTTGTTTTCATTGAATTCACTCCATAATAATTTCTCTTTATGCTTTCTTCTATCCTCTGGCCTTTGTCTTCCGTCCTCTGTTTTCTCATTTTTTCCCCCGCAAGAGGGCACTGGGATTGCGCTCCAGGTAATCTGCCAGTACCCGCAGCGACCTGGCGGCACGGGCCACCTCCTGCAGGGCTTCGCGCAAATCCTGCTGGACCGGGGCGTCTTGACCGGCGTAAGTGGAGTCGAGAGAATTCAGGCTGCGTTCTGCTGCAGCTAAGGTGCGGCGCGCTCCGGATAGTGCTCCCCTCAATTCCGGGGTCACTTGCGAACCAAATCCCTTTAACAGCTTGTCCATGTCCAGGAGAGAGATGTTGAGAGTATCAAGGGTCTCAAGGAGGTTTTTGCCAATAGCGTCAAGAGGCAATTTTTCGAGCTTCTTTACAAGCTGTGTGAGGCTCTGCTGGATCTGTTGAAGCTCCCCTGGAACGGTCGGGAAAACGGGTGGCTGCTGCGACCAGTCGACCGTTGCTTTAGGGGCATTGGGAAAGATATCAAAGGCAATGAAGAGTGCTCCGGTCAGGAGGTTGCCAGTTTGCAACTGTGCCCTGTAACCATTGGCAACCAACCTGTCGACTGACGTCCTGAAGCTCTGTTCAGTTACAGTCTCGCCAAGTTTGGAAAGATCTGAGTTAACAATATTCGACAGCTTGGAGTAAGTGCGAATTTTGACGGGAACCGCAAACCTATAAGTTTTTGGATCGAATTCGACGTTGACAGATACGACTTCCCCGATCTTAACACCGCGGAATTCCACCGGTGCTCCGGGCTCCAAGCCCCGTACTGACTGTTCAAATCTTAAAACATAATCATGTGCCTCACCTTCCGGAAGCTTCATGGCCTCGGCTCGATCACGGAATAACTTGAAAACGCTGTTCTCTGCTGCAGGCGCAGAAACCGGTGCGATAGCAGGCGTCTCAAAAGCGATGCCCCCAATCAGGATGGAAGCGATGGACTGGGTTTGAACGCGGACTCCGCCGGCTGAAAGGGAGACGTCAATGCCGCTCGCCTGCCAGAACCGTGTTTCATGGTTCACGTATTGGTCATAGGGTGCATTGATGAAAACCTTGACTAAGATCTTCTGGCCGTCCTTGTCAAGTTCGTAGCCAACAACCTTTCCCACCTGTATGCGGCGGAAGAAGATTGGTGTCCCGTAGTCCAGGGAATCGAGATCTTCGGTCTGAAGCACAAAGAACCGGCCGGGAACATCACCCGTTACAACGGGTGGCTCATGGAGACCGACGAAAGCCCGTCTTTCTTGCTTGGATTTACCGATGTCCATGCCGATGTAGGCTCCGGAAAACAGAGTGCCGAGCCCTGAGACGGTGCCGCCTGAGATCCGCGGCCGCTCCACCCAAAACTTGGTGTCTTCAACTAGCAGATCTCGGCTGTCCGCTGCCATTTGAGCCGTTGCAACAACATTCTTCCGGTCCTTGGAAAGAATTATAGCTGTTACACTCCCAACTTCTACGCCGTTATACTTGATTTTGGTCTTGCCGGCTTCAAGCCCTTCTGCTGTTGGGAAAATGATTGTTATGGTCGGGCCTTCGTTGAGGATCTTTTGTACAGCAATCCAACCGCCAATAATGGCAGCGACGATGGGGATGATCCAAACAATGGACAATCGACCTCGCCGTTTGGGCACTTTCATTGCCTCAGGAATGCCCTGGGTCTGTTCCGTATCATTTGTATTGGCCATAACTCTCCTCCGGTTGGTCCCAGATCAAACGAGGATCAAAGGAAGTTGCTGCAAGCATTGTAAGTACGACTACAGCTCCAAAGAACGGGACCCCCGGTCCGGGTTCAACAAACATAAGCGGTTGTAGCTGCACAAGTGCTACCACAAATGTGTCGACAAAAACATCCAGCATGGACCAGCGGCCGATAAACTCCACCAGGCGGTAGAGCCGCGTCCGTTCTCGATTACTCTTGATCGAGCCGCGTTGTATGGTAATGAGCAGGTAGCTCAGAGCAATGAGCTTGGCTAGCGGGATGGTCACGCTTGCAACGAAAACTACTATGGAGAGTGGCCATGAAGTCGGGGACCAAAGCAGAACAACACCCTCCATGATGGTGTCTGAGGAGCGGCTGAAGGGGGTGATTGTCGTCATTACCGGGAGTATGTTGGCGGGAATGTAGCAGATCGCTGCTGCGATCACGAGTGCCCATGTCCGCTGAATGCTATCGGGCTTGCGAAAATGAACGGTCGCACCGCAGCGCGGGCAAAGCCCGCCGTGTTCACCTGCGGCGGACCGCGAAAGGAGCCCGCAACTTTCACAGTTCAAAAAACCCAAATTTGATGCAGTTGCAGCAGCGTTATTCATCAACTGAAACTCTCCCAAGTATGGTCGACCGTGCATCGGGTTGAAACCACTCTACCCTGCGCCATATCTGCTTTGGATCGAAATTGCTGGTCATGGCCGCCAACAAAATCATGAGAGCTCCGACAGCCCATAAGGCCGTGCCGGGGATGACTCTGGCGAGTTCAGCGATCTTGATCAGTGCAACGAGAATTCCAAGCAGCATGACTTCCACCATCCGCCAGGGACGAATGATGCTGGAATAGCGCAGCAATAAGCCTGCCCAGCGCGGCACCGGGGAATGCAGTGCCGCAAGCAGCAATGTCAGCATGAAGAGGATATCCAGCGCCGGAGCGATCACCGCCGTAAACAGCACGGTCATGGCGACCAAAGGCCGACCTTCTCTCCACATGACTTGCACCCCGCCTATAATGGTTGTGCTTGCTTCCCGTCCGGCCGCACTGAGGCCTAGCAAGGGGACCAAGTTAGCTACTAGAAAGACGACTGCAGCAGCAAGCGTCAGGGCCAAAGTCCGGTTGATTGAATCCGGCTGGTTGTGCCACAGCAGCTTCCCGCAACGATTGCAACGCGCCGAATCGCCTGGTGCCAGCATCGGAATCTGCTGCACCAGGTCGCAATCGGGGCAGGCAGTGAGTTCTATGGAGTTCACGGCTTACCTTTCGGTTCCAAGGTTTCGTTTGGTTCTTACTTTTGCTCCCGCGCATGCTAGGGAGCCACCTGCTTTATCAAAAGATTATGAGCGCATTCCTGAGGTTCATTTCATCACTTGTTGGCCGGTCAACACTAGAATGATAAAGCAGACGAGACAAGCTCGTTTCAGTCAGAACCTTCTGAATGCTGGTAAGTACTTCGAATTGTCTCCACGACTGCGGCAATCACCAAACCCGTAAAAAGAACGCCAATGAATCCGATAAGAACCGCTACCAAACGTCCCACAGCGGTTTTCGCGACAATATCCCCGTAACCGATGGTGAGCCCGGTTACAAAAGAAAAGTAGATTGCCTCTCCGAATGAAATCTCTTCAAAATAGGCAATTGCTGCAGCGCCAACCAAGAGCCACAAGAACATCAGCAGAATCACAAGGCGAACATGCCAGATCACACCGAAAAAATGGACACTAATACGGGTTATACGGAGCATAATTTCCAGCCTCCTGACAATTAGGATGCGGAGCGAGGGTGATGCGGAGATTCGAAGAGAGGAAGTCGGGCATGCGATTACACACGATTTCAAGAGCCGGGATAAGGAATAACCGCGTCTCCGCGTCGCCGCGTCTGATGTCAGCCACGTCCGGCATAGAGTCGTGACAAGGGAACCGCGCTTATGCCATGAAGAAAAACGCTGAGCAAAACCGTTAGGACAATAATGGAGATCATTTGCTCATGTCCCGCGGAACCAATTGCCATTATAACCATCAATAAATACAATATGGATGCAATTCCACGTGGCCCGAACCAGCCAATAAAAGCAATGGACGGCCCACTTAAGCTTGTTCCCATAAGGCTTATGGCAACGGGCAGCATGCGTATGAAGGTCAGACTTAAAACGGCATACAACCATGCTTTGCCGTCCCAGTGGCTCGCGGCAGCAGGCACCAGCACCAGGCCGAGTATCAGGAAGACAAATAACTCCAACTGCTGGCCCTCCGCTTCGCCGAAATCCTGGATTCTCTCCCGCACTCTGGGCGTGTGAGTTCCAAGCAGCAGTCCACCGAAGAAAGCGGCGATGAATCCGTTGCCGTGGAACGATTCAGCCAAGGCAAAAGCCAATACTGCCAATGAAGCTGAGGTTAGACGTTGAAAAGTCGAGTTCATCCACCCGAGCTTCGATGCCCTGTCGACCAGTTGTCCGCCCAGCCAGCCCACCAGCGCACCAACGAGCGGACCGAAAAAAAACTGTTTAATAACAAAACCCATCCAGTAACCAGCTCCCGCATGTTCCGAAGCGGCAGATAGACTCGCCAGACATGCCAGGATAGGAGGTAACGCAATGCCGTCGTTGAGGCCGCTCTCCACATTAATTGCCTGTCTTATCTTTTCCGGCACCACCTCGCTCGACACCACCGCCTGTCCCAGAGCGGCATCGGTCGGGGAGAGAATGAATGCCATCAGCGCGATCTCCCATATATTCATCTGATCGAACAAGAGGACAGCCAAGATCAGGCCCAGTACCATGGTGAGCGGCAGACCGATGCCGAGCAGTCGAATGGGTAAACCTTTATCTTTAATCAGTGCTCTGAGGTTGATGGTCGACGCATCGACGAACAACACCATGACCAGCGTTACTTCAGCAGTAAGTCTAACCAGGGGTGCACTGAGGCCAATTTTGAGGAAATCGAGGCCGAACGGGCTGATGATGATTCCGACCGCCACAAACACCATCGGCCCGGTAATGGGCGAACGCTCGGACAATCGGGAAAACAACCCGAACACAAATATCAGTAGCGCGGTGAAGATGATGATTGGATACTCGTGCATTGGATGCCTACCTACGAGTCTTAGAGACTAGCTTCAGACAGCATACGAGAGTGCAAATTTTTTGCCTTGTCTAAAACCAGAATTCAGCGGCGCCGCCCTGCCCTTGTGCAGGGTTTGAACGAAAATGAAACTAATAAAGCTTCATGATAGATATTTGAGGGGTTCTGGACCCCGGCACCTGTCCCGAACTTCAATCCGTGATTCGCCGGGGTTTCGGTATATACGAGTATCATGATACTGCAACTATACCTTATCTAGGATAAGATTCTTATTATTGATTTCGCGCAGAGGCGCAGTGTAGGCACAGAAAAAAATAATAGAATCAATCTCTGCGCCTTTGCGTCTCCGCGGAAAAAACGAAACTTATCATGCTTAACAGCTATAAATGACTGAAGGCGCCTCCTCTATATACATGAAAAATCCTTTTAGGACTAACGTATTAATGCTAGGGGCACGATGAATAGCTGCTCCAGCTATTTTCTTTTAAAATCAATATCTTGCACTTAAATCTGATCAACTGCCTCCCAATGGTGTATAGAAAGAACGCTGCTTACTTCGCTTTGGAGGTGATCCACATTGAACCTATGGGAAGTCCATGTCCGGCCCGTTGAGCGATCCGAGGAAGGTCGCTATCAGGAATTGATGGAGGAGCATCACTACCTGGGACGCATGCCTAAGATCAGCGAAACGCTTTGGTACATTGGCCTGTGGCGCAACCAGTGGGTGGCGCTTTTGAACTTTTCCGCCGCCGCATGGAAGTGCGCGGCGCGGGATCGATGGATCGGCTGGAGCCCTCGCCATCAGTATGATCGCTTGAAACTGGTAGCCAACAATAGCCGCTTTCTTATTCTCCCCGACTGGCATTTTCCGAATTTGGGCTCTCGCGTCTTATCCTTGTGCCAGAAGAGAATCCCTCGCGATTGGCAGGATATCTTTGGCCATCCTTTGTTGTTGCTTGAAACCTTTGTGGACCCTCGACGCTTTCAAGGCACCGTCTATAGAGCAGCCAACTGGCACTGTGTCGGTCAGACCAGGGGCTTCCGCCGCACCGGCAGGGGCTACAGTGCTAGAGTTCACTCGTCCAAAATGGTCTTCGTAAGGCCACTGCGACCAAATGCACGAGAGTTGCTCTCTCGCCCCCTTCTCGAATCGGCCTTTAGTACAGGAGGAGCCAAAATCATGATTACTGCCGAACAGATGCGGTCTTTGCCGCAATTTTTCGCCGATATCCCGGACCCCCGTCGCGCTCAAGGACGGCGCCACAGGCTTTCAACCGTGCTCGCTATCGATGAGCAGGGCTATCAGACCCACATCATGAGCGCCATTGGTCATCAGACCAAGAACTGCTAAACCCAAAAAAAGTAGGTACCCTTCCCAAGGAAGGCGATGAGGAGGCCAAGCGAACAAACGAGATCAAGATGGCCGCCCCACTCCTTGATCCTATCAATATTCAAGACAAAGTCATCACCGCAGACGCTCTTCTAACTCAACGCGCATTCGCGGATTATCTGGTTTTGGAGCGCAAGGCTCACTATCATTTCACCGTTAAGGATAACCAACCCACACTTCGTAAAGACATCGAGCTCTTCTTCGAAAATCGAAAAGAGCCGGATTATGTCGACAATGACTCTTGTGATCACGGACGGATTGAGACCCGTAAAATCTGGACCACCACCGAGCTCAACGACTATCTCAACTTTCCTCATGTTGGGCAAGCGTTCGCAATCGAACGCCACTTCATAGACAAAAAGTCAGGCAAGGAGTCTCGTGAGACCGCCTATGGCATCACCAGCAAATCCCCGGAGAAAGCCGATGCACAAGACGTTCTCAACACTAATCGAGGCCACTGGAGCATCGAAAACTCCTGCCATTACATTATCGATTGGAACTATGATGAGGACCGCAGCAGGATATCCAAGGGCTACGGTCCGGAAAATATCACCCGGCTCAGGCGATTTGCCGTTGGGCTCATCAAGTCCAAGGGCGTATACAGCGTCGCACAGAAAATGCGTCAACTCAATCGCAATGTCCGGTCGGTCCTCGACTATCTGCGAATGACAAGAAACTCATGTGCCCCTGCTCATCGGCAATCAGAATGAGAACAAATTTACCGTGTTCCAAAGCGAATTCAGCCGCAACACTTTTTCCTCCCTCCCGTCCTAAAAGGCGGCTGAGATGCGCAGACCGCCGAAAATATGCCAGTCCCGGCTATCCCAGGAGAGTAGGGTGATTTCCTTACTGCCGCTATGGCTGATTGGAAAGGCGTAACCAAGCCTGGGTGAGAAAGTAACGGATTTCCAGACCGGGATATTGAGAACGGCAAGAACCTCTCCGGACATAAAACCGGAAAACGCTTCCTCTGGATTACTCGGATTAGGATAGGCCGCGTTGTCGAGGGAGTGCAGGTAGAAGAGGCTTAAATCGAAATTTGTGCTCATTCCGTACCAGGGGAGTGCGAAGGTACGCGAGAAATCGAACTGAATGGTCCAGCCGGGAGCGTGCGTTACCTCGCGGTAGCCGGTGACCCCGACATTCAACCAGGGGAAGGCATAGGAGAGCCCTGCATAGATTTCGACAAGGTCGTCCACGTTGGTGCCAAAGGTGCTGTCGAGGGCATAATCATAATATATGCAGCCGACGCTACCGCTTAGGTTCTCATAGATTGATCGAGAGTAGGCAACGGTGAAATCGGTTTCGTTCCATTTAGCCCCTGCGGACGGGTTATCCTTAAACTTTGAGTCGGTGTCTAAATTCCCCCATATGTTGATGGATAAACCCTTGTAACTAGCAGTCACCGACGGCTGAATAACCGCGCTGTCTTTGCTCGAAGCGTAGCCTCGCCAAATGTATTGGCTAAGAACATCCGTGTAGCAGCTAAAGCTGGGTCGGTCTTCTTCTCCATCAGCTTTGACCATGCTACTAAAGAACATTACAAGCAATAGTGACAGAGTAACGGATACCCGTAGTGCTGCTCTTACCCGGTCATGTGTTGTCACGGTCTCCCGACCGCAGCCGCAAGGCTGGAGGGCTTTGAGACGAATCCTTGACACCTGATACAATTCCTTTTGAAATTTCTCGCGAGAATAAAACTCCTCGCAATAATTTAGGAATTCTCCACTGTTAGGTTGCGAAGTGCTAATCTAATTGGTATTGAGGATGTTATCAAGTAGATCAAAATGATCTTAGAAAAAGCAAAAAAAGTGGTCGCCTGAGGCTAATTTTTCTTTCTTTTTTTGGTTCATCGGTTATATTACGCGCATGCTAGTTGAGTACGACATTTTGAGTTATGCAGGAAATCGGTCTTTCGCCAAAAGAATGGTACGGTTTCAGGATAGCTCTAGCTCCGTACCAAAAAAGCAGTGAAAAATACTATTTTAAGAAAGGATTAAAGAAATGGCGGAAGGTCAAGTAAAATGGTTTAATGACAGCAAAGGTTATGGTTTTATTGAATCCGATAGCGGACATGATGTTTTTGTTCATCATTCAGCCATCCAAGGTGAAGGGTTTAAATCACTCAGCGAAGGTGAAAGAGTGAGTTTTACTGAGGAAAAGGGCGCCAAAGGGCCGCAAGCAACCAATGTTGTAAAGCTCTAACCGACGCAATTCTGGTCTGATGTTAGCATTAGAAAGCCGGAGCCATGTGTGCTCCGGCTTTTTTAGTTAGTTTAAATATTCGGGTTTTTCCATCCCCCTTCACCTGTGGGTCTCATCTCCCCTTGCGGTTGCGACTTATCTGCTGTGTCGTTGGAAGTGCTGGCGCAACCGAAAATCGTCGAAAACGTCAGGACCAATAGAAGAGACATCACAATTATTCTGTTCATGGTTCCTTCCTCCTTAAATCGTGTCTTTAATCTCAGACTATCCTAAACATAAGCGCATTAATTACCTTCGTAATTTAGCCTCCGCCCGAACAATGCGGGCATCCAGCGACTAGAATGTTGTCGCCGGTTTTCGTTTTCGCACACTAACAAATGAGCTTTGTTTCCATGAGAGTTGCTCATTTCAAATATATAAGTACTAAAAGTAAATGTTGAAATAGTCGGTATCGACATTAAAATGGAAAACAGTGAGGTAAGCCCGACGAAAGGAAATAAGGAGCTTGCATAGCACCAATGAATATTGTTGCTGTTGGTTTCGTTGAGGATTTTAGTAATGCAAATGCCTGCTCGAGTAAAAATTCGCGAAGTTGCACCGCGCGACGGTTTCCAGTCGGTGGCGGCTTTCATCCCCACGGATCAAAAGCTCGGCATCATCGAACTGCTGGTGCAAGCGGGTGTGCAAGAGATTGAAGCCACTTCGTTTGTGAGCCCAAAGGCCGTTCCGCAACTCAAGGATGCAACCGAATTGATGTCGCGAGTGCCACGGAAGGGAGTTGTAAACGCGGCGCTGGTTGCCAACTTGACGGGTGCGGGAAATGCCGTTGCAGCCGGGATCAACGAACTGGTGGTCGTCATTTCGGCGTCAGAGGCGCACAACCTCGCCAATGTTCGGTGCGGCATTTCAGAATCCTTGAAGAATCTGGATGATATATTTCTTGTTGCTCAACAAAATGGTGTTTTAGTAAATGGCGCCATCGCGGTTGCGTTCGGTTGTCCGTATCAAGGTGACGTCCCTGAAGGGGATGTCCTAGAGCTGTCGGAAGAATTTCTCTCTCGGAACGCATCTTCTGTGATCTTGGCCGATACAACCGGTATGGCGTCACCGCGGCGAATCGATAAGATGGTGCGAACTTTTATTCACCAATTTCCGGGATACAGATTTACTCTGCATCTGCATAACAACAGAGGAACTGCTATGGCCAATCTGCTGGCAGGGCTTTTGGCCGGGGCCATCTCGTTCGATACCGCGCTTGGCGGCATTGGAGGGTGCCCTAACGTGCCGGTGGCCGCCGGTAATCTTGCCACCGAAGACGTAGTGTTCATGCTGGAAGATATGGGAGTAGAGACCGGCATCGATTTGGACAAAATTATCCGGGCTGCTCTGGAGCTTGAAAAAGTCCTCGGTTTCACCTTGCCCGGGCAAGTCATGAAAAGCGGACCACGCTTAACTAAGACAACCAGGGGCTTGGCGTCATGCAGTAAATATTGGTAGCCTGCTGAGTACCGAAAAATTGCAACGGCCACGTGTGACATTCTTAATAAACCATGCCCTAAGTCGATCTATAGCCGATACAAAAAGATACATGAACCGCCATTGGCGAAACTGCATCTGCTACTGAGGAGGAAACGGGGTTGACTATGGAAAAACGACGTTACAAATACAGAAGCGAGGATTTTGGCGAGCTGGTTGTGGATCTTCGCCATCTCGAAATTTACCTGAATTTTCTGGATGACCGAGTGGAGGTCTCCAACTGCCTGATAATGACTGCCAGGCAGAATCTGAATGAGCTTCGCCTTGATGCCTCCGATTTGAAAATCCTGGCAGTCGAGTGGTGTTCGCCGGAAGACTACTCGACTATTCATTCACTGAATTACCAATACATCGAAGCAAAAAATAAACTCATCGTGAGGCTCGGGCGACAGGTGGGAAAAGGCGAGACCTTTTGTGTGCGAACTGTCACGCATTGCTTTCCCTCCGATCATATCCTGGAGGGCATTTATAAAGATGCGACGCCAACCGGAGCTCCTCAACAGTATATTTCCCAATGCCAGCAGTGGGGCTTTCAGCGCATTATGCCGATATTCGACGACTGCCGCGCCAAGTGCACCATGTCTACTACTATCGAAGCGGATGCGCGCTACACTCATCTTATCAGCAACGGAAATATCGACCGCACCTTGAACCCGGACGACAAACCGGTTCTCAAGTCAACCGATCCAACGCGGCAGGTCATTCGCTATGAAAACCCGATACCAATGGCTCCTTATCTGTTTCTCGTCTGCGCGGGCACCTGGGACAGTTTGATCGATCATGTCAGCTATGAATCGGGGCAATCCGTTCGGCTCGAGTACCTGGTCCCTCCAGGGCGCTCCGAAGGAGCACTCATCCCAATGGAAATTCTCAAAGAGGCAATTGTCTGGATAGCAAAGACCCAGGATTATGAATACAAGGGGGACGCATATCGCACCATCACCATGAACAAATCGAATTTCGGCGGCATGGAAAATGTCGGGAATACGACCATTGTAACGGATGCTGCACTTGTGGATCAACATACCCTGGATCATCTTCTGCTATACGCCCATGCGGTAATTGTGCATGAATTCGAGCATAATCAGTGCGGCAGCGAAACGACGATGGAGACGCCTTTTGATGTGTGGCTCAATGAGGCCTATACGGTCGATGTAGAACGTCAGTTTATGGCGGATGTTTTCGATCCGACCTTCATCCGATTGAACCAGGTGGACAGTATTCGGAATCCTCTGCTCGGGCCTCTGGCAATCGAAGACGGAGGCCACGCCGGGCGGATTGTACGGAAAGGTTTTAACAACCCGGATGAATTGATTGATGGCGTCACTTACGTAAAAGCTGCGGAAGTGATCCGCATGTTGAGGCTGATTCTGGGGCCGGACAAATTTAGAGAAGGGAAAGAGCTCTATTTCAAGCGTTACCACAATGGAAATGCCAACACGGATCAATTTTTCGCGTGCTTTGAGGAAGTTTCAACGGTTTCGCTACAGCAATTCAAGCAGGGCTGGCTCTATCGATTGGGTTATCCCGAGGTTAAGGTAACAAGCGTTTACGATGCGGATAGCAAATCCTTTAACATTTTGTTTCATCAGCAGCCGGGCGAAGGGCACGAACCTTTTCACATACCTGTTCTGCTGGCACTGGTGGACCAAAAGGGAAATGATATCAAAGGAACTGCTCAAGTTTTCCAGTTGAAGGATAGGAATGGCGAACTGAACTTCGAAAGTATTTCAGAAGCTCCCGCGTTTGCGTCGATCGGCAGGGATTATTCGTTCTACGGAACGATCCGCAATGAAACTGCGAACAGTGAATCGTTGGGGTTGCAGGCGCGACTCGACCCCAATCGATACAACCGGGTCGACGCGGTGAGGCAGCTGACCGATATGCAGCGCATCCGCCTGTTGAAGGATCCGAATGCCGAAATTCATAATTCATGGTTGGATCTTTACGGAGAGATCCTGGCTGATGCAGCGCTTCCATCATCCTTGAAAGCTTACTTTCTGCGCATCGATGAACAGCCGATGGACCGTGACTATGCTACCTGGTATCAGGAACTGGTGGTGGCCCGTGAAAAACTAATGCTGGCGGTTAACAATGCCTTTCGAGAAAAACTCACTAAACACTTCGAGCAGCTGGACACCTATTCAGTTCGTAAGAGTGGTTCGCCGAAAGAAGGGATTGAAGATCGCCTGCTCAAAAACGTGCTGCTGGATCTTCTCGCTATCGATGATCGAGAGAAAAGTCACGAGCTGATACTCGATCACTATCGATCGGCCACCAATCCGACCGATCGGGTGGCCGCACTGACAGCACTCAATCGCAGCTCATCTCCGCAACGCCTCGAGCTTTTGGAGGAAACCTACCGGCAATGGCATCCGCATTTGAGCGGCTACGCGAACTATCTGCGGATTGTTTCAAGCGGGACCTGCGCGGATGTCTTTGATATGATCGAGACGGAAAAGCAGCGGCCGACATTTGATATTAAACAGCCCACCTGGTGTCGAGCCCTGTTCCTGCCGATGGCTGCCAATAACAAAATGCTCTGGACCGATGAGGGAATACCTTGGATTGGCGATACGGTCATCGAGCTTTCACCTATCAATACTACGACTGCAAGTCGGTTATTGAATGCATTCCAGCACGTTAAACAACTGAAGCCTGAATTGCGTGAAAGGGTTTTGGTCGCCCTTGAGAAGATAGTGCAACGTATTTCGGAGCAAGAGAATCCGACCATACACGGACAGGCAAGCGCCTATCTGGGCAGCGGCAATGAATAGCCGTTTGGTATCTCTTAACCCTGAGCAATGATGAGTACCGAAAATACCTTGAAAAGGCTTACGCGGAGCAATCTTCAGGAGGAAAGAAAAAAGCAAATTCGAGCCGGCAGTCGATGGAGAGCATGAAAAGTGAAATATTGGCCGGTATAAAGATCAGTGATAATGATTTACGGCTGCTTGCTCGCTCACGGGCACTGAGTGTACAAAATGTCATATTGCGGGCAGAAAAAATCGATCCTAATAGAATTTTCATTTTGCAGCCAAACAACCTGACCCC
>Ga0210088_1000148_pt1 | contig 13661 bp, 9 predicted proteins | sample RushMan_CattailN_6_FD_185557 | JGI IMG/M metagenome (GOLD analysis project Ga0210088, IMG submission 185557) | Wetland microbial communities from San Francisco Bay, California, USA, that impact long-term carbon sequestration -... | ecosystem: Environmental > Aquatic > Marine > Wetlands ... | reverse complement strand
GCCGTGCTGCGGCCGAGATGGTTCGCCTCCAGGTGCGCGGCAATGGCTTCCTGGGCGCTGCGGTTCGGCAGACCGTTGAAAACGCCGGAGTTGACCATGACGCCCTCTCCGGCAAAGGCCTCGGTCATGGCGGCGGGATCGAGCTCGCTGTCAACCGGCTGAACCACCACGATGATCGGCAGTCCGTATTTCCTGGCAAACTCGAAATCGCGCTGATCGTGGGCCGGCACCGACATGACGGCACCGGTACCGTACTCCATCAGGGCGAAGTTGGCGGTGTAGACGGGCATCCGGCGGCCGTTCATCGGGTTGAGGCAATAGGCGCCGACGAACACTCCCTCTTTTTCATAGCTCTCGAGGGCCCTGGCCGAGCGGTCCTGGTGCGAAATGCGCTCGACGAACGCCAGCACATCGGCCTCCTGCGCCGTGCCCTTGCAGAGTTGCGGAACCAGGGGATGCTCGGGCGCCAGGCACATGAACGTTGCCCCGAAAACGGTGTCGTGCCGCGTGGTGAATACAGGGATCGCGCCGCCGCCGCTTTCCAGCGGGAAGCGGATTTCAGCCCCCAGGCTCTTGCCGATCCAGTTCTTCTGCATGGTGATGACCTTTTCAGGCCAGCCGGGCAGTCGGTCGCAATGCAAGAGCAGGTCCTCGGCGTAGCGGGTGATCCTGAAGAACCACTGCCACAGCTTTTTCTGGCGCACCGGTTTTCCGCAGCGCCAGCACATCCCGGCCTCCACCTGCTCGTTGGCGAGCACGGTTTGGCAGGGGTCGCACCAGTTCACGTAGGATTCCTTGCGAAAGGCCAGGCCTTTTTCAAGCATCCTGAGAAAGAGCCACTGCTCCCACCGGTAGTACTCCGGCCGGCACGTGGCGACTTCCCGGTCCCAGTCGTAGCTGAATCCCATTCGCTTGAGCTGGGAGCGCATGTTGGCGATGTTGCCGTAGGTCCACTTGGACGGGTGGGTCCGGTTGGCAATGGCGGCGTTCTCGGCCGGCATTCCGAAAGCGTCCCAGCCCATGGGGTGCAGCACGTTGAAGCCGCGCATCCGTTTGTAGCGCGCCACCACGTCGCCGATGGTGTAGTTGCGCACGTGGCCCATGTGGATGTTGCCGGAGGGATACGGAAACATCTCCAGCAGGTAGTACTTGGGCCGGTGCGGGTCCTCTTCGACCCGGAACAGGTTCTGGGAATCCCATCGGCTCTGCCAGGTGCGCTCAATGATGTGCGGGTTGTACCTTTCCTCCATGTGATGCATTCCTTTTTGGGTCAAGAACGTGATGCGGCAACAAACGGGGCGATGTTCAGGCATCCCCTGTTTTTTTTGGGCCTTGAGAAATATAAATTAATGCCATACAATCCCTCGAAGTGCAAGAATCGGTAGATTTCGTTTGACTTGTGAGCGCCGATTTCATATGGAAACAGAATTTTCAAATTTGAAAAAAGACCGAAATAATTCACGATACCGCTTAAGAGCGATGAAAAGAGGTTCATGAGCACCAAGCTTCTCATCAATGCCAGCGACCCGGAGGAAATCCGCGTCGCCACGGTCAAGGACGGTCGTCTCGAGGAATTCCGCGTTGAAAGCGCGGCACGCGAGATCACTCAGGGCAACATCTACAAGGGGGTCATTACGCGCATCGAGCCGAGCCTGCAGGCGGCGTTTGTCGATTACGGGGGCGACCGCAACGGCTTTCTCCAGAAACAAGACCTCCACTACGACTACTTCCACGAAGACGACCGCGGCGACACGCCCTTGCAACGTCTCGTGAAACGCGGCCAGGGGCTCATGGTGCAGATCGGCAAAGACCCTATCGGCACCAAGGGGGCCATGCTCACCACCTTCATTTCCCTGCCGGGGCGCTACGTGGTGCTGATGCCGGGACATTCGGTACGCGGGGTCTCCCGCAAGATCGACGACGAGACCGAAAGGGCTCGCCTCAAGCAGATCGTCGGCGAACTGGAGGTTCCCGAGGGGTTCGGGGTCATCGTGCGCACGGCGGGCATCGGGTGCAGCAAAACCATGATCTCCAAGGATTTGAAAGACCTGCTGCGCTTGTGGAAGACGATCAAGGGCAAGGTGATGAAGGAAAAAGAGACCGCCCTGCTCTACAAGGAACGGGCCCTTGTGCTGCGCTCCATCCGGGACTCCTTCAGCCCCGAAGTCTCCGAAATTCTCATCGACGAGCCCAACACGTTCAACGAAGCCCGGGAACTGGTCGACATCTTCGCCAGCAAGCAAACCCAGATCGTCACGTTTTACCAGGAGGAAAAGCCGCTCTTCTCAAAGTTTCAGATCGAGGAACAAATCGCCTCCATTTTCGAAAACCGGGTCCGGCTTAAATCCGGCGGCTCCATCGTCATCGCGCCGACCGAGGCCCTGGTGGCCATCGACGTCAACTCGGGCAAATCCACCCATGAAAAATCAGTGGAGCAGACCGCCTTTCAGACCAACCTGGAGGCCGCCGAAGAAATCGCGCGCCAACTGCGGCTGCGGGACCTGGGGGGCCTCATCGTCATCGATTTCATCGACATGAAGGAGTCCAAGCACCGCGCCGAGGTCGAACGCGAACTGAAGACCCATGTGAAGCTCGACAAGGCCCGCACCAAGGTCGGCCGAATCTCCAAATTCGGTCTTTTGGAGATGTCGCGGCAACGCATTCATCCATCCATCGAGTTTGGCAGCCACGTCGCCTGCCGATGCTGCCAGGGCAAGGGCTTGATCCCTTCCACCGAAACCCTGGGCATCGGGTTTCTCCGCAAACTCGGCATGGAGACGCTCAAAAACGACGTCGTCCGGGTGAAAGGGATTGTCCCCCCGGCGGTCGCGGATTACCTGCTCAACAAAAAGCGCCGGGACATCGTCGAGCTGGAAAACCGCCGGAACATCACCATCGACATTGAAAGTGACGCAGCCCTGCTGCCTGTGGAGAGCCGCATCGAATGTTCCCACTGAACCACTCGGCGGTTGACACCCTTAATCGTTTGCTGTATCAGAGGGCACCGCACGCTGTATTTAAGGTTTGACGCGCCTATAAAATTCAAGTATATGGGCGCCACTTTTACTAAACGTTAAGGAGGTTTCATCTTGGTCAACATCGCTTACGCCATGGGACAAGGAGGCGCAGCGGAAGGCGGCGCCGCTGGTTTTGCGAGCTTTATCCCGCTCGTCCTCATGTTCGCCATCTTTTATTTTCTCCTCATCCGTCCTCAGCAGAAACGGAGCAAGGAACACCGCAACATGCTCGCCAACCTGAAGAAAGACGACCGCATCGTCACCAGCGGCGGACTTCACGGCCGCGTCACCGGGCTGGACGAGACCACCCTGACGGTGGAAATCGCCGACAAGGTCCGGGTCAAGATCAGCCGCGGCAACGTGGCCGCGATCGTCCAATCCGCCCCGCCCTCCCCAGCGGAAACCAAAAAAAATTAATCCACGATCCTGTCGTGGCAGCTGTTGCCCTCCCGTGCTTTGGAGCGCCTGCTTCTTAACGGAGGAGCCGGGTTGTCCTGACATTTGTCTGACAGCCGCAGAAGGGAAGACGCCTTGAAACGCTTTTCGATAAGACTGGTGATCATCTTGGTGGTCGTCATCGCCGCCATTGTTTACTGCATCCCGACGTTCCAGCCGGAGATTTGGCCTCACAGGAAGATCAATCTTGGGCTCGACCTGCAGGGTGGGATGCACCTGGTTCTTGAGGTCAACACCGACAAGGTCGTTGAAAACGCCATCGAACGCTACAGCCAGGAACTGCGCGACTTGGTCCGGAAAAACCAGATCCAGAGCCTTCAGGTGGAACGCCCGGGGCCTTATAAAATCGCCGTCAAGATCCAGGGCAAGGAAAACATCGCCAAGTTCAAGGAACTGCTGGAAAAAGAACTCAGGGACCTGCGCCTGAGCAACCGCAGCGAAGATGCCGAATCGTATTCCGTCGGCCTGGACTTGCCCGATAAGGAAAGCGACCACATCAAGAAACTGGCGGTGGACCAGGCGCTTGAGACCATCCGCAACCGCATAGACCAGTTCGGCGTTTCCGAGCCGGACATCCGGCGCCAGGGCGACACCCGTATTCTGATCCAACTGCCGGGCATTCAGGACACCCAGCGCGCCAAGGATCTGATCGGACGCACGGCACTGCTGGAATTCAAACTTGTGGACGAGGCGCACGATCTCAACGCCGCTTTGCAGGGCAGTGTCCCTGCAGGCAGCGAGCTCCTCTACAAGGTCGACGAGGACCCCGCTACCAAGCGCGTCACCCGAACCCCGTTCCTGGTGAAGAAAAACGCACTGCTGACCGGCGCCTCGCTGACCGACGCCCGTGTCGCGCTCGATTCTCAGTACGGAGAGCCGTACGTGTCGATTGAATTCGACAAAAAGGGGGCGCGGACCTTCGAGCGCGTTACCGGCGAGAACGTCGGCAAGCGCCTGGCGATCGTGCTCGACAACAAGGTCTATTCCGCTCCCACCATTCAAGAGAAAATCGCCGGCGGCAAGGCCCGCATCACCGGCCGCTTCAGCACGGACGAGGCCCGCGACCTGGCCATCATTCTGCGGGCCGGCGCCCTGCCCGCCCCGGTGACCGTCCTGGAAGAACGCACGGTGGGCCCCTCTCTCGGCGCGGACTCCATCCGCTCAGGCTTGATTTCCATCCTGGTGGGCGGCCTGCTCGTGATCATCTTCATGGCGGTCTACTACAAATGGTCAGGGCTGCTGGCCGATTTCGAGGTGCTTCTCGACCTGCTTCTCATCGGCGCGGGACTGGCCGCATTCGGCGCCACGCTGACCCTGCCCGGGCTGGCCGGCGTCATTCTCACCATCGGCATGGCCGTCGACAACAACGTGCTGATCTACGAGCGCATCCGCGAGGAGCTGCGCCTGGGAAAAACGCCCCGCGGGGCAGTGGACGCGGGGTTTGACCGCGCCACCACCACCATCATGGATGCCAACATCACCACCCTGATTTCAGCGGTCGTGCTGTTTCAGTTCGGCACCGGCCCGATCAAGGGGTTTGCCGTGACGCTGAGCATCGGCGTGATCGCCAGCATGTTCACGGCCATCGTGGTGTCGCGCCTGGTCTTCAACTACTTCCTGGACGTGCGCAAGATCAAACGCGTGAGCATCTAGCCATCGATTTCAGATCGGTGTACCCGAAGAAGGAAACGGTCCCATGGAGTTCATCAAACCCGGAATCAACCTGGATTTCGTCGGCAAGCGCAAAATCGCCTATTCGATTTCCGGCGCCCTTATTCTGATCAGCATCCTGGCGCTTTTCGTAAAAGGGCCGCGATACGGCATCGACTTTGCCGGCGGCTCCCTGGTGCAGGTCAAGTTTGCCGCGCCCGTTGAAATCGCCAAGATCAAGGACGGGCTGCGCTCGGTCGAAATTGAAAATGCGACCGTCCAGAGCGTCGGCGACCGCAGGGAAAACGAATATCTTATCCGAACCGACGCGGCCGATGTCAGCGCGAAGGAATTCACTCCCGCGCTCGACAAGGCGCTCGAGGCCGCGGCCGGCGTGAAAGTCGACATCCGGCGCGTGGAGATGGTCGGACCCCAAGTCGGAACGGATCTGCGGGAAAAGGCCCTGCTGGCGATCTTTTTCTCTCTCATCTTCATCGCCATTTACATCTCCGGCCGTTTCGAGTTCAAATGGATCCAGAGCGGGATCGTCGCGGTGGCCCTTGGCGGTGCCGTTTATGCTATTCACACGATGGGTTTCAGCCTGGCCATCCTCGTCTGGGCCGCCCTGCTGGTGACGCTGGTGCTGTTCTGGATTCTGGGCCTCAAATACGCCTTGGGCGCCATCGTCGCGTTGATCCATGATGTAACCATCACGGTGGGTGTTTTCACCATTCTGGAAAAAGAATTCACCCTGACGGTGATCGCCGCGCTGCTCACCATCATCGGGTATTCGCTCAACGACACGATCATCGTCTACGACCGCATCCGCGAAAACATCAAGAAGCTCTCCAAGACCCCCATAGGCGCCGTCATCAACCGCAGCGTCAATGAAACTCTGAGCCGGACCATCCTGACGGCCGGCACGGTGTTCGTCGTCCTGGTGTCGCTGTTTTTTCTCGGAGGCGACATCATCCACGATTTCGCCTTCGCGCTTCTGGTGGGCGTCGTCGTCGGCACCTATTCGTCGATTTACGTGGCCAGCCCCATTGTGCTCACGTGGGAGGAACGCGCCAAGAAAAAGTGAGGCGCCGCGGGCATAGCGGCGGTTTTGTCCGCCGACAGCTTACCCCCCTTGTTCCTCAAAGGGGGTTTTCACGTTATGCGGCCGACCTGACCCCGCATGGAGAATAACAGCGTGGAGAAGCTTCTCCCCTGGCTGCACGTGAAGAGCGTTCCGGGGGTCGGAAACCACCTGTTCAAGCGGCTCATCGAGCGCTTCGGAACACCGGAAGCCGTGCTCAAGGCATCGACGGCCGAACTCTTGACGGTGGACGGCATCACGCCGCGAACAGCCTCGGCCCTGCGCTCCCAGAAAAGGCCGGACGGCGCGGCGGCGGAACTCGAGGACACGCTTCGCCGCGGCTTTCGGCTGATCCCCCTGACGCACGCGGACTACCCGTCCCTGCTGCGGGAGATCCCGGACCCTCCACCGCTTCTGTATGTAAGCGGCGATCTGGCGCCGTGCGAACGCCCGATTGCGGTGGTAGGGTCCCGCAACGCCACGGGGTATGGAGTAGCCATGGCCCAGCAGCTGGGCAGCGACCTGGCGAGCCTGGGGTTCTCGGTGGTCAGCGGGATGGCGCTCGGCATCGACGCCGCCGCCCACGAGGGCGCTCTCAGCCGCCGCGGGCGGACGGTGGCGGTGCTGGGCAGCGGGCTGGCCAACATCTATCCGCCGCAGCACCAGCGCCTGTTTGAGCGCATTTCGGCCGGCGGCGCGGTGCTGTCTGAATTCCCGCTCAGGGCCGAACCCGAAGCGCACCATTTCCCGACCCGCAACCGGATCATCAGCGGGATGTCGCTGGGCACCGTGGTGGTCGAAGCCAGTAAGAACAGCGGGTCCCTGATCACGGCCCGGCTGGCGGCCGAGCAAAACCGCGAGGTGTTTGCCGTTCCCGGCAGTATTCAATCGTTCAAGAGCACGGGGACCCACACGCTTATCAAACAAGGCGCCAAGCTCGTTGAAAACGCCCAGGACATCGTGTCCGAGCTCGGGCACTTCCTGGCAGACAGCCCCCCGGGCGGCGGCCGTCTGCGTGTTTCACCGGTTGAAAAAAAGCACCCGCTGACCGAAGCGGAAAAAGAGGTTTGCCGGGCGCTCGGCCCCTACCCCTTGCACATTGACGAACTCGTGCGCAAACTGGCCATGGATGCCGGCAAACTGTCCGGCATCCTGCTGCAGCTGGAACTGAAAGGAATCGTGACGCAGCAGGCCGGAAAGCTGTTTTCGGCTGCCGACGACCGTGATGTTTAGCAACATGGAGCGATAGGAAGACATGACCAAACCGTTAGTGGTAGTGGAATCTCCGGCCAAGGTGCGCACGATCAAGAAATACCTGGGCAGCGACTACAACGTGGCCGCCACGGTGGGCCACATCAAAGACCTTCCCCAACGGGAAATGGGAATCGACGTCGAGGCCGGTTTCACACCGCAATACACCAGCATCCCCGGCAAGCAGAAAGTGATCCAGGCCCTGAAACAGGCCGCCGCCGACGCCGAGGATGTTTACCTGGCGCCGGACCCCGACCGCGAAGGCGAGGCCATCGCCTGGCACACGGCCGAGGTGCTCAAGAAAAAGGGCCGCCGTTTTCACCGGGTCCTGTTTCACGAACTGACGAAGGACGCCATCCGCAATGCCATGAACCAGCCCCGGGAGTTGGACCCGCACAAGTACGAGGCGCAGCAGGCGCGCCGGATCCTGGACCGGCTGGTGGGTTACCAAGTGTCGCCGCTGCTGTGGCGCAAGGTCAAGGGCGGGTTGAGCGCCGGCCGCGTGCAAAGCGTGGCCCTGCGGGTGATCTGCGAGCGCGAACGCGCCATTCAGGCCTTTGACCCCCAGGAGTACTGGTCCATCACCGCTCACCTGGAAGGTGCTGCGCCGCCCCCCTTTGCGGCGAAACTGGTCAAGAAAGGCAAGGAAAAGCTCGCCATTCAGAACGAAGCGGCGGCGCAGAAGATCCTGGCCGAGCTCAAGGGCCAGGTCTTTACGGTGGACAAGGTCCAAAAGAAGACCGTCCGCAAGAACCCGGCACCACCCTTCACGACCAGCAAGCTCCAGCAGGAATCCATCCGCCGGCTGCGCTTCACCGCCAAAAAAACCATGATGCTCGCCCAGCAACTCTACGAGGGCATCGAGCTGGGGCCCGGCGAGCCTGTCGGGTTGATCACGTACATGCGCACGGATTCGACGCGGATCGCGGATGTGGCGGCGGCCGAGGCGCAGCAGCTGGTGCTTCAGCAGTTCGGCCGCGACTATGCCTTGGACAAGCCCCGCCAGTTCCGCAATTCCAAACAAGCCCAGGATGCGCACGAGGCGGTCCGGCCGACGTCGGCCTTCAACACGCCCGAAAACATGGCCCCCTTCCTCACGAAGGACCAGTTGGCCCTGTACCAGTTGATATGGCAGCGTTTCATCGCGTCCCAGATGCAGGAGGCGCTCATCGACCAAGTCTCGGCTTCCATCGTGGCCGGGCCCTACGTTTTTACGGCCAGCGGGTCTGCGGTCAAATTCCCCGGCTTCATGGCTCTCTACCGTGCCGAGGAAGAGGAGTCGGAATCAAACGGTGAAAAAGCCAGGGAGCAGCTGCCGGACCTGCCTGAAGGCGCCCGGCTGAAGCTGCACCGCCTGGAGCCCAAACAGCATTTCACCCAGCCCCCGCCGCGTTTTTCGGAAGCATCCCTGGTAAAGGAGCTCGAAGAAAACGGGATCGGGCGTCCGAGCACCTATGCCGCCATCCTTTCCACCATCCGCGACAAGGGGTACGTGGAGATGCTGCGGGGTTACTTCCGGCCGAGCGAACTCGGCTTCATCGTGAACGACCTGCTGGTGATGAGTTTTCCCGACGTCTTCGACGTTGAATTCACGGCCCGCATGGAGGAGAACCTCGACCGGGTGGAGTCTGAAAAGGCGAACTCCCTGGACATCCTGACCCGGTTCTACACGCCTTTCAAAAAGGATCTGGACACGGCGGCCGAGAAAATGGTGAGCATCAAAGGGGTGGGGGTGGAGACGGGCCTGAAATGCCAGGAGTGCGGCCACACCCTGCACATCAAGATCGGCAAGAACGGCCATTTTCTGGCGTGCAGCGGTTACCCGGCGTGCAAGTATTCCAGCGACTACACGCGCGACGAAAAGGGTCACATCCAGCCGGTGGTTCCTCCCGCGGATGAGGCCACGGACAAGGTCTGCACCAAATGCGGCAAACCCATGGTCCTCAAGCGGGGCCCTTTCGGAGATTTCCTCGCATGCAGCGGTTTCCCCGAATGCAAGAACACCCAGTCGCTTTCCGTCAACGGCTCGGCCAAGAGCATCGGCGTCCCATGCCCCCAGGACGGCTGCAGTGGGGACCTGCTTGAAAAAACCTCCAAACGCGGCAAGGTGTTCTACGGCTGCAACCGCTACCCGGACTGCAGCTTCGCCACGTGGGACAAGCCGGTGGCGCGCGAGTGCCCGGCCTGCGGCGCCAAAATTCTAGTGGAGCGCACCACAAAGAAGCAAGGCACCCTGCACTCCTGTCTGAACCCGGACTGCGGCTTCAAAGAGCGAATAGAATAAACGATTTCAGCGCTGGTTCGTTGGTCGCGTTTCCAGCGTTTGAAAACCATGAAAATTTTCAAATGCGCCTCAGGGTCGACCGCAGGCAACGCGACGAACGCGCAAAAACGCTTGACATCTCTATTGCCGGCTGTTAGCCTGACGAAAAGTTAAAAAAGATTGGTTCTCGCATGGTTCATCGTATCGCCATTATCAACCTTATTAGCCTTATTATCGTCATCGCCGGGGTTATCATCGGCGATGATGACGAGGGGTTGGTAATGGCCTAAGCGCACCAAAAGCCAAAAAGCAAAAAACCCGTTACCAGCCCTAAAGGCGGTAACGGGTTTTTTTTTAAATTGCCACCGGAGACAAAAGCCATGGAAATGACGGGCGCCCAAATCTTGATGACGATGTTAAAACAGGAAGGCGTGGACACGTTGTTCGGATTCCCCGGGGGGGCGGTGATCGACATCTACGACGAACTGGCCCGCACCGACATCCGCCACATTCTCGTCCGGCACGAGCAGGGAGCCATCCACGCCGCCGACGGCTATGCCCGCGCCAGCGGCAAGGTGGGGGTCTGCCTGGTCACCTCGGGGCCCGGGGCCACCAACACGGTGACCGGCATAGCCTCGGCGTATGCCGACTCCATCCCGGTGGTGATCATCACCGGTCAGGTGCCGACCCACCTCATCGGCAACGACGCGTTCCAGGAAGTGGACATCGTCGGCATCACGCGCCCCTGCACCAAGCACAACTACTTGGTCAAGTCCCTGCCCGACCTCGCCTCCACCCTCAAGGAGGCGTTCCACCTCGCCCGCTCGGGCCGGCCCGGGCCCGTGCTGGTGGACATTCCCAAGAACGTCGCCAACGGCCGCATCGAGTACCTGCCGCCGGGCGAAAACCGGATACGGCCTTACGCAACGATCCCACAGCCTCACCCCAAGCAGTTGCGGACCGTGGCCAAACTCATCCGGGAGGCCCGGCGGCCCCTGATCTTCGCGGGCGGCGGCGTCATTCTCAGCGGCGGCTCGGAGGAGTTGACGCGCCTGGCGCGGCGGGCGCAGATGCCGGTCACCACCTCGCTGATGGGGCTGGGCGCCTTCCCCGGCGATGACCCTCTGTTTCTCGGCATGATCGGCATGCACGGCACCTATGCCTCCAACATGAGCACGGGCGCCTGCGACCTGATGCTGGCCGTGGGCGTCCGCTTCGACGACCGTGTCACCGGCAAAACCGACGCCTTCGCCTCCCAGGCTACCATCGTGCACATCGACATCGACCCGACCTCCATCCGCAAAAACGTCCCGGTCAGCGTCCCGGTGGTCGGCGACTGCCGCATCTGCCTTCAGCGGTTGAACGAACTGGTCTCCGACACGCACATCCAAGGCAGTGACGCCAAGCCGAAAGAGTGGCTGGAACGCATCGCGCAGTGGAAGGCCTCCCAGCCCCTCGCCTACTGCCAAGGGGATACCATCAAACCGCAATACGTGGTCGAGCAGGTGCATGCCCTCACGCGGGGCGAGGCCATCATCACCACGGAGGTGGGGCAGAACCAGATGTGGGCCGCCCAGTTCTACCGGTTCAACCGGCCCAACCATTTCATCACCTCCGGCGGCCTGGGCACGATGGGTTTCGGTCTCCCGGCTGCCATCGGCGCCCAGATCGCCTGCCCTGACAAAACCGTGGTGGACATCGCCGGCGACGGCAGCATCCAGATGAACATCCAGGAGATGGCCACGGCGGTCCAGTACGGACTGCCGGTCAAGATCGTCATTCTCAACAACGGCTACCTCGGCATGGTCCGGCAGTGGCAGGAGCTTTTCTACGGCGGCCGCTACAGCGCCACGCGCATGAACCATGCGCCGGATTTCGTCAAGCTGGCCGAAGCCTATGGAGCGGTGGGCCTGCGTGCCACGCGCCCCGATGAGGTCGCACCGGTGCTGACGGAGGGCTTGGCCGTGCGCCGGCCCGTGATCATGGATTTCGTGGTGGATGCCGAGGAAAGCGTCTACCCGATGGTGCCGTCCGGTGCGCCGCTTACGGAAATGCTACTTGTTTAGCACGCGAGCAGCCGTGCGGATTAAATCACCCCCACCCAGCCTCCACCGCCGAGGGGGAGGGAAACAGGGGGCTTCCCGCATGGGGAGAGGAAGGATCCCTTGCTTGAACCATAGACAATCTTCCTGTTTGGGAGGAAGGGCCTGCTGATAAACCCCCTCTCCCTGCGGGAGGGGGCAAGATGAAAGGAACACAATGAGCGCGGAAAAACACATAATGACCATGCTGGTGGACAACGAGCCGGGAGTCCTTTCCAGGGTGGCGGGACTGTTCAGCGGGAAGGGGTTCAACATCGAAAGCACCTGCGCCAGCCCGACGAACGACCCCCGGGTCTCCCGCATCACGATCGTCACCCAGGCCGACGCGCCGGTCATTGAGCAGATCGAAAAGCAGCTGCGCAAGCTGGTCAACGTCATCAAGCTGCGCAGCCTGAACGGGCCGAGCTGCGTACGGCGCGAGCTCGCGCTGGCCTGCATCACCGTCAAACCGGAGCAGCGCGCCGAGGTCTTGAGGATCGTGGACCTGGCCAACGGGAAGATCGTCGACGCAGGGCTCAGCCATCTGATCATCGAGGTGTCCGGCGAGCAGGAGGAGGTCCAGACGGTCCTGAATCTCCTCAAGCCCTACGGAATCAAGAAACTCGCGCGCACCGGACCCATCGGGCTGATTCGGGAGCCGAAATGATGGCAGCGCATAAAACCCGATGTCGGCCTTGCCCTTCGCCCTGCCGTCGCTGAAGCGTACCAGCGGTACGGCTCACTCCGCTGGACTCGCGCGCCTTGACCTCGGATCTTTGTGCGCTGCCATCGACTTTGTTTATTCATGTTGATCCTTAAACTTAAAAACAAAACAAGAGCGCGAAAAGGAGAAAATTAAATGGCGACATTCGATTTCGGCGGAACGATGGAAGAAGTGGTGACGGAAGACGAATTCCCCCTGCAGAAGGCCCGGGAGGTCCTGCAGAAAGAGGTCGTGGCCGTCGTGGGCTACGGTGTCCAGGGCCCCGGCCAGGCGCTCAACATGCGCGACAACGGCATCCGCGTGATCGTCGGCCAGCGCAAAGGCGGCGCCTCCTGGGACCGGGCCCTGGCCGACGGTTTCGTCCCCGGGGAGACCCTGTTTTCGCCGGAGGAGGCCGCCGAGCGCGCCACGGTGATACAGTATCTGCTCTCCGACGCCGGGCAGGTGGCCATGTGGCCGAGAATAAAAGCCTGTCTGAAGGAAGGCAACACGCTTTATTTCTCACACGGTTTCGCCATCGTCTACAAGGACCAGACCGGGATCATCCCGCCGCCGAGCGTCGATGTCGTTCTGGTGGCGCCGAAAGGCTCCGGCCGCACGGTGCGCACCAACTTCCTTGACGGCAGCGGCATCAATGCGAGTTTTGCCGTTTTCCAGGACTTCACGGGTAACGCCAAGGAAAAAGCGCTGGCGCTCGGGATCGCCATCGGCTCCGGGTATCTGTTCCCCACCACGTTTGAGCGTGAGGTCGTCAGCGATCTCACCGGCGAGCGCGGGATCCTCATGGGCGCTCTGGCCGGTGTGATGGAAGCCCAGTACAACCTGCTGCGCCAGAACGGCCACAGCCCCAGCGAGGCCTTCAACGAGACCGTCGAAGAGCTGACCCAGAGCCTCATCGGCCTGGTGGGTGCCAAGGGGATGGACTGGATGTTCGCCAACTGCTCTACCACCGCCCAGCGCGGGGCGCTCGACTGGGCCCCTCGTTTCCGAGACGCGGTGGCGCCGGTGTTCACGCAGCTTTATCAGCGCGTCAAGAGCGGCGAGGAGACGCGGCGCGTCCTGCAGGCCAACAGCACGCCCGACTACCGCGAAAAGCTCGACAAGGAGCTTGCGGCCATGCACAACTCGGAAATGTGGC